>Ga0187843_10000198_pt1 | contig 48537 bp, 56 predicted proteins | sample SpaLakP09_SKY_43_FD_134516 | JGI IMG/M metagenome (GOLD analysis project Ga0187843, IMG submission 134516) | Oligotrophic lake water microbial communities from Sparkling Lake, Wisconsin, USA - SP09_SKY_43 | ecosystem: Environmental > Aquatic > Freshwater > Lake | place: USA: Sparkling Lake... | reverse complement strand
TCCGCTTTCACCTCCGCTTCCGCTTTCACCTCCGCTTCCGCTTTCACCTCCGCTTCCGCTTTCACCTCCGCTTCCGCTTTCTTTTCAACATCCGCTTTCACTTCCACTTCCCCTTCCACCTCCGCTTCTGCTTCCACCTCCGCTTCCGCTTTCTTTTCAACTTCCACTTCTTCTTCGTCCTTATCATCTGGTTCAGATAAATAATCCTTAAGTATATTCTTTACTGGTAAAAGACCACGAATAGCCTGCCCAACCCCTTCGTGAAGCAGTCCCTCAATTTGACGATGATTCTTCTGTTTTTCAATCGGACTTAGATCATTGTGAAATAGATAGGCCGATGACCAAAGAAGGCGACTACATTCGCTTAATGAACGGTGAAGAAAATGATCTAACTTTGGAATTGTAATCTGCACACGTTTATTCTTATTACCAATACGAATTGCCGTTAAGACCTTTGTATGTGCTATAAAAACCGCTGTTACAAGTTCTTCAAGATAGTCACATTGTATGTCTGTAATTATTTTTTGAATTTCACGTTGAACCTTGTCAACATTCCATTCAGAGATTTGACTCAATAGTTCCTGAAATTTCCAGAGTTGGCGTTTCTGATTTGCTTCTTCTTCATACGCCTGGTTCAGACAGGTCATAAAAAACCTATGAAAGCTGGGAACTATGAAAAGAATTAATTGTTTAGTGTATTCACCCTTTGCTTCGGCATATACTGAGGCACCTGAATCATGACTGTCCATAAACTCTAATTCTTATATTGATTCTGAGTTTACCAGTAAAACGCGATTTAATGCAACCTTTGTTAGTAGTATCCAAGGATTTATTCCATCTCCCATTTTTTTATATATTTCTATTTGCTCCTTAGCTGAAGAAGTTTTTAAAATATTATGTAAAAGTTTGTCCGGAAGATATCCATACTGTCTTGCCTGTGAGATATTAGAACATACATCTTTTATAGTAAGACCAGCCGACCAAGTATGTATTTTTTGATCATGTATTGATAGCATTTTTCTCAGTTCACCATATCCACGTTTATTAAGTGTTTGAATTGCATTGATTTTTCGTAAACTTATATTTGGCATGTAAACCGACTCACATCGGCTTAATAGTGGAGGATTAATAGTTATTTCATCACGTACCTCTAGAGCAAATTCAACATTTGCCGTGGATGTTTCAAGGATTCGGCGTAGAAAGGCCTGCGCATCAGTGGTTAATGTATCGGCACCTTCTAACCAAATTAAGGTCGGTTCCTTACTACGATGTTGACTAAAAAGATAGGAACGACCCTGACGTAAACTTCTATCTGTTCGCACTGTATGACGTATTAACCGTGCTCCTGTTTTTAAGGCACGTTCGCGAATCCATGTACTTTTTCCAGAACCACTAGGTCCACTAACCAGTAAGGCCAGTTTCATTGGCTTTAATAGTTAATTTTTGTTTAGACCAATACAAAGAGTTATAAATACAATATATACGCATTAATTCTTTGGCTCCTTCCATCGTCCAATAATGTCATATAAGTATGATTTATCATGACCATTGGCATGTATCAGTAGGGGATGGGTCTGTGTTTTTATATATGTTAAAACCTTTGTATGTTTATTATAATCAATATCTTTATGATCAAGAAAGGCACAATTTAAAAATAATTTTGCATGATGGTCTAATTCAATAAGTTCACGATGTTTAAAATATTGCGTTGTCCAGAAACGTTGATCATCATCCGCATCCTGATATTTGTATTCTAACATACATCTTTTTAGAGCCCAAACACGACCAATAAAAAGGCCGCTATTTAAATATTTAAATTCTTGCCAGGGTAAGGAATTATATTCTGATGCACGTTTCTTATCTGGATGACATGCTTTTTCTGCTCCAAAAACAATGGGTTTCTGAAAATTAAGATAGCGCCTTTTAATTTCCTGATGCCTTCCAACAAGTGCAACATCATAGGCATCTGAAAATAAGATTATATCGGAATCATTAAGTTCGGGTCTTTGTAAAAATTTATATACCTCGCGTAGTTTTATTCCAAAATTTCCCTTACCCTTCCATCCAATTTCTCTATTTTCTTCAAGGCCAAGAACTATTACTGTGTTACCTTGTACGTGGCAGGCATCTTGAATTTCTGTTAAAACAGGATGCGGTTTTGTTGCAACTGTTATATAATGTATCTCTGTATATCTATTTAAGAAACCTTGAACAAATAATATAATCATACTAACAAGAAAAAGTAAGGCAGCATGCCATAGTTCATCCATCCTAACCTAGAATATTCTTTAATGCGCTGCTGCGGCCATGGCTGCTATACGATGTATACTTTGTTGTAGTGGGTTATTGTCTACTGCCGCAACTATATCGGGTGTAAGACGTTCAGCTGCCACATCTAAACGTAGGGGTACACGATGTTTAACTAGACCTATGTCGGCCACACCAGGAGTTATAGACTCATAACGATTGCCAGCGTTTACACGATCATTTACATTATCACTTGCAAGTCGCTTGGCCGTTTGGCGACCAGGATCGCCGTCAAAAATGGCAAGTCCTCCATTACCCGCAATTGGTTTACGGCCCTTTGCAATTACCTCCTTATTGGGGTTTGTGCGCATATTATAGGCAAAATCTTCATTCATGTAGCCCCATGATGAATTTGCTCCAGCTCCATAATATTCACGGTCACTTAATTGTGCCTTCTGTGTTGGTCGTGCTATATCCTTGGGATCATAGACCTTCAAGCGATTTGGAGCACTTGCAGCAGAAGCCACACCACGATAATTCCAATTTACCGTTGTTTCCTTTACCGTTGTACGGGCCACATCATTAGGATCCCAGATAGTTACTGAGGGCGCACCACCAGCGGGTCCAGCTGGACCAAAGTCACTTACACCATCCTCCATTTCAGCACGACGGGTCGGCCGAGCGTCATCAAGATAGTGCGTTGGAACCTGACCAGAGTCAGCTGGAACTAAGTTTAGTCCCATTGTACGCTCACTTGTTGCCGTGCGCTCATTTGGCCGATTCTCAAAACTACTACGCCCATAGTCGGCCTCAGGAGAATCAGGATTGCTTGTATAGTATGATGTATTATCAGCATTACGGAATCCTGCGCCACCATATTGCTTTGTCATTGGTGTACGGTACGAGCCAGCCACATAACTCTGGTGGGTATCCTGTCCAGAAGCCGGACCAAAGGCCTCTGTTGATGTATCTGTACGAGAGGTATGAGGAAGGACTTGAACTGGGCGAACGGCCTCCTTTACAAGACCAACTGGAGCAGCACCACCAGCACGTGAATTGGTTTCATCAATGTAAAATTTATCAGGGCGATACTTACGAACCTCTCCTGGACTGTCCATGGCATTTCCAATAAAGTGTTGACCAGGAACAACTGGTGCCTTGTATGAGACCTTGGGATTACTTTCAACACGAAGTTGATCGGTTGTGCGTGGTCTCATAATCTCATTTACCTCAAACTGCTGGAAGCCACCCTTACCAAGCATACCATAACCCTCATTTACTCCAGGGGCAACCTGTGTAGGTTCAAAGGGACGTTCACCAGCACGACTTTTTGGAGCATTTATACGACTTTCAATAAAGTCTGTTGAGCTCTCAAGGCCAAAGGGATTTCCAAAGGGACGTTGATAGTCAAACATAGTCTCAACCTCCTTTTTTGCAATCTGTGTGTAGCCGGCTCCCGTAAATGAATCAAGTACAGAATTATTTGCATTTGCTCTCATATTTTGTTTGACACGACCACCAAAAAAGGGAACCATGTTGTTATGTTTAAATTCAGAAGGTGGGATAAACTGACCACTAAGAGCACTTTTAACATCCTCTGAAAGATATTGAGGATTTGACTCAACGCCTGCAGGATTTGCACGAACCTGGGGTGTAAAATCCTCTACGGTAATTGGCTTTGGTCCTGGTAATTTTCCGTTAGGTGGTGAAAGTGGAGGTTGTTGTGTTCCATATCCAAGGGGCATTCCATATGGACCAGAAGAGGGTTCAGATTGATATGTTCTTCCATTTGGAGAGGCATAGAAAATATCAAGATCACCACCATTTCCAACAGCAGAGGCTCCCTGTGGTGTATTAGCTAAGGCAGAATTTGGTGGTGATTTTAAGGCAACGGTCTTACTTCCGGGTTTAAAGGTCATTCCAAAACCATCTTGTGATGACTTAAATCCTTCCTTTCTTCCTCCTAACCGGGATACTACATAACCCAATCCAACAAGACCTGCAAGTGCTGCAGCTTCCATATCTATAGTGTGTTTGTGTTTTCATTATTATTTTTAGACTATAGTATAGTTTAAAAATGAACCTATCGTATTGTAATTTTATGGCCATATTAAAAAAAATATTTACATTTAAGAAAGAAAGGACCTTTGAATCTGGCCTTATATATTTTAAGGACTAGTTGGGGGCAAACTTAGATTGATCCTTCATTGAATCATAGGGTGGAAATGAAGGCTTATTTGGCTGACGAGGCTTTGACTTTGTGCGTTCCTTATCAAGCATACGAGAAGGAACAAACCAGTCAAAGGGCTGTTCAAAGGTTTCTTGAGGATTGTGAAAGAGTGTATCCCAACGATTCCAACCCTTAGAACGAAGTGTACAAGGAGGATTATGAAGTCTATTGAAATTTAGGGGAAAGGTTCCATCTTGAGCATGTTCAAGGGGTGTATTATTGAACTTATTTTTATCGGGGTTATAAAGTTTTTCTTCAGCGCGTACCCTGCTCCCGAAGCGATTGATACCCTTAAGATCAGTTTCAACATCAGTGCGCCACTGGGCAGCTGGCCATGAATTTCCCTGTTTTTGAATGCGTGTTGTAGCCTCTACGGGAAACATGGAAGGACAGTTTGCCTCGGGAGGATTTATATAGTATCTAAGGGCAAAGCTTGTTATACGCTGATCATCAAGCTGATGAAAGGCATCATTTCTAGGCCGTGTCCAAGATTGTTGTTGAGGCGAACAATCCATACTACTAGCCCACATATATTTTATGTGATTATATTAGATAATGAATAATATAGGAAGTTTAGTAAAAAGTTTCGCAAAGGTCGGTTTAAATAAAACACGTAAATCCTTTATTGGATTTAAAAAAAATAGAGGCTTAGCTTCAACAAGAAGAATTGTAGTTGCTGCGCGGATGAAATCAAAGGCTGAGGCAAAGGCTGAGATTGAAAGAAAGGAAGAGGAACTAAAAGCTATTAGAAAGGCAAAACTTAAGGCTACACGTAAAGCAAAGGCCGCAGAACTTAAGGCTGTACGTAATGCCGAGGCCGCAGAATTAAAGAAGCTAGAAGAAAGAGAAAAACGTACACAGGCCAATTTAAATGGTCTTATGAATGCCTTTGGTAAGATGAATTTTGCTAAGAATAGCACCGTTTAAAAGATTTAATCTTTCTCCACCCTTTCTTACGCCGTGTTTTCCTTTTTCCTCCTTGAGGAGGTCCTCCTGAAGTATTTTCAACCTGCATGATACGTTCTGCCAATCGCTCTGGAGTAGAATCTGCCATAACAGCTTCTATTCTTTTTATAATTGCAATAATTTCAAGCATTTTATTATTACATATTACAATAAAGACACCAATGTCATCATTTATTAAAAACATTTGAGATAAGATATTACTTATACCTTGTAGATTTCTAAGATATTGTTCAAGGTTTCCAAGGATAACTTGTATTTCTGCCAATTTACCAGTAGTATTTGCCTGAATATTTCTAGGTGAACTTAGGTCAAAATACATTAATAGGTGTCTAGCATTAGCAAGTTCTATATCAACAGATCCAATTATAGTATTCATATTTACTATAATTGGAAAGGGCACCGCCATATCTATCTTAGTTTAATACTTCTCAGGGCGACCACATGTAGCCTTTACAAGTGGAAGAGGAGCATAGACTGGGGCATAACCCCACATCTGATATTCAGGAAGATGAACTGGACGAACATCAATAACAAGGTTTGTCTTACGATTGTTTATAACAATACTTTTCTGCCCTTCAAGATGTGGTTTGTATTGGCGATCAGAACACCTTGTTAGGGGGCGTGTTAGATTACGTAGATCACTTTCAACATCTTGAGGATTTGCCACTAAACGACTTACGTCATTTCCAGCTATGATTCCAAGTGTATGGCGTTGTTGTGAGGGACTGGCCAGGTTATTTTCATTCTGTGAATAATTCTGTCTAACAACACGATTCGGGACATTTAATTCATAGGTGGCTATATTATCCTCACGAACCCAAGATGGTTGAAGGGTCTGTTGTTCAGAAAAATTATCAATTGCCTCCTGCGTCATTAAAAAGGCGGCATATTGTGCCATTCTACTATATATAATACTTACAGGTTTAACAGTTTACATTACGGATGTATTCACGACTTGGAAGACCACCACGCATCCAACCGGAAGCGGCAACCTCTTGAACAATGTTCTTAGGATCCTGAATGGACTTTGCAAGTGAAGGTACAAGAGGAGTAAATTGTCCCTCAAAAAAGGTCTCTGTAACTGTGTCACAGGCCTTACCCATACGACTATATTCAGCATGTTGTAAGAGTGTTTCTACTTCGGCATTTCCACGACCACCACCCATATAAGGAACTCCGAGAAAGGGACGGGCCTGTGCACGAGTACTACAGCGCTTACTTAGGAATCCGGGCTGGTTCTTAAGAATACTGTCGGCATTAATACTGTTATTGTTAAAGCCATAACCTTCACGAGGGAACATCATAAAACTCTCAACAGCCAGAGGATTTACCTTGCGAGCATCGGGAACAAGATTTCTTGTTACATAAGACCCGGGGCCAGTAGATTGCTCGTAATATTGTTGAACGGCGCATAAATCATCACGTACATTTGTTAGACGGTTGATTTCCATCCTTCTGAAATGATAAAACAATTTAGTATTAGAATGGGATATACACGAAAGAATCTTTCTAAAAAATTCTGTCGTTGCATTAAACAAGTAAAATCTTATATAAAGGCAGCACCTATTGCAATTTGTGTTAAATCAGTACTACAATCAAGAGGACGTACTCTTAAAAAGTTCAGATGTGGTAAGAAAGGATTCTTACAAACCCAGGATTTAATTAGGTGATGAAAGCCAGGGAATCGCAGCACCCTGTGTTCCAGGAACACAGGCATCACGACCACCCTGCTTACATGTCTTACCAGGTATCAAATAGAGCCAATTCATATATGACCCTACGTCATTAGGAATACTTGTACTTGGTGTTGTGTAGAATTGGCGTTGTCCTTGGGAGCGGCCAAAGACATCGGTAGGATCACTATTCCATTGAACACGGAAAAAGTCATCTAGGATAATATTATTTAATGGGGTTATAACAGAATCTGCCGGTGGTTTATTGGGATTATAAGTCAATTCATCAAGTAGGACATTCATAAATGGATTACGTGCGGTTGGTCGTGTAATGGCACCTGGGCTTGTAATTATAGGATTAAAACCTTCCTTGCTATTTTTTAAAACTGTTTTTTGAGATTTAAGAACCTTAGCAAAGAGCCATCTGTGATAAAGAAAGATCAAACTTAATAAGGCAATTCCTAGACCTCCTAATCCTAGAAAGGGTGATAGTAAGGCCGATAATATTAGGCCAAGCATAAGGGCACGTGAAAAGGCATTAAGATTTTCACTCTCACAAAGATTTTCAACAAGAAAATTAGGTTTTAATAAGACTAATGGGTCTTCAAACCAAAGTTTTTCACACGGACAATCATCTGGCATATGCCTCTCTATTAATTAGTTTATTTCTTACTATTACGTTTTGCATCTAATTTAGCACGAAGGCGCTCCTTAACAAGGTTAAGACGAGCTTCCTCAGGCCGTCCAGCACGACGTGCGACCTCAGGGTCATGCATGGCAAAGGCTCCCTTAAAATTCTTCATAAGCTCTGAAAATGCGTCATTCTCACTAAAATCCTTCATTAGTTCTTCAGCCTCAGCTGCTATTTGTTCGGGGCGAAGCTCACCACGTTTAATCTTATCTTGAAGGCGTTTTGCAATACGTTCAATAGAGTTTTGTAGAAGATGAGGCTTCTTTGTGTAAACCTCTGTTAATAGTTCAAAGGCGCGCGCTGGATGAGTGTCACAGGCAGCCAGTTCTTCGGCCGTTAGTCCAAAATCCTCGGGCTTAAATTCCTTGATAAGTTCCTCGGCAAGCTTGGCAAGATGACCCTTTAATAGACGCTCGGGTAATTTGGGAAAGGCTGATGGTCCCATATTTGCCATCATATCTGCGAGTTTTTTGGACATGTTATCAAAATCCATGCCAGAAAGTTTCTCCTTCCACATACCTAAGAAGGTTTCTGTCCACTCGGCCATCTTTGGTGGAAGGCCATCAGTACCCTTTGACGATTCATAAAGGCAGCAGAAAGATAAGATTCGCATGTACTCCTGGATGGCGGTCTGACTCTTGTCACTCAGCGAGGACCAAAGATCTTGAGAAAGTTTCACTTCTGGTAGGACATAACCGGGAGTTTCACTAGCATCCCTATTTGGATTACAACCAGGAAGAACAACTTCAGTAAAGTTTTTCAGGCGATCAGCATTTGATAGACGGTAGGCTCTGTCAATTGCGGCTGTCATTTCTGGAATTGTTGCCTTAAGATCCATAGCAAATTCATTGTATTTTTTCTGAAAAATATCATTGAATGGATTGGACATGTCTCTGTTCTAGTCTTGTTAAGACTGGAATAAAGTCTTTACGCAGGTACTAATGGTAGCCATTTAGACACGTACAGAAATTGATTTTTCACTTAGAGAAATAAGAACCTTAAGATATTTCCAAATAACGTTGCGATTTGCCTCTGAAAGACCATCCCAATGCTTGTCAAAGATAGAAAGTGCCGGCGAAATTTCATTGTATTGACTATTGATTTTTACACGACCATATTCTACAATTTGTTTAACATCCTCCTTTGCAATGGCCTCCTTCAAATCCTTTGTTACATTTTCATAAAACATATCAGCAATTAGGCGTGGATTAATACGCTTGGCACCCTGAATCGTTTCTAGAGCTCCCTTGATCTCCTTTTCTTCAGGAAAGGTATCGCGAAGTTCCTCAAAAAACCGAACAAGCATATTACAGAAGGCTGTAAGAGGAGACGACATATTATATATAAATACAACTATATATAATATATGTGAATTGTTTAGACCATTTTTATTACTCTGAGCATGACTTTCCATCCTCATCTACACCATCTACACAGTTAAAAAAACCTTCAACGGGAACACACTGCCCATCAACTAATTTTTCATCATCATTACAGGCAAAAAAACCCTCTACTTCGGGCTCAAATTCATCATTAAAATCCTCTGGAACACTACTATCACTAAATCCCTGCTTTAAGAAATTAAAGGTCTGGGGTCTTAAGAAGTAAACAAGGACAAGGACTACCGCAGCTGATAAAAAAATAGATACTAAATTTAACCGTTTGGCCATTTTCTAATGTAGAGCTATATTAATTTTCTGATTCCTGTTCAAAACCTTCCGTATCCGGACTTTCATCTACTTCTTGTCTTTGTTCGGGTCCTGGCTCGGGTCCGGATTCAGGTTCGGGTTCAGAAGTAACCTTTGGTGAATCAGTATATGACTTGTATACTAGCCATCCAGAAACAACTAATAAAAGAACTAATACAACCACTATGGGTACAAAATTTGCCTTAAGATTTTCAGATAAATCCGAAAATAGACCTGTAAATGATTCCATACTTTTACAGATGTATTATTTTATATAATTGTTTTAACTACGCATTACTGGAGGTGGCATTCCAGACCCACGTTGTTGCATGTATGATTCCATTTGCTTATCAAAAAGATCCTCTTTCTTTGACTTTTGAGAACCACGGGCTCCAAGACCCCCACCGGGAATATCAGAGGCTGTCTTTGTTGACACTGCAGATGATCCGTTTAAAAATGAAAAATTTCCTTCAGGAGCCTCATTATTATCACCACCAGATATAAAGCTAAACCCCTTGGTATAAGAACCACCCATTTCTCCACCTACCCAAGGCTCGGGCTCAGATGAACTAGAAAGCGCCCCCTTGTTCATAAGATTTCTTTCAGAAAGCCAATTCATAACATTACCGTCAGTACGTGGTTCATCTTCACCCTTAATAACAAGTGTTGGAACCTTCTTTAGCCAGGTTGGTAATTTTACTCTTGAACCATCCGCCTTAGGGTCAACACAAACAAACCGTACTTCATGTTTATAGGTTGTTTGTGAGATTGCCTTAATAAAGGCTTCTGACCACCGACATTTATTACTATAAAAACATACATGTTGATGTTCTCCGGAAGTACTCATATTCTTTTTAGAAGTAGGCACATTTAAAATTTACCTTATCCGCAAAAAGACCAGACTAAAAATTGACGAATGTAATTAGTAGTAATAGGTAAGAATGACCTCTGTATTTAATGAACTTGATAAGTCTATGCTAAATACAATCAAATTTAAGCTGGCTCCAACCCATGTTGCCTATGCAAATACACTTCGCCGTCTTTGTATGACCAGTGTAAAAATGGTCGGATTTAACTCTGATATTCGGGAAGATGGAACTACAACTGATGTAAAGGTTATTGCAAATTCAACTCCAATGACAAATGAAATGTTGGCACATCGTATTGGCCTTCTCCCCTTTCATGAGACATCTCCATTGACCTGGGATGCCGATAAATATGAATTTTCTCTTAATATTACAAATGAAACAAATACAGCACGTTATGTAACCGCTTCAGATATTACTGTAACTGAGAAAACTGGCGAGGCCCTTGTACCTGTCCCGTCATCACGCTTCTTTAAAAGTCACCCACTGACTCGTGAAACCAGTCTACTAGCTGTTCTTAAACCTCTTCTTCCAGGTGGAAAACCAGAAGAAATTTGTTTTAGTGCACGAGCCACTGTTGGAACTGGACGTGAAAATGCCCGTTGGATTCCTACATCTCAGTGTGCCTATTCATATAGCCTAGATACTGATCCAGAAAAGCAGGAGGCGTCCTTTAACGAATGGATATCTCGTTCAAAAAAGATTACTGACCCCGTAGGCCTTAAAGAAAAAGAACCTGAAAAGCGTGAATCACTGATGAAGGAATATAAGACTCTTGAAATTAATCGGTGTTATCTAAAAAATGCAAGTGGTGAACCCTACAGTTTTGACTTTACAATTGAAAGTGTAGGGGTTCTAACTCCTGAATATATTGTTGAACAGGCCTGTGTTAATGGAGCAAACATGTGTAAACGTTATTCCAGTGACAATCTTCCTGATGATGTTGTTGTTAACGCAGCAGTTGGTCGTGTTCGCAGGTGGGATTTTATCTTTCAGCGCCAGGATCATACGCTAGGACACTGTATTCAGGCCTGGCTAGATGAGAATCGTGTGGGTCAGGGTGAAATTACCTATGTTGGTTATGATATTCCTCATCCACTACGCGATGAGATGGTTATTCGCATTGGAAGTGTTGATGGTGAAGAAAAGACGGCACGTGATGCCCTTCGTATTGCGATGATTTCGTGTGGAACAATGTTTGAAACTTGGAGGGAAACGTGGTCTGCACTTACACGTGGTCCGGTGGCAGCCTCTGCAGCAACACGTAAGATTAAGGTAATTCAGCGTCCTAAAAATCTAAAGGAGTAATAGAGATGAGTGGTGAAAACGTAAATTTTTTTATGACTATGAGAGAGCAAATAAAAGTATATCATTGGCAAACAAAACTTTATAGCCGACACAAGGCAACCGATGATGTTATAAAGGAATTAGATGAAAATATTGACAAGTATGTTGAAGTATATATGGGAAAGTACGGTCGTCCAAAATTAACGTCCCGAAGTAATACAATTAAACTACAGAATTTATCAGAGGCTTCAATAGTTAAATTTGTAAAACAATGTATAGTATACCTAAAAACTGGACTTGTTAAGGGACTTTCACCAGCGGATACTGATCTAGTAAATATACGTGATGAAATGCTAAGTGATCTAGATCAACTCCTATATTTATTTACCTTACATTAGAATGAATGCAGATACAATTGCAAATAAGGTTCAAACTGTAATTTATTCACATTCAACAGATGAATTGAATAAATTATTAGATTCAGTTAATATTAATGAAGTATACTCCTGGCCAGGACTACTTACCTTTACCATCTTAGATATAGCACTACAAAATACAACTAGTAAAAAACACAAAGACTTTGCCCTAGAGGCTGAACGAATTATAAGAAATCGTGGGGGGAAAACATATGAGGAATTTGTACTTAGTAAACAACGCTCAGGTATTCCCTTACATCCGCCTGCAACACCTAAAAGTAGACCTAATGGTATTGCTTCACTAAAGCGTTCCAGAAGATCCAGACGCTCTCGGCGTGCTAGAAAAAACTGAGCCCTTAGTAGGATGGATGTTAATAATGTGGCTGATAGTCTATTCAATACATTAACCATGGATTTTATAAATACTTCAAGTTCTGTAGAACTTCGTACATCAATTGATAAAATTAATAAGCTATTTTTAACTCCTGAAAGGGCGGCTAGATTAGATGCACTACGTGGATTAATGGATATAACACTTAGTCAAATGGCTCAAAATGGAAGACTATCTCCGTCACCTGCGGCAGGTGGAAGAAGAAATAAAAAGTCTCGCTCTAGAAGATAATTATGGAAACAACTATTCATATTTGTAAGTCATACATTAATATGAATAATTTAGAAGGGCTCAAAACATATATACCTACACTATTTGAATACAATTACGATTGGCCGACCCTATTTCAAAAGGTTTATTTACATACCTGTCTTAAGAAAAAAGATGATATTGCGGCTTGGTTACAAAATGAAGTTTATACTATTATGGATCCTATTCAGCAAATTGCCCTTAGACAAGTATTTCCGTATGGCAGACATTTATTAAATAAGAATTAATCCACCTCCTCAATAATTGGCTCCTTTGAAGGAGCTGATGACTCTTCTGAGTTGCCGCCACCAATCTTCTTCATAATTGGCACAAGAGTTGCCTCACATGTCTTTAGCTTCTCCTTGAAATAATCCGTACCAGCCGACTCATTATCCGAGAGCCACTTGAGACCATCCTCAACTGTCGCATTTGCGGTGGAAAGATCATCAGCCGATAGAGCGTCCTTGACCTTATCCTCATTTAGTGTATTACGAACATTGTAAAGGTAGGACTCAAGTCCATTACGCGCCTCAACCTTTTCCATATGCTTCTTATCCTCCTCGGCATACTTCTCAGCCTCGGCTACAAGGCGCTCAACCTCGTCCTTTGATAGGCGAGCCTTATCATTGGTAATCGTAATCTTATTGGATTTACCCGTGCTCTTTTCAGCCGCACTAACGTTAAGAATGCCGTTTGCATCTACATCAAAGGTCACCTCAATCTGAGGAACTCCACGTGGCATTGGAGGAATTCCCTCAAGTTGAAACTTTCCAAGAAGATTGTTATCCTTTGTTAGCGCACGTTCACCCTCAAAAATCTGGATGCTAACACCTGGCTGATTGTCAGCGTATGTTGAGAACGTCTGCGTGGCCTTTTTAGGAATCGTGGAGTTGCGCTTGATTACCGCCGTCATTACACCACCCGCCGTCTCAAGGCCAAGACTGAGTGGGGCAACATCTAGAAGAATCATATCTGATGTACGATCACCAGGCTTATTTCCACCAGTAAGAATGTGTCCCTGAACTGCAGCGCCATAGGCCACCGCCTCATCAGGGTTTACGCTGTCATTGAGCTTCTTTCCACCAAAATACTCACTGACAAGCTGGCGGATACGAGGTACACGCGTACTTCCACCGACCATTACAATCTCATCAACATCAGTCTTTGATAGTTTTGCATCACGAAGAAGTTGATCAAGGGGAGCCGTCGTGCGCTTGAATAGGGGCTCGCAAAGCTGTTCAAACTTTGCGCGAGTTAGAGTCATATTAAAATCGTGACCATCGGCAAGGCTATCAACTTCTACTGCGGCCTGTGTTGACGATGATAGTGTACGCTTCGCACGTTCAACAACCGTGCGAAGACGACGGAGGCCGCGTGAATTGCCCTTTAGCTGGGTCTTTGTTTTCTTTTCAAACTCAGCTACGCAATAATCTACAAGTGTATTATCAAAATCTTCTCCCAAGAGTGTTATCGTAAGGCTCTTTATCCTTACTTCTTACAGTTTCCTGTAAGTTCAGACTATATCTTATTAGAGTAAAAACTCTAATGAACCCATTCGTGGATATTTCACCTTTCATATGTTAAGGCTACTTTATCTAGTCGTTGAACCTTATTCTTATTTCTAAGAATCTTGGCTGCGGATTGCCCAATCAATATACTTTTTTACCATACCTCCAGTAATTAATTGGAGCCATTAGTTCTATCACTAGACTAACTTGGTAGTATTTGCTCTAAGGGGTTTCCCGCAATTAAAGTTCTTTATTCTCGGCAGAGGTTAATACGCTGAAACCATATGTTTACCGAGATGAGTGTCACCAGCCGTCGCTAGAACCTCAAAAACACCGTCATCAATTGTGAGAAGTGAAAGATCGTGCGTCCCGCCACCACAATCAAAAATCAATACATTCTGAGACTTTGAACCAAGCTTATCAAGTCCATAGGCAATCGCAGCCGCAGTTGGCTCATTAATAATACGAAGTACATTCAGACCCGCAATTGCACCAGCATCCTTTGTGGCCTGGCGCTGTGCATCATTGAAGTAAGCAGGAACCGTGATAACCGCATTTTTAACCGATGAACCAAGAAAGCCCTCCGCAGTAGTCTTCATCTTTCCAAGAACCATCGCAGAAATTTCCTCAGGAAGAAACTGCTTCTTCTCACCCTTGTACGTAACCTCAATCTTTGGCTTTCCATCGCCGCCATCAACTACATTAAAGGGCCAGAGTTTGCGATCAGATACAACGGTTGAATCAGTTAGACGGCGACCAATAAGACGTTTTGCGTCAAAAACCGTGTTTAGCGGATTTGATGAAGCTCCCTGTTTGGCAGAATCACCAACAAGACGCTCCTCATCTGTAAAGGATACATAGGAGGGGGTTGTACGATTTCCCTGGTCATTGGCAATGATTTCTACACGATCATTTTGCCAAACGCCAACACAACTATAGGTTGTTCCAAGATCAATGCCAATAGCAAGGTCACTCATCCTGTTCTATATATAGAAGTGTATTTTTGTTTAAGTGATTTTATAAGGGTATTTTATTATTTGTAAACCAATAACTCTGACTTAATCCTGGAGTTAATTTACTTTCTTTTCCAACATTAATAGGAACATTTCGTTTTAGTATATCCTTATTATTAATATCACGTGGTCCAACCTTGTATGAAGCATTAGTATTATTTATATAATGTGGTGAATTTTCTATAATAGATGGTAAAATACTTGTTGTTCCTATTACATCTACGCCTCTTAAAATATCTTTAAAGGATTCAGATTCTGAATCATCTAACTCTTCATCAGAAGCTTCTTCACCTTCTTCACTTTCTTCACCTTCTTCACTTTCTTCACCTTCTTCACCTTCTTCACCTTCTGATCCTTCTAATTCTTCTTCAATTTCTGATCCTTCTTCACTTACATTATCAAGATTAGCACCAGTGCCAAGATCAGCATCAAGAGATATACCCGCACCTACATCAGTACCGACATCAAGGCCAGAATCAATGCCTAGGCCGGCATCAAGGCCAGAATCAATGCCTAGGCCGGCATCAAGGTTAGTATCTGTGCTAGCAACATCTCCAAGTACAGCATCAGCACCAGTATTAGAATCAGAAATCACCTTTTTAGGTTTTTGAGCCTTAACCTTCTTAGCCTTAACCTTTCCTTTCTTAGACTTCGTACCCTTCGTACCCTTCTTACCCTTCGTACCCTTCGTACCCTTCTTAACCTTCTTACCCTTTGTACCCTTAGCCTTTCCCTTTTTAGACTTAGTCTTTCCTTTTTTAGACTTCTTAGCCTTCTTCTTTTTTACAAAAAAACCTTCTAGTGAAGATGATTCCTTATTATAAACCATATATAATAAACCAAAAATACAAAATATTAATATAAGTATAATGTATACCTCGTCCATCTATTGTCGGAATGATAAATTACAAATATTTCCATACCAAATCAAATTCATTAAATTCAACAAAGATCGGATTACAATCATTCTGTGACACAAAGGCAAACATCTTAGTCTCCTTTTTATCAAATCCGAGGCAGTATTCAATAGCATTGTTCATAAAATAAAATGGATGTGTATAACCTATTAATTTATTTGTGGCCGAATCTATCTTTATAACTATGTGATAGTATTTTCTAGGCTGTTCATAAATTACACAGTGGGTTATTCCCCATATATACTGTCCATCACTAACTAGATTTGAGGATCCCCTAACATGTGAAAAAAACAATGGTGTTTCTTGTGAAGATTCTATAACTAAATTAGTTCCAATTATAGTACCTAATTGAAAGGGATGCCATTTATAAATAATTTTGTCCTTATACGGAATCCAATTCTTTTCACATTCGGTATCTGTTGGCGGAATCAACGAACTGTTCATAATAAAGCTACATGTTTTTGTATCATATTTTCCTGTATGTTGGCGTATCTTTCCATCATAGGAATATTCCATTGTTGACGCAAGATATCTTATCTCATTATCAATATTAAATATTCTTACATCTTCAAGACCCTTAATATGTGTATGGTTAGGACTATCATGTATTGACATTTTTTGAAGTGGTGAAATAATATTAAAATTATAATTCATATAACACATATAATTTTCTGTTCGCACAGGGTGATCACGACTTAAAACACCGTTCTGATACATCAGATAACTTCCATCAGCTTGAATACGATAATTTACATATCGCACATTTACAAGATATCTTCCATCAATCTTACAAAAACTTGTGCTAGTTGGTATAAAGTCACCAATGCCTTGAAAATCCATGACATGAACTACTAGTGGAATTTTCTGAACAAACCACTTTAAATTATGATACGATGAATAATCATTATATTTATTAAAATAATCTATGGCTAATTGAAGAGATTCTATTTTCTTTTCAGGAAAGATAAAATCGTGTAAAATTTGCCTTTCATATTCAAAACAATGTCTGTATACATCAGATTCAATAAATAAAATATCTGCTGGCTTTTTTATAACCGAACCAATCAGTAAATAATGCCAGGCCTTATGAAATTGCCGCCGATTACGAAAATAACGAACAAGATAATGAATATTTTCAGCTCTTTCAGGACGGTATTGATAGGCCTTTAATCCCCACATTTCCATTTTTGCAGGATCACCCTTTTCCTCATAGAGCCTCATCAATACGTACATACTATGCCAAACTTCTTCACACCATCCACCTGCCTTAATTCGTTTCTTATACATTTTAATAGCATCATCATGACGACCACAATCCTTGTAACTTTGAGCAAGATAAAACATGTAACGCTCATTCTTGGGTTCATCTATTAATCCCTGTTCCAATAATCTAATATCACGCTCAAACTTATCAGCCTTACATCCTCCATCTCCAACATCATGGATAAAAATCATATCAGCAGATAATAAATCACACCCATATCCATCCCAATATTCATGCGTGACTCCTGTACATTTCCAAGGAAACCCAATTTGAACAAAGCGTGTATTGTAATATTCCATATTTGGTGCCCGCTGAATTATTGCATATCCTGGCGAAAACAACATATTTTTATTAAAACTATCATTAGCCTGTATTCTCATATCCGCGTCAAGAAGAAGTGCGTATGTCATATTAGGATTCCAAGCTAATTCTGTACAAAAATCTACAGCAGCCTTGAAGCTTTCTGTTCTATTGTGTCCAAAGTTTTTCCATGTATGTTTATACAGTTTACACGGGATAGATAGGGTTTTAAAATATTCTTCCACAATTTCAACCGTATTATCTGTTGAACCAGTGTCACATATACAAATAGCATCACAGGTAGAAAGTGCCGAGTTAATTGAACGAGTTATGATCGCAGACTCATTTTTGATCATTGTTAAATAAATGATTTTTTTATCTCCTGATATATGTTTTCTAAGTGTGGGTATGATTGAATCATTGTGATCAGCCTTGTACCAATGAAAAAGATCATTATTATCATGTTCAATGGAGGCCCATAGGTTAACTTCCCATGTTAGATTGCCAAGTTCCTTACATTTTTCAATTTCCTTGATGTGTAAATTATAAAAAATATCAACAACTGATTCACAAAGTATAAGAATACCACCGCAAAATCTCCAGATTGGACAGATAAATAGATTATTGAAATTTATAGATTCCTTAGAAATACATCCAGGGATTACTATCTTCCCTTTCTGTGAAAATGAATCTATGTTAATCATAGATTCTATAAACTGTTCCTTGAATCGGATAATTTTTAATATGCCAAAATCAAACCAAACATAGGTCTTTGCCGGCGTAAGTTTTTTTGCCCTATATAAAAATTCGGATTTTGCGTTCATTAATTGCAGGAATTCTAAGGTGTCCTTTTCCTTATTTCTGTATTCTGGAAGAGAGGCCTCACTCTGTGAAAAGGAAGCTATTTCCTCCCTAGGAAGAAAGATTGTCTGAATTGAACCCAACACTAAGTCTGATATATCTGTATAAACTATGATTCTTAGGTTTGTATCTAAAAAAGGTTTAAAATATTCCAAATTAATATCGGTGTTTGAATATGTTTTAATTTTGTATAAAGAGGTAACATATACAACATCTACCGATGAAGTATGTTCCATACTATATATATTTTATATAGTAGTTTAGGCCTCAGCAGGGACATCAACTTCGGCAGAAAGAACTGTGTCCTCATGGAGATTGACATCATTGCGCTGTGACTTTTTGAGTTCTAGCTTGTGCTCCTTTAGCATATTTGCTGTATCTTCAACATTTAGATTATTTACGTACTTTATAACCTCATTTAGATCAAGTTTCTTATTTAGTCCACGAAGAGTATTCTTATAATAGTTGTGAAGAACACTCACGTGATGCTTATAAGGCCATGGAAGTTCATAAAATGCCGTCTTACGAGAACGAAAGACATCAGCATAAAAGTATGAGAGTTGGCGAGTATTTTTACGAAGAACACCTTCAAGATTATATAGCGTAGCCTTATCTTCTGAATAAAAGGCTAGGTACTGATCTACTGAACGAGACTTACGTAGGCGTGCGTAACGCTCTTCTAGGGTTGATTCATTACCACGTAGACTGCGAATAGTATCATATACATTGCTGCGTTCACGCCAGCGCCGACCCTCTGACTTAAGAACAAGACCCTGCCAACCAAGATCACGTTCCTGGGCCTGTGAACTTACCCATTCCTTTACAGACTTTGCGGCCCGTACTGATTCAAGATTGTATGTATCAATACTGTTAACATCCTCATCAATAAAGACAGTTCCATCATTATTAACCCATCCTTGGTGGACAATAACAAACTTAGGTGTATCAACCTTCTTTACAATACGATTCATTGGATGCTGTAGAACACCTGAGGTAAAGCGGTTAAGATTATCAGTTTTTGGTAGGATATCATTAAAGTTGGCTACACCCTGAGCATGTATAGCCTCTGTAAGCATTGTATGGAATGAGGGTCCTCCAACATAAAACCCTTTGTCAGCACCGAGGCGTCCACGGGTGCTAACATTAGCAGATTCATCAACTGATGAATGGAAGATATTCATCATTGTGCCATCAATAAACTCCTGTGCAAGTGTAGCCGTATTTACTGAGGTTTCAGTAAGTACCTCGGCCTTAACAGGTGAAACACATACAGGTAGTTTAGTTAGTTTGTCAACAATTACACTGCGACACCAAGGTACATGAGGTAGAGAATAATCCGACTTTCCCTTATTATAAGATACTAGAGCATAGGGTGAATCATTAGGCTCTACTACACGAAGAAGACCACCCTCCTTTGATGTTAGCCAGTTCTTTAGTTCATCCCATGAAGACATAAGGGGCCATGACTTAAATACATCAACCTGATACGGCATTCTATACTATTACTTGTGGTTTGTTTAAGTAAATTATTCAATTTTATATTTTCTTTTTAACAGATAGATACTATGAGTGGGAATGAAGAAATAAATATGATAGGGCCAGAAGAACCTGTACAGGAAGCTCCAGCACCAGATCTACAGGAAGCCCAGGTGCCAGAAGAAGCCCAGGTGCCAGAAGCCCAGGTACAGGAAGCCCAAGAACAGGAATCTGATGATACCTTATACATAGGCGACCGTATTACTATAAACAGTGAGAAATATGGTAAGATCACAGGTACCATATATTATTTGAACACCGATCTTGGTCTAAGAATAATGCCAGATGGTAATAGTAATAATCTTGTTGATTTTCCACTTATTGACGGCGAATTTGATCCCGATCTAAAAATTTACAAAGATTCTGATGGAACACTTGATATTACAAGGCATAACAAGGGGCCAAATGTAGGGTTTGTGAAATTACATTCCTTTCGTGTAGACCAGGTTCTTGATGGTTTAAAGGCCGATGGAACCTTAGTAGGAAAATATAAGGTTGTTAATATAAATGAAACAAATGACCGTATAACTCTTGAAAATGATGAACGTGAATTTATAGTAGATTTTAATTTTCAAGGAATCCCACGTGAAGAAGAATTTGATATATTACGTATAACTCCTTCTGTAACGCAGGTAACCACGGAAGTACAGGAAGAAGAACCAGTTGAAGAATTTGAAACATTTGAACTTCCAGATATCATTCTTGTACAAACCATTGTTCCTGAGGAAAGAATATATCCTGAATTATCTCAGAAGAGTGAATTAAAGGCCGATCTTCTTTCATATCTTGACCCAACTAGCCAAAAAAATCCTAAAAATGTTAAAAAAATCCGTGCAATTGTAGAATTATTCAGTAGTCTTAAAAATAGTGTTACAAAACGTAATACTTATGGAAGCGTTGAGGGTGAAGAACAAATCAGTTTACAAACCTTAAATGATATCCTATTAAATCGTAATATTTCTATAGTACGTCCTGTTTTAGATACTAAGCGTATTATTATGAGTGAATTATTGACAGAATCTTCTAAGGATCTAGACCAGGTATTAATAAGAAATATTGGCGAAGTATTAAAAAAATCAGATGATTATTTAAAAACTCTAGGAAATATACCTGCAAATAATGACATAGGTATGCCTCGTTGGTTTCAAGCACTTAACAGTTATTTTACCAAATTTCCTCTTGGAGACCAATATACATCTGTTGGTTATTCTTTCAAAGAGGATGCTGAATATTTTCGTGGAAGTAGGCCAGGTGGTCAGGATCTTGTTGGCCTTCCTGCCGAAGTCTATGATGGAGAATCTCCAGAAGAGTTTATTACTAAGATCAACCAGTCCTTAAGACGTGGTCATGGTCCAACATTACGTGGACGTGTAGAAGGAGGTACGGAGGTTGTAATGTCTTCTGATAAGGCACCTGTATCTGGTTATGTTCTTTTTCCTTACAGAGCAGTACTGTTGGGATATCTTGGTGCAATACGCACTGGAACCTTATGGGATATTGTATTGCGTAGTAAGAATAATTATACGGTTGAGCTAAAGAATAAGACAAACGAAAAGACATTAATTGAAAAAACAAAGACAATATGGATGGAAAAGATTCTAGAAAATCTTGGTGGAATATCCGAAGTCAGAGATGCCCAGAATATTTTATACCTTGATGCCTCAAATGCAAGTGCGGTAAATATTCCCTTTTCTGTTTATTTACAAATGATTCTGGAAACAGTTGTAATCGGTGGCCCTGGAGATTTAATACGTATTAAATCTGATCTAGGAATCAGTGAAATTGAACTTAATATAGAACAGGATGATCTTGTCCAACAACGTGTAAATATTATTATCCAATCAGTTCGTACAATGATTCGTCAAATGCGCGCCCGCGCCACTAAAAATAAACCGCAGGTAGCCGAACAAGTCCTAGAAACTGATTATACTGCATATATGGTTAAAATTTTTGAAGGTGAACAAAATCTGAATAGCATGTACACAAAATTCAGAAAACTCCTACCAGGATACAAGATCTCTGATCTAGCTATTTTTAGTTATTTTTTTAAATATAATCAGGATTATTTACTTGCCTGTCTGAGTAAGAACCCGCTTTCTTCTAAAAGAGAACGTGTACTATATAATTACGATTTAATATTAAAAATTTTGCGTGAAAAAAATAAAGAACGTGATCTAGAAAAGGGCTATCCTCCACAGCCCAATCCATGTGTACACACAAATAATCTAACAATTATTCGTAAGGTTAAAAACTTCCAAGAAAGAATAGCCCTACTAAAAATCTTTCTACAAAAATTCAAGGGAGAACGTAGAGAGAATTGGGTTATTTGCACAGTTTGTGATCAAAATCTAATCTGTCATCACGAAGTTCTACAGATCCTACAATACCTACATCCACGTGAACACGATGCAATTCAAAAAGAAATAGTCCTGGGCTATGCAGGAGGAACCTTTGGAAAGAATTATATCTGTCGCAATTGCGGTCTACCAATTGCAGATATGGGTTATGATACAAGTATAGAATATGATGACGCAGGTAAACCAATGAGTGGACGTTCAGAACTTATTGACCAGGAAGAACTGAATAAGAAGGAGCTAGAAGTACTTCTTGATTCAAGCGTTGAAAAGGTCAAGGAAATAGAATTTGAATCAAATATAAAAACTGAATGCTATAAGATAGCAAAGGTTATTACAAACCGTATTGGAATATCTATGAATGGAAAATCTTATCAACTCTTAGTAGATAGAGCAGATTCAATTATACAAGAAGAACTTCTTGATGAAAAGGCATATAAGACACTTGGTAGAAAGGAGCCCTATCCAAGATATTTAACAGGAAATAAAATAGCTATTATAGCAGCCTTAGTACTCTTAGATATACAATCAAAAATACCAAATTATACAATAGACTATGTTCTAGATGGATGTAAGGCTGGATTTTCAGGCTATCCTATAGTTAAGGATGCCAAACCAGATTCTGAAGAGGAATCAATAGGCATCCATTATATAATATGCGCCCTTGCCAGTTTTTATCCAACCTTTACCTCTGATAATGAGAAACCTCCACGTCTAGCAGATATTTGGGCAAATGGATTTCATAAAATAAAGGATACAAAGTTACGAAATGCCTATATTAAGGGTTTACTTCTTAGCTATATTGATTTAATTCTTCAAAAGGATGGACATATTCAAGAAGATTTAGATAAAAAACGTCTTTATATTAAGGGTCTATATGGTGATGCGGCGGTAAGGGGTAAGCAATCTGAAAAATTACCAGGATGGTTCTTACCAAATATTCATCCAATAACTGAGCCTGTAGTGGCCGCAGGTGTAAGGGGTGAACTTGGCGAAGAACAACAGGCACATGCATGGATTCATGGTGTAAACGCAGTTGCCAAAAAATCCGCAATTATTATAAGAGGCAACCCCTTTGCAGAGACAAGCTGTTGCTCTACAAATATACGTGAGGCTAGTGAATTAATGAAGGGTGATCTACCTCCCTTACCTATAAGATATAGTCTAAAACGTGTTTTTGCACGGCAAAGTATCCTGTATCCTACCTATGTACCAAGACCCCTTCAAGAATCAATTGGCGAGTTAGCTCTAGAACTTTCATACCGTGTATTTATCCAAGTATGTTGGAAGGGTCCCTATCCAGGAAGAGCGCACGAATTTGGATATGATAATAAATGTTCTTGGTGCGATTTAGAAGTTCCTACAGCCTATCTATATCCTGATGCTCCCTTATCAAATCCTGGATGGAAGGATAAAAATATAGAAAAGGAAGAAATAAAACAGGCGGAAAAAGATACTAAACTTAGAGAAGAAATAAAGGTATCCTTTACAAATCAGGGAATAGTATTAGATACAGAGGAATCATTACAAGCCATTCTAGATTCATCACATAATAATACACGCTTCAAAAATTATAATAGTCCACCTGTTAAATCTTCTGCCGACTTTCTAGTAGACCTGGGTTCTGTAGAATCACCTCCAGTAGAATCATGGTTAGAACGTATACAGACATCAATGACTAATATGGATACTCTTGGCCCTGAGGCAACGGTTGTTGGAATTGCCCTAGCTCTTAAACCCTTAGAGGATGGAATTATATTAGCACAAACCGGTATAAAAACAAAGCTAGGAAATATTGGTCCAATAATTTATTCTTACTTGGAGAAAATTCTTTCAGAAGATTATGAAGCTGTTATAGAAATTATTCGCTCCTACTTTATAATACCATTACAGCGTATTCGTAAAAATTATCATTCAGAAACAATGCTACAATTACCTGAACAGTATAGAAAGGGAACATCTGAAAAATTAAGTGATGAACATATAAAAGAATTAGAAACAATACTTTTAAGACATACTCAGTATCTAACAAAGTTCAATGAATCTAGTATAATACCTTCTTCAAGTCTAGGAAATTTAAAGATAGATTATTTCATAGAACAAATAACATCTGTTCTTAAGTATGGTTCAGAACTTCGTGTAAGTCGCATGCAATTTAGTGCAAACCTAAACTTTCTTCATATGGAAATGTTTTTAAAGATGATATTGCGTGTTATTTTATTTGGAACAGTCTGGGATCTTCTTAACCCACAATTTACTCCAGAAATAGAAGAAGAAATTGATTTTTCTTCAGAAAGGGACAGTGTCCATAATGCTTTTAAAGTTCTTTTTCGTGATTTGATAGTACAATATCAAGAAGAAAGATTATCATATAATCCAACCGAAGTTCGTGAAAAAATAGCAGAGGCCAAGGAAAGAGAAAAACAAGGCTTCATAAAGATTTTTGATACCTTGCCCGATGAAGAAAGACAGGTGGAATTAATAAAGGAAAGGTTAAAGATTGGCCGTTGGGCACAAGGAAATGGAAAACTTGCCTATAGCTATGATCCTGATGATTATGATAGACGCCGTCAAGAAATGGGTCCTGAGCAATATGAGGTCGCTGATGGAGAAGGATATGACGGTCAAGACGCTCAACAAAAAGAAGAAGGTGAAGAATAGGAATGTGGAAACTTGTATGTGCAGGTTTATTATACTTATTTGGAACAGCAGTAATTCTTTTAATTCGTCCAACTGTAATGTTTACTGAGGATGGTTCTTGGAAGGAATTTGGAATAGGCCGTAATAAAAATACACATACCTGGATGCCCTTTTGGCTTTTTGCTGTTTTATGGGCCTTAACATCATATATACTAACAAACATTATTTTTGCTGTTTACTATGAAAAGGATTATCAACCTAAGGTATCACGTTCAACACGTGGAAAATCAGTAGAGCTTCCAGATGGTTATTACATAAAAAATACAGATGGCTCTGAAGTATCAGGTGTGCCTAAATATATTTATTTAGGTAAGGGATTGCCTAATGATTGAACACCACAACTCTGAGCAAATCCAGAAGAAAAACTCTCTCCGAACATACCAGCCCAGAACATCCAAAAGGCTATGGCAAAAATTAAACCATATTCACCTCTTTGTCTTGAATCAAAGGCCGATTCAATAGGGGATCTTATAAAACTACTAAGAGTTAGTATTAAACCAGCTAAAATTGCAAGAGGAACTGATAAACTTCCTAATGCTATTTGTTTAATATTTACTGAACCACAGTTAATAGCCTGAATAAAGGAATTAAAACCTATTGTGATTCCATAACCAAGTACCGGAAGAACAACCCATTTTAGTAGGGTTAGATTGACGCCATATGATGTATGTACATATGCTAACAAAAGGGTTAATGTAAATAAGGACACTCCAATACAAAGTGATAGTATGAAGGTGTTTGTACTGCCCATTCTATTCTCTTGTTCTTTTAGAGATTAATGTCCGCTAAACGTGTGATTGTAAAAAAAGCACCCGTTCAACTTATAAAGACAAAAGAAGAATGGTTAGAACAAAAGTTAAAAAATCCAAATAAATATGGTATGACAGCTCAAGGTGATCTTGCAAGTTATGACGGGGGAGTAACAATAGAGCTTATTCCAAAAGTTCCGGCTTCTGTTGAACATATTAAAGGTCTATTTGCTAAAAAAACTGAAGAACGTATAAGCGCCCAACAAGCTTATACCGAAGCTAAAAAAGCCTTATATGAATTAATTCAAGGTTTTAATGTTTCTGGAAAAAATACAACGGATGCTTCTGTAATTATGAACGCAAATCAACGGGTACATGATGCCGAATGTGTATTAAATAATCTCACAAAGGATCCAAGGCGTACAGAAAAACTCTTTGATCTTAAGGGACGAGACTTACAAATAAATAATACACATGATGTAGCTAAAATAGCAGATCCTGTAATAAGTGGGATTTATACAACCTTTCATTGGAACCTATTTTGGATGGATAAACCTCGGGAACTTATACAAGAACAAGTTCCAGAAGAAATGCCAGCAAAACAAGAAGGTGGCAAAAGAGAAAAAACACCAGAAGAAAAGGCTAGAATATGGGCCATTATACGTGCAAAACGTGCTCGCCTATTCAAATGAATAGGTTTGTAACTTCTCCTTTACCTTACTACAATCAACAATTTGCGATTCAAACTTATAGCAGAGGCCATTTCTATCCCGATAAACAACCTTGCCAGCATTTTCAGGATTTGGCCATTTTACAACACGGTCCTTTGTATCGGGCTTGAATCCAAAAAATATAATGGCGCCGATGACTAATCCTGATACAAAGGGTATAATTTTAAAATGTTTTAACATCTCCTAGTATGTGCCTTTAATTTAATTGCGTCCAGTAGGTTGGAATGTTGATTGACATACTCAAGGATAAACGTTTTGATTTTTTCTTTAGTTTTTTAATGGGTGTCTTTATAATCCTACTAATTCGGCCAATTTGTAAGGGTGAGGATTGTTTTTCATTTAAGGCTCCATTAGTAAAAACAATCAATGAAAATGCCTATAAGATAGGTGATACCTGTTATAAGTTTGTACCTAAGGATCTAAAATGTCCAATGACCGGCGTGATTGAACCCTTTCAATGGTCGCGTTAAGTATGTATTTTTTGTTTAATTAAATATTTCAGCAACATGTCCGACGCTGGAACACTACTTTCTGAACTAGATGGTGCCAGAGCCAGTGATGGAGATTTAGTAGATAGTATCTTATCTGATTTAAATCAATCAGGACAAGGAAATGCTCCACCACCCATGGGTGTTCGTGGACAGGTACAGAATGTTCAACAATTACAAAGCAATTTTCCAACTGCCATAGACCCCGCTGTACCAACAGCCCATCTTATTGGCCACGATCACCCGACACCGGCAGATTTTCAACGCATGATGGCTAATGCGCAAGGACCGGTACCTTTTAATACAGCCGTCCCTCAGATGCAGCAGCAACCCAAGTATATGGAGCCAGAAAAGAATTGGCAGGGGCAATGGATTGATGAATTAAAACAGCCTATTCTTGTTTCTATTATTGTCTTTATTATTACGCTTCCTGCTATTCATCTTCTAGTAAATCATTATGCTCCCAGTCTCTTACTTCCCGGTGGAAATTTCAATACAATTGGTAGCCTTGCACGTGCAGTATCAGGCGGTCTTCTCTACTGGATTCTTCATCGTGTAGTAGGGCCCTTACTTTCTATTTGACAAAATAGATAGACCGTGTTAGAGATGAAAGTTACTACACGTGAATCAGTCTTATATGGAGTTTTAGCCTTCTATGTATTATATGCATTTGTTGGGATCGGAATAACAGGCTTACTCTTTAGTTTAGCGATTGGTTTAATTGTTTTTAGTTTTAATTTATCAATTGAATTAACAGTTGCTTCCGTGGTTATTTCAGGTCTTCTCACTAAGGTGTGGAATGAACGTAAGCGAGAGGGGTTTGTAGGATCAGTTGTAAAGGAAATAACAAAGCGCATAGAAACTGTTAAACAGCCAATGGAACCACAGGCCACACTAAGTAGTTCATATGCTGAAGGTTTTGAGGATGCAAACACCTCAACCTCAGCATCACCTACTCCAGAAAAAAAGACTCCACCAACATCAACAACAACTGAGGCAACTGTATCAGCTCCAACAACAACACCTAATTTAGAAAAATCTATGCCACAGGCCTCTGGTTTCACTGACCAGACAACAAATGGAATGTTCAAACTTGGAGAAATTCCGTCTGATGCATCCAATGGAGCGCATATTGATGTTGGAACAACAATGATGAATGCTCTTAATGCGCTAAAACCTGATCAGGTCAAACAGATGACTGATGATACACGTAAACTCTTAGAGACTCAGAAGAGTCTTATGGGAATGTTAAGTAGTATGAAGCCAATGTTACAGGATGGAAAGGCTCTTATGGGAACCTTTAACGACATGTTTGGAAAGGGTGGACCTCAGGCAGCCCCAGTACAGTAAAAATTGAAAACTAACTAATTCTATCTGTACATCAAGATGGAATTAGGTCAAGCACCAACATATGGTGATTTTATGTTTGTCTATAAACAGCGCAATATTTATGTGCCAATACATTTGAACAATGTGGCACGGTATAAGCCTAATTCATTCTGGGATTGGCTACTATATATGCACCCCTTTGATTCATATATTATATTATCCCTTCAACATATTATAGATGAAGAAAAAAATTAGTTACTCACAATTAAATGTAAAAAAGGAAGAGCTCTGAATGCTACTATTATAGATGATACTATAAAAAGATGATGCCAAACATGACTATTAAAATTATTAAATATACCTTCAGGATTCCATAATCTTTCTGGTATTTTTCCAATAAAAAAGAATCCACCTGCTATAAAAATAAATAAAGAACATTCAAGAGAATATAATGATACTTCTCTTAAAAGAATATTATTACTTTTAAAAGAATACCATACTACAGGAAATGTTAAAATGGTTGAAGAAATTATAGGATATAATATTTTCCAAATTTTGTTTTCGTTTATAATATCATTTATACAATATAAGGCAAATAATAATTCTAATAATAATGATATCTGAAATATTTGCGATGATTTATTAATAACCTTAAATAAAATAAAACTGTCTAGTATTTGATGAGATAAATTTATAACTATAATTCCAGTGAAATCTAAATTCCAGGAAATATGTGACCATCTTCTATCAACAATATTAAAGGTGTGCGCAAAACTAGAAGCAAGGCAAACAAATGATGCACTGAAATAAGCATATCGTATTATATATTGTGTGATTAAATCTGAATGTATAAAATAGTCATTATTTACACATGAAAATAACATATATAACCATATTAGTCCTGGTAATAAATGTGAATAAATATTCAATGTTTCATTATGCCATTCAAATATAGACAAAAATGCTTCATTAGGTGGCCTTGGTTTCCTATAGCCTCCTATTACAAATGGATTTACAATATACCAATCCTTTATAGTATCCAAATAATTCAAATCAACAATAGTCATAATTATATATTATCTTACTTATTTTAGACCAACTAATAGAATGCCTAGGCGATGCCCCCCAGGGGTTATGTGTCTAACACCTGAATTTGGCATCTTTGTAGCAGTTTTAACAATTGGAATATACTTTTTATTCAAACAAACTCACGTAATTAACGTGCCAGTAAGGTCACCATCTGTAAATGTATATTCAAATACAGGCACTGATAGTCGGTATAGTCAGGCTCCAGAACCATTACGTTATTGGCAAACTGGTCCTGATTTAAGAGGCGCACTCATACCACCCGGTGCTATACCTATAAACATAAGTACGCGCGGCCTTCCTCAAGCCTTTCAGCAATCAGGAATTATAAAAACGGGTGATCAAATCCTTCCTCTTTATGGAAGACAGACTGTCTACAGAAGTGACCGTTATAATTATTATACACGAACGGACACATATAATCCTGTACAGGTTCCTATAAATTATCAACAGCGTGATTGTATGGATGATATTGGTTGTGATCAACTTCTAGGCGGAGAATCTATAAGAGTAGCAGGGCTTGAAAAGGTGGGTAAGGTAGAAGTGTATAAGTACGATGGACCTAAGTACATTCCAGGTCTAGTATAGAGAAATGAGTCTATGCTTACCTGGACTTCAGGGATTTCCAATCCAGGTATCTGGATGGTCTTCAATTATAGATAAAACTAGCTATGTGGTACCGAACGACCTTTCCTTTCAGTTTAGTCCGACAAAACTACCAATGGCTTATACAAATGGTTTTTTCAATGTAAATGGTACACATACATTTTTCATAGGTGGTAGTCAATATTTTGTAAAGGCCATACGTCTATGTAGACCAAAGCAAGAAGGCCTTTCCTTTAATCCAATCGCAGAGTTTCATATTTGGGGATTTCCAACGGCCACTTCTAATAATCAGAATTCTATATCCCTTATAAGTATACCAATCTTTCAAGGTATTGTAAATACATCAACAGGCGATAAATTTGTGGATCTTCTTAGTAATAGACCGGTACAACTTAGTAACTTAATTCCAAGTGGAGAAGAAATTAATATTGTAAGATATTCAACCTGTGTAGAAACAAATATAAATAATGTAAATATTGTTATCGCATATTGGGAAGGTGGTGTAAAACTAGATGCGGATTCACTCAAAAAAATGCCAACCTTAGCAGAATTTGGTGTACCAACCCTTAGTAATTTTAAATTGCTTTCATCCTATGTAATATCAGAAACCGGAAAGACAAACCGAGTATATACAGAAAGATCCTCGGTTCAACAGACCTACCATGGAACATTAACCGCAACTAACAATGATTTTAAAAATGGTTTCAGATATATTAAAGGGTTTATACAGCAAGTAGATTCTAGAAGTCAAGATCCAAGTGCCTATAAGTGTGTTAATATTGATCCGTCAAGAGATATTAAAAATGGAAAGATATTAATTGATCCATCATCTGGTAAACGGCTTTCGCAAACTGTTGAAGACGCTGAAGCTGAAAATAATAATATTCCATCAATTTCACCAAAAGATATATTGGAAAACATTGCAATAACTATAGGCACAATTCTTGGAATTGTATTATTGCTTGCCTTATTTAAATATGTTATTTATCCATTATTTGTAGTGAGTAGTCCACTTAATAATGTTGATACCTAATAGATATGTCAACTCTAGAAGGTTGTAAGGTAATAATAGTTTTTGCCTTAGCAGGTGTTTTAATAGCAGTTAGCATTATATTAGGATTAAAACAGTGCTGTACAACAGAAATTAATGAAGGCTTTGAATCCCCGTCTGCCCCCACATCATGTCCAGTTGGTACAACAAGCTTTTATGATGAGCGCACAAATCTTATGTGTTGTGATGGTCTTGTAAATGGTAAGAAATGTGAAGGAACTATAGTTTGTACCTTTAGTGATAATACTAAGTACCCTTCTTGTAATACGATTAAAAGATATAAGTATAATGGAAGTATAAATCCCTTTGTTGTTCAAATGTTAAGTACTGATTTTGTAAATAAGTTTGGACAGGGTTTAACAGAGGCTACCAGATTCATTCAACAATTAAAATCTCTTCCTTCTGACCAAGTATCACCCGACGATATTAGAAAGGTTAATGCATTATTAGCTGAAGAACAAGATTGGTATGCCAATAATAAAAAATCATCTTCCATTGATTATCAACATGAGGCCATGTATGTTATACAAACCTTAACAGAAATCTTTAAAAATAAGCCTCTTATGAATAACAAGGAACTAATTAACCAACAGATAAAGGCGCAGGTTTGTAAACCAAGTGATTCTCCACCGCAGGTTTGTAAACCGTGTAAATCATCACAAGAACAAAATCCAACGGGCTATGTAATATCAGGTACCGATATTGAAGGTGAAATACCTGTTCAAATAATAGTTGGACAACCTGGAAAGAATGACGCTATTTATCTTGCACAAAATAATGATAAAATTGTAGTTAAAGCCTCTAATCAATTTTCTGTAAAAGGAACCTTAGATTATAGTATAAAGACACCACAAGATGTAAATAAATTTATTAGTAATATACTAAATAGCAGAGATAAAAATACGCCTGCTGGTGGTGAATATAAGGTTAGAAAGATTTCTGGTTCATCACAAGAACAAAATCCAACGGGCTATGTAATATCAGGTACCGATATTGAAGGTGAAATACCTGTTCAACTATTATTAAAATCAGAAGATCCTGGAGTTTATCTATTAAGTTATATAACACAGAATAAGGATAGTATTATATTTAAAGGAATAACATCAGAAGGAAATGAGCGCGAGCAATTTTCTATAAAAGGGACATTAGATACTAGTATAAAAGATCCTACTAGTTTTATACAATTCTTTAATAAATTAGACAGAAATTCAATTGCTGGTGGCCGATATAAGGTTAGAAAGCTCTAGAAATATAAGAAACAAGCTCATTAAGTTCCTCAACTCTTTTATACTCTTTAATGATTGCCAAATCGGCCTTACCAAGAAATACCTGTATCCATGCACCATTATAAACCATACCATCCTCGGTTACATCATCGGTCATATAGGCATTACCATCAAGTGTATAAACATATTTATCAATGTAAATAATAGTTCGTGTAAAGTTCATTTCTACAAACTATTATATAATATAAGGATCAAATTTATTCTTGAATAAGAGAACTATTAACCCAGCCAAAGGCCTGTTTAATAGCAAAGCGTGAACCATCCGTTGATCCTGTAGGAAGGACGCTCTTTTGATTTAAGGTCGGCGATACAGGGCTGAAGTTATTATCACCAGATTCTTCCTGAGGTGAAAAGGGTACATTCTTTTCAGAGGGGGTATTAAAGGCAGGTTGAGCTGGGGCTGTCTCAGGTGATTGTATAGACTGAATTGCGGGTGAATCGGGTGTACTCAACTGCATTAGACCTTGTAGTTTCCTTACCTTTTGTTTATTACGTTCAATAAATAAGAAACCAATGCTAGCAAGTGATAACATGCCAACTTGAGGACTGATATTTATTGCCGTTAAAAAAACACCTAGAAGAACTAAACGAACAAGAAGTAAATCACTTAGCATAAGAACATCATGTGGTAAAAAGGGTATAATTATAAAACTGGCAAGTATCGCAACAAGAAACGCATTCGTCCCCATTCTAGTCATAGATAGGTTAAAATTGACGCATATTTAAACTACTAAAACATCAATGGCCTCATGGCGAATTTTAACAACAAGGGGGTATGCTGTACTCAAATCATCTCTTACACCAGCTCAAGAAAAACATATTCGTAAGGAACTTACAGTAACTCCAAAAACACAGGCCAAGGTTCAAGTTACAGGAAGGGCCTTTGCTGTATTTTATGAAAGTCCCAAAAAATACTATTTACCACGCCACTGGGCAACTAAGTATTTTGGACCTGAAGAAACTAATCTTTTGCCGGAAGGAGATAATCTTCCAAACCATTTAAAATTTCAAGGAACACCCTTTGATTATCAAGAATCAATTATACAAAAATTTATAGACGTATCTAATGGTCTTATCTGCGTTCCCTGTGGAAAGGGAAAGACCTTTATGGCACTTAATATTGCAGCACGTCTTAAAAAAAAATTTATAGTAATTGTTGATAAAGAATTTCTATTAAATCAGTGGAAGGGTGAAATGGAGACCTTCTTTCCTGGACTTAAGGTTGGAATCATTCAAGGCGATAAAAAACAGATAGGTACTATTGAAAGACCCACATGTCAGCTGACTATACCAGAAATTAAGGAGCGCCTACGATTTCACAACTTAAAACTCAGTGGAAAGCGTGATGAACTTCTTACACGCCTACGTGAAGTAGAACCTGAAGTGCCTGTAAAGGAAGAAAGCTATGATTGTTGTATTGCAATGATTCAGACTCTTGTTCAGCATAACTTTGCTGAAGACGACTTTCATAGCTTTGGTTTTACAATCTTTGATGAATGCCATCACCTTGGAGCGGCAAATTTCTCTCAGGCCTTGCTAAAGGTTCAAACAAAATATATGCTTGGTCTATCTGCTACTCCAACACGTGACGATGGGCTATCAAAGGTCTTTGAATGGTATATTGGAGACTATGTACATTGGGAAAAAATACGTGAGCCTGATACTACTGTTAGTGTAAGAGCCCTTATGTTTGAATCTGATGATCCAGCCTATACAAACATTCCAGTAGATTTTAAGGGTGATACTGTCTTAGCAAGACTATTAACTCAGGTAATAGTGTGTAAGGAAAGGAATCTATGGATTAGTGAAATAATTCAAGAATATCTTAAGGAACCTGCACGTCGTATCTTAGTTCTTGGTGAACGTATATCACAATTGGAAACTCTTGAAACCCTACTTCTTTCAAATAATCCTGAGCTTATTATTGGATATTATATCGGTGGTATGAAGGAAGCTGTTCGTGAAGATGCTGGTAAAAATGCACGTGTTCTTCTTGCCTCCTATGCTATGGCATCAGAGGCTATGAACATTAAATCGCTGAATACTGTAGTTCTTGCCAGTCCACGGAAAAAGGTTGAACAGTCTGTTGGGCGTATTTTACGCGAACGACCATCTGAACGAAGGGTTGATCCAGTTATTATAGATTTTATTGATAGTCATGGAACCTATATTGGCCAGTGGAGAAAGCGAAAGACCTTTTATAAGGCCTGTGGATATAAGATTAATCTTCAGAAATATAATTCTAAGGATGAATCTGAAAAAGAAGAAGTGGCACCTACAGAGTGTTTAATTGCGGCGTGATCTCCGAGATTTACGTGACTTACGCGAACGGCGGCGTGAACCGGGTATGGGCATGGATACGGGGAATCCCCGCTTTGGAGGTGGACTGGGTAAGGGGACAAAACCGGGTCTTCCAGATGGAATATTGGGTGAAAGAGTAGGCATTCTACAATAACTAAATATATTTATTTACGATGCTTACGTGAACTCTTACGATTACGCCTTCTGGATCCACCTGTCTTAAGACAGGCTGGTGAAGCTGATGGCTGAGCGGTGTAGGGAACGTGAACCGCAAAGGGTACCTTACCATCACCCAGGGTTCCAGCACTTCCACCAAAGGTATAACCACTGGGTGGAGCAGCATATACCATGCCATCAACTGGAGCACCACCAGCTTGACGGTTACGGCGACTCCAGCACCTTCTACCACCCTTTAATGCTGGGGGCGCAGTGATTGTAGATGGGGCCAGTTCATTTAGTGGATTTCTAATCATAGAAGCCCCTTCTCCACACCCTGAATAGGTTCTATCCATAAAGGGATTTGAACCAGCAAATGGGTTCATTGTATAAGCACCACCTGTCTGCCCTGCCATTTTCATTAGATAGTCAATAGGGTCTGAACTTCCAGAACGACGACCCCCATACATTTTTCCACCAAATCCGGGGACTCCACCCATTGTTCCATTATCTTGTATGCGCCCACCTGAGACGGCATTACCGCAGTGCATTCCAGCTGAAGGTATAACGGTGGAACTTCCAAGGCCTGGATTGTTTGGATCAATAGACGCACCAAAACTATAAGTTTGACCCGCACCGCCACCATACATTATACGATTTCTGCGGCAACTTCTTTTTCTTGATTGGCGGCGTTGAACGCGGACGTTATACATCTATTAGTACTATTTATTAATTATGCGACAAATTTCATATTTTTGAAAGGATTCGTACCACTTAATTTCAACCTTACAACCTTCAGGACCAATAGCACGAAGTTTTGTGCTCATTTCCATGCTGCGAATAGCCGGTAGGCCAAGATCCTGTCCTGTTTCTGATAGGAGTTTATAGGTGTCAGGAAGTTTAGATAGCCTATCCTTTATTAAATGACCTACCGTAAATTTCTGAGTATTCTGAGATGCTTGAACAACCTGAATAGCTTGAACAGCCTTGGGTGTTTCATCAGGTATAATGGCACAGGTTGTGTGTGAAATCATTTCACGTTCATGAAAGTTGGCAGCCTTAAAGGTATCATTTGATTTTGGAACTAACCAAAGAAGACGTTTCTGAGCAGCCGCTTCTGGTTGAAACTCATATGAATACCCAACCTCTTCATTCTCAAGAAGAAACTGTTTCATAGGCTTCCATTTTGGATAGCAGATACGTATTTCGCACATTGGATGGGAGTCGTAAATTAATGGGCGAACTACCTTTTGTAATAGTTCCCAACGCTTGCTATAGGGCAAGGTTGACCACAGATTTTTCTGTTCAAAAATAACTAAGTCCCAAATCCATAGAGTGGCTTCTTGCTTATCATATGCCACCTCACATACAATTGGACCAAGTTTCTGAACATTATGAACATCATAAGGGAATTTTAGACTATAGACATTATCATTGCTGCGAATATCAACAAGGATTGCTGGGCTAGAACTTAGAATAAGCCAATGAGCCCGTAGATGTGCGGGGCGTTTCCAAACATGAAAGTAGTTTGACTCAATTATTCTTTGTGATACTTCCTTTACAATATTATAGGTTGGAAATATCATTGACTCAAGAAGGCTAGTATAAGGGGTCATATCAGTCTTATAAGGGCGCATTCCAGAACCACTGCGAACTTGAGGCGTGCTAGAACCTACAGAAGTATGTTTTAGCATGTCGTTTATCACTAAATAATATAGTAGGCAAGTGTTTAGACGCCCTTGCGATTTTTACGTGTTTTTCTTTTTCTACCTCCATGAAGATTATTTCTTGTAAGCTTTAGTTTAGCTATCCGGGCATTTAATGCTAATATTTTACTTGTTGCTGCGGAAAGCATATCAGGAAGTCCTCCTGGATTATTCACTAAATATTTTCTTTCTTTCTCAAGATTACGTGTAAGATTTTTTATAGTGGAATTTATTTCGTTTCTAGTTTTTTCTAAATTAATAGCCTTTCTTAGTGGATTATTTACTACAATAGGATTACTCATTCTACTTAAAACGCAGAATAATTTGGATTTCCATCCTCTATGGCAGCCACTTCACCAAAGAATTTTCCACCGTTACCAATAAACTCTGGATTAAACTGATGAACAGATTGTGGCGTAGGTGCTAAGGATCCAGCTAAACCGGCATTAAGATTGTTATCAGTTTCCTTAGGAAGGATACCTGGGCTAAAACTTCTTTCAGGAAATCGTAGTTGCTCGGGGGAATCAGCATTTTGAACTTGACTATCATAAGGATCCATAGCCTCTGGTGGGTGTGATATATCAGGTGGCATATTTACAGCGGGTGAGGCATTGGGTGGTGAAGGACCTCCTGAACTTACTACATGATCTCCGTATGAAACAGGCTCAGAAACTTCTCCGGCACTTCCAGGTGTAAAATCATCAGTTAAAAAGTATTTTATTACATAGTATGCTAGTGCAGCTAAACATAATCCAAAGAAAAACCTTTTCCACATCTTTCTAACCTTAAGACTTTTTATTAAGAACATATAGAAATACGACCATGGCTAATTCATTAATATCTGACACTTCTTATAATCAACTTGTGAACTATGTTTATGAGGCTTTGAAGGTTGATAGTGTAGAACTCGGGAAGATTGTGTCTCTGGGACAAAGGTTGGTGGACACAATTGCCCAGTCTTCAGGTTCGGTTGATGAAAAGAAGAAGGTGCTTTTTGAGATTGTTGAGAAGGCTGCTGAACGTATTTCTGCTTCTGAGAATGAAAAAGTTTCGTTCTATGTTTCTCAGTTAAAGACGAATTTATCACATCTTCTTGTAGTAAAACCATACTTTTCATTATTTTTTGGACTATGCTGTCATGGCCCACTTCCTCTTGAACCCACGCCGGTAGTTCCCCAGATGCCCACTGAATTACCTGTAGGTCACCGATCGATTTTAAATGTTCTTGATTCATCTTGCGATGAACCTGTACTAATTGTGGACCTTCCTCCCAACACGGTAGTTGAACAAAATCCTCAGGTAGTGGTTCTAAGAACTCCAGAACGTGATCTGGACTAATAAGCTGTCTATCTACAACAGTATATACATGCCGACCTTCTGAACTTGTTTCTGAAAACCACCATCCGCCATCAACCCTAGTAACATTTTCAACATGAATTGGTTCCTTTGTATTTTTATTCATATACAAACGAAACATCCTATACTATAAAATTGATCAGTATTTAAGCAAACAGTTAATTATATGGTATCTAGTCTATTATTGACTACAAAGGGCGATGTTAAGAAGATTAAACTTCCATCCCTATTAAATGAAAAAATCATACAAGAACTTCTTAAGAAAAAAACGCCGCCTTCAAACCTTGGTGTATATGTATATGATACCTACATACTTACACTCTTTGGATATACAACAGGTAAGGCTGGAACTGAAAATAAACATGAACTTCCACCACCCCTAGATTCTGTATATTTCAATGATATCCTTCTTGTAGCAAGTAATGATGAAAATACGTGGATTAATCCAGTAGATTTTACACAGGAAGCATATGAAAAATTTTATCAGAAGGCCTTTGGCGGCTTTGAATCAGAATCGGACGAGGAAGAAGTCTTAGAGGAAGTACAGGAAGAGGAAGTACAGGAAGAAGATGAAAAGAAAAAGGATGAGGAAGAAGATGAAGAAGATGAAGGTGAAGAAGATGATGAAGAGGAAGGTGAAGAAGAAGATGAAATTTTAGAAGATGATGATGTAAAACCTGTAAGAGTTCGTGCCGCAAAGAAAAAAATTTCTAAGACCAGTTTCATGGGAACTCAGAATGCCGGCCGTGCAAAACAGCAGACCCTTCTAACACGTCCAGATTATATTGAACTTGAAGTAGTAAGTCCTCTTTCAAAAGCAGTTTCAACTGAAAAAACCTATCGTACCCATATCTTAGAATGTATTAAGAAACAATTAGGCAAGGTTTTAAAGGTGCCAGTTCAACTAAAGTTAGAAGAAATTATTCTTGCCATATCAATCAAAGAAGCAAAACGCAAGTATGTGAATAAGCATTTTGACAACAGTCTGTTTCAAATTTGTTATATGAGTGCTGCTCGCCGAATTCTAAGCAATCTAAATCAAGAATCCTATGTAAAAAATACACACCTATTATCACGTATTCTTCAAGGCCATCTATCTATTGAACATCTTGCGGATATGGATGTAACAGATTATGCTCCTACGATCTATGGTCCCTTACGTGAACAGATGAATCTTCGTGAGCAGCATCTGCTTGAGGGCAACAAGGCCATGGCAACTGACCTATTCAAGTGTGGCCGTTGCCACAAACGTGAGTGTACCTACTATGAACTTCAGACACGCTCAGCAGATGAGCCAATGACAAAGTTCATCACATGTGTAAATTGTGGAAGCCATTGGAAGCAGTAGGCCTAAAAATAACATAGACTATATTAAGTATATGGAAATCCAAGTTGTAAATGGTCGTCCAATTCCAAAAGAGCCTCTATCTTTTTTTCAATACAACCAAGGGTCACGGTACCTTGTAACAGTGGCTGATACGCCTGCTGTTTGGAAGGATGATCTTGTTTTAGCAGAACGATTTTTTTCAGAGTTAATTATTTGCCCGTACAATGACTTAGAAGGTCATGTAGCTGAACTTGATAAGGTTAAGGAGGTCTTAAAACTGCGAATGAAGTACCCTGGTGCCAAAGAAGATCCAGCTCTAGAAAAACTTGCAAAAATCTGGATTCTACCTACCAAGCTTCACATGGGACCAGATTCACATGCTCTTTCTGAATTACCTATTAAGGATGCCTTTGAAAATGTTTTCAAGACCCTAAATAATGAATCATCTATGATTCACATTCTAAAGCTAGAACTAGGTGAGGGTAAGGAACGTCAACTTCTCTATAAAATTTTAGATAATGGATTTCGGCCAAGTCTACTTCTGGTCAAATGGTCGCATGACCTTGATGACCATATACCAACCGCACACTGCTCAGGACATCTTCTGAATTCAGGATACAGTCTAGTAGCTCTTGAAAATGACTATGCCCTCTACATGTTCTCAGAACAAACACTTTATGATATTACAAGTATGAAAACAATTGGCCTTAAAAATCCTATAATGGAATCTATCCTAGGCTCAGTATATGATTATATGAAAGTCAACCCCGGAGAAATTAACAAGAATAAGTAGGTGTGGCTATGCCACGTAAGACAAGGAAACTAAGACTTCCATATGAGCCTAATATACCACCTGTACGGGTGTCAATGCCGCCAGGTGAAGACTACTATACCTTTATTAATTCTAACTGGCTTAATAATACTAGTATGCCCTCATATTTGAGTAGTTACGGTGTAAGTGAAGAGATAGAAGAGATAGTAAATAAACAACTCTTAGAAATTGTATATGATTGTAGACAGCATTATTTATCAGATAATCATCCCTCAAACAATGAATATTTACTTGGTATCTTTACAGAATCTATTATAAATACTAAAAATAAGAACGGAAATTTAAAATTTTTATCAGGTATGGTATCATTCTTAAAATGTATACGGGATAGGGATGAAATAGCCTCTACAATGGGTGATTTTATAAGGCATAGAATTCCAACTCTTATTCACGTTACCATTTCTCCAACAGAAACTGACTCTGAATATCTAAGAGTTATTCTTACACCAAACACTAAACTGGGTCTACCTGATCTAACCTACTATCATCCAGGGTTCTCAAAAACACGGATTATATCTGCCTATGGTTCTCTGCTAAAGCGTCTTGGAAATGAATTTAACACGCCTGGATTGGAAAATGTTTTTGGTATTGAAGAAATAATAGCAGGATCTATTCATGATAATGATGTATGGACTGACATAGTTATGGATAGGGATGAATTAAAAAAGACCTTTAAAAATATTCCTTGGGATATATTTTTCAAGTCTATTTTTAATTGGTCGCCATCTGAAAAACATAAGATAGTCATAAAAAACAAGCGTTATTTTAATAATTTAAATAAATGGTTTGTAGCCTTTCCTCTTGATACATGGAAGGTATTATTTGCCTCACAAATAATCCTACATATGCTACCTGTTTTACCTGAACCCTTTTATACTTGGTATTTTGATTTATACGAAAATAAACTACGTGGTCAGACTGAAAAACGGCCAAAAAATATTCTTACCCTACATTTAGCCAAACAGTGGTTAGGAAGTTCCTTGGGCAATGTATACGTTAACAAATATGTTTCTAAGGAAATTAAAGGCAAGGCAATAAAATTAGCAAATGAAATTAAACTTAGTGCAGCAGAAGTTGCCGGTTCAACAAGCTGGTTAGAACCACACACTCAAAAAAAGGCGGGGGCTAAGGTAAAAGGTATTTATCTTGGAGTGGCCTACCCAACAATTATTCACAATGATAAAAAAATTAAACTACACCCTGAAAGACTTTTAGAAAATATTCTTCATTTGGCAGAATCGGATTTTATGAATGAGGCCAAAAAAATAGATACCAAGCTAACTGAAGGTGAATGGGACGATGATGTCTTTGCGGTAAATGCCTATTATTACAATGAGGCAAATCGGCTAATTCTTCCAGCAGGAATTCTTCAATGGCCCTTTTTTCATGAGGCGGCCTCAGATGGTTGGAATTTTGGTGGCTTAGGAGCATCAATTGGTCATGAAATCAGTCATGCCTTTGATAATGATGGAAAGGATTATGACGAACACGGAAATAAGAATCCATGGTGGTCACGGGCCGAGCAAATGCGATACCATAAAAAAACAAAGGCCTTAATAGAATTATATAATAAGACACTATATTTTGAACAACATCTAAATGGTGTTTTGACCTTGAGTGAAAATATAGCTGATCTTGGGGGTGTTCAGATAGCCTTGAATGCCTTAAAGAAACGTCTTAAAAATCGTGGAGCCTCAGAAAAAGAATATCATAAACAAATGTGTGATTTTTTTCACAGTTATGCAGTAAGTTGGAGAACAAAGGAGAAAAAAGAAAAGGCTATGCAGTCACTCTTTATGGATGTTCATGCGCCACCACCAGCCCGTGTAAATAATATTGTTCGGCAGTTTGATGAATGGTACGATTGTTATAATATACAACCAGGTAGTAAATTATATACAGATCCATCAGATCGTATACGAATTTTTTAAAGAATAAGAAGATCGGTTAAACGCCAATATTCAAAGGTACCATCAGGCATACCACGCTTAAGAATATAGGGCATACGACGTTCTTCAAGTTCAATTCGTGCAATTTCAATAACATCCGTAACATGTACTGGAACATCAACAAGAGGACGTGCTCCTTGAGCAAGTTGGTTGGCACGAAAACCAATCAGCTTAGTCTTTTCAAATAGCGTTAGATAAGGAACACTCTTGTGTTGTTTATCTAGTTCTCCAGGTGGATAGGTTCCAAGAGGCAGGGCCTCCATAACTGTTTCAAGATAGTCAATACGACATTCGGGATGGTGAACAGACAAGAACTGCATCGCACGACTTTCCTTTGTCTGTACCTCTGGCTCAACCTCCTCAAGACCCTCCACCACATCCTCTACATCCTCAAAATCTAGTTCTTCTTCCTCATCTGCCATTTAATATATCTAATATAAAATAAGGGCTTCAATTTTAAGTCCGCCGCTTAGACAATAAATAAGAGTCTAAAAGCTTACCACTATTTATTCAAAGGAATGTCAGTAATGGAGGGACAGTCTAATGACAACGTTGAGGTATTTAGTTCCTTTGATAGTATGGGTCTAGCAGATCAGCTTCTGCGTGGAATCTATTCCTTTGGATTTGAGAAACCATCAAAGATTCAGGAACGTGCAATTATGCCTATTTCGCAAGGTCGTGATGTACTTGCCCAGGCGCAGTCTGGAACGGGAAAGACTGGAACCTTTACCATTGGTTCACTTGCTCGTGTTGACCCCAAGCTTGAGGAGGTTCAGGTTCTTGTGCTAGTTCCAACTCATGAGCTAGCAGAGCAAATTTATAAGGTAGCAAAGGGTATTGGCGAGTATCTAAATATTAAGGCACACTATGCGATTGGTGGCAATCCTGTACGTGTTGATATCCAGGCCATTAAGAGTGGCTGCCAGTTTCTAGTAGGAACTCCTGGTCGTATTTATGATCTTGCTCACCGTGGTGCGCTCAAGCGTGATAATATCCGTGTTCTTGTAATGGACGAGGCTGATCAGATGCTTGAGGACCGCTTTCAAGAGCAGGTTGTTGAGATTCTTAAACTCGGTTTCCCACAACAGACACGCATTGCGCTTTTCAGCGCAACAATGCCACCTGAGATTATCAAATTTACAAATGGCATCCTAACTGACCCAGTACGTATTCTTATCCCAGCAGAGGATGTAACACTTGAGGGAATTAAACAGTATTATGTGGGCCTTGATCAGGAAGATTGGAAGTTTGATGTCTTATGCGATATTTATGCCCAGCTGCCCATTAACCAGGCCATTATTTACTGTAATAAGCGTCAGTGTGCCGAGTGGCTTGCCGTGAAGATGAAGGATGCCAAGTTTAGTCTTGAATGTATTCATGGTGATATGACGGCCGTTGAGCGTAAGAAACGTATGGATGATTTCCGTACTGGAGCTGTTCGTGTACTTATTAGTACTGATCTTCTTGCCCGTGGCATTGATGTGCAACAGGTAAGTCTAGTTATTAATTATGAACTTCCAGTTCAGCAGGAGAATTACATTCACCGTATTGGACGTTCAGGACGTTTTGGTCGTAAGGGTGTGGCGATTAATCTTATTGCGGGCGATGAGGTTCGCCAGATGAAGGAGATTGAGCAGTTCTATGCAACACATGTTGAGGTTCTTCCAAATGATCTTTCATCCATCCAGTTCTAAAACCGTCGTTCACAGTGGCTATTATGACCACCAGGACAGTATTCTGATTGTATAAAACCAATCTCTGAAATACAACAATTAGTATGTACATCTCTTGCACTTACTAACCGTTGACCAGTTACCGGATCAGTATACTGACCACAAAATTTCTTTCCACATTCCCAACACCAGGATTTACCACAACCAGCCCCAATATGAAAACGACCCTTGGAATCTAGGCCACAAGAAAAAATATAATTACAGGCATCATCCTTTAGACACCAACGTTGACACCAGGGACATTTCTTAGCATCCATCTATGTAGTACGGATATCAAATCTACAATCTGGACAATGAACATTGCGTCCAAACCAGGTATCAATACAGTTTTTATGAAAGCGATGGGTACAGTGATTAATTGTTCGTATTGCTTGACCCTCACTATATCCCTCTTGACATATACTACAATTCTGGTTCTCTGTCTCATTAGCAAGACGAAGACTTGTGGCAAGATTGATTTGAACCTGTGAAGGTCTTACAATTACTGGTTCTAGCGCAACCGGTTCTCTTAACATATTGAGAAAATAGTCACTTAGTATGGTATTTTGTTGTGGCATGGTAAAAAGTGGTAGTATATCAATAACAGCTCCTGTGCGTGTTTGTGAAACCTGTGTATTTCTTGGAGGACCTGTATTAACAACTGGATTTGCCATATTAAAATCACGTCGTGCACGATTATAAATATTAAAATGTGTGTCCATCTGACGATTTATATAAGAAAAGAAGTCCTGTGCTGTTAAAAAATGTCTCTGGTCATATAAGAGTGCTGGAAAATAATTATGAATATCATCTAATAAGGGGACATCGTACATACGCGTATAGGGGTTCATAATTTCTAATTTAATATGTAATGTTTTTTTAAACCTTAATCTGTAGGATTTAGCCTTTATTCTAATATTTTGTTGTTTCACGTTTTAGATTAATTTCATTTAGTTGAATAACCTGACACTTATAGCGCTTACTTAGTGTCATCATACCAGAATTAAAGATTTTACGAAGTTCTTGAAGCTGTATAGAGGCATCCATACAGGCTGCCGTGATTTCCTGAAGAGTTTTATGACCAATAATACGACCATAGATATCTACACAGGCACCAACAAAGGCTTCATATCGCATACGAAGTTCATCCTTCTTAATACGCTTTTTTTCCTTTTGTTGAAGTCCCTGTTTCCATGTTTGTATGTCAATTGTATTTGTTAGATAACGAACGTTAATCTCAGTATTATCAGAATCTTCAGCACGATTAGTTACATGTGGGATTTCAACATGCTGAATGTGAATAATTGAATTTAATGAATTGTAAAGAAAATCATAAATTTCCTTTGGAAGTCCAGGAAACTTTCGGTAAACCTCTCGGTTAAAGGTCCAGGCATTTGGTAGATTACCAATACAAGGAATATCTCCAGGATTACGAGGCATAACTCCTCCATTGGCAGCCCGCATCAATTCAAAGTAATGTGGATTATGAATGACGCCATTAGTAATCTTTTTCCCTGTGATCCAGCTAAAGGGTGTATTACAGTTTGTACAAAACATTTGGTCACACCCCTCAATCTTAAAGATGTTTGTACCACACTCAGGGCAGCCACGACATTCTTTCTTGAGTCGCTGAACCGTGGCAACAGTATCAGGATTACAGGTATGTGCGGAATCACGAGTTCCCTTAACCTCACGACACTCAGGACAGGCATAAATATCACACACACCACACTTATAGGCCTGAGAAAGAAAGCCACGACAACCATTAGATGGACAGGGCATAACAAAGACACGTCGCTCTTCCTTGTTCGTATGTTCACCAGGCTCCTCTCCACGTTGAAGCATCTCAATACGACGACATTCTTGATAATATTCAACGCGTAGAGTGTTAATCTGTGACTCCAGGTTATGAATTTTATCCATAATTTGCTGACGGACTGGTTCACGTTCATTCGCACGCTTTCGTCGCTCAACAATAATTTGGGCGGCAGGAAGACGTGAACGTTCTCGGTCAAAGAGTACATTTTCACGATGCTTCTTATAGTCACCATTGATCCAGGTAGTTAGAAGAATAGAATCCATAACCTCTCGTGACCAACCCTTACGACACCCCATACAATGAGGATCCTCATGTGTTCCACACAGATAGGTCTGAGTACACTTTGTACAGGCACTAAAATCACAATATGGACATTTTGCCTGCTTCTTATGAGGTTGCTTTGTAAATTCTTCAATACAAAGGGAACAGGACATTGTATTTAAAAATTGAAATGTTTTGCCGCCAATTTTTTGAGTATCGGCCAATGTCAGAGCAAACCCGCGGTGTCTTGGGTCTAGCAAATCTTGGAAATACGTGCTTTATTAATGCAGTAATTCAGACACTTCGTAATTGTCCTGAATGGACAATCTTCTGTACAAAGGATAAAATTCAAGAGCATATTAGTGATCCTGAAAAACCCTGTACAATTATGCTTCTTGCCTATCAAGATCTTCTCAAGAGTATGTGGGGAGGAAGTGGCCCAGGTTATGTCAAACCCTATGACTTTTACAACAAACTTCGGCATGTTGTAAGAGGAACAATTTATGACACCTTTACTAATCGTGGTCAACAAGATTCTCATGAATTTCTTGTATGGATTCTTGATCAGATGTATATGGCAACCCAGAAGACGGTTGATATTAGTATAAGAAATGAAGAGGCACTTCCACAGATGACTCTTTCTGCTATTAAGGGATGGAAAACCGCTTTTGAAAAAGCCTATAGTCCACTTACTGATCTTGTCTTTGGTATGTATAGAATTCAATATAGGTGTACTGGATGTAATATTACCCATACCCGTTGGGAGACCTTTAACACCTTGAAGGTGTCTATTAAACATGATTCTGAAGGAAAATCATACCCGCTAGATAAGCTGCTTGAACTTGAGTTTGCCGAAGAGGATATTGATGGTTATGATTGTGATGCCTGTAAACAGAAGGCCTTGGCAAAAAAGTCAGTAAGTATTTGGCGACTTCCTAAACTTCTTATTCTTACCCTAAAACGTTTTACACCCATGGGAACACGTGATAACAGTCAATTTAATTATGATGGTGAACCCGTTACCTTCAAGAATGTGTTTAGCGCAGAGTCAAAGGAAGATACTAAGTTTAAGGCTTATAAGGTCTTTGGTACTGTTGACCATCATGGAAATCATAATGGTGGACATTATACGGCTCAGACCTTTAATCCAGTTTGGAAGGTCTGGCATCTTTATGATGATGAAAGTACACATTCAATTAATGCGCCACAATTTGGTGTATATACCTATATGATGTTCTTCAGACCTGTATAGTTCTTACAGGTCCAAACATGCCGGATGCCTTAAGAGTTCTATAATGAACGTGTGGGGTTAAGGTATGTAAGGAAATATTATATGATTGTGGTTCACGAACCTTAAGAAAGGCTACTCCAGAAGCATCTGAGGTTGTAACACCTGCATTTTCATACTTGCCATAGGCAATATTGTATGGTTTTTTATTAAGATTATCACCTGGTTCAGAAGCCCAATAGACTATTTTTGTACGTGGTTTAAGCTTAACTTTAACAGTTCGGGTTGCGCCTGCTGGTGTTTGTGTTTGAAGTACAGAGGATGGAAAAATGGACTCTCCTAAGAATGGAAGATAGGTATCCCGATTAAAGGCTAGATAAAGCGCAGCGGCACCAATAAAAAGATACAGAACCTTTGCGATGGGTTTTCCTATTAGTCGTTCAATCATGTTTATATGTAAAAGGCCCATAAAACCACAGTTTAAGGCGGCTAAGACCAAGAGCCCAAAGGCCAGCATTTGTATAGTACGAATCATTACCTATCTTAGAAATAGAAATCATGCAGTGTGCGTTAAAACGTTTTGGTCCCGGTATTAAAAATCCTAAACCTACACTGGTTTCAAAAGAGGTAAACATAGATCTTCAAAAAATGTTGGCTGAAAGAGAAAGGCAAGATAAGATGTGGGACGTAGAAAAAAAGACACCACTAATTAGAGATGGCAGGAGTAGGACTTCTAACTAATACAACTATACCTAGTGGAAAGGTTAATGGTTTTAATACAGTTGTCAGCCATTTAAATAACTTAAAAGATTTACTAGACACCCTTAGTGCAAAATTGGGTGGTGTTGGTACAGCAAGGCCTACAGTAAATATTCCTGAAAATAATCCTGGTAATCCACCTGGTAATCCACCAAAAAATAATGCGTATACATTTTTTGGATTAACTAAGAATTCATCATTAAATAATCTTAACAGGGCTTTAAAACAGAAAAGAGTTAAATATCACCCTGATAAACAGACGAAAAAAACTAATACAAATAAAAAAATAGCTCAGGGACTATATGAGAAAAGTGAAAAAATGTACGATCAATTAAAAGCCATTTTTGAGGCTAGAAATAGGGTTGCCCAAGCTTCTACAGCCACAGCATCCACCGAGCAAGGTAATCCCCCTGCTCCAGTTGTAGCTGCTATTAATAATGCTAAACAAGCCACCCAACTTGCTATTGAAAATGGAAGTGTTGAAAATGTTAATAATGCAGTAAATGCGGCAAATGTAGCTGCAGCTGCCGCTCAAGGAACAATGGTTGTAAAAGGAAATGCTGTAGTAAATCACCCTGTAAATCAGCCATCAAGTCTAGCAGGTAGAGGAAAACTAGCTGGTCAAAATAATGGACCAAAATCGGGTTC
>Ga0187843_10000196_pt1 | contig 48888 bp, 39 predicted proteins | sample SpaLakP09_SKY_43_FD_134516 | JGI IMG/M metagenome (GOLD analysis project Ga0187843, IMG submission 134516) | Oligotrophic lake water microbial communities from Sparkling Lake, Wisconsin, USA - SP09_SKY_43 | ecosystem: Environmental > Aquatic > Freshwater > Lake | place: USA: Sparkling Lake... | reverse complement strand
TCGGCCCGTACATTCCGAGCGGAGACCTGCTGTTGAAGTTCCATGCGCTCACTATCGGTAAGTATCATGATGCCCTCCTTGAGATCCATGATACTCTATTTTTAACTGTTACAGTCCACTAGTCGACTAGTACAGTTCTATGTAAACCGTAAACCAGGCTCCCCGGTGATGTAACCATGGGCAATTTCTACAATCGAAGGACCTTATTCGCCACAGTAGTTACGGCCGCTCTCGTGGGTGTTTTCTATTGTTCGCGTCAAATTTTGGAGTACGTCGAGATGCACACTTTACCTTCTGGGTTGGAGGTGTTTGACGTCGCCGATCCTATTCCATCCTGCTCCCGCTGGCGCGACCATATGCCTGCACATCGTGACCCGGACGTTTACCAACTGTATATGCGCGCGCGAAAACTCTGGCGCAGTAAGATCGAGTGGCAACTGACGCGTCAAGAGGCCCTGGATATTCTGCATGACGTCGAACTTACGGCCCAAAGGGGCGATTGGGGCGCTCGCGCACTGATGGCAGAATTCTATCGGGAAGGTCTTGGTCCACTTGATAGCAACCACGTGCTCGATCCCATGCCCGAGAAGTCGATTGAAATCGTACGCATGGCAATCGCCGCTGGCCAAGCGTGGGGCTTCTACGATCTGGGTGTGGCGTACGAACATGAATACGGCGGCATCGAGTATGACAATGAATTGGCGTGGGCCTATTACCGCAAAGCCGCTGAACTCGGTAGCCCGGATGCGCAAATGACTTTGGCCAGTGCTTATAAGGAAGGAAGCCGATCGGATGCCGCAGACGCGATGATCATGTGCGCATATAAGCAGGGGCATGGTCCGGCCGCCTATCAGCTCGGCATACGAGCAGAAAACCATAAACGCTTCTTAGTGGCAGTATCTTTCTATCAGGATGGAGTCAAGTTTGGGCACAAGGAATCGGCTGACTCGCTAATGCTCATTTTCGACAACAAAGTTTGGAATCGGCAACCGAAAGCAGACCAGGACGAATACCGGCGGCTGGAACTAAAACCTGATGCCGAACGTAGCCGGAGATACGATCAGATTGGAGACGCCTTGGCCATCAATCCTGATCTAAGACTTTCCCGACTCGATAAGGTGCTCCCGCTCCCACCCGCGGAGCTTCCACCGTGGAATGGGATCGAAGATGCGATCGAACCGGAGCCAAGTGGACCGCCGAGATATTGAAAAAGAATGACGCAAATTCCCCATATGCGAAGGGTTCTATTGGCCGCACTCGCTGTTGCGGTGCTTGTAGGTGCCGTCTATTGTTATCGTCGATTGTCAGGGTACATGGAGATGCACACACTACCACCAGGATTGAAAACGTTTGACGTTGGCGGCCCTGTCCCCTCCTGCGCCAGCTGGCGGGACTATATGCCGACGCATCGCGATCCGGATGCATATCAACGCTATGTCCGCGCGCGCAACCTCTGGCGTAGCAAGATCGCCTGGCAACTGACACGTCAAGAAGCGCTGACAATCCTACATGACGTCGAACAAGCTGCCCAAGCGGGCGATTGGGGTGCTCGCGCGTTGATGGCGCACTTCTACTTATACGGACTGGGTCCGCTTGATTCCAACCACGTACTCGATCCCGCGCCCGAGAAGGCAATAGAAATTGTACGCATGGCAATCGCTGCAGGGCAAGCGTGGGGTTTCTACGATCTCGGCGTAGCTTACGAACAGGGGTATGGCGGCGTCGAATACGACGCGGATATGGCGTGGGCGTACTACCGCAAGGCCGCTGAACTCGGAAGCCCGGATGCGCAGATGGCATTGGCCGGCGCCTATGAGGATGCAAAGCGTGCTGATGCCTGGCAAGCGATGATGATGTGCGCGTACAAGCAGGGACATGGCCCAGCTGCGCACAAATTTGGCGTTCATGCGGAGATAGATAGGAACTTTCTAGCTGCTGTGACCTACTACCAAGACGCCACGAAATTCGGATTCAGGAAATCGGCCGTCGCACTCAGAATCATCTTTGACAGCAAGGAGTGGGTTCAACTAGAGAAGGCCGATCAGGACGAATACCGCCGACTGGAGCTTAATCCGAATGAAGAACGCAAGCTGCGGTACAGACAGATTGCCGACGCTTTGGAGCTCGACCCGGACCTGAGACTTTCCCGACTCGATAAAGTGCTCCCGCTTCCACCCGCTGAGCTTCCGCCGTGGAACGGGATCCAAGATGCGATCGAACCGGAACCAAGCGGTCCGCCGAAATACTGAGTCGAATTGCGACAATTCATCGGAGACGCGACATGGTTGAAAGTCAGGCAAGCGCCCTTTCTGCATTCGGCCTCGACGCACAGCACAACCGACTGTTGCGCCTGGAATTTCCACGGAACGACGGGCCCGACGCCATCCTGTTGCCGAACTCCTTCACCGCCCGCGAAGAAGTCTCCCGCTGCTTCCACATCGGCGTAGAGCTGCTGTCCGACAACGCACGCATCCCCTTGAAAGCGCTGATCGCGAAAATGGTAACGATCTCGCTGGTACGCGAAGATGGCTCGCTGCGCTACTTCAACGGCTACGTCACGGAATTCCGCTTCCTGCGCAGCGACGGCGGCTTTGCCTTCTATCACATGCTGCTTGAACCCTGGCTGGCGTTCACCAAGCTTCGCAAGGACAGCGTGTCATTCCACGGCAAGAGCGTGCTCGATCTGACCGAACAGACCTTCGCCCACTACCGCCAGGCCGACTGGCGCTCCATGATCATTGACGGCGATCCGCGCCTTACCTACGCGAACCAGTACGACGAGGCCGACTACAATCATCTGCATCGGCGCTGGGAAGCGCTGGGCCTGCTGTACTGGTACGAACATCGGGCCGAAGGCCATACGCTCGTCCTGAGCGACAGGAGCACGCTCACGCAGCCGATCGATACGAAGGGAATCGACGACTCGGGCGGAATTTCCTTTCGCGACAATACTGGCGCGCTCGAAGACGATGGTATCAGCGAGTGGATCGCGATACGGCGGATCGCCTCGGGATCAAGCACGCTCTCCAGCTTCGATTACAAGAACCCTGTGGCCCAGCACGCGAGCGCGCAAACCCTGAACCAGCAAGGCGATGTCTTCGCCCACGAGGTTTGCGAAAACTTGGGTGCCTACGGATTCAGAACGCATGATGACGGCGAGAAGCTGGCGCGCCGGCGCATGGCAGCGCGCGACGCCAAGGCGCAATATTTCGAAGCGCGAAGCAATGACAGGACCGTACAGCCGGGCCGTACATTCAAGCTGGAAGGTCACTTCAGTGCCGAACCGAAAGCACCTGAACGAGGTGAAGCGCCGCATGCCAATATTGCAGAGCGGGACTATCTGATCCTGGCAACGGTACACGAAGCGCGCAACAACTACCAGGCGGGTCCAGGCGCTCCCTCGCACTACGAAAATACGTTCACTTGTCAGCGCAAGAGCATTGCGTGGCGGCCCGGCAGCAATCACAACAGCGCGCCCTGCATCTATCCCGGCGTTCAAACCGCGATCGTGGTTGGCCCCGCCGGCGCGGAAATCCACACCGATGGATACGGCCGCGTGAAGGTCCAGTTTCACTGGGACCGGCTGGGCAAGTACAACGAAAACAGCTCGCCATGGGTGCGTGTGATGGCGCCCGGTGCGGGAAGCCAGTTTGGCCAGATTCGCCTGCCGCGCATAGGCGAAGAAGTGGCGGTTCTGTACCTGGACGGGAACATTGATCATCCCGTCATCCTCGGCGCGCTCTACAACCAGACCCACTTGCCGCCCTGGCAACTGCCCGAACAGCATGCCATTTCCGGCCTGAGAAGCCGCGAACTAAAAGGTGGAAGTGGTGACCAGGGCCGCGGCAATCACCTGGTACTCGACGATACAGCAGGCAAGATCCAGGCACAGCTACGAAGCGATCATCAGCACAGCCAGCTTTCGCTCGGCCACATCACGCGCATCGAAGATACGGCCGGCCTGAAGGACGCGCGCGGTGAAGGTTGGGAGTTGCGTACCGACGGGCATGGCGTCGCCCGGGCTGCCAAAGGCTTGCTGATCACGACAGAGCCCAGGATAGCGGCACGCGGCACGATCAAGGACATGGGCGAGACCGCCCAGCGCCTTGCGGCCGCTGGAAACCAGCACGGCATGCTGGCCGAACTGGCGCGCGCGAACGTCGCCCAGGACGGCCCCCACGAGCAGGGCGACGTGGTGATGGCCATCCACGCGCAGAACGCTGCAATAAAAGGCAATGGTGGCGGCCATTTCCCCGAACTGGCCACGCCACAGCTTGTGCTCTCAAGCCCGGCAGGTATCGCGGCCACCACCAGCGGCAGCGCGCATTTCTCCAGCGACCAGCACACAGGCATTACAGCCGGGAAGCATCTGTCCATCGCCGCAGGCGCAAGCCTGTTTGCCAGCATCCGCCAATCGTTCCGCGTGTTTGTGCAGAAGGCCGGCATGAGGCTGGTCGCCGCCGCCGGCGACATCGACGTGCAGGCACTCACGAACAGTATCAATCTCCTGGCCAAGCTCGAGATTACTGCAGCAGCGAATCGCATCACGATCAGTGCCAAGGAGGAAGTCGTCATCAATGGTGGCGGCAGCTATGTGAAATTCACCGCTGGCGGAATTGAACACGGCACCAATGGCACATCGGTATCGCACGCCGCACAGCACAACTTTGTCGGAGCAAAGAACAGCAATATGGCGCACAGCATGCCCCCGGTATCCGAATTGCTGGCGCAAGGACGCGGAGTTTTCAACCTGGGCAGCCATGCCGAAACTGCGGGAAGGCTCGGTGCCGGCTTGCCGTACAAGCTCTTCAAAGATGGCGCAGAGATCGAACAGGGCCAGACCGATCAGGCAGGAAACATACAATTCCAACATGCGCTCGATGCGACAGCCCGCTACGAGCTGGAACTGCCGAATGGCATGGCGTTCGCCATCGACGCCAGCGAGTATTCAGCAAGGCATGAAAGAAGTGCAGGCGCGGGCTATCACGGCTTTACGACCCCGGGCGGCTCCCTGTCCGAGACTGGACTAAGCCAGGAGCAACAAAGATTGCATGCGGACCCGGCATACGACGACAAGGCCTGACTTAGGCGCCCAGCGCGTCCGGATGGTGCTTGAGCGCTTCCCGCAGGGTCAGCGGCGAAAATTGCTGGCGATGCCGGGTCACGAAGGCAATGACCGGGTCGGGATGCCATTTCGCGTAGTCGCGCAGGGACCAGCCGATGGCCTTGCGTATGAAGAATTCGGTTTCCGGCGCAAGCGCAAGCGCATAGCGGAACAGGCGCTCGCTGTCGGTCTGCAGGCGCCATCCCAGCTGGTGGGTCATGGCGATGCGCCGCACCCACATGCAATCATGCGCCAGCGCGCGGTCCATCAAGGCCTGTGATTGCTCAAGGCGGGCCGGTTCCTGGCGGATGACGTCGCCAATCACGGCCGCCAGGCCATCGACGGTTTCCCACCACGGCTGTTGTTGCGCCAGCGCGAGCAGGGTATCGACGGCATCGGCATCCAGCGCCTTCCTGCGGTGCGCCAGCAGGTCGATGGCGGCGTACTGATACTCGCGAAACGGCATGCGCCACAGGTCCCGGGCGATGTCGAGCAAGGCTGGCTGGCCGAGGCCTGCGGTATCGAGCGACGTCACCACTGCGCGCCGCTGCGGCGTGGGAATCCCGAGAAAGTCGAACTGGTCGCGCTGGTAGGCGCGCATCCGGGCGGACAGTTGCGGGTCCGCCAGCGCATCGAATGCTGCTTGAATTTGCGCGATGAGGTCGGAAGGATCCATGGCCGGGCTAAAAAAAATGCCTCCGAAGAGGCATTCCAAGGGAGGCGGTGTGCTTACTTGACCAGCAGGTTGTTCACCGGGATCAGGTCGGCTTCACGCAACGAACCGGATGCCGATTTCAGGCGCAAGCCATTCATGATGGTGTCGTAACGCGCGCGCGACAGGTCGCGGCGGGTCGAATACAGCTGGCGCTGTGCATTGAGCACGTCGATGTTGATGCGCACGCCAACCTGGTAACCGAGCTTGTTCGATTCCAGCGCCGACGTGCTCGACACTTCCGCCGCTTCCAGCGCGCGCACCTGGGCCAGGCCGCTGTTCACGCCCAGGAAGGCCTGGCGTGCGATCTGGGCCGCATTGCGGCGCGTGGTTTCCAGGTCGTTGCGGGCCTTGTCTTCCAGGGCGATGGTTTCACGCACGCGGCTGGTGACGGCAAAGCCGCTGAAAATAGGCACCGACCACTGCACGCCGATGGCCTTGCTGTCCGAGGTACCGGAGCTGGCGCTCTGGCCGCCCACGCGGCTCTTGCTCTGGCTGGCCACCAGGTCGAGCGTCGGGTAGTGGCCGGAACGGCTCTTCTGGATTTCGCGTTTCGACGATTCGTAACTGAGCTGTGCGCTGACCACGCCATAGTTGGCGCTTTCGGCCGACGACACCCAGGGGTCGAGCGCTGCCGGTTCCGGCGTCGCCAGCACCACGCCCGGCTTGAGCGTGGCCAGGCTGGCCGGCGCGGTGCCGATGATGGCCTGCAGCGCGCTGCGCTTGTTTTCCAGGTCGTTGATGGCGGCGAATTCCTGCGCCACGACCAGGTCGAATGCCGCCTGGGCTTCGTGGGTATCGGTGATGGTCTGGGTGCCGACTTCGAAATTGCGCTTGGCCGAGGCCAGCTGTTCGGTGGTGGCGGTTTTCTGCGCGCGGTTCAGTTCCAGCGTGTCCTGGGCGGCCAGCACGTCGAAGTAAGCCTGCGATACGCGGGTGATCAAGTCTTGCTGGGCCTGGGCGAACTGGGCTTCGGCGATGGCTTGCAGCAGCTTGCTTTGCTGGTAGGTCTGCCAGTTATTCCAGCGGAACAGCGGCTGGGTCAGCGACAGCGTGTGCGAGGTCACGCGGACATCGCTGCCGCCACCGGCGACGACCATCGGCAAGCCGGTGATCGGGTTGGTGACGGTGGCGCCTTCATTCCAGGGGGAGCTGTCCGAATCATTTTTAATGGAGCTGCCCGACAAGCCGATTTGCGGCAGCAGGCCGGAGCGGCCCTGCGTCGTCCTCTCACGGCCGGCGGCCAGCGAAGCGCGCGCGCTTGCGTAGGCTGCATCATTGGCCAACGCCTGCTGGTAGACCTGGATCAGGTCTGCCGCCTGTGCATTAAGCGTAAGAAATGCGCTGGCGATCAGCACGGCGATAAGGGGTTTCTGCATTGCATTCTCCGTTGGAGTCATCAAAAAAGGTTAAGAAGTTCAGTACTTCGGCATACTGCTGTCGACCTGCACAGCCCAGGCGTGAATGCCGCCTGTGAGATTAAACGTTCGGGTAAAGCCATTCCGTTCCAGAAAGGCCGCCACTTGCATGCTGCGCGCGCCATGGTGGCAAATGCAGACAATCTCGGCCTCGTCATCGAGCTCTTCAATCCGGGCCGGAATCGTGTTCATGGCGATCTGGACCGAGCCCTCGATCTTGCAGGTCTCGAATTCCCAGTTCTCGCGCACGTCCAGCAGCAGCGGGCGCGATCGCGCGGCGTCGGCCAGCCAGGCCGCCAGTTCAGGCGCGGTCAGGTGGTTCATCGCTTAAAACGTGAAGCGCGACGGTTTGGCCGACGCCGACAGCAGCTTGACGTTGGTTTCGAAGGCCGTCGTCGTGTCGTATGCCGTTTCCGACACGCGGGTGATCAGTTGCATTTGCATGACAGGCGCCTGGCCCACGATGCAGGCAATCCGGCCGCCCACCTTGATCTGCTTGAGGAAGGCTTCCGGCAGCTGTTCCAGGCCGCCCGAGATGACGATGACGTCAAATGGCGCGCCGGAGGTCCAGCCTTCGGCGCCGTTGCCCAGCTCGACCGTGACATTGGTCACGCCGGCATTGGCCAGGTTCTTCTCGGCCAGCGCTTTCAGTTCCGGCGCAATCTCGATGCTGGTCACGTGGCGCGCGCGGTAAGCCAGCAGCGCTGCCATGTAACCGGATCCGGCGCCGATTTCCAGGACATTTTCGTGCTTCTTGACGGCGACTTCCTGCAACATGCGCGCTTCGATCTTCGGCATGAGCATCGATTCACCGCCCGGCAAGGGGATTTCGGAGTCGGAAAATGCCAGGTTCGCGTACGCGGATGGCACGAACGCCTCGCGCTTGACGATGCTCAGCAGGTCCAGCACATCCTGGTCCAGGACGTTCCATGGGCGAATTTGCTGCTCGATCATGTTAAAGCGGGCTTGTTCGATATTCATCTTGTGTACTCGGTGAAAAATAATAATCCGATATTTTATCGTTGAACGGCCTCAGAACGCACATCTTAACGACAGGCGAGCTCAGAACCACGGAAATTGCGACAGTCTGCAGTTTAGAGGGAATGAAGCCCCGAAATTGCGGACCTGACGTTTTTGGCAAGTCATGCAGCGGCCATGGCCGGCGTGGTCGCCGTCGGCAGCAGGCCGTGCAGCGCCATGTCGAGCAAGGCCTCGATGAAGGCTTGCGGATCGAGGCCGCCCTGGTTGCAGGGCCCCACCGAATGCTGCCAGGTGATCAGCATCAGCAGCGGCGCGATCATCACCTGGGTCATGACGTTGACGTCCATCGGGCGGAATTCTCCGCGCGACAGGCCGCGTTCGAACATGCTGACCATCATGGTGGTGCTGCGTTCGATGACTTCTTCCCTGTAAAAGCAGGCAAGGTCAGGGAAATTGCCCGCTTCGGCCATGACCAGCTTGATGATGCCGGACGCCTTGGTGGCCCCCAGCCGTTCCCACCAGCCGCGGATCACGCAGCGCATCAGGTCGGCGGAATGGCCTTCGAAGCTGGAAATGATGTCTTCGGCGGCGCCCAGCGCGGGCACGATATTTTCGCGCACGACGGCCTTGAACAATTCTTCCTTGTTGGTAAAGTAGAGGTACAGCGTTCCCTTCGACACGCCGGCGCGCTTGGCCACATCTTCCAGGCGCGTGGAGGCATAGCCGCGTTCGACGAACAGGTCGAGGGCGGCGGCAAGCAGTTCTTGCGGGCGCGCATCCTTGCGGCGCTCCCAGCGGGGTTTCATCTCAAAAGGGCATTGCATTGCTTAAATCCGGTAACTTACTTGCGAGTCATTAATATAGACCTGTGGTACGAAACCGTCAAGCAAGGGCGGCATGGCCGGGCCGTGACGGCCCTTGACTTTGAACGGCGAGCGCACAATAGTGAATCCACCCCATTGCGCATGATTCGGGACGACCATGAAAAGCCTTGTGTATGCGACATGCTTGGTGCTGGCCACCTGCCTGATGGACGCGCGCTGCGAAACCTTCAAGGTCGGCTTCTACAATTACCCGCCCATGATGATCGAGAGCGGGCAGACGGGCATTTATCAGGAGCTCCTGGACGAGCTGGGCAAGATGACCGGCCATCGCTTCCAGGTCCAGTACTTTCCCTACGCGCGCCTGGCCAACAAGTTCGACCTGGGGCAGATTGATTTTGAACCAGGTGTGTTTCCCGGCTGGGTCAGGCAGCAAAAGGTCCCCGGCGTGTTTTCAGTGCCGTTTGGCAAAGTGGTCGATGTACTCGTATTCGCCCCTGGCAAACATTTCCCTGTGCGCACGCCAATGGATTTGAGCGGGAGGACTCTGGGATTGGTAAGGGGGTATGCCTATCCGGACTTGCGCGATCTGTTTGCCAGCGGTGTCGTGCATCGCTCCGACGCCGTGAGCGAAACGCAGCTCCCGGCCATGCTCGCTGCCGGGCGGATGGACCAAATTCTCATCAACAAGGCGGTCGCGCAATACAGCATGCTCCAGGTGCCCAGGTACCGCGAGTTCGTCTTCGGTGACGTCGTGGGCTCGTTCGACGTATCGATGCGCGTCCATCCCAGCAAGAAAGCCGCGTTGCCGACACTGGACGATGCCATCGTGGCAATGAAACGCTCGGGCGCCATCGCCAGGATCTACGCCGAATACGGCGTGACGCTCTGAGTCTTGCCCTGCGCGGGCGATCTGGCTTGCAAACCTGCTACATGTGTGGCATGCTACTCCTGTAGCAGGTTTCGCGCCTGTTTCCCCTAATTTTCCCGAGGAACACTATGTTTACTACCCTGTGGCGCAGCACCGGCGCATGCCTGCTGGCCCTGACCATGCTCAGCGCGAGCGCAACTGCCGCCGACACTGGCGCCGACGCCATGGTCAAGGTCGGCGCCTCCCAACTGCACGTCGTGCAAGGCGGCAGTGGCGCCTTCACCGTGGTGTTTGAAGCCGGCTTTGCCAGCGACTTGTCGGTGTGGCGCAAGGTCATGCCGGAAGCAGCCCGCCAGGCGCGCGTGCTGGCCTATTCGCGCGCTGGCACGGGACAGTCGCCGGCACGCGCGGTGCCGCAGAACCTGGCGCAAAGCGCGGCGGAGTTTGAACAAATGCTGGCGGCAGCAGGGGCGAAACCGCCCTATATCCTGGTGGGCCATTCCTATGGAGGCTTCCTGATCCGCCATTTTGCCGCCCACCATCCTGCCCAGGTTGCCGGCCTGGTATTCGTCGACCCGGCCGACGAAGGCTTGGAAAGCGCGCTCAAGCGCATCGATCCGGCGCGCGTGCTGCAAGACCAGCGTGCGCTGGCGGCCAGCATGCCGCCCAAATGGCAGGGCGACCTGGTGGTGGTGCAGAGCATCCTCGATGCCGGCCGCCTGCCCGCCATGCCAGCCCTGCCGGACGTGCCGACCGTCCTGCTCACCTCGGTACGCGCGCGCGCCCAGTCTGATTTTTTCCAGGAAACCCCGGCTGCCGTGCAACTCAAGCGCGAGCGTCACCAAGCCTTCTTCAGCCAGTTTTCAAGCGGCGCCCACATCGTGACGCCGCATAGCGGCCACCATATCCAATTGATGGAGCCGCAACTGGTCAACGCCGCATTGAGCCAGGTGCTGGCCAGCGCCACCATGCTGTCCGAACGCCGCGTCCGCCAGGAGGCACGCCAGGCCTTGATGCGCACGCTGGCGCAGGAGGCGCCCAAACTGAACGGCGACGCGGGTACGCCGGCGCGGCTGGTGCAGGCCATCCGTGCCGGCAATTTCAGCGAAGCCGAGCTGAATGCCATCGGCTTCGACGTCCTGACTGGTAACAAACAGGTGGAGCTGGCCAGCCTGCTCTTCAAATACAATAGCGACACCTTCCCCCAATCGGACAACGCAGCCGACAGCTATGGCGAAGCCTTGCTGGCGGCGCGCCGGCCGCAGGAGGCGCGCTTGCAGTTCCAGCGCGCACTCGCACTGGGCACGGCCAACGGGTCCAGCCCGCGCGCGCTGGCAGGCTACCGGGACAACCTCGCAAAAGCACAAGCCCAGGAAAAGCAACCATGAAGACGACCCAAGACAGCGGCAGCGTGCAGGCCATCGAGGCGCTCGATGGCTTACCGCTGCGCGAACGCCAGGTGGTCGACCTGGTGTACAGCCTGCAGGAGGCCACGGCCACCCAGATCCAGCAGGGGCTCGGCGTTGAGTTGAGCAATTCGGCCATTCGCGCCATGCTGGTGCGGCTCGAAGAAAAAGGCGTGCTGCGGCATCGCATGGATGGCCCGCGCTATCTGTACCAGGCCGTGGTCCCCAAGCAAGAGGTGCGGGTGTCCGCGCTGCGGCGCCTGGTCGGCACCTTTTTCGACAATTCGCCCACCAGCGCCGCCAGCGCCCTGCTCGGCATGTCGGGCCAGCTCTCCACTGACGAACTCGACCAGCTGGAAGCGATGATCGCCAAGGCGCGCGAGGAAGGACGCTAGTGGCCGGGACCGACCTGGTCCTGCTGCTGTTGCAGCACACCCTGACGGTGCTGCTGGTGTTGCTCGTGCTGCGCGCCTTGCGCGGCGCCTCGGCGGCGCGGCGCGTGTTCGCCGCGCGCTGCGGGCTGGCCGCGCTGGCCCTCATGCCGCTGGCCTGGATGCTGGCGCCGCCCATGCCCTTGCATCTGCCGCATGCCTGGTCGGCCTTGCTGGCGCCGCCCGCGGCACTGCCGCCACTGCCATGGCTGGCCGGCGCGCCGCCCGCCGACGCCAGCTTCGAGGCGCCCTCGCGTGCCGCCGCCATCGGCCGCGTTCTGCTGCTGGCATTCGTGCTGGCCCTGGTGGCGCATGCCGCACGCATGGGGCTGGCGTTGTGGCGCCTGGGCCGCATCACGGCCGGCGCCGAGCCCGTCACGGCGCCGGAATGGCAGGCCGCGCTGCACGCCCTGCGCGCGCAAGCGGGCATCGCGCGTCCGGTACGGCTGCTGGTGTCGGACCAGCTGGCGTCGCCCCTGAGCTGGGGCATGCGCAGGCCCGTCGTCATCCTCGACCGGAACAGCCTCGAGGCCGTCGCCCCTGCGCCTGTCCTGGCGCACGAACTGGCCCATATCGCCGCGCACGACTGGCCGCTGATGCTGCTGGCGCGCGTGCTGCTGGCGTGGTACTGGTGGCATCCCCTGATGCATTTGCTGGTACGCGCAATGGCGCACGATATTGAATGCGCCGCCGACGACGCCGCGCTGCGGGCCGGCGTTCCGCCTTCGCAATACGCACACACCCTGATGCAGGTCTCGCGCCAGGCCTTCGGTGCGCCGCGCGCGGGCACGCTGGCGCAGCGCGTGGCCGGGCGCGGCGCGGCGCTGGTAGCGCGCATCGGCGCCCTGCTCGAAGCGCGGCGGGCGCGCGGACAGGTGACGCGCGCGCAGTGGGCGGCGGGGGCTGCGCTGACCGGCGTGCTGGTACTGGCCCTGGGCGGGCTGGTGCAGAAGGGCGAGCACGTGGTCTGGCCCGACCAGTTGTTCGCCGCGCCCGATGCGCTTCCCGCGCAAGACGCCAGCACGCTGCTGGCGCGCCTGGACAATCCGAATTTCACGCAACTGGCGCTGGCCATGCGCAGCGGCGATTTTTCCGAGCGCCATGCCAACGAAGTGGCATCGTTCCGCCAGCGCGCTGCCATTCCCGCCTTGATCCTGGCCCTGCGCGACCGCCGGCCGGTGGTGCGCCGGCTCGGGGCATGGGCCCTGGGCGAAATGCGTTTTCCGGAAACGGCGCCCGCGCTGGCGGTGCTGCTGTCCGATCCGGCGCCGCTGGTGCGCGCCGAAGCGGCGGGCGCCCTGGGCGACATGGGCGAGCTGCGCTGGCTGCGTGTACTGCACGCCATGCTGGGCGACCCCGATCCGGCGGTGCGCCGGCGCGTGGCGCACGCCCTGGGCGACCTGGCGCAGCAGGCCAGCGAGCCCGTCCTGGAAGCGGCGCGCAATGACCCCGACCCCGACGTGGCCGAACAGGTGCGCTGGGCGCTGCGCGAACTGCGCTAAAAGCCGGCCGGCGCCGCCGCCCTGGCATGACGATTAACCTACGTTGTTCGAGGCATGGAAATGGAATCACCCGACGATACAATGCGCGCCCGCCTTCGCATCCTGTGGTGGGTGCTAACGCCCATCATCCTGTTCCTGGCCCTGATCCTTGCGATAGTGGCGGCGACGCCCTTGGGCCATTCCGGCGGCGGCGCGCCCGCCTCCTTTTACTTCCAGCTTGCCGCTGCCGTGGCTGTCGTGACGCTGATACCGCTGTCCTTGTTCAGCAAAAGGAAGTCACTCACGATACGCGCGCTGCAAGCCCTGGGGACGTTCTTCCTGCTGTTGGTGCTGCTGCTGGTGCTGGCCTACGTCTACTTTTTCCACCTGCAGCCAAGCCTGATGGACTGGCGCTTTCAATTCGAAACGCGCGCGATCAAGATCGTCAGTGTCGTCGAAACGCCTTACCTGGACCCGGCGACTGGCAGCATTCCGCTGGGCAGGCGACTGGTGATGACGGTGCGGGTGCCCGATGCAATGCCACTCGACCGGCACGGCATTGCCATCCTGAACGCACTGCAAGGGAATATGTCGGTCCATTGGGCGAACCCTCCGGAAAAAAGTCCTGAGCAAGGGCTCTACATGCAAGGTGGAATTGAAACGCGCTATCAGGGGCAAAAACTGGCCGACCTGCCGGCCTTGCGCGCCATCCTGTCCAATATGGTCCGTCCCACGCCTGGCGACATGATCCCGGCCGGCGATTATCAGCTTTCCGGCATTGCCTTGCCTTACGACCTGAGGTTCGAAGGCAAGGCCGCGGTCTTGTGCAAAGCCGATCCGGTCTCGGGCTCCACGGCGCGTTTGCGCTTTCCCGCCAGTTCCGGCGTGCCGCTCGTTGTGCAATTTAGCGCGACCATGGATCTGGAAAAGCGGCGTGGCCGCAGCCAAATTGCGCGCAAGGCAGCGCTGGCCTATCGCTACGACGACGCGGCGTGGGAGAAGACGCTGGCCACGCTGGCGCTGCCCTTCTGTGGCGACGAGTATCGGCGCCAGCAGGCCGCCAAGGCCATCGACGACGCGGAACAGGAAAGGGTCGCGGCACAACTAGGCTATGCCACGGGCAATATTGACGCCGAGCGGACCGCATTGTACGCAGAGGCGTGCGCCGGCGATGTTGCCGCCCTGCGTAGCCGGATTGCCGCGGAAAAGCCCGCCGACGGCCCCTGGCTCCCGGCCTTGCCACTGCACGCTGTATTGAACGATTGCGCGCTTAAGGACTGGCAGCCCGAGGTATTCTCGCTGATCGCACCAGCCTTTGTGCTGCAGGCGGAAGGCAAGGGAGGCGCTAGCGCGCAGGCAATGTGCACGATGCTCGAACGAATGCACCGCAAGCGCAATATGGTGCAGCTGCGTGCATTTGCCAAAGCCGGTGCAACACTCGATTGCCCCGGCCAGCAGTTGTGGCGCAAAGGCCTGATACCGGAAATGGAAGGCGATGTGGACTACAAGGAACGCCTGGCAGCGGCGATCGCGCGTGACGACAATGCACCCTGGATTGCCCTGCTAGCGGCCAGCAAGGTCGATCTTTGCGCCTACGACAAAGCGCCGGTCACGGACGGCAGCAGGCGCCCCCCTTATTTACCGCTGCTCACGGTCATTACGCCGCGCTACCGTCCGGACATGATGGCAGCCGTCATCGCCGCCGGCTGCGATCCGCGCGCACGGCCGCTGGCGCCGCGCTATGAACGCTTCGACCCGTCCGAACAACCGCTCGAGTACTATTCGGCAGGCGTGGCATGGGCCATGCGGCGCAACCGGCCGGCGGACGACAAATTGACCGATCCACTCCCGCCGGCCAATGCCGCCTTGCTTGCGCGGCTGGATCAATTGATGCGGCCAGGCATGGAAGAGATGCGTGAACCGAGCCCCGGTCGCGGGCGGCGCACCGTGCTGACGGTGTTGAACCGGCGCATCATCGCCAGCCAGCCAGGCTTGTTGCGCACCCTGGTCCAGGCAGGTGCCGAGCTATCCGGAGGACAATCGAGCGGTATCAGCTGGTTCCCGCCGTTTTATGTCGACGATCTGCCGGCCAAGCGGGTCATCGCCTTGCTCGATGTGCTCAACGACCAGCAATTGAAGGCAGTCGTCAACAGCCCGGGGATGACGCTTGCCGGTGCGCGTATGCCAGCCGTGGCGCCAGGCAGTGTGCTGGGCGCTTACATTTGCCGGCGCGGCGCACTCGACTGCACATAGCTGGCCAGCAACACGGGGATTTCCTTGAAGGTTGGCGTATTCGAGCCGCGTGCCAGCAAATCCGGCGATATCAACGGTGTCAGCTCCGGGAAATAGCCGAACACATCGTCTCCTTCGATGGCATAACTCACCAGCCGGAACCCTGTCACGCAGCGCTCGATGCCGTCCATGGCTGCGGCCCGGATGTCGACCAGGTCGCCGTCGGAAAAGCCAAGCCGGGCCAAGGCCGCAGGGCCAATGAACAGCACTTTGCGCTCGTCATGGATGCCGCGGTAGCGGTCGATCTCGCCGCTCGGATCGCGGTACACGGTGGTGTTATATTGCCGATGCGCGCGAATGGTGGCCAGGCACAGGACCTGGTCGCCATGGCGTGCTTTGGCGCGCGACATGATGGTTTGCTGCGGCAGCGGATGGCGCATGAAGCGCGCCTTTCCGCCCTCCGTATGCCATACCCGCGCGCTGGCTGTGTTCGGCAGCCGGAAACCCCGTTCGCGCCGGATGTTCTCGTTGTAATTGGAAAACCCATCGACCACACCTTGCGCGACTTGCTCGATCAGCGTGCGCGTCAGGTCATAATTGCTGCCCATGCCTTGCCAGTCGATGGCCGATTGCGGCATCGCATGGCGCGCCAGTTCGCTGACGATGAACGCTTCCGAACGCAGTGCCGTGCTGGCCGGATTGTTGCGCCCTTCCGATGCGTGCACCACGCTGGCCGTGTCTTCCACACTGACAAACTGCGGGCCGCCGGCCTGCTCGTCGCGCTCGGTGCGGCCCAGGCAAGGCAGCAGCAGGCCCAGCGCGCCCGGATGCAGGTGGGTGCGGTTCAATGTGGTGGCGATGTGGACCGTCAGGCGCGTCCTGGTCAGCGCATCGAGCACACGCGGGCTGTCCGGGCCGGCAACGGCAAAGTTGCCACCCAGGCCGATGAACGCGTGCACAGAGCCGTCCAGCAGCCCATTGATGGTGCCGATGGCATCGAGACCATGGCGCGCCGGCGGCGCAAAGCCGAACACGCGCTCGATGCCGGCCAGCCATTCCGGCTTGGGACGGTTGGTCACGCCCATGGTGCGGTCGCCCTGCACATTGGAGTGGCCGCGCACCGGCATCAGGCCCGCGCCCGGCTTGCCGACATTGCCGCGCAAGAGCATCAGGTTGACCAGCATCTGGATCGTTTCGATCGCGTATTCGTGCTGGGTCAGTCCCATGCACCAGGTGGCCATGGTGGCCCTGGAACCGGCGTAAATTCGGGCCGCTTCGGTCAACTGTGCGCGCTTGAGTCCACTCGCTTCCTCGACCTGGTTCCATGGCTGAGCGCGCACCTGCGCCGCCAGCGCTGCAAAGCCGTCGGTATGCTGGCCGATGAAATCATGATCGAGCACGCCGCCTTCCGCGTCTTCAAATTCGAGCATAGCCTTGATCATGCCCGTCAGGGCCGCCAGGTCGCCGCCAAGGCGCACCTGGTAGTACGCATCGGCAAGCTGCGTGCCGCGCCCGCCCAGCAATTCAGTCGGCGATTGCGGATCGATGAATTGTTCCAGGCCACGTTCGCGCAGCGGATTGAAGACAACGATCTTGCAGCCGCGCAGTTTCGCTTCGCGCAGGTCGCCCAGCATGCGCGGATGGTTCGATGCCGGATTCTGTCCGAAGATGAAAATTGCTTCAGCGTGCTCGAAGTCTTCGCGCCCCACCGTTGCCTTGCCCACGCCGAGCGACACGCGCAGCGCATCGCCGGACGATTCGTGGCAATAGTTCGACGAATCGGGCAGGTTGTTGGTGCCGAAGGCACGGGCAAACAATTGATAGGGAAACGCCGCTTCGTTGCTGCTGCGGCCGGACACATAGAAGGCGGCGCGGTCCGGATGGTCCAGGCTTTGCAGCGCCGTGCCGGCCAGTGCAAACGCATCGGCCCAGCTGATCTCGCGGTAGCTGTCGCTGGCCGCGTCGTAGCGCATGGGCGACGTAATCCGGCCCAGCGCTTCCAGCTCGGCATTGTCTTTCGCCCGCAATGAAGTCAGCGTATTGGCCAGGAAAAACGCCGGTGTCGCGCGGCGGCTGCTGCCTTCATGCGCGATGGCCCATGCACCCTGTTCGCAAAAATCGACCGACTTGCTGGTCGGCGAATCGGGATAGGCGCAGCCGGGACAATCGACGCCTTGCGGCTGGTTCAGGCGGGTCAGCGTCGACAAGGCAGGCAGCGCGCCATTGGCACGCAAGGCCTTGACCGTGCCGTTCAAGGATCCCCAGCCACCTGCCGGCTTGTCGTAGGCGCGGATCGGAATGTATTTGGCTGCCATGGCTATGCTCCTTCGGAAAGACGCTATTGTGCCGCAACGCCGGAAGGCAGTCGCGATTTCCACTCCTTGATCATTGTCGGGTCCGCCAGCGCGCGCCGATCATAAGCTGTTGAAGCTGTACCGCCGGTCCGGTCCGGACCGCGCTTTCGACTCAACTGGAGGAAATCATGAGGCCGATAAATGTAAGGCACTTGCTGCTCGCGATGATCACGCTCACGCCGCTCGCGGCGCACGCCCAGCAACTGTACCAGCTGCATAACGATGGCTGGATCTGGCGCTTCACCGGCACCCCGTGCAGCGGCGAATCCTGCCCTGGCTGGGAACGGCTGGACAATAATCCCAAGACCCGGCAACTCGAGGCCGCCGGGGCGCAGCTCTACCAGCTCCACAACGATGGCTGGATCTGGAAATATACCGGCACGCCATGCAGCGGCAATTTCTGTCCCGGCTGGCAGCGGCTGGACAACAATCCCAAGACGCGCTCGCTTGCCTCAGGCTGGGGCAACCTTTACCAGCTGCATAACGATGGCTGGATCTGGCGCTACACCGGCACGCCATGCACGGGCAACTCCTGCCCCGGCTGGCAACGGCTGGACAACAACCTGAAAACGGTCGATATCGCGGCGGCGGCCAACCGCCTGTACCAGCTGCACAATGATGGCTGGATCTGGCGCTACACCGGCACCCCGTGCACGGGCAATTCCTGCCCCGGCTGGGAGCGCCTGGACAACAATCCGAAAACGCGCGCCATCGAGGCCGGCAATTACAACCTCTACCAGTTGCACAACGATGGCTGGATCTGGAAATATACGGGCACGCCGTGCAACGGCAATTCCTGCCCGGGCTGGCTACGGCTGGACAACAATCCCAAGACCGTGGCCATCGTCGCGGTGGAGGAAAACCTGTACCAGCTGCATAACGATGGCTGGATCTGGAAATATACGGGCACGCCCTGCACGGGCGACTTCTGTCCCGGCTGGCAACGGCTGGACAACAATCCGAGAACCATCGCCATCGAGGGCACAGGCAACAGCCTGTACCAGATTCACAATAATGGCTGGATCTGGCGCTATACGGGCACGCCCTGCAACGGCAATTCCTGCCCGGGCTGGCAACGGCTGGACAACAATCTCAAAAGCAAGGCGCTCAAGGCAGGCAAGCCCTAGCTGATCCAGCGGCGCTGCGCGGAACAGATCAGCATATCCGATACAATTCCTTGTCCGCGCCAGCGCCCGAAATTAGTATATCGTCATAGGTTGGCAGCGCAGCTGCCACCTGTAAATACCTATGACTGGAACTGATTGATGCGCCTGACCCTGGCCGCCGCAGCGCTGCTGATTGCCCACCTTGCCGCCCATGCGCACGCCGATCGCGCCCGCACCGATCAGGTGGAGGTGCGCCTGCTCGCCGAATCGGCCACCGTCAGCCCCGGCCAGACCATCTACCTGGGCCTCGAACAAAAGATCATTCCGCACTGGCACACCTACTGGAAAAATCCTGGCGACTCCGGCACCAGCACCAGCATCGCCTGGACGCTGCCGGCTGGCGTGACGGCCAGCCCCATCCTCTGGCCGGCGCCAAGCCGTTTCGCGATCGGGCCCATCACCAACTACGGCTACGCCAAGCAGGTGGTCCTGCTCACGAAACTGACGGTGCCCGCGTCGCAGGCCGTCGGCAGCCAGGTCCCAATCGAAGCGAAGGCCAGCTGGCTGGTATGCGAGGAAAGCTGCATCCCGCAGGACGCAACGCTCAAGCTCACGCTGACGGTTGCCGCGCAAGCGGGCGCTGGCGGGCCCGATGCGCTGCTGATCGGCGCCGCCCTGAAACAACTTCCACAAACCGTGTCCTGGCCCGCGGTGTACGAACGTGCCGATGGCAAGCTCACTGCGCGGCTCGACCTGCCGGCCGGGATCGAGATGGGAGAAAATGCGCTCAAATTCTATCCTGCCGAGTGGGGCACGATCGCGCACAACGCGGCGCAGGTCTTCGCCCTGGAAAAGGGCCAGCTGGCCATTGCCCTGACGCCAGGCGAAGCGCCACCCGCCGCCGGTTCACCGGTGCGCGGCGTGCTGGTCCTCGAAGACATGGCGGGCGCCATTGTGCAAGCCTACGAACTAGACGCCCCCGCCATGCCGGCGCCCAAGGACGACGCACTGTCGATCTGGCACGCCCTGCTGCTCGCCTTCGCCGGCGGCATCGTGCTGAACCTGATGCCCTGCGTGTTCCCGGTCCTGTCGATCAAGGCGCTGTCCCTGTTCAAATATTCGGACCTGAGCGCGGCGCAGAAGCGCCTGCAGGGAGTGGCCTACACGGCCGGCGTGCTGGCCAGCTTCAGCGTGCTGGCGCTGGCCCTGGTCGCCATGAAAAACCTGGGCGCCCAGGTCGGCTGGGGCTTCCAGTTCCAGTCGCCCTACTTTGTGCTGGGCGTGGCCTACCTGATCTTCGTGGTGGGCCTCTCCCTGTCCGGCGTGTTCGCGCTGGGCGGCCCCGCCAACCTGGGCGCCAACCTGGCGGGCAAGCCGGGCTACAGCGGCAGCTTTTTCACCGGCGTGCTGGCCACCATCGTGGCGACGCCCTGCACGGCGCCTTTCATGGGCGCGGCGCTCGGCTTTGCGCTGGCCCAGCCTTCGCCGGTCCTGTGGCTGGTCTTCCTTGCGCTGGGGTTCGGCCTGGCGCTACCCTACCTGCTGGTCAGCGCATGGCCGGCCCTGCACGCGCTGCTGCCCAAGCCCGGCCTGTGGATGGAACGCTTCAAGCAGGCGCTGGCCTTTCCCATGTACGGCACCGCAGTGTGGCTGGTGTGGGTGCTGGCGCAGCAGTCAGGCGTGAACGCGGTGCCGCTGGCGCTTGGCGGCATGATCGCCCTGGCGCTGATCGCCTGGATCTACGACAGCACGCGCAATGCCGGCAAGCGCGTGCTGGTCAACTGCCTGCTGCTGGCCGGCGTCGCCGCCACCGTGGGCGTCAGCTACAAGGCGCTGCAGGCGCCGGCTGCCGTAGCGCAGGCATATACTCCGTCCACGCTGGCTGCCTTGCGCGAACAGGGCAAGCCGGTCTTCGTCAACCTGACGGCGGCGTGGTGCATTACCTGCCTGGTCAACGAACGGGTGGCGCTGGACCGCCCGGTGTTCAGGGACTTGCTCAAGGCCGAAAACATCACCTACCTGAAAGGCGACTGGACAAACCAGGATCCCCAGGTCAGCGCCCTGCTCAAGGAACATGGCCGCAGTGGCGTACCGCTCTATTTGTTCTATCCCGCAGGCGCCGGTTCGAAGGCAGTCATCCTGCCGCAGATCCTCACGCATGACATCGTCCGCTCGGCAATGCAGTCCGCACGCGCCGGGTCCTCTCACCCTTGAAGGAGAAACAGCAATGGCGACAACCCTGAAACTCGTGGCAATGGCACTGGCACTGACTGCCGCGTCGGCAGCAATGGCGGATGCCGAAATCAACAAGCCCGCACCGGCCTTCGTCGGCGTGGGCGCCGACGGCAAGCCGCTTCGCCTCGACAGCTTCAAAGGCAAGACCGTGGTGCTGGAATGGACCAACCACGAGTGCCCCTTCGTGAAGAAGCACTACGAGAGCGGCAATATCCCGTCGCTGCAGAAGGATGCCGCCGACAAGGGCGTGGTGTGGCTGCAGGTGGTATCGTCGGCCCAGGGCAAGCAGGGCTACGTCGACGGCGCCACCGCCCAGAAACTCAATGGCGCGCGCAAGGCCGCGCCTAGCGGCACCGTACTCGATCCGGAAGGCGCGATCGGCAAGCTGTATGGCGCCCAGACCACGCCGCACATCTTCATCGTCAATGCCGATGGAAAGCTGGTCTACAAGGGCGGCATCGACAGCATCGCCACCAACAAGGTGGAAGACCTGTCGAAGGCGGAACCCTATGTGGTGAACGCGCTCAATGCCATCAAGGCTGGCAAGGCGGTGGAGAAGGCCAGCACCAAGCCGTACGGCTGCTCGGTCAAGTACGCGGGCTGATTGATGACGACGTGATATCTTTCCGGTTTCCTTCATCGCGAAAGATCTCATGTCCTATCCTTACCTGAGCGACCTGGTCAAAGCCCTCACCGGCCTTGACCTGCCGCTCCCGATTGCCATGTTCGGCCTGATGGTGGCCGGCGCCCTGCTGGCCGGCGCCAGCATCCTCACCAAGGAACTGCGCCGCATGCATGGACGCGGGCAGCTTGGACTGGCAAGGCGCAAGGATGGCGTGACGGCGCTGCCGCAGGACGTGGTGCCGAACCTGACCATGGTCGTCATGATCGCCGGCGTGATCGGCGCACGCGTGTTTCACATCCTCGAGCACAGCGACAGCTTCATGGCCGCGCCCTGGGACATGATCTTCAGCCGTTCGGGCCTGTCCGTGTTCGGCGGCCTGATCTTCGGCACCATCGCCGGCCTGGTTTTCATCCGCCGCTGGCAACTGCCGGTGCGCCCCGTGCTCGATGCGGCGGCGCCGGCCATGATGCTGGGCTACGCCATCGGCCGCATCGGCTGCCAGGTTTCCGGCGACGGCGACTGGGGCACGGCCGCCAACATGGCCCTAAAACCCGACTGGCTGCCCACCTGGTTCTGGGCCCAGACCTACACCGGCAATATCTATGGCGAAGTGATCGCCGCGCCGGGCGTGTATCCGACCTCGGTGTATGAAACGGTCATGGCGCTGGCCTGCTTCGGCGTGCTGTGGGCGATCCGCAAGCATCCGTTCAAGGCCGGCTGGCTATTCTCGATGTATTTGCTGATGGCGGGGCTGGAACGGCTGCTGATCGAACAGATCCGCGTCAATCCGGTGCTCGAACTTGGTATGCTGCGCGCCACCCAGGCCGAGATGATTGCAGTGGGAATGGCGGCGTGCGGGCTGGCCGGCATGGCGCTGCTGGGGCGCCGCAAACAAAAACACCCCGGGAGCGCGGACCTGGGTCCGGCTGCCGGGGTGCGACACTAGCTACCGCGTATTACATCTTGCGGCACATCGTCCAGTTCGTGACGATGACGGTTTCGTCGTACACCTGGTTGGCTGGAGCGCCGACGATAGGCGCCAGGTTGGCCGCGCCGGTCGCGCCACGGGCATTGCCCTGGCCGTTACCGATGTTGCTCGCTGGCAGAGGACCGTCGATCGAGGTGTCCACGCCGGCTGCCTGCTTGGTGGTCAGGTTCGACGCGCAGACCGCTGGGCCAGGCATGCCATACACGCCGTTGGCCACGCCGATGAAGCCGCCAGTACCTGCACGCGGCAGGTTGGCCTGAACTGCCGTTGCGGCAGGATCACCACTGGCCAGACCAGCTGCGCGCAGTGCACGCCACATGGCGCCCTGCTCGCCGCCATTGGTGAACGCCTGGCCCGGCGTTATGCCCAGCGCACCGTTGGCGTTGCCGCCGAGTGCGCCGGCCCAGCCGCGGGCGGTCATGGTTGGTGCCGTTTCATCGCCAGGCAAGGCCCGGTAGCGGTCGACATAGCCGTTGAATGCGGCGGCAACGCCATTCATGTCGCCGACCACCGATTTGATACGCGCATTCTCGATCATCTCCTGACCTTTCAGCACGCCGCCAAGCAGCAGGCCGATGATGACCAGGACGATGGCGATTTCGACCAGCGTGAAGCCGGCCTGTTTGCGCGACATGGGGGTAATGTAATTCATTCAATATGCTCCAGTAGTAGAAATCGGGAATTTGTCACTCAGGATCGAAAGTTACCACAGCGCAATTCGCACGACACCTGTCTAAATTCCTTACACGTTGCCGTGCGGCCACACTTTAACGGGGCGCGGCCAGGCAAATGACGTGAAAGCACAGGGGGCTGCCCTCCGGCTGGCTGACGAACAGTTCGCCGCCCTGGGATTCCATGATGTGGCGGGCCTGGTACAGGCCGACGCCCAGTCCGGTCGGAGCGCTGCTCCAGAACGGCTCGAACAGGCGTTCCAGTGCCGGCACCGGCGGCGCGGCCGGCGCCTGCAGGGTAATTTCGGTCATGCCGGAGCGCTCGCGGATGGCAATTTCCACGCACAGGCCGGCAATATTGTCGCGCATGCCAAGGTCGAGGTAATTCTTCAGGATGTTGTCGAGCACGGTTTCAAGGGCACTGCCGGCCAGCACCACCTCGGCGTCGCCATCGATGGTATGGGCCAGGCCATACAAGCCGCACAATTGCTGCAGCAGCGGACGCAGCGCCACGCGCTCGGCGGTGTCCACCGGCGCCACGCCCACGGTCAGCGTGCGCACGATGCGGTCGGCGCGGTGGCGGATCAGCGGGGTGGCCATGCGCAGGTAGTTGAGCACGTTCTGCTCCTTGCCTTGCGGGACGGACGCCAGCTGGTCGGCCATCAGCTGGATGAACTGGGCGATGTTTTTCATGTCGTGCTGCAGGAACAGGTTCAGGCGCGACATGTGCGACAGCGCCGCATCGGTGGTGCCGGCCTTGATCAGCATGTCCATGCGCAGCAACAGCAAAAAGGTTTCGATCAGCGTCTCTTCAAAATAGCGCGCTTCGCCGCGCCCTTCGTGCTGATAAAAGGTGACGGCCACGCTCATTTCCCCGACCGTGATCTCGCGCAGGGTGCTGCGACCCTTGGCCACGCCGCCATGGCCTTGCGCCACCACCCCGAACCAGTCCAGGCGCCAGGCCAGGCCGCGCAGGCCGGACTTGGCCAGCAGGGTCCAGGCACCGCCCAGGAAGGAAGGCGCGTCGAAGGCATGCTGTTCATTCAGGCGGATCAAGGCCAGGTTGACGCGCCCGGCCTTGCGCGCCTTGTACCACAGCGCCGCCATCACCGAGCCGATGGTCACGCCCACCAGGATCAGGTACAGGTACACCTGTTCAATCATCGCGTTCGATCCCGAATTTCTTCATGAAGTAGTACACGTTTTCACGCTTGACGCCCAGCCGCTTGGCAGCCTGGAACACATTGAAGCCGGTCTCCTTGAGGATCTGGCGCACCAGGCGCTCCTCGGCGTCCGAGCGGATGCCCTTGAGCCCTTCCCCGGCCTGGGCATTGACGGCGATGCGGGTGATGCCTTCCAGGCTCAGTTCCTGCTCCTTTTGCAGGAACAGCGAAGCGCGCGTGATCGAGCGCAGGATCGCGTCGTAGGCGACCGGCTTGGCCAGGAAATCGAAGGCGCCCTCGCGGATCGCCGCCAGCGCCGCCGCTTCCTGGTCCTGCCCGGTCAGCACGATCACCTTGGCGGTCATGATCTCGGCCTGGATTTCCTTGAGCGTGGCGATCCCTTCGCTCATGTCGTGCGAGGCCGGCGGCAGGCCGAAGTCGAGGATGACGATGCGGATCGCCGGATGGGCGCGCAGCAGCGCCATGGCCGTCGTGCGCCGGTCCGCTTCGCTGACCTTGAAGTCGTTCAGTTCCAGCAGCCCGCGCAGCATGGTGCGCAGGGCCGGATCGTCTTCCACCAGCAGGATCTCGACCGGCGTGCTCATCGCTTCTCCATTTGCCGCAGCCGCTCCAGCAGGAAGCGGCGTTCCTGGGGATCGCTGACCTGGCCGCTGGCGATCAGGCCGCCCAGCAGAATTTTCGCGCTCTCGATCTGGTTCATGTCTTCCAGTATGAATATTTCCATTTGCCGGGCCCAGTCGGGCACACCGGGGCCGCTGGCCTGGCGCCGGATCGCGCTGGCATAGCGCCGCGCCAGCGGCAGGTCATGCAATTCGTGCTTGGCGGCGATGGCGGCATACGCCATCGACGGCCAGCGGTGCTCGGGATCGAGCCAGAAGCGCTGGTGGATAAATTCGAGCATCTGGCGTTTTTTCGCCGGATCGCCGACGGCCGCGTACACATGGCTGGCCGCGCGCAGCGGGTATTGCGCGCGCGGATCGAGGTCGGAAATCCGGGTCAGCCATTGTTCCAGGTTGTCGTAATCCAGCTTGCCGTAGCCGCGCCCCTGGTCGGCCCCCTGGACGTGGAACATCAAGACCCTGGACAGGGCGATCGGCTCGCCGAGCGCCGACAGGCGCAGCAGGGCCAGCGCGGGCGGCGCTTCCAGCAGCACCGTGGCCGCGGGCGGCGGCGGCGACCAGCGCTGCCACGCCACTTGCAAGGCCAGCGCCAGCACCAGCAGCACCGGGATGGCGCGCGGAACGATGGAGAGCGAACGCTGGCCCATCAGATATTCTTGCGGTACAGGTCGAACAGGGCCGCGCCGCCGATCACGCCCATGCACAGCACGGTCTGGACCAGGATGGCCGGCAGCTCGGCCGCGCTGCCGCTGTGGTACACCAGCCAGTCGGTGCGGGTGAACTGGTCCAGGCGCGGCAGCAGCGCGCCCACCACGTCGAACACGGCCTTGATGACGTGCTGCGACCACAGCCCATCGTCCAGTTGCGACTTGCCCAGCGCCTGGAAAGCGGCGATCGAACGGGCGGCGAAGTAGAACGCCATGGCGGCGCTGAGCGCGGCCATCACGTTCCTGAAGCTGAGCACGCACAGCAGGCTGAAGCCGGCCACGATCCACAATTCGCACAGCAGCGACACGGTCCACAGGGCCGCCTGCAGCGGCGGCGCGAACAGCAGCACCAGCAGCCCGAACAGCAGGGCCGGCAGCAGCGCGATGGCGCCATAGCCGAGCAGCTTGCCGGCCAGGTAGGCCGCGCGCGGCAGGGCCATGGCCAGCACCAGTTCCAGTCCCTTGTCGGCGAATTCGCGCGCCATGCTGGTGACGACGAAGGTGGCCAGGATGAACACCGCGGCCAGGCGCGCGAAGGCGGCCACCAGCGCGGCCTGGATCGGCAGGCTTTCGGTGAGCGCGAGGCTGGCCACGAACCCGCCCATGCCCACCGCCAGCAGCGCGACCGCCACGATCAGCCACACCAGGCGGTTGCGCAGCGCTTCAAGGACGGTGTAATAGGCGATGGCGCCCGTTTGTTTCAGCATGGTCAGGCCGACGGTGGAGTTAAACAGAAGGAAGTGTCGCACATTTGGGGTGGGGCGCGGGGTGAGTTTCCTGCTAGAATCCCAGAACAAACGGTGCCATGGAGCATAACAGCATGCGAAAACAGTCACCAGTGCGCAAGCCTGGTTTTACACTGATTGAAATGGCAATCGTCCTGGTCATCATCGGCCTGGCCGCCGCCATGCTGCTCACGGCCGGCAGCGCCATGCTCGACAACCAGCGCCGCAAGGCCGTGCGCGCGCAACTCGATACGCTCGACAACGCCATGGCGCAATTTGTCGCCGTCAACAAGCGCCTGCCCTGCCCCGCCGACGGCCACCTGCCGGTCGTCTCGCCGACCCTGGGCGTGGAAGTGGTCGATGCGGGCGGCACCTGCAACGCCGCCGCCATCCCGAACGGCATCCTGCCGTGGGTGACGCTGGGCCTGTCGCGCGCCGATATCGTCGATCCATGGGGCGGCTACATGACCTATCGCGTCGATCCCGCGCTGGCCGCGGCTGCGCCCCAGCCCTTGCTGATGAATATGAGCAATTGCGATCCTTCCGCCACCGGCGCCGCCGGGGCCGGCGGCATCTGCATTACACCGGCGCCGCCGTGCACGGGCACTGCCGGCTGTACCTCGCCGGCCAGCTTCCTGGCCAACAAGGGCATCGATATCTGGGATGGACAAAACGGCGCGGCCGGCTTTGCCGCGCGCCAGAACAACCGCATTCTCGGCACCGGCGCCGCCTACGTCATCATTTCGCACGGGCCAAACGGGCTGGGCGCGTACAACACCAGCGCGGTGCTGCAGAATGGCGACGGCATCGCGATCAAGCTGGAAACGACGAACCGCAACAACACCCCCATGTCGTTTCCGGCAACCCAGGCCAGCGTCATCCTCGACGCGCCGCTGAACGACAATCTGTCGCTTGAAGCGACACCGCCCGGACCGCCGCCGCCGCCGACCAGGGAATTCTATTTCGACGACTACCTCAGCCATCCGACCATCATGACGGTGCTGAACAAGGCCAATCTTGGTCCGCGCGCCCATTAAGCCCCAGCGCGGCGGCATGCTGGTCGCCGCCATCTGCACCCTGGTGGTGATCGGCCTGATGGTGTTCGCCAGCTACGCCATGAACGAGTCGCAGCGCAAGCTCGCCCTCGATACGGCAGTCGAACCGCAACTGGACCGCATCGAAGCCGCGCTGGCCGCTTTCGTGGCCGTGCACCGGCGCTTGCCCTGCCCGGCGCAAGCGGGCACGCCTGGCCGCGAGTCGACCGCCGCCGGCGCCTGCAGTCCCGGCAATCAGCAAAACGGGCTGCTACCGTGGCTGGACCTGGGAATACCCCGATCCGACACCATCGATCCCTGGCTGCGCCCTATCAGCTACCGGGTCTCCCCTGCGATGGCCAGCAGCGTGCTGAACCTGATGAACATGAGCTGGTGCGACAGCGCCGGCGACAAGACCACGTCGACCGGCGCGTCCATGGCCTGCACCTCGTCCTGCACCGGCAACGCGTGCATGCATCCGTCGAATTTCTTGTATGGCAAGGGCCTGCAGGTGCAGGACGCCAGCGCGGCCTGGCTGAACCAGGCATCGCCGACCTGGAACGGGGTGGCGGCAACGATCCCTGCCGCCACGGGGGCGGCCTACGTGCTGGTCTCGCACGGGCCCAATGGCGTCGGCGAGGGCTTCAATGGCATCGGCGTGGCCCTGACGGGCGCCACCATCTTCACCGATACCGCGCGCTCCGCCACTTTCGACGACGTGCTGCGCCATCCAACCATCAGCACCGTGCTGTCCCGGGCCAGCCTGGGCGACCGCACGCCGCACTAATCTGCTTTTTTGCGGCCCGGCGTGACCAGGATGCCCGACTGGTAGCCTTCCAGGACTTTGCCGGTCACCGCATCGATCCGCTGCCCCGGCTTGACCAGCACCACCTTGCCCGAGCGGAGCGTAACCGTGACCAGGCCACGGCCGCTGTCCGGCCCGAGCCGCACGCCGTCGATCAGCCTGCCGTCGGCGCTGCGCGGCACGGAACCGATCCACGTGGTGGCGCGCCCCTTGCCGCTGCGGCGCACGGTGCCATTGACTTCGATAATCTGTTCGCCCGCGAGCGGCTCGCGCACGTCCGGCGCGGGCGCCGCCGGCGACGCGCCACTGGCCGGCAGGACGCCGTTGCGCTGGCGCTCCAGCGCAGCCCGTTCGGCCGGGGTGGTAAACAGGCGCCCCACTTCCTGGGCGCTGGCGCCGGCGGCCAGGCCCGCAGCCAGCAGCAGCATGCAAGCGCGCTTCATTGCACCACTCCTTCCGGCGCCACGACGGTCGGCGGGCCGATGGTAGCCAGTACAGCGTGCAGCTCGCTCCCAGCAGGCGCGGTGCGGTTTCCGTTTGCGGTTCTTCGGCCAGCACATCGCATTCCTTGACGCTGAAAAAGCCCGCCTGCTTCAGGTCGCGCATGATATTGACCAGGTCCAGCTCGTGCAGCATCTTCATCTTGAACTGCACTGCCGTCGAATGCAGCTCCAGCTCGGGCCCCAGCAAGGCGGCGTCGACGGCGACGATCTGCTGCGGTTCGAAGTTGTATTCGATCGGCAGCAGGCGGTGGCGCTTCTGGATGTCGCGGATCGCTTCGAGCATCGCGAGGCGGTTCTCGGGGCCGAAAAAGCCGCGTGCGCGCAGTTGTTCGAACTTGGGCAGGAAGTCGCGAATTTCGATGCGTTCGGCCTCGGCCTGGTTCAGGCGGTCGCGCGCCGCGCTTTGCTTCTGCGCCGCGCCCATGGTGTCCGGCTTGGTCCGAAACAGCACGAAGCGCCCGGCGCCCACCATCAGCACGCTGATCAACAGGCAGACCAGGAAAACATTGGCGGACTTGCGGATGTAGGGCCAGCCCTGGCGGCGGAACGAGTAAGCCTCGATCACGACCTTGGGTTTGGCGGCGGCCGGCTTGGGGCCGGCGGGGGCGGTGGATTTGGCTTCCATTAAGGCTTCCAGGTCACTTTGATGGCAAACAGCGCCTTGACCGTGTCGTCCGTCGCGCCGGCGATATTTTCCAGCCTGACGGACGGGCGGGTATCGATCGGCTGGGTGGTCACTTCCGCGCGCACGCCCGGATCGCGGTTCAGCTGCGCGGCAAGCTGGTTGACGCTGTCGATGGCGGCCCGGTAGTCGCCCTTGAACGGAATGATCTCGCCTTCCAGCAGCACCACCTGGCCGGTCTTGTCGGGAATGCCCAGTTGCCCCGGCGGCGGCGGAAAGTCGCCCGGCGGCGGCGGCACGGCAACTGCGGCCGGATCGGCCGGCGCGGCCAGCACGGACGGCTCCACCGCCTGCCAGTTCACGCGCGTGATGCGCAGCTGCGGCAGCCGGTTCAGCACCGTGCTGATGGCGGCCATCTGCACCGTCGGCAGCGGCACGTTCTGGCTGATCATGGTCTCGATATCGACCACCGACTTCATGTTGTGCGGCGTGACCACGGTGGCCGGCATGTCCTTGACGATGGCGCGGTAGCGGCTGTCGGTGGCGACCGCCTCCAGTTCCATGCGCTCGGCCTCGCGCCGCATGTCGAGAACGGTCATGACGTCCATCGCGGTCCAGGCCAGGGCGCCGATCAGCACCGCGCCGCTGAACCAGTGCAGGGCGGTGCGCGTCTGCAGCAGCTGGTAGAAATGGCGCTGGTCGCGCAGCGGGAAATGGCTCTCCACGCGGCTGCTTGCCAGCAGCGTCAGGTACAGGGGATTGCATTCGGCGGTGGTGTCGAACTGGCCGGCGCCAAGGGCTGCGCGCGCCTGCTCGATGCTCATCGCGCGGTAGCTCACGTCGGGGTTGTCCTGCAGTTCGCCCTGCAGGCCGGCCAGGTTTTCCGCGTTGGCCAGCACCACCACGTGCACCTTGGCGCCGCGCATCATCAGGCGCGAGCTGACCATGAACTGGCGCGTCTTGTTGGTCTCGATGCGGAAGGCTTCGGCCAGGCGTTCCGGCGCGTGGTCGAACAGCGGGGTCAGGCGCGAGAAGCGCAGCTGGCCATCCTGGAAAAAGCTCTGGCGCAGGCCGCTCGACTGGTGGGTCACCAGCAGCAAGGCGCCGCCGTCGAGCTTGAGGCGGTCGAACAGCAGCTGGCCGAGCGAGGCCAGCGAATAGATGCCCACCAGCGGCACCTGGCGCGTCTGCATCACGGCCAGCCAGGCCCTGGGCAGTTCGGGGTTGGTCAGCGCGTTGAACAGCAGGCGGTCGTCCTTGCGGCCTTCCTTGTCGCGCCCCTGCAGTTCGGCGTGGCGGAACGGCGTGTCGCGGTACAGCTGCGACAGGCGCCGTTCAAGCAGGGCGTTGCGCGCGCGCGTGCCCACGTGGGGCGCGGTGTCGCGCTGAAAATCCTCTTCGATGACGTCGACCACCAGGTAGGCCGGCACGGCATCGTACTGCAGCAGCATCTCGGAAAAGCGCGCGCGGCCGGCGTCGTCGTTGTCGTAACTGGCCAGGCGTGTCAGTTCCTTGCCTTGCCAGGCATAGGCAACCATTTCTTGATTGGTCAGGTAAAAAAGCTGCTTGCTCAAGTTCGCCCTCAGGTCTTGATCTTGCTGATGGTGTCGTAGATCGGCCCCAGCACCGACAGCATGATCCAGCCCAGCAGCAGGCCCAGGACCACCGTCATGACCGGTTCGATCAGCGCTTGCACGCGCTCGATCATGTCTTCGATATCGCGATTATAAAAGTAGGCGACGTTGCGCAGGGCATTATCGAGCGCGCCCGTCGCTTCGCCCACCTTGAGCATGCGGATCACCAGCGGCGGAAACATGCCGGTGATCTGGAAGGCGGCGGTGACGCCCTGGCCTTCCGAAATGAGCTGGCGCACCTGGCGCAGGCCGGCCGCCACATGCAGGTTGTTGACGATGCCTTCGGACAGGCGGATGCAATCGAGGATGGTGATGCCCGAGGCGTACATCAGCGCGAAGAAAGTGACGAAGCGCGCCAGGATGATCTTGTGCAGCACCGGTCCCACCAGCCAGATGCGCAGCACGTAGACGTCGGCCCGGTAGCGCGCCTTGGCGCTGTTTTTCAGCGTCAGTTTCAAACCCACGTAGATCGCCACCGGCAGGATCAGCACCACGTACCAGAAATGGATGAAAATATCGGAGACGAAAATCAGCGCCTTGGTATGGAAAGGCAGCTCCTGACCCATGTTCTTGATAAAGCCGGTCAGCTGGGGCACCAGGAAGATCATCAGGAAGATCGTCACGCCGAACACGATGGTGCCCACGAAGGCCGGGTACATCACGATCTTCTTGGTTTGCGAAGCCAGTTCGTCCTGCCACTTCAAGCTTTCGGACAGGCTCTTGAAGACGTCCGACAATTTGCCGCTTTGCTCGCCGGCGGTCACCAGGCTGGAAAATGCCTGGTCGAACACCCGCGGATGGCGCAGCATGGCTTCGGACAGCTGCGAGCCGCCTTCGATATCCTCGATCATGTCGGCCACGATTTCGCGGAAGCGCGGCTGGTCCAGGCTGTCGCGCAGGTCGGTCAGGCCGTCCAGCACCGACACCCCGGCCGCGGTCAGCTGCTCCATGTGGAAGCAGAAGTTGATCAGGTCCTTGCGCGTGATCTTCTTGCTGCCAAAGGTGAAGGTACGCTGGCCGGTCGGCTTGCTGTCGATCAGGTCCAGGTCCATGCGCCGCAGGCGCAGTTCCAGGTCGGCCGGATTCGCAGCGTCGATGACACCCTTGACGACCTTGCCGGCGCCATTCATCGACGAATACGAATACAGCGCCATTACATCAGCCTGTCGGTCAGGTCGACCACGCGCGAAATTTCGTCCAGCGAGGTGGAAGCGTCGAGCACACGCCGCACTGCGTCTTCCACCAGCGGCCGGAATCCCATCGACAGGGCCGCATTGCGAATCTCGCGGATGGTGGCGCGGCGCGCGATCAGGTCGTCCAGTTCGGCGTTCAGCTTGAGCATTTCGAAGATCGAGATGCGGCCCTTGTAGCCCTGGTGGCTGCACTTGGCGCAGCTGCCGGCGCGGTGGATCGTCACGTCCGGATGCGCGTCCGACAGTCCCAGCAGGCGGCGTTCGACCTCGTCGGCCACGAACGGTTCCTTGCAGTGCACGCACAGGCGGCGCACCAGGCGCTGGGCCACCACGCCGATGATGTTGCCGGCCATGATGTCGGGCAGGATGCCGATATCGAGCAGGCGCGGAATGGCGCCGATCGCCGAATTGGTGTGCAGGGTCGAATACACCTGGTGGCCGGTCATGGCGGCCGAAAACGCCATCTCCGCCGTTTCCTGGTCGCGGATCTCGCCGATCAGGATGATGTCCGGATCCTGTCGCATCATGGAACGGATGCCGCTGGCAAAGCCCATCTTGGCCGATTCGTTGACCGAGGTCTGGCGGATCATGGACATCGGATATTCGACCGGGTCTTCCAGCGTCATGATGTTGACGCTGTCGCTGTTGATATGGTTCAGGATCGAATACAGGGTGGTGGTCTTGCCGCTGCCGGTAGGACCGGTGACCAGGATGATGCCTTCCGGGCGCGCGATCATCAGCTTGAGCAGCGTCAGTTCGTCTTCCTGCAAGCCCAGGCCGTCCAGCGGCACGATGCCTTTTTGCCGGTCCAGGATACGCAGCACGAAATTTTCGCCGTGCGTGGTGGGCTGGGCGGCGGCGCGGAAGTCGATCTGGCGGCCCGAGAAGCCGATCGAGATGCGGCCGTCCTGCGGCGCGCGCGTTTCGGCGATGTTCATATTGCTCATCACCTTCAGGCGCACGGCCATGGCCGGCCAGTAGGTCTTGTGCAGGGAGCGGATCTGGCGCAGGATGCCGTCGATGCGGTAGCGGATGCGCAGGAAGAATTCTTCCGGCTCGAAGTGGATGTCCGAGGCGTTGTGCTGGACCGCGTCGACCAGCAGCGCATCCATCAGGCGCACGATAGGCTGGCTGTATTCGTCCGACACCGACTGCATGCTCTGGTAGTTCACCTGGCCGGTTTCGATCTCGTTCAGGATGCCGTCGATCGACAGTTCGAAGCCGTAGTACTGGTCGGTGGCGCGCGTGATTTCCGATTCGCCGGCCAGCATGGGGATCAGGGTGATGTCCTGGCCCAGCATGGCGCTGATCTGGTCGAGCGCCACGATGTTGGTGGTGTCGGCCATGGCCAGCATCAGCGTGCGCGCCACCTTGTCGTACACCATCGGGAACACGACATAGCGCTTGGCCACGTCCTTCGGAATGAGCTTGATGGCGGCCGCATCGGCCGACATATTGGCCATGTCGGTGCTTTGCGTGTTCAGGTTTTCGCTGAGCGCTTCGCGGATCGTCGCTTCCGTGACGAAGCCCAGGCTGATCAGCATTTTGCCGAGCGGCAGTCCGCTGCTCTTCTGTTCGATCAGGGCGATGCGCAGCTGGTCTTCGCTGATCACCCGTTTCTGGATCAGCAGCGACCCAAGGGGAAGTTTCGGTTTTTCGGCCATGTCTCGGTGAAGTAAAGGTGGTCAGGCGGGCGGCGCGTCCGGCCAGGCGTCTTACCTGGCTTGCAATTGCCGGATGCGCTCGCGTACGGTGACCTGGTTGACGTTGCTGCCGCCCTGCTGCGCCAGGAGCAGCGCTTTCTGGTAATAGTCGAGCGCCAGTTTTTCCTGGCCCAGCCGCTCCAGGCTGACCGCCAGGTTGAAAGCATAGTCGGCATTGCCGGGGGCGGCGGCGAAGGCATTGAAATAGGCTTGCTGGGCTTCATTCCAGCGCGACTGCTGGGAATACACATTGCCCAGCGCGAAATGGGCCGAGGCCGTGTTCGGACTGGCGGCCAGCACTTTCTTGAGGCGGCTTTCGGCCTGGGCCGGGTCGCTGCGTTCGATGCTGGCCAGGCCCGTGCCCGCTTCGGCGTCGGTCGGGTCCAGTTCGAGCAGGCGCGCATAGAAGGCGCCCGCTTCGGCCGCCTGGCCACGGCTGATGGCAATGGCCGCCATGCCCATCAGGGCGTCGCGGTTGTCGGCTTCCTGGCGCAGCACGCGCTGGTAGTGGCCGCGCGCGGCGGTGGTGTCGCCGGCCATGAAGGCACGGTAGGCGTCGTTCAGGACCGGGTTGACCTGGCTCGAGGCGCCGTTGCGCAGCACGGCGATCGCTTCGGCCGGGGCGGCGGGCGGCGCGGCGCGCACGGTGCGCACGGTGCGTTCGGTGCGCACGGCCGGCGCGCCGTCGCGTGGCGCCCTGGGGACGGCTGGCGCAGGCTTGTCGGCCAGCGGGGCGGCGGCAAGCGGGACGCTGGCGGCAGGTGCGGGCGCGGCTGCGGTCGCGGGTGCAGGTACGGGCACGGGTGCGGCTGCAGGTACGGGTACGGTTGCAGGTGCGGCCGCGAGCGGCGCCTGCGCCACTGGCGTGGGCAGCGGCTGCACGGGCACGAACGATGCCGGCTTGCCGATCAGGGCATACTGATAATAGCCATAGGCGCCGGCGGCCGACAGTGCCAATAGTCCCAGCACGCCGATGATGATGGGGCGGCGTTTCTGGACGCGCTGCTTGGCGGCGAACACGGCGCTGGCCGCGCTCCTGGCTTCGGCCAGTTTCTGGGCGGCGGCGTCGGATGTCTTGCCATCGTCCAGGCCCATTTTCAGGCGCGGGGGCGGCGCTGCCAGGGACGCGTTGCGGCGCTCGGCCGCGTCTTGCGGCATCGGCGCGATGTCGTCGACGGGCATGGCCGGCGCGGCCGGTGCGGCCGGCGGCGGCGTCGCGCCAAAGCCCTTGTCCGGATCGAAACCCTGGGGCGTGGACGGTTCGGGCGCGACAAAGCTGGGGCGCGGCGGCAGGTCGCCGCCGGCAAAGTAATCCACAGGTTCGGCTGGCGGGGCTTCGGCCACGGCCACGGCCGGTGCAGCCAGTTCCTCGGGCAGCGGGTCGCGCGATTCGAGCGTCAGTTCGGCGTGGGCGGCAGGCGGCGCGGGCGCGGGCGCCGCCGCGGCCGGCTCGGACATGGGCGCGAGTTCGGGTGCGGGTGCGGGTGCGGACGCGGACGCCGGCGCGGCTTCGGCCTCGGCCGCCAGCTGGCCCTTCTTCGCCGTCTCCGCCTTGCGCAGCGCCTGCATCAGGAGACTCATTTGCCGCCTCCCTTGGCCGGCTTGACGACCGGTTCGCCGTAAGGCACGGCGCCGAGCGGGGTCTCGTCGGGCAGGAAGCTGCGGAAATCCTTGTAGTCGCCGTTGACGCTCGCCTCGCGCACCACCACCGGACGGATGAAGATCACCAGTTCCGACTTGCTGGTCGTTTCGTTGCGATAGGACAGGGCATTGCCGACGCCGGGGATGCGGCTGAGCAGGGGCACGCCATCCTTCAGGTTGTCGATCGTGTCCTGCATCAGGCCGCCCATGACGGCAATATTGCCGCTTGCCACGCGGAGTATCGATTCCATCTCGCGCGTCTGGATCACCGGCACGTTGCTCACCACATTGGCCACCGCCAGCGCCGGGCTCGGGTCCTGGACATAGCCGACGATGCGCGAAATGGTCGGGCGCACGCTGAGGGTGACTTCATCGGTGTCGGCGATCTGCGGCGTCACGCTCATCACGAAGCCCACCGGCACCGTGTGCAATTCCGAGGTATAGGTCGAGCGGCCCGGACCGGTCAGGGTGGCCGGTTCGGTGGTGGCGGTGATGGTGAAGTAAACCTTGTTGTCGACCACCTTGAGCAGCGCGGTCTGGTTGTTCAGCACGCTGATTTTCGGGCTCGACAGGACCTTGACCTTGCCGAACGATTCGAGCAGCTGCACCGTGGCGGTCAGGTTGCCCAGGGCGGTGAGCGGCTTCAGGTAACTCATCACGAACACGCCCGGGGTAATGCCCGGCGACACGTTCGACGGCAGCGGATTGGTGCCCACCTGGCCCTGGGTGATGCTCAATCCCTGGGTGGCGCTGGTGCGCAGGCTGGACCAGTTGATGCCCTGCTGGTAATTGTCGTTGAGCTGGACTTCGATGATGGTCGCTTCGATCAGCACCTGGCGGCGCGCGCTCGACATCACCAGGTCCAGGAATTCCTGGATCTTTTCGTGCTGGCGGCCGGTGGCGCGCACGGCGATCAGGCCGGTCTCGGGATTGGAAATGACGGAAGCGGCTTCGCGGTAGCTGGGTGCGCGCTGCGCCGCCACCGGCGCGGCCGGCCCCTTGGCGCTGCCGTCGGCCACGGGCGCCGCTTCGGCCACCGGCTTGTCTTCGCCTTCCGGCATCAGCTTGTCGGTCTCGCGCAGCGTGTCCTTGATGTTTTCGACCAGGGTTTGCCAGAAGCGGTTGTTCGACGTATTCGACACCGAGCTGGTGGAGTTGTTGCTGCCGCTGCCGCCGGCGGCGCCACCGCTGTCGGCGCCGGTGGTGGAAATCTGGGTGGCGATGCTGCTCGAACTGTTCGAGTCGCGCGCCATGTTGACGTAGTCGATCTTGTAATTACGCAAATACGGCGTATCGGGACGGACGATCAGGTTGGGGCCGTCGAGCTCGTAACGCATGTCGACCTGCTTGCTGATGCGCGAAAGCAGTTGCGGCATGGTCTGGTCAAGCGCGTTCAGGGTGACCTGGCCGGTGATGCCGGGGTGGACGTCGACGTTCAGCTTGGCGTCGCGCGCCAGGGCGAACAGCAGCGACTGGACCGGCACATTGTGCACCGAGACGCTGTAGGTTTCGGCCTTGACGCTCGGCTTCGGGGGCCGCAGCACCGCGCTTTGCGCTAGCGGAGCCGGGATCTCGCCCGCTGGACGGGCTTCTTCGCGCAGGTGATTTGCCGACGGCGTCACCGGCCGGGTGCCACAGGCAAGCAGGAAAGAACAGCAAAACAGCGTTGCGGCGACTCTGGACATCCACGACCCGATACAGTGAAAGTTAACTAGGACATATTACTTGGAACCAATTCTATGTCAAATAACCCAATATAAGTAATCCTGTAGGGCATTCCGTGCCGCTTTGTTGCATTGGATTCTCACTGGGGCCACATTGCTTCGCTTCCGGTGCGGCGAATTTCCTCGCGGACGCCGGAAATGGTGCGCAACTGCGGCTGGTAGCCCCACTCGGAGATCAGCTGTTGGCGCATGGCCAGCGCCTCGGCGCGGCTGCCGTAGGCCGCGTACAGGATGCCGAAACGCGGCACGCCGTCGACGCGGGTCGGGTAAACATGAACCTGGTCCAGGCCCGTCTCTTCGTCCAGCTTTTTGAGCTGGCGCTCGAACTTGCGCGCGTCGTGATCGGCCAGGGCGATCTGCAGGGTGAAGCGCGACGGCGCCTGTGCCTGCAGCCAGGCTTTCGACGCCTGCAACTGGCGCTGCGCCTTGCCGGCCGCGGCAGGACCGGCCGCGGCGGGGGCCTGCACGGCGGCCGGTCCGGCCACTGGCGCCGCCACGGGCACAGCCTCTGCGGCCGGCGCCGGCGCCGCGGTGGCAGGCGCGGCCGGCGCCGAACGCCATTGCGTGATGCCCCAGCCCGTCAGGCCCAGCAGCACCAGCGCGCCGATGCCGGCCATGGCCAGCTGGCGCAGGCGGCGCTGCTTCGCCGTGTGCGAAAACTCGCTGTCCATCACCGCGGCCTGCACGTGCTTGGCCGTGATGGCGTGGGTATTTTCGGCAAAGGCCGACAGCAAGGCCTTGTCGGCCAGGATGCTGACGCGGCGCACAATGCCTTCCGACACCGACGCGATCAGCTCGATGGCGCCCTTGGTAAATACATCCGGTCCGCGATAGCCGGCCGCGCGCATGCGGAACATCAGGAATTCGGGCAGCAGGGTGGGCGCCAGCGGCGGCACGCCGAAACTGTGGGTGATGCGCTCCTTCAACTGGCGCATGCGCGGCAGGTTCAGGCTTTCGTCCAGTTCCGGCTGGCCGAACAGGACGATCTGCAGCAGCTTGTGGTGCGCCGTTTCCAGGTTGGAAAACAGGCGGATTTCTTCCAGCGTCTCGAGCGGCATGGCCTGGGCTTCTTCGACCAGCAGCACCACCTGCTTGCCATCGGCATGCTTGGCGATCAGGTCGTGCTGGAGCAGGCGGATGACTTCGTCGGCGCGCTTGCCGGCCGTATCGATACCCAGTTCCCCGGCAATGGCAAAGCCCACTTCTTCGCGCGCCAGCGTGGGATTGACCAGGTAGATGACGACGATGTGTTCGGGCAGCAAGCTTTCGAGCATGCGGCACAGCATGGTCTTGCCGCTGCCGACCTCGCCGGTGACCTTGATGATGCCTTCGCCATGCACCACGGCATAGGCCAGCGCTTCGAGAATGGCGCCGCGCTGGTTACCCGGGTAGAAAAACACCGGATTCGGGGTGATGCCGAAAGGCGACTGGTTCAGGCCGAAGTGAGTCAGGTACATGGTGGCAGTGGGTAATTTGATCCGCGTTATTAAAACACACATTGCCCCGGATACGGTGGCTTCTAGGCGGCTTCCGCAATACAGCGCATATAAGCCTGTTCGAGCGTGGCGCCATCGAAACGGGCGCGGCACTCGGCAGGCGAGCCGATGAAGCGCAACTTGCCTTCGTGCAGGATGGCCATGCGGTCGCACAACTCGTCCACGTCGGCCAGGGCGTGCGAGCTGAAGAACAGGGTGCTGCCCCGTTCGCGCAGCAGGCGCAACTGGTCCTTGAGCAGGGAACGCGCCTTCGGGTCCAGCCCGCTCATGGGCTCGTCCAGTACATACAGGTCTTTGCGCGCCAGCAGGCAGGCGGCCAGGCCCAGCTTCTGGTTCATGCCTTTGGAGGACGCACGCACCGTCTTGTCGAGCGCGCCCGGGTCGAGGTCGAGCGCGCGCAGCATGGCGTCGGCCTGCGCCCGGTCGAAGGGCAAGCCTTGCAGGGTCAGCATGTATTTCAGGAATTCGGCCCCGCGCAGGAAGTAGGGCGGCATGAAGCGTTCCGGCAGGAAAGCGAGGGCGGCGCGGGCGGCGGTCTGGCGGTGGTCGACCCCGAGGATGGCGATGCTGCCGCTGTCGGGCTCGACAAAATGCAACAGGCACTTGATCAGCGTGGTTTTGCCGGCCCCGTTCATGCCCACCAGGCCGAACAGTTCGCCGCGGGCGATCTCGAGGCTGATCCCTTTCAGGACCTCCTTCTTGTCGTAGCGTTTTGTCAGGTTCTCGAACCGGAGTGCGGGTGCGGTCATGGGCGGGAATCGAAGGCGTTGGGTGGTTGCGACGGCACATTGTGCCTCAAGCGACACTTTATTTCTGCACAGATTGTGACAATCCCCGTTTCGGCCTGATAATGAACCCAAATAAATTTTGGGCAAAACATGAACCGTACCGCTTCCGCTTCCCCGCTGACCCGTTTCGCACAGTTGTTGATGGCCATGATGATGAGCGCCCTGCTCGCCGCTTGCGGCGGTGGCGGCGGCAAGGTGGGCCTGCCCACCGGGATCAACCTGTTCACCACCGCCCCCGCCTCGGTCGCCCTCAATGCCGGCGGCAACAGTACATACACCATCGGCGGCGGCAACCCCACCTATTCGGCCAGCAGCAGCAACCGCGACGTGGCCACCGTCAGCGTCAGCGGCACCAGCGTCACCATTGCCGGCGTGGGCAGCGGCACGGCCATCATTACCATCACCGACGCTGTGGGCGCCGCCGTCAATGTGCCCGTCAGCGTGGCCGGCCCGACGATCCCGACCCCGACCGCTTTGTTCTCTACCGCACCAAGCAGCATCACCCTGGCCATCGGCGCCACCGGCGCCTACACGATCAGCGGCGGCACCCAGCCTTACACCGTGGTCAGCAACAACACCGGCGTGGCGCGCGTGGCGCTGACCGGCACCAATTTTGTGGTCACGGCGGTGACGGCCGGCACGGCCCAGATCGTGATCACGGACACCGCCGGCGCCACCCTGAACGTGGCCGTGACGGTGACCGAGCCGCCGGCCGGCCCTCCCCTGTTCAGCACCGCGCCACCGTCCGTGACGCTGGTTCCGGGCGGGACTGCCTTGTACGCCATCAGCGGCGGCCAGGCACCGTATGCCGTCGCCAGCAGCGCTCCCGGCGTCGCCCGCGTCGCGCTCAGCGGCAATGATTTCGTGGTGACGGGCGTGGCCAACGGCACGGCCCTGCTGGTCATCACCGATGCCAAGGGCGCCGCCCTGAACCTGTCGGTGACCGTGGGCACGGTCGCGCCGACCGCCTTGTTTACCACTGCGCCGGCGGCGATCACGCTGGCGCCAGGGGCGACCGGCGCCTATGTGATCAGCGGTGGCACGCCCGCGTACAGCGTCGTCAGCAGCAATGCGGGCGTGGCCCGGGTGGCCTTGAGCGGGACCAATTACGTGGTCACGGCCGTCAGCCCGGGCGCGGCCCAGTTACTGGTGAGCGATACAACGGGCGCGACGCTCAGTGTGGCCGTCACGGTCAGCGAGGGCCCTGCGCCGACGGCGCTGTTTACCACAGCGCCGAGCGCGCTGACACTGGCACCCGGTGCGAGCGCCCTGTACGCCATCAGCGGCGGCCAGGCGCCGTACGCCATCACCAGCAGCGCTCCCGGCGTTGGCAGGGTCGCGCTCAGCGGCAGTGATTTTGTCGTCACCGCCGTGGCCGCCGGCACGGCCCAGCTGCAAATTAGCGATGCCAGGGGCGCTGCGCTGACCCTCAGCCTGAGCGTCGTGACGGCCGGTGCCACCCCCTTGTTTATCACCGCCCCGGCCACCGTCAACCTGGCCATCAACGGCAGCGCCGCCTACCGTATCGGCGGCGGCGCTCCCGCCTACGATGTCTCGAGCAGCAACACGGCCGTGGCCCGGGTGGCGATCAACGGCAGCGATTTCGTCATTACCGGCATGGCGAGCGGGGTCACGCAGATCCAGGTGACCGACACCCTGGGCGAGATCAAGATCTTTACCGTCACCGTCGGCTCCGGTTCCAGCAACGTCGACTTGTTTACCACCGCCCCATCCGCCGTCCGGGTGCCGATCGGCGGCACAGCCGTGTTCACCGTTGGCGGGGGCCGCGCGCCCTATTTTGCGACCAGCAGCGATACTGCGCTGGTGGCCACCAGCCTGGCGGGCACCTCCTTTGCCATTACCGGCGTGCGGGCGGGCGAGGCTGACGTGCGCATCACCGACGCCGACGGCAAGGCGCTCAACCTCGCCGTCACCGCTGGCGCGGCCGGCACGACCATCAGCCTGTTTACGACGGCGCCGTCGGCGGTCAGCGTTGCTGCAGGCGCCACGACCAGCTACGCGATCGGCGGCGGCAAGCCGGCTTATGCGGTCAGCAGCAGCAATATCGCCGTGGCGCGGGTGACGCTCAGCGGCAGCGACTACACGATCACTGGCGTCAGCGCCGGGACGGCACAGATCAGAATATCCGACATCAACGGCGACCAGTTGTCCGTCGCGGTGACCGTCGGCGGCGACAGTCCGGACTTGTTCGTGACCGCCCCGGACGCGGTCAGCGTGGCCGTGGGCGCAACGGCGGCATTCCAGGTTGGCGGCGGCAAGCCCGCGTATATTGCCACCAGCAACAACACGGCCATAGCCCGGGTAACGCTGAACGGCAGCGACCTGGTGATCACCGGCGTCGCCAACGGCGTGGCCACGCTGACCATCGCCGATACCGTCGGTGCCCGCGTGATCCTGACCGTGACCGTCGGCAGCGGCACCGGCGGCACCGCCTTCTATACCACGGCGCCCGACAACGTGACGATCGCCGTCGCAGCCAGCGCCAGCTACGTGGTCGGCGGCGGCCTGCCCTCGTACGCGGCCAGCAGCAGCAATCTGGCCGTGGCACAGTTCACCCTGGTCGCGGGCAACCTCACCATCACGGGCGTGGCGCCAGGCAACGCCACCATCCTGGTGGTCGATTCGGCCGGCGCGCGCGAGGAAATCCTGGTCACCGTTCCGGATGGGCGGACCCTGTACACCAGCGCGCAAGGCACGGTCACGCTGCCGTTCGGAAGCACGCACACCTATGCCATTGGCGGCGGCGCTGGCGGCTATGGCACAACCAGCAGCAACCCCGGCGTTGCCACTGCCAGCGTCGCCGGCAGCGTGTTGACGGTCACCGCGGTGGCCCCAGGGAATGCCCAGGTCGTTGTCACGGACCAGGCCGGCGCGCAAGTGCTCATCGCGGTCACGGTGTCCCCAGCGGCCGCGCCCCTGGCGGTCTCGCCAGGCAGCGCGACCGGCAATGTGGGTGACACGCTCACCTTCATCGCCAGCGGCGGTACGGCGCCATTTACTGTCACCATCAACAACACCAATATTGCCACTGCGTCGACCGCGGGTAGCACGATCAGCGTGGTCCTGAACAACGTTGGCGTGACGTCAGCGACGGTGACCGATGCGCGCGGCGAGTCGGTCATCGTGCCGATCACGTCCGAGCAGGTGTCGCCGGTGCTGCGCCTGTCGCCAAGCGCGCTGCTGGTGGCGGAAAACTCGGTCGACACGATCACGCTCAATATCTACGGCGGCACGGGACCTTACCGCGCCTTCACCAGCGACCAGACGCTGTCGAGCGTGTCGATCGTGGGCAGCACGGTCCTCGTCGCGGTGGGAAGCAACACCAACCGCTGCGTCAATACCTACGACTCGAGCGGCGCCTATGTTCCGAACGGGATTTTCGACGTGACCGTGACCGTGCTTGACAGCCTGGGCGCTTCGGCCACCGGCATCATGTCGATCAAGGACAATGGCGCAGGCGTCAGCGCAGGCTGTCCGTAAGCGGCAGCCGGTCAGGCGGACGACGAAGGGAGCCGCCTGACGTTGGGGAATGCCTCGCTTTGCAGCCAGTGGCCGAAGCGGTTGGTGGCGAAACTGGCATGGCGTGACCGCGCGCGCGCGGTCAGCAGGCGCAGCAGGGCATGCTCGGAAAAGCCGCGCAGTTTCTGGCCCGGGATGGTGCCATGGCCCGCGCCCAGCTGGCGCAGTTCGGTGGCGTCGGGCGCCGGCAGCAGCAGCGGCTTCAGGTCGGCCGCCGGTATCCAGATCACGCCGTTGACCAGGAACAGGCGCAGCGGCTGGTTATCGTAGGAATAGAAGCGCCCGTTCAGCGGCGCACAGGCATCGCGCCGCGCCTGCGCGCGGATCGCCGGAATCAGCTCCACCAGGTAGGGCCCGAACAGGCGCGCCCACAGCGGCGCGGTAAACAGCGCCGTCAGCGCGCCGCGATAGGCCACCGCATCCTTGCCCACGAATTGCAGCACCCAGTACACCACGGCAGTGAGCGCGAAGATGAAGACGATTTTCGCAATGAAGCGGAACATGGCGCCCTAGCCGTGCGACAGGTCGTCGAGGATGGGGCAATCCGGCCGGTCGTCGCCATGGCAGGCTGTGGCCAGGCCTTCGAGCGTGCGCTTCATGGCCTGCATGTCGGCGATCTTGCGATCGAGTTCGGCGATGTGCTGTTTCGCCATCGCGCGCACGTCCTTGCTGGCGCGCCGCTTGTCCTGCCACAGCGCCAGCAGCACCTTGATCTGGTCGAGCGAAAACCCGAGCTTGCGGCCCCGGTGCACGAACTGCAGCACCTGCACGTCGCGTTCGTTGTAGACGCGGTAGCCGGCATCGGTGCGCTGGGCGGTGCCGATCAGGCCGATCGCTTCGTAGTGGCGGATCATCTTGGCGGTAACGCCCGACGCTTTTGCCGTGTCGCCGATAGTGAGCATGGATGTCATGGTGTTCCCTTGGGTGTCCAGCGTTTGAGCAGCAAGGCATTGCTGATGACGGCCACGCTGGAAAACGCCATGGCCGCGCCGGCGAGCATGGGGTTGAGCAGGCCCATGGCCGCCAGCGGCACGCCGATGGCATTGAAAATGAATGCCCAGAACAGGTTCTGGCGGATCTTGGCATAGGTGCGGCGCGAAATCGCGATGGCGTCGCCCAGCAGGCGCGGATCGCCGCGCATCAGGGTCACGCCCGCGGTCTGCATGGCCACGTCGGTACCGCCGCCCATGGCGATGCCGATGTCGGCGGCCGCCAGCGCCGGGGCGTCGTTGATGCCGTCGCCCACCATCGCCACCCGCAGCCCGCTCTTGCGCAGCGCGGTGATGCGTTCGGCCTTGTCGTGCGGGAGCAGGCGGGCATGCACCTCGGTGATGCCCAGCGAGGCCGCGATCTGGCGCGCGCTGCTTTCGGTGTCGCCGGTGAGCATGACGGTGCGCACGCCGGCCGCATGCAGGCGGGCGACGGCTTCGGCGCTTTCGGGCTTGAGGGCGTCGCCAAAGGCCAGCATGCCGAGCACCGCCGGATCGGGGGCAACGCGCGCCAGCCAGGCGATGGTCAGGCCTTCTTCGCCATGTTCGTGCGCGGCCAGTCCATGGCGGGCCAGCAGGGCTTCATTGCCGAGCGCAAGCTGCATGCCCAGGACCATGGCTTCGACGCCCATCCCCGGCAGCGCGGTGGTGCCGGCGGCCTGCGCCGGCACAATGCCCTGCTCTTTCGCCGCCGTGCCGACGGCGCGCGCCAGCGGATGTTCGCTGCCCTGCTGGACGGCCGCGGCCAGGGCCAGCAAGGCGCTGTCGTCGCCGTCAACGGCCTTGCAGGCGGCCAGGCGCGGCTTGCCCTCGGTGAGCGTGCCGGTCTTGTCGAAGGCAACCAGCTGCACGCCGTGCAGCAGTTCAAGGGCTTCGGCGTCCTTGATCAGGATCCCGTATTTCGCGGCCACCCCGGTGCCCGCCATGATGGCTGCCGGCGTGGCCAGTCCCAGCGCGCAAGGGCAGGCGATCACCAGCACGGAGACCGCGTTGATCAAGGCCACATGCCAGTTGCCGCCGGCCAGCCACCACAGGGCAAAAGTGGCTGCCGCGATGGCCACGATGGCCGGCACGAAGACCGCGCTGACCTTGTCGACCAGGCGTTCGATGGGCGCCTTGGTGGCCTGGGCCTCCTCGACCGAACGGATGATACGGGCCAGCACGGTCTCGGCGCCGATGGCGCTGGCGTGCGCCACCAGCAGGCCTTCGCCATTGACGGCGCCGCCGATCACCCTGGCCCCGGGCGCCTTGCGCACCGCCAGGCTTTCACCGGTGAGCATGGATTCGTCGACATGACTGTACCCTTCGAGCACCTGGCCATCCATGGGTATGCGCTCGCCAGGACGGATCACGACTTCGTCGCCGATGCGCAGCGATGCGACAGGCACGCTGCATTCGGCGCCGTCGCGCCGCACCCGCGCCGTTGCCGGTCGCAGCTCCTGCAGGGCGCGGATCGCTTCCGTGGTCTGGCGCTTGGCGCGCGCTTCGAGCCATTTGCCCAGGCGGACCAGCGAAATGACGACGGCGGACGCTTCGAAATACAGGTGTGCGCTGCCTTCGCCCAGCCACAGGTACAGGGAAAGGCCATACGCGGCGCTGGTGCCAAGCGCCACCAGCAAGTCCATATTCCCTACCCTGGCCCGCAGCGCCTTCCAGGCAGCGCGATAGAAACGCGCGCCTATCCAGAACTGGACCGGCGTGGCCAGCACGAACTGCAGCCAGGCCGGCAGCATCAGGTGCATGCCGGCCACTTCAAACAGCATGGGCAGCAGCAGCGGCAGCGACAGCGCGATCGCGATGGCAATCTGCGCCGCTTCCGATTCGCGCGGCGCGGCCTGGGCACTGGCCTGGAAGCCCGCGCGCTCGACGGCGGCGATCAGTTCATGGGTAAGCGGCTTGTTCGGGGAATGGATGGTGGCCCGTTCGCTCGCCAGGTTGACGCTGGCGTCGAGCACGCCCGGCACCGCGCGCAGCGCCCGTTCGACGCGGCCGGCGCACGAGGCGCAGCTCATCCCGCCGATGTCGAGCGTGGTTTCAAAGGGCGGTTCCGCCGGTTTCAGGAGTGGAGTATTCATGCTGGCCTCATGATATACCTTCCCATCGTAGTAAGGTCCAGCGCGGCACGATAGAATACAAAAACTTGACCTTCCCACAGTGTCAACGTCCACAATGCACATGATTGACTACTTCAGGAGCATCGCCATGATCAGATTGAACGTGCCGGACATGAGCTGCGGCCATTGCGCCGGCGTGATTACCAAGGCGCTCAAGGCGCTCGACCAGGGAGCCGATATTACTTTCGACATGGGCAGCCACGTGGTGGAAGTGCGCACCGGCGCATCGGCCGACGCTGTCCTGGCCTCCCTCGCGCAGGCCGGTTTTCCAGCCAGCGCGGCTTGACAGGAATGCGCATGCGACGTACCCCCTTACTGTTACTTACCTTGGCGCTGGCCGGTTGCGCAGGCTTTTCCGGCGACGGCGGCCAGGCTGGCGTGCACACCCTGGTGCAGGAGCGCGGCGGACCGGCGCTGCCAGCCCAGGCCAGGCTGGCCGACCTGCTCGCCGCGCCGCTCACGGCCGAGACGGCGGTCGCCATCGCCCTGCTGAACAACCGCGCGCTGCAGGCCGGCTACGCCGAACTGGGCATCGTGGAAGCGGATCTGGTGCAGGCCGGCCGCATCCAGAATCCCACCTTCACTTTCGGCAAGCTGAAAGACCACCATGGCGTCGAATACGAGCGCAAGCTGATGCTGCCTGTGATCGGCCTGTTGACGATGCCGGTGGCGCGCCGGATCGAACAACGCCGCTTCGAGCAGGCGCAAATGCGCGCCGCCGGCGACGTGCTGCGCATCGCCGACGAAACGCGGCGCGCCTATTTCGGCGCGGTGGCGGCCCAGCAGAGCGCCGAATACATGGACGAGGTGAAAACCGCGGCCGACGCCAGCGCCGACCTGGCGCGCCGCATGGCGGCGGCCGGCAACTGGAGCCGCTTGCAGGAAGCGCGCGAACTGGCCTTCCAGGCCGACGCCATCGCCCAGCTGGCCCGGGCGCGCCACACGCGCACGGTGGAGCGCGAAAAGCTCACGCGCCTGATGGGCCTGCCCAGCGCCACGTTCGAACTGCCCGGGCGCCTGCCCGACCTGCCGGACGCACCGCGCGAAGCGAAAGACGCCGAGGCGCAGGCCATGGCCAACCGCCTCGACATCCTGATGGCGCAGAAGGAACTGGCGGGCCTGAAAACCTCGCTCGGCCTGACGCGCACCACCCGCTTCGTCAACCTGCTCGACGTGAGCTTCCTGCACGGCATGGACGAAGCGGCGCACCGCAACAACGGCTTCGAGATCGAACTGCAGATACCGCTGTTCGACTGGGGCAGCGCGCGCGTGGCGCGGGCCGAGGCCAGCTACATGCAGGCGGTACACCGCGCGGCCGGCGCCGCCATCGACGCCCGCTCGCAGGTGCGCGAATCGCATTCGGCCTACCTTACCGCCTACGCGCTGGCGCGCCACTACCGCGACGAAGTGGTTCCCCTGAAAAAGCGCATCTCGGACGAACAGCTGCTGCGCTACAACGGCATGCTGATCGGCGTCTTCGATCTGCTGGCCGACGCGCGCGAGCAGGTGGCCAGCGTGAATGCGGCGATCGAAGCGCAGCGCGACTACTGGATCGCGGATTCGGCGCTGCAGGCGGCCATGACCGGCGCCCAACACTAAAGGAAGCAACGATGGTTTCACGCAGAAGTTTTTTCAAGGGCGCAGGCGCGGCCGCGGTCAGTGCGGCCGCGGTCAGCCGCGCCGGCGCGGCCGGCTTGCCGGAAGCTGCCATCATGCAGAGCGCCGCCACCCAGGCTCCTTTGGCGCCGCCCAACGGCCGTCCCTACAACCCGGTGGTCACGCTCAACGGCTGGTCCCTGCCCTGGCGCATGAACAACAACGTCAAGGAATTCCACCTGGTGGCCGAGCCGGTGGTGCGCGAGATCGCCCCCGGCATGAAGGCCCGGCTGTGGGGCTACAACGGCCAGTCGCCGGGCCCGACGATCGAAGTGGTGGAAGGCGACCGGGTGCGCATTTTCGTCACCAACAAGCTGCCCGAACACACCAGCGTGCACTGGCACGGCCAGCGCCTGCCGAACGGCATGGACGGCGTCACCGGGCTGACCCAGCCCGGCATCGATCCGGGCAAGACCTTCGTCTACGAATTCGTGGCCAGGCGGCCCGGTACCTTCATGTACCACCCGCATGCCGATGAAATGACGCAGATGGCGATGGGCATGATGGGCTTCTGGATCACGCACCCGAAGGACTACAACTTCATGCGTGTGGACCGCGACTTCTGCTTCCTTCTCAATGCCTACGACATCGAGCCGGGCAGCGCGACGCCCAAGGTCAACACCATGCTCGACTTTAACCTGTGGACCTTCAACAGCCGCGCCTTCCCCGGCATCGACCCGATGGTGATCGCGCAGAACGACAAGGTGCGGATCCGGGTCGGCAACCTGACCATGACCAACCACCCCATCCACATGCACGGCCACGAATTCGTGG
>Ga0187843_10000195_pt1 | contig 48993 bp, 50 predicted proteins | sample SpaLakP09_SKY_43_FD_134516 | JGI IMG/M metagenome (GOLD analysis project Ga0187843, IMG submission 134516) | Oligotrophic lake water microbial communities from Sparkling Lake, Wisconsin, USA - SP09_SKY_43 | ecosystem: Environmental > Aquatic > Freshwater > Lake | place: USA: Sparkling Lake... | reverse complement strand
CATCCAAATATGGTAAATGTTGTATCTAAAACATGTGAAGAAGTTGGATGTAATATACGACCTATATATAATATTCATGGAGAATCAAAAGGACGTTTCTGTGCAGAACATAAACATCCAAATATGATAAATGTTAAAGATAAAACATGCGAAGAAGCTGGATGTAATATACTTCCTACCTATAACATTCCAGGAGAAAAAGCACGTTTCTGCGCAGAACATAAGCATCCTAATATGGTAAATGTTAAAAATAAAACATGTGAAGAAGCTGGATGCAATAAACAACCTGCATATAATATTCCAGGAGAAAAAGCTCGCTTCTGTGCGGAACATAAGCATCCAAATATGATAAATGTTAAAGATAAAACATGTGAAGAAGCTGGATGTGATACACGTGCAAATTATGGTTTCCTATCAAAAGGAAAAACTCATTGTGCATCACATAAACAAAAAGGAATGATCACCTCTCCTACCAAACCCTGTCAATCCTGCAAACAACTAGGAACACATGAATCAAACGGTACACGATTCTGTGAAGATCACGCACCAGCCAATGCAGAAAATCTAGGCCTAGCAATATGCACTGAATGCGGTCTTGAAGATATTCTCACCAATGGCAAATGCAATACATGTGATCCAACCATACAGAAGATTAGACAACATGCCAAAGAGAATCACATCAAAGATGTATTGAAAGCAAATGGAATCCCATTCATTCATGATAAAATCTTAGAAGGAACTTCTTGTGGAAGAGAACGACCTGACTTCCAAATAGATTGTGGAAGTCATTTCGTATATGTAGAAGTAGATGAGCATCAACATTCATCCTATGCATGTGAATGTGAACAGACACGTATGATTAATTTAGTAGAAGTCAGAGGAATGCCAGTGCGATTTATTCGGTATAATCCAGATTATTATGAACCTATTAAAGGACAGCGTAGATTTACACAAGAACAGAAAGAAAAGAAATTAGTAGAATATGTGGTATATGCTATGAAACATACGCCACAAGAAGACGGTATATTTGCAAATGTATTATATTTATTTTATGATGAATATGATACTTCTAACCAACCATGGTTAAAATTAATCTAACCACAAACCCTCTCACAAACTCCATACCGACCACATGCACATAAATGTCCCTCCAGAGTATGTGTCATACTTCCACAGACATTGCAAGGATCTGCCACAACATCTGAATAGAATTCTTTCAGTGCTTCTACCATATGTTCCACTCCACATTCTTTTACTCCATGACCAGTTTGTTTGCACTTTCCACAAATATGTTCTATCGTAACATGCGATAGATCATATCTGCACTTTCGTACTCTGCAACTCATTATATATATTCTTTTTATTTCCTTTTAGTTCTCTACTTCATTAAAAACATCATTCATTTGATTAAAATAGGAATCCTGCATATTACGAACAAGATATGCGATATTATGCCACGGTAGATTAAAGAAATAGGTAGAAACTTCATTAAATGTAATCTTTCGTCGGTGAGAGCGCAACACATTTACATAATACTTATGAAGTTGATACACATGTCGGCGATAAACACGCTCTACATCATTCATTGTACTCTTTTTTGTAATATGGACTTGAACATAATAATTATACACGGTTTGATGAATCATATTCATAAATACATTATTACACAGAAATGTAAATGATTCCAGCGGATAATATTCCAAATAGGTTTTAATCCGATTTTGTACATACAATTGTGCAAATCGTTCAATATGGGATGCACAATTTCCCCTCAACTCTTTTACATACGTATACAATGGATTACGAAACCGCCACCGATTGCCATTCAAGTCTTTTAAGACAATGCCTTGAAACTCCCATGATTTATTGGACATAAAATGATTTACCCATTGATCTACTTGCATGGTTGGATCCATGACAATAGAAGGAATATTGACGCGTCCCTGAAATTCTTCTAGATGATCATCTACATAAAAGGATCCATCGTCCATAAATGTTGCTTTGTGTACCGCGTACGTACGATTCTCTGTAATTGGTGTAACCACACGATGTTCATGATGCTGTACCAAAAAGCTATAAGACACTGAATCAGTTAAATCTCCACCTTTATATGATTCTTCAAACAATTCATAAAAACTCTTAGATGAATAAAAATGTCCGGTTGCATTCAGCTTAGAACGTGATGCAACTACGAGCGTACCATCATGTGTAAAGCAATTAATCATAAATCCATCATAAAATTCTTGACAGAATAGACCAGCGCCTACTGCTTCTTGACAGGTTTGATAGGGAAATACCTTAGATACTTTGGGGGGTGCAACAGATACGGGACGATTTAGTGCCATATTCCATACAGTAGAACGAAACCATTTTACATGAGGTAAGTCACGTACTACATTCTTTGTACGAATAATACAGAATGTATCATTTTTATCAGAAATATGAAGTGAACCACCTGCCTTAGAGGTTAAAAATACTGCCAGTTCAGACCAGGTAGGATATTTCTCAATAAGGTCTTTGAATACACTCACGTATACCATATTGAACCCTATGAAAAGAATACGTATATTATCTTTAGATCATATACGTATTTTCTGATGATTTTAATGATAGATAATCTATAGGATTATAGATGAACTCTTCAGAGCTACCTTTTGAAATAAATCCATCTGATCTTCCATTTGTTTCAGAAGCAGAAGCATATGAAGTAGATGCAGATCAAGAAGATGAAGTAAATGCAATCACAGCAGAAGATATAGAAGAAGTAGAGGTAGAGGCAGTAGACCCAGTCCCGACAGAACACTCTTTAGTCAATACATTTGATGAACAGTTATTTGTACAATTGGGTGATATCATACAAATTATATTCAATGGTCGTACATTAATCGGTAAAGTATATTACCGTGATTATGATCAATTACATGTTAAATCTATACATGATTCCAATGTATTGCATATTTTTGAATATAAAAATAATGAGGAAGCAGAAGAATTTAAAGACGAATATGGAGTAACGAGCGTAGCCATTATAGAAAAACGTATAGAAGAATCATTTGTTGAACAGAATCATTTTGAAGCAGGTAAACAAATTATTACATTTATACGAAAAGATATCAGTGATATAACCTATACTGATTTATATAAAAACTATATCATTATTGATGTGAATAGAGATGAGGATCATATTACAATAGAAGATGATGAAAAACAACGGGAAACGATTGAATTTAATTTCATAGGTATTCCTCTGGATATGCCATTTGTTATGATTGCAGATCAAGTAAAAGAAGCTACTCCTGTCATTGGAGATGAAGTAGAACCAGAAGAAGCATTTGCAGAAGCAAAAGAAGCAGAAGCAGAAGCAGAAGCAGAAGAACCAGAAGATGACATAGAATATTTAGGATCATTTGAAATCACACTTGGTGAAGAATACAGAGAAGCTGCTGCATTTGAACAGACTATCCCAGATTCCATCCAGAAGATAGATGCATTTAATGATTTTATTATGCAATTATCTACGAAAGATCAAAATAATCCTAAAGAAATACGAAATATACGCATTTTAGTAGAAACATTATTTTATCTGAAACAAGCAATTATTGAATATAGTAAAGATGGTTCTCGTCATCGCTTGAAAAAAATATCAGTAGATACATTTGTTGAATTAATTGAATCTATACATGTGCCACTAGGTCGTCCCATTCTTAGTACGAATAAGAAATTATATATGAATGACGATGAAGATGATATTGTTCATCCTGATATTACATCCATATTTTTTCTAAATGAATTAAATGATATGGTATCTCATTCAGAATCCTATGCGGCCATTAAAACAAAATTAGTACAAGAATCTATCCAAGAATGGACAAATCAAAAACAATTCTTAACTACATATTTATCACCATGGACTGCAAAAGAAGGTAAACCTCTTTGGAATGCTATTGCTGACAGTGATTTTTTTAGACAGGCAATTCCTGAAGTAAATGAAGGCGTATTTGAAAAGAAAATCCCAGGATATCGTGCCAGTCATTCAGAGAATAAACCACCTCTATTAGACTTGCTTCCATTTGGTGTAGAGCGTGCTCTTTCAACAACATTTCGTAAAGGATTGAAACGTAGAAAAGAAGCACTTACTCATCAAGAAAGTGCACCTGTAGTATCATATCTCGTATTTCCAGTAAAAGTAGCACCGCAACTTGGTATTATTCGTTGCAATCATCTTGCTACTGATTCAGGTTCAAGTCAATTTCCTCATAAAACCATGAAAATGATATTAACTGAATTGGGTGAACCTATGGAAGGTGGATCATCTAATGCCATTCAATTATTTAATCCGTCTGGTGAAACGATTGGAAATATTCAATTATCGGATTATATAAATGGAATGGACATTCAATCTCTTAATATCCATGATACATTTTATATACTTCAACAGTATGGTCTATCTGATATTGAATTAAGCAAAGCATTATATAAGGTTCTTGCTACAAAAATTAAAAATAATCAGAATAAATTCAAAGTAGCCATGGATAAATTACGTCAGGAGGTTATAAAAGTAAATCCTGCTCCAAATAAATTTATAGAAGAGCTTTCTTTTATGGATGATCTTCGTGCTCAACTTATCTTACAAGATGAAATAGATAATTATGAGAAATTTAATCCATCTCTTAAAGAATCTGATATCGGATTAATAAGTTATTTGATTAAGAACTATTCAAATTATATTCAAGTAACCGCAGGACAAAAACCATTGTATATCGCAAAAGCAAAGAATGATGTAGAACGTCTGCGTTATTTACAGGAACAAATCAATCTACGTCTTGTTGCATTAAATCAACCTTATGATAGACCTAGACCAAATCCGTGTAAACATGTTGGAATGTTAGTTACGATTCGTAGAAAATATGATGATACTGAACGATTTAGTGATTTAACCCAATTTTTCAAAAAATATCAGGGTCCACGCAATGATAACTGGATAGAGTGCAATGTGTGCAATGAACATTTATTATGTATTCATGAGCGTCTTCAAATTCAAGGATATTTAAATCCCGCAGAAAAAGTATCTATTGATAAAGAGATTATATTAAAGTTTGCAGGCGGACAATTTCAAGGTAGATATATTTGCAGAAACTGCGGTCAACCTATTAAAGAATTTGACTTTGACAGTACAATAGAGTTTGATGATTCTGGTCGTCCCAAGTCAGGCAATGCAGTATTAGTAGATGATGATGCAGATTTGGAAAAGAAAGTAGATGAATTATTGGATCCATCTGCTTTAAAAACAGATAATACATTGTTATTAAATGCAGAGACAACGGTTTATTATTCAATTATTCGTAAACTCTGTCAATTTATTGAGGTTTCATTAAAAACAGAACAGATACAACATATTATAGATAATATTTCACAATATATGAAGGTTACTGTTCCTACTCAACAAAAATATATAGAAAAAACAAAGAAACAGATTGAAGATGCGAAACAAAAGGGACAACCTTTGCCTAAAGTAACAGAATACGCGATCTATCAATCAAAAATGATTATTTCTATTTCTACTGCATATATACTCCTTGAAATTCAATGCACAGTTCCACCTATTCTTAAACGATATCGTATGAAACAGAAAGAATATGGATTAATAGGATTTCCATTAGATACTGACCCAACCAGCGTGGAAACGATAGAACTGTTTGCAATTGCATTATCTTCTTGTTTTAAAAATGAACATCCTTGGAATAAAACTGAATTATTGGATGTATCTGAAGAAAAGCGAATTTCAACCTTAAAAAAGAATCTTCAAGCCATATTTAATTCTATTCTAAAAAGTGAAGTCATTCAAACTGCATTGTATCAACGACGATTTTATAAAAGTCCTGACGTAGTAGATCGTGAGATATTACCCCTTTCATTCTTACCTGAGCAGATTAAATCTATATCACCTGAACAGTTAGATCCGTCTAAAATAATTATACCTGAAGTTGCTGCTGCAAATAATATAAAAACTAGATTGGCTCTTATTCAATTCTGGATTCTTCATGCGCATCAAGTAGCACAAACTTCTGCGGAATTAACTCGCGGGTCAACATTTGCAGAAACAACATGCTGTCGTAAGAATATTACAGATCCTTCTGCAATTTGGGATTCAGATGAATTTCAAAAAATAGATATTGGATTACGATCGCTTGCACCAAAATACATGAAACTATTGCTTACTGAATTTGTACCGCGTCCACAAAATACAGAATTGATTGAAGCAGATGAATCATTATATTATCGTCTTTTTCTAAAATGTTGCTTTACAGGACCACGTATGGGACATTCTCATGAACCTGGATTAACTTATAAATGTCCGTGGTGTGAATTTCAATTTCCTGGTGATCCTCGTATAATGGATACAGATACAGAAGGAAAAGCAGAATTAGAAAAAAGCGAGGTTAAAATAGATAATATTGAATTTAAGAAATTAATTACTGCTATTCATAATCTTCATATTGTTCCTAGTGTACATCAGCAACGTGTATCTAGTGTATTTAATGAATTAGATGATTTTCAAGAATCCAAAGAAGTTGATGTAGATCCGTGCATAGAATGGAATACCTTGATTGTAGATACAATGAAAAAAATAAAGACATTAGGACCAGCGACAGATGAACTCTCACAAGTAGCTGCATTAGAGGAGTTAGCAGAAGTATCTCACATATATATTACAAATGTAAAAGATAGTTTACCAAAAGATAGCAGAGGCAATCCTGCAAAAAGTATGTCATCAAGAACGTATGAGAATATACTTGATTCTATAGTAGATCTACCATGGATGCAATTTTTTGATGTAGTTCAAATGTATTTTATCATACCACTCCAACGAATATTATCTAATTTCACTGACAAAATGTTATATCCTACCTATGAAATGAAAGAATCTCTTTCTGAACAGCATATTGATTCAGATATACGACCAATGCTTGCAAAAGAATTATCATTTTATACTAGTTTTGATATAAATGTTGCAATAGAATCTGATTTACGGGGTCAATTAGGTCAAAAAGCTACTGTATCAGATGATGTATTGGATCAAGAAAAAGAAAGAATACTTGCGCAAATTACGTCATGTGTACATAATTTATCATGTATGATGGCGTATAAACATAAACTGCGTTTTAGGAATTTATCGGAAGAATCCAGAGATGAATTATTTAAGTATATTAAGAAACTTATTCTGTATGGTGGACTAGATTTATTATTTCAAGGTGCAAATACAGTTCTTGTTAATATTATATTATTTCATCTTAATAAGTTTAATGCCGAAAAATTATCATTTAATCATTTGGAAATTAAAAGTATGATTGAAGTTGTAAATGAAAGAGAGCGTACATTGGTAATTGAAGAATTTGATGTATTGTCAGAGGAACTAAAAGCAATTGAAAATATGAAGAAACGTCTTGGAATTGGTAAATGGGCAATTGGTGGTACTAAATTAATTTACGCATATGATAAGGATTATTATGATTTGGAACGTGAGCGCAGATTAGATGCAGGTATTATAGATTTTCCCGGTCTTGGCCTAGATTATATGCCTTCATCGGCACAAGTAGATGATTTGGGATTTGGAGAATTAAATGATGCAGATGTTGAACAAGGAGGCTATGATAATAACCAACATGCAGATGATGATTATGAATAATGCAGAATATTTCTTCTAAGAAGAGTAAGAATGTCTCTTCTTATCTATTCAGGATTATTATATTTAGTTGGGATTTCAATTATTCTTGCACTTAAGCCATCGCTTATGTTTTCAAAAGATGGAAATTGGAAGGAATTTGGAATAGGTCGTTCACGTGAACGATATACATGGATGCCATTTTGGTTATTTGCTATTTTATGGGCAATGATTTCATATATGATTGTTCTAGTGATTGTGGGTAATATGAATATGGGTAATACGGTAAATAATACAGTAGCAAATACGGGGGTATCAAATGTATCTAAACGTAAATCTATGAATATGGATGATCATGTGGAAATGATTTCAGATAAAATAAATAAGGGTGACCTGAAGAAAGGATATTATGTTCTTAATATGAATAATACAATGAAAAAAGGATCACCACAATATGTCTATTTAGGCCCAGAAGCACCTGACCTTCGTTATCAAGAAGATTTTTAGAAGCTTTTTATATATTTTTGGCAAGCTTTAACAAGTCATTGCAGTAGCAGATCCAGCAGTAATACCAAATAACATTGCAAAAAACGCATAGAATCCATAAGATAATCCTTTAGCGATCGGATTTGTTTCAAGCATTTGAAGTGTTATCATTTTTGGACAACATGGAGTAGCGTTCGGTGTAGGTACATTTGATGCATCTTTGTCTGCATTTACAAAAAAAGGTGCAACTACACTTGCAACAGGTGTACGGCATCTATCAAAATATGAAATACCAAGTGCAATATATATCGCAATTATGGTTGGTATTCCACTAGATAGAATTTTTACATCAAGATTACCACATGCAGAAAATCGTGAAATTGTATTTGCAATAATGGATAAGATGTATGCAATAATGGGTACACCCAGATATAATTGTATATAAAAAGATGGACTATTGATATTATTAAATAAAAATGCAATAATAATAAACATAATTACTCCACTTAATAACATTGTTATTCCATCCGGATTTGCCATTATACTACTCATAGATAAATAATGATTGTCGGATAATATGCATAGATATATATCTATATAAATAGAAATGGCAGATAATCTATTTGCAACAAATAGTGACACTGATGAAGAGCCTGATACAGAATTAAAATATGAAAATAATGAAAGCAATCATAATCAAAGCAATCAAAGCAATCAAAGCAATCAAAGCAATCAAAGCAATAGCAATGAAAGCAATAGCAGTGAAAACAGTGAAAATGCAATTGATTTATTAAAGTTAGATGATTTACGTGTATTTTACATGGGAAAATCTGATAAAAATGAAAAAACAGCCGACCTATATGATTATGACGATGAAGGGAATTTAATCATACATAATAAAAAGAAAGAAATAATAAAAACAATTGCATTGCCAACTTATCGTCCTGCTACAACAGATGAACGACAGAAAGAGTATACAGAATATCAAGAAAGAATAAAAGAAGCCACAATTGCATTTGATGAAGCACGTATGAATTTATTTAGTGCATATCAAACAAATCATACTGATAAAGAGATATTAAAATTAAATAAGGCTGTGCAAAAAGCAGATAAACATCTTACAAATGTTCGTTTTGGAGAATACTATATTGATGTCGTGGGTGCATCTCAATCAGATGTGCCTGTTGAAAATCGTATTAAAATGAAACAGTTATATTTTGAAGAAGCTACTGAAGATAAAAATGTATATGATCCAATTGTATTTGTTCAAACATCTATATTAAATATACGAAATCAAGTACGTATTGCAGAAGAAGCTAAAAATGTTGTTAGTATTTCTGAAGCAGCTATGAATGATAAGGCATTGAAAAAGAAGAAAGCAGAATTTAATAAACTAGTAGCAAAATCAAAGAGTATATACCTCAAAAAGAATACTACACAGAAAGGTGTTGTTACAGAAGTATCACATGTAAGAAATCTGCCTTTGATGAATGTAGCTAAACCATCCTTTACGAATCAGGCCAAATCAGCATTGGCATCTGTTTCTTCTGCTATTGGATTACCATCTATTACTGTAAATGTAGCAGCTCCTGCTTCTACTGCTCCTGCTCCTGCTCCTGCTCCTGCTCCTGCTCCTGCTTCTACTGTTCCTAGTGTAGTTCCTGCTCCTGTTCCTGCTCCTGTTCCTGCTCCTGTTCCTGCTCCTGTTTCTGCTCCTGTTTCTGCTCCTGTTCCTGCTCCTGTTTCTGCTCCTGTTTCTGCTCCTAATACTACTGAAGCTTCAGTTACAAGTGCTGCTCCTGAAGTATCAGCTACAAGTGCAGTAAAAACTGTTACAAATGCAGTTACAAATGTAGCTACAAGTGCCGCAGCATTTATTACAGGAACATCAAATTCAGACATTAAAAAAGTATAATTATTTACTTAATGGAAAATTCTTTAATTTTCCTTCATTCTTATCACAGTTTGCTTCACTTGCAGTATAGGTATAACAGATACCATTTTTATCCTTGTAAATTGTGGGGTTTTTATCTTCAGGATTAGGATATTTACGAATGATTTTCTCTTCAGGCTTGATAAAAATAATACCAACAATACCAATTGTAATACCAATGATAAATGGAACGAGCATGATATGTTTAAACATTTTATTAAGGGATAATATTTTAAAATCCTACAAAGAGCAGAAATGGGGATTCAACAAATTTTGAAAGATCCAAACTTTAATATTGTATTCAGTGTTCTCGTTGGCGTTGGACTAATCTGTATGCTTCGGCCTCAATGCAAAGGTCCAGAGTGTAATATAAACAAACCACCTGTAGAAGAAGATTTTGATAAATATGTATATCGTATGCAAGGTGGAAAATGTTATGAATTTAAAACAAATATTGTGGAGTGTCCATCCTCGGGATCAGTAGAAGCATTTGAACGATATTCAGTACCACTCAAACATTGCCGAAGATATCAGACACGCACAAGTGTAATCAAAGCGTAAATTTATGACAGCGTAAACTATGGACAAAGCTTTTCTGTTATTTTTAAAGAAATGGCTACTGCAGGTACCTTATTAAGTGATCTTGATAGTAAACTTCCGGTATCAAATAATAAAGATGATGATCTTGTGAATAAAATCCTTGCTGATATGAACATTCCGATGTCCGGTGGAAACAAAATTATCCAAACATCTAATCCCAATAGTACATATCAAGTAGCCATGGATCCCGCCACTGCTACTGCACACATGATTGGAAAAGACTATCCCACTGCAGCTGATTTTTCAAATGCAATGCATACTCCTCAATTTTCACATTCACCTTATCAACCACCTATGCCTATGCAACCCACTATTATGGACACAAAAGGAAACTATTACACTGAAATTATTACGCAGCTCAAACAACCGTTGCTTGTAGCAATTATCATTTTCCTGGTTAGTTTGCCTGCTCTTAATGTTCTTCTTGGATATTATCTTCCATCCTTGTTACGATTAGGTGGTGACTTAACTACAATGGGTCTTGTTGTGAAATCACTGGTGGGTGGATTTTTATTCTGGTTTATTCAAAAAGTCTTAGTACCATTGATGGTACTGTGAACTAAAGTTTCCTTATAGATTATAGAATGAAGTTTAACGAAACAACCCATATAATTTCTATTGGAGTACTTATACTTACTGCAGTGTATACATTAGTATATTCTGGAATTGGTGGAGTTCTTTTATGTGCAGCGGTTGCATTTATTGCAGCGGCATTTGTAGATCCTCTTGAATTAGTGGTAGCGATTACAATTCTATTTGTATTGTTGTATACGATGGTGTTGAAACGATATATGCGATTGGAAGGATTTGAAAACAATCCTGCTGATATTACGGGTCGTTTGCGAAAACAACGCAGTGATTATGAATCTACATTTCCAACAAAATCTGCCACGGCTCAGTCCTATGAAGGATTTGAAGATGTTTCTAATGAACAAGATAGTAAACCCGCTACTGAAATAAAAGAAGCAGTAAATCCTGAAAATGTAAAAGAAGTAACTGCGGCAGTAGAAGAGAAAAAATCCATTGAAACCGAAGAATTCCAATCTGCTACCAATCAGCTCTTTAAATTAGGCAAAATGCCGTCTGAACACAAAGAGGGTCCTATGCTTGATGCGGGTGGTACTTTAATGAAAGCAATGAGTTCATTTGATCCTGAGACTACACAAAAAATGACTGAAGATACAAAACAGCTATTAACTACACAGAAGAGTTTAATGGATATGTTGACACAGATGCGTCCGATTTTGGCTGATGGTAAAGAACTTCTTCAGACGTTTTCGGGTATGTTTGGAGGTAGTGCAGGTGCTAGTGCGGCAAATGCGGCGGGACAATTTAAACTCTAAAAGGCTTTTTAACAAAAAGCCTACCAAAAACTTTAACAAAAGTGCGACAAAACTTATTGTTAACAAGTTCTTAAAAGCCTACCAAACACTTTTAACAAAAAGCCTACTAAAACCTTATTTAGATTTTTAATAACTTATTAAAGTTCTTAAAAGCCTAAAATAGATGCGTTCCTATTGTCCTCCAGGAGTATTCTGTATTTCAACAGGTGTTATTTTATGTATGATTCTATTTATGTTTATTGGTGCAGCCATTTATTTAAAACCACAAAAAACACAAACTATTATTGTACCTCCTCAAACCAATATTACAACTTCTGTACAAGATTCCAGATTCTCTCAAGCTCCCCAGCCATTACGAGATTGGATGGGGCGACCTGAATTTCCTCCACGAGGAGGGATTACCTCTATGCCTATTAATATTCCCACGCAAGGCTTACCCGAATCATTTCAATCTATCGGTATTATTAAAGTAGGGGAGCAAATCCTGCCACTCTACGGTCGTAGAACACTGGGATCTAGTGATCGTTGGAATTATTATACACGTACAGATACATTTAATCCTGTTCCGATTCCAGTCCAGTATCAACGACGGAATTGTATGGATGATGTGGGATGTCATGAAATGATGTCAGGTGATCATACACATATTAGTGCTATGAAACAAGAAGGTCAAGTAGAAATTTATCGTTTTGATGGACCTAAATATATTCCAGGATTATTGTAATATAATTAATTCGTTTTGATTGATAGATGTCGTGTCCAATTGATGTAATAACTGGATTTATTCAATTACAAGGGCCCATACCACAAACTACACTTAATGCCAAAAAGAGAGATTCTCATCCTTTACAACTACAAGCAGGGCCACGAACAACTCCTCCTTCTATTTCTGGAAAACAAATTAATGATAATGCAAGTAATTCATGTTGTTTTACAACTAATACAAATGAAAAATATGCTCTAATTGATATTCAAATCTGTCAATTACTTCATAAAGGATACATTTTACCTGGTATGAGTGGTGATCCTGCTGCTGAACTGATTCTATCTTTTTCTAGATTAAATAATGTAATTCTATTATGTCTTCCACTATTTACAGGTCGTTCTGAGAATGACGCTTATTTAACACAAGTTATTGACCAGCCTAATACAACATCTATTATCACATTTGATTCTATGTTTGTAAATCAACCTTCACTTGGATATACAACCTGTTTTGAATTAGTAAATCAAGGTGTAGTTAGTTCCAGTGAACTATACGCTTTTGTATTTCCAAAAGGAATTCATTTAACTAATTCAAGTTATCAAAAAATGATGACAGCGATAGGAACATTGCCTGTATACGGTCTTTCCCCGGCTATTCGCAATAATTCTGATACTGTAAGCGCATCTACTATTGTGAATGGATCAAAACAAATATTATCAAAATCTCCTGATGGAAAGTTACCAATTGTACAGATTGCATCATGCGATACAGTATTTGATAATAAATTTATGTATTATATAAAAGGACCTATTAAAAGTAAATCAAGTTCTGCAACTAGTTCAAGTTCTAATGAGATAAATGCAACAAAACAGTACAAATGTGTACCTCTTAATAAATATGTAAAACAAACTACAAATGATATAGCTCTTAAAGATGCAATAGGATCATATGATGAAACTATAAAAGCGGATAGTACATCTAAGATAGATGATCCTAAAAATATATTAATTATGGAGTCTGTAATTGCAGGTGCAATTGCATTTACTGCTATGGCTGGATTAGGGTATGTAATTTATAAAATACTACCTGATTAGTAAATATGTTGGAACTCTATGTTCTTATATGTTCTATTTTACTATTATTATTGATAGTGTCCTATAAAACAACAGAGCCATTTGATACTCAAAAGACTGATTATAATTTAATAAGCTGTCCATCTGGATATAGTTTATTTTATGATAAAAATCAATCTACCATGTGCTGTGATGGGGAAGTAAATGGAAAAATGTGCGTGGGTAAACAATGTTTATTAACAGGATCAAGTACAGAAAAAAGCTGTACAAGTGTAGTAGTAGAAGATTATAAACATAAAAGTGATGAATTCTGCCCATCCTCTATGTCATCTTATTATGAGAATCGTACACAGAAAACAAAAGGATGTACATCTGGTATTCTTAATCAAACAATGGATGGCCCTAATGTATTAACACAACCGCAATGTAAAATATATGATACATTAAATGCAAATATAAATGCGTTGGATAGCTGTTCAAATCAGAAAGAAATGGATGCATTTCCATGTTTTGGAAAAAATTGTGTGAAAACACTGAGTCAGTCTGTACCTAATTCTCCTGTATTAATTACGATCTCTTTTGGAGATAATAATGGAATCCAACGTAGTGTTCATACACGGCAATCTATGCAGCGTTTTCTAGATGCTACTCAACCAAATTGGAGAGATAAAGGAATGGATCTTTCTAAGAATATTGCAATTGCAGAAGTAGCAAAGGCTGTATATATTGATAAAACGATGTCTAAGGATGATGTGCAGAATTAATAGTGTCTTTGACACTGTTAATAGAGCCTTTGGCAGAATTAATTTTGCTTACAAAAATAATATAATGGCAGAATTAATTTTGCTTACAAAATTAATAGAGCCTTTGGCAGAATTACATCATAGTCTCCACATTATCCACATGCCCAAATCCCATCTTTTCATATAATTCATCTGTTCGTTCATCTAACGGATAAATTGTACTCAATACGCTCTTCTGATTAATTGTAACATCTACAGGTTCAAAATCTTGATTTTCACCCGTTTCATGTGGAAGAAAATCGGTTTCTGTCGGGTCAGCCATATCAAACTCAGGAACATCAACAGGTACTGTTTTTTTATAGGCTTCTTTTACACTTGCATGTTTAGGCACTTCCATTGCATCTAGCTTCTTACGAGCAATTGCTACTTTTCTGCGATTTCGCTCCAAATATAAGATAGCAATCGTCATAAATACAATAATAGTGGCCGTAGATCCAATACGAATTACATATAATAAGAAACAAAGAAGAGCAATACGTACAATGATATTATCCAATAAAAGCAATAACCCAGTTGGCAGAAAAGAAGACATTAAGATAAGTATCGTACAAATAATAATATATACTAGTTCTGTTGGATACATTTCCTCTGTATACTACTAATAAATATAGCAACCAATAAAATTGATAATCAATTTATCCATATAAACAGATAAGAAACATGGCACTAACTCCTGCTGATCTGAATCGTGTTCTAACATCAAAAGGATATGCAATTACAAAATCATCACTTACTGAGCATGATATTTCCAAGATTCGTAAAGAACTCACAATGAAACCGACTGATTTCTTTGTAAAAGGAGCAACAGAATCATTCCCCATTTATTATGAATCCAAAACACGGTTCTATGTACCACGACACTGGGGATGCAAAACATTTGGTAATCCGGAAGCAACAATTGTACCAGAAGGATTAGAATTTTCACCAGAAATTAAGTTTCGTACTACGTTTCCACCGCATGCATTCCAGACAGAAATCATTCAATCATTCCTTGAAAAAGATGCAAATGGATTAATTTGTGTTCCATGTGGATACGGAAAAACATTTATGGCACTTCATATTGCAGTACAGCTTGGAAAACGATTCTTGATTGTAGTGGATAAAGAGTTCTTAATGAATCAATGGAAAGCAGAGATTGAGAATTTCATAGAAGGTGCCACAGTTGGAATTCTACAAAGTGGCGTCTGTCAAGTTGGAAGTGAAACAACCATCACAGAATATTCCATCAGCGAGTTGAAACAAATGGCAAAAGATGCAAAGTTAAAAGTATCTGGTTCCAAAGAAGTACTTCAGCAACGATTAACAGAAGCAGGAATCTCCTATGAACCAAAACGAACAACAATAACATATGATATCACCATTTGTATGATTCAAACCATTTGTCGTCAGGAATATCCAGATGGATTCTTTTCAGAGTATGGGTTTACCATCTTTGATGAATGTCACCATTTAGGTGCATCGTATTTCTGTAAAGCATTGCGTGTCATCCAAACAAAAGCAATGTTGGGATTATCTGCTACACCTGATCGCGATGATGGGATGTCATGTATCTTTGAATATTTCTTAGGAGGAGCAGTGTATAAGAATACACAACGAGCACCTGATAAAGACGCAGTAGTAAAAGCAGTATGGTTTCATTCAAATGATCCTGCGTATGCAGATGTTCCTGTTAATTATAAGGGCGAAACAGTAACGGCCACATTGCTAAATAATGTATCTGGATTTGAACCACGTAATCAAAAGATCCTTGATGTAATGGGAGAATATATCAAGGATCCTCACAGATATATTCTGTTAATTAGTGATCGCATTTCACAATTAGAATGGTTTGAAAAGACAATTCTGCAGATCTATCCTGGATATCCATTGGGATATTATATTGGTGGAATGAAACAGAGTGTACTAGATGAAAATGCAGAACGCTGTAGACTTTTATTGGCTACATATCAAATGGTGGCAGAAGGATTTTCTGTGAAGAAACTGAATACGATTATTCTTACTACGCCACGAAAGAAAGTGGAACAGGCGTCTGGACGTATCTTTCGTGAACGAATTGATGAGCGAAAGGTAGCACCACATATTATTGATATTATTGATTCACATGATTGTCATGTGCGACGATGGACTGTACGACAGAAATTCTATAAAGAGAGTCAATATACAATCCAACATATAGACAAACCAAAAAAAAAGAAAGAAATACCGAATGATGTTCCTATGTTTAAATTCTAATATCATAGAAATGTCTAACCGAAACTTTGATTCAAGTGCAATTATTCAACGATTAAAGGATCGTACGATTGCTCAGAGTATTTATAAGGCAAATCAAGCAGGTGTTGCAGTTGTATCAAATCCACAGAATTCAAATCCGTCTCCGCAGGTGATTATGGATGGTAAAGAAGGAGCTGGGTCGGCTTATACGAAGAATTTGGGCAGTGGATATACTGTAAGTTTAGGTGGTACATGTAACTAATGGGTGTACGGATTGATGATACAGATTGATGATACAAATTGATGATACAGATTGATGATACATAATATCTCGTAATATATTCTTATAATAAAATATTCATATAATAAAATGGCATCTATATTTCAACCAGCAAATACAATTCATTTATTATACAATACATTTGTATATAATAAACAAAAAGACAAAATTGATATGATATTGGAACCGTTTCAGTCCATGATTCAATTGGCTCTGTTAAGCGTTTGTCCAATTGGAACTAAGTTACGAATTAAAGAGAATATTTTGTATTTGCATACACCTAATATTGTTCAACCCTTTATTCGTTGGTACAATGCAGATAAAAAAGATGATTTGTATTTTTTATATGCAGTGATAAAACGATTTATTAAATGGTACAATCCAGACTTAAATCAAAAAAGCATAATGAGTCCTGAATTGTATAAACTTATTATTACAATGAGTATTGAAGGTCTAAGTAATTTATTTAAAACATATACAACCTCTGATTCAAATACAGTGATTCATGTCATTCAGATGTATAAGAATTTACTGGAATACAACAACGATAAAATCATGATTGAGGATTATATCGTGGATGCTGATAAGAATAAGATTAACATAGATGAAGTATTTGAGAAAATTGTTACTATTTATGAACAGAATATTATGGATGTTATCTATTATACTCTTCTTCAATCAAAAGCAGAAACAGAATATCGTTATCAAACAAATATTATTGATGGGCTAAATATTATTTTGAACAAATATAATACAGTTATTAAGGAGTGGATTCAATTGAATCTGATTCTATAAGTGTCCACGACTATGTAAGTGTCCACGACTATGTAAGTGTCCATGACTATTAAACCTTACTAATAGTGGTTGTAGTTGAATTAGTAGAAACATTATAATTCTTACATGTTTTATTCTTATTATTCTTATTCGCATTGGAAATACGTTTAGATTTATATGTAATTGATCCTGAATTACCTGATTTTGTATGATTTGTAATACACAACCTATGTCTTATATATTTTTTAGAAATATGTTTCGTTAACTCTTCATAGATTTGCAGAAGATATCCTTTTTTATCTTCTTTATTTAATGTTACAATATATTCTGCAATGTCTCTAATTGCATCAATATCTACTTTTTGTATCCATGCAGACTGTAAACTAGGTTTACCTGATGTTTTTAATGCTTTGAGAATATTACAAAAAAATAATAGATCAGTGTTTGCATTGTATGATATAGTATTTCCCATCTCACCACGTACTACTCGTATTAATCCAGATCGTTTTGAACCTTTACATTTCACTCGTAACTCTACTAGAGCACTACTAATATCACGCTTTTTTTTACATTCTTTTGGCTTATCTTTTACTACTCCTTCAACTGATAATCCAAAATCTAATATTTTTAAGCGATAGCCAGATAATGTATATGATGCAGTTATTCCAACATCCTTAAAATTTAATGTAGATGGTGTTGTTTTAACAATGATAATATTTTTAGTATGCAGATCACAATGAGTAAAATTTGCAAGAATCATTTTACAAATAATATAAAATAATTCCATGATAATATGTATCATATTAACATTATTATATGAATTTGTGTTATATATAGAATTTTTACCTTCACATATACTTCCAATATGCTGGTCTAATTCAGGACCACTTGAATATTCCATAATAAAATACTTTCGTTTTTTATTGTCTATTTCATTCTGGTTTAAATCAGTTTCTAGCGTACCATAACAATACATAATAGGACAGGGTTTATAATCTTCAAATAAGTTTATAAAATCTTTATGGCGATTTATTTCATCATCTTGTTGTTTTTTTTCTTCTTCTGATTTTACTTTTCTATCTTTATAATTATTAAATACTTTTAATACATATTTTACATTTCCTACTTGAATGCGTAAAACAGTATCACCTGACTTTCCTCCACTAAATATTTTATCCACTTTTCCAGTTATTGTCCCATTTGTAGAAGTTAATACAAAACCTGCATTTTCTTTTATAGTTAATTCTGGTATAGTAAAATTAATATTTGCTGCATTTAATGCATTAATATTAAGAGCCATATCTATTTAGTATTCATATTAAAACCCAAAAAAAGACTTGCGAGTTTTTTTACCATGTTTCTTGTGTTTACGAGTGCATTTTATTTTTGGCTGTTTTTTTAAGAACTTGTTAAAAAAGCCACCATATTTGACAGGAAGTCCATTTGAAGATCCATCAAAATCTTGACGTGTTGATAGATCTTCCATTTTTACACTAGAATAAGGAGCTAGATCTGCTACACCCATTGCTCCACCGAACCGAACACGTCTAGATCCTCCAGTTTTAGCACATGCCATATTATCACCTCGGGCATCATAAGGAGTCTGTAGAGTTAATCCAGGAACGGCACTTCCAGCAGCAAATGGTTCAAAATCATTACGATATCCTGCAGTAGGTGCATTATAACGCATGGAATCTGCTGCACCCACATGTACTACTGGAAAGTTGGCACCGCCTTTAGTTCGTTTAGAGCGTCTATTACGCTTAGAGTTGCTACGCTTAGAACCGCTACGCTTAGAACCGCTACGCTTAGAACGCTTACCACCTCGGGTAGGAAAGAAATCAGAAGCGGTGGTAGCAGTATGCATTTCTTGAGAGTTTAACATATTTACTGATCCTGATTCGCATCCAATGCGTGAAAAAGGTGCAATCCCAGAAGCACCTACACCATTAACAGGGTTCAATGGACCATCTCCAGGAAATATTCCATAACGACCTCCTGCTTGCATCTGTGATGCCTGAGGTTGCATTGCCTGAGGTTGCATTGCTTGAGGTTGCATTGCTTGAGGTTGCATTGCTTGAGGCATAGAATGATCAGGAACACCAGGAGCACTTACTGTATTGACACCTTGTGAAGTTAAAGGAGGATATACATTTGAATCTTGTGGATTTAAAAAATCTGCTACATTCGGTACTGTTCCACCATGTCGTCGCCCACGTCTGTATTTAAGAGTACGTCTCTTACGTTGGCCACCACTAAGACCGGGTAGACCACTAGATGAATACATATCCATGTATCCTGGACGCACAGGAACTCCTGCACAATCTTTACCAGGTCCATCATATTGTTGATTTACAAGATATCCAGGCGAAATCATTTGAGGACCTGTTCCCCATCCACCGCCATTTGATCTACGTGTCATTCTACTTGATATAGGTATTAAAAATAACTATTTTGTTTCTCCAATTGTTTCTCTATAAATACCTAATTCATTTGTTTTATATATACTTTTTTGTATTTGTATTTTATTATCATTCATTTTACTAAGTGAGTGACTTAATGCGGTATATATTATACGTTCAATCGTGTTATCATTGATTTTAGATGATTCATTTAAAGCCTTTCCTGTATTATCTATAACACCTGATAGTTTATATTCTAAAAGCTTTGCAAGTTGATCTATACTTTTAGTTAATTCTGTATATAATTTATTAAAATTATCAAATAATAAATTATTTTCATCATAATTTGTTGCTATTAAATTATATAATTGTTGTAAATAGGTATCAACCGTTATAATATAATTTATAATAGCTATATGTGTATATTTTCCATTTTTATTTGTAAAAGTATAATTATTAACACCAAATATACTGAGAATATTATATTTAAAACGTGTACGTTTTCTTATCGTTTCTGTTTCAGTTAGTGCTTTAAATTTAGTCATATCATCACGGCTTATCATGCCAGTAGTATACATATCACTCTGACTAATTGAATAATTTAATAGGTTATTTTTAATTTCGTTAATTTTTTCTAGTATGCCTTTTTTTGTTAAAAATACTGTACTATTATTGTTAAGAGAATATGTTTTTGAATCTGTGGATATAATAACAATAGGTTTTGTTAAAAAAGTAATATTATATCTATTATCCTTATCTGGAACTACTTTTATTCTATGTGCAATTTTTCCCTGTACTTTTATAATATCTCCTGATAGTTGAACATTATATGTTATATTTGATGGCTTTGAAGCAGAAGAAGCAGAAGAAGCAGGAGAAGCAGAAGAAGCAGAAGAAGCAGGCGTACGAGCAGAAGCAGAAGCAATCTTTATAGCATTTTTAAGAGTTAAATGACGCCTATGAGGAACCTGTGTAGCAGAAGCACGAGTACTAGTAGAAGGAGTATATACAGAAGGAGCAGAAGCAACCTTTATAGCATTTTTAAGAGTTAAATGGCGCCTATGAGGAATCTGTGTAGCAGAAGCACGAGCAGAAGCAGAAGCAGGAGAAGTAGAAGCAATGGACAACCCAGGAGTCACTGTTTTTTCATGTTTATTTTCATCTACTGTATTTTCATGTTTCTCATCCATCTACTTATGATAAAAGAAAGAAGAAGTAGTAATAGGTGTACCCGCAGGTAGCAATCGTACCACCTGATATTTACTAAATCGTTCATTCCATTGAACTTCTACTGGAATACCCTGATCCACTTTCTCACGAAGTATCATAGATAATGACATCGTAGGAACGGAAGCAATCCCAATTACATTTCCTTCCTGTGATAATAATGTATAGTTATCAGGTAATGTACTATTTGAAGATATACATTGTGCACATAGAATCTGTACCATAGTAGGACTTCGTTTCATAGTCGGTGGTTGAAATTCCACTTTATGATGAACAGTAACCGTATCTTTCCAATACCATCTTGCTTGCCGAAAATGATCTGGCTGAATGATCCAATAAATATGGGCATTATAATGTTGTGGCCAGTCTTCCAGAGAAATAGGTGCAACCACTTTGACAGTACATTCCATCAATGGCTGATCAGGTGGAAGTGATTGCCAGAATTTCTGTAGATTCTCCCATCGTTTTGAATACACTTGGGTAGACCATAGATCACGCCCTTTATACACTAAAATATCCTCAATCTGCACAAGAGATTCACCTGCTAATAGATTTGCAAGACAGACTGTAGCCCCACCATCATGAAATCCAGGAGGTAAAATCCAGCGGAAGGTCATTCCTTCTTGCCGTTCAGGCCACCAAATGCAAGGAGCAAATCCATCCAGAAAAATGAGATATCCAGCAGGACGCTTATCAAATTTGGGCCATACCCAGACACGTTCTCTTGAAAAGGTGGGTTTGGCACGTGAAAAAGGCATATGGATTTCCATACGATCCTTCAAAAAAGGGAACTCTCTGTAAAGGGATTCAATCGCCGAGATATGTTGATTATCCAGGCGATGGAATCGTGGTACCTTCTTTTTCTCAAAACGTTGTTCTGAACTAGAAATACTCATCTTCTATTGTATATTACATATAATACTTTAAACTGATTTACTTTTATTGATCACAAACATAATATCATCATATCGTCCTTTTACATTACGTCGATCATATACTTCAATATAGGGTTTATATGCATCAGGAGTAACAATGCGTAATCGGTTTACCCATCTCATATCTTGTACATCTTCTACTACTAAAATACCATCCTCTTTCAATAGAGGAAGATACAACTGGATAAAAGTAACCATAGATTCTAATGTATGGGGTCCATCATCAATCATAATATCAAATGTAAGTTGTTTATTGATAAATGTAGTTGTTAAAAAAGACGAATTGTATGCATCATTTGATGTATGCAAAAAGATTCGTGGATGGTTAATGAGACAGTTATGAACATGCTCAAGTGGAATAATATCACATGTATGAATATCTGCATTGGGAAAATAGAGGGACCACATACGAATACTACCGCCATTTTGATGAGGAGTGGGACCGATTCCAATTTCTAGGACTCGCGTTGCTGATTCTTTTTTCTTTTGAAAGAGAGCCTCATAGATAGGCAAATAGGAGTGAATTGTATTTTTATCAGTTAGGCCATTATCACAGCAGTCGGATAACATCTGTAATAATTGTCTGTTGTATACTTTAAATCATTTAATTCTAATCCAATTGAGAACTATAATAATCAGACAGATGTTCTAATGCTTTCTGTCCATTTTTTTCAATGACACGATAAATCGTCCAGCCTTCTTGATTGGCAGGACAGTATTCAATCATATCGCCGACTTTAACATAGTCTTCTTGCAATCTTTCTTGAACAGATTGGCCGTCAAATACAGTGTGAAGCGTCATTTCTGTGTTTATTAGTTGTTGATTTCTTTATGTTCTGGTCAAAAGTGTTGGGCGCGTCTGGTGCGTCTTCCAGCATTTTGATTATTTAAATAACCTAAATATTTGGTTCCATTATTTTGTTGTTTAACTATAAATGTATTAGCATTTGATTGTCTATGTGGTGTAAATGCAACAATATCTCTAACTTTATAATATCTTGGTATATTTTGTCGTACTTCATTTAATTCACTTGAATTAAATATATGATGTATTCTTGGTAATAATTGCTCTTTAAATTGAGGTTTATTTGATGGATGAAATATTTGGCGTCTAGATTCTCTATTTCTGACATAACCAGCAAGTTCTTTTCTAGCAAGTCTACCACGATTTGTTCTATTCACTCTAAGTCGTGAATTATACTCATTCTCAGTTGGGTTATATCCATATGAATTATTCGGTATATATGTTCTACGAGGAGATGCATTTCTTATATTTCTTTTAGAAACATTGTGTCGTTTTCTTACAAGTACAGGTATAGGTGCAGACCCAAATATACTTCCAGATGATGCCATTCTCTATTAAAAAGATGAAAAACTCGTATCATTGAATGTATCATTTGCAAAAATGCCAGGCATAAATTCACCGCCACCTTGAATGAATTCCTGACTGAATTGTTGGGCATTATCGGATGAAGGTTGAATGCGTTCATTTGCGAGTCCAGCTTGAACCGCGATCTGATGCTGATCTTGTGGCGGAGCAGGACGGAAAGAGTTCTCGGGATTGCGCATTCGTTCAGGAATAGATGAATCCTCTTGTGATTCGTTATATGGATCTTTTGCTTGAGGGCTTCCAAATACAACTACATTATCACTACCTTGATTAGGAGGGTTCGGACCGGAAGGCATGACATTGCGTGGAGGATATAATGGTGCTTGACGAATTTCAACGGGTCCATGTGCAGGAAGATCAAACTTCTCTGGTGCATCAGTAGGGACTTCAAATAATTTATCACGCAGTAAAAAATAAACAATAAATCCTGCTACAAATAGACCAATTAAGATGAGTGTATTCATTTCCTCTTTTTTGTCTGATGGAAATTATCATGTGCATTTTGCACATGATTAATTAAGATCCTCATTGATTGGAACAAGTTCCAACCAATTCTGATGGAAATTATAATGTGCATTTTGCACATTATAATTAGAATCATCGTTAACTGGAATAAATTCCAACCAATTCTGATGGAAATTATACTATCCAAAATGCACATGATATCAAATAAAAATTGATCATCTTTTATGATTTAAGTAACTCCAACATATACACTTCAGTATGCCCGCATTATCTACCGTGGTTCTTAAAACGAAGGGTGAGATTGCGAAAGCAAGTCTTTCACTCACAGCAGAAGGTGAACTCACCCTGGACAGTATTCAAAAGTACCTTAAAAAGAAAGAACAACCTGAAATCATTTGCACATATGAATATGACAATAAGGTCATTTTCATCATTGGATACAAAAAAGGAAAAAAAGGCACTGAAAACAAAGTAGAACTCCCAGAACCCTATGCAGAATCGGTCATGTTTGGTGATAGTTTGGCAATTGCAGCACCTGCCCATTGGGGACAACCAGTGCCATTCACAATTGATCAATGGGCCATCTTCTATACAGAAGGAGGTATTGAAGAGGATGAAGAGGATGAAGAAGTTGTATCAGATGATGAAAAAGAAGTAAATGATGTATTTGATGAGGAAGAGGAGGAAGAAGAAGAGGTAGAAGAAGATGATGAACCAGTTATGAAAAAGATTGAATATCCTAAAGTAGAAATTGTGTTGGCCAAAGATGAGATCTCAATTCATTCAGAACCATCTTCACATCCTCTTCGTATCAGATGCCTTGAAATCTTACAGTTTCTTAAAGACGTTACAAAAGTAGCAGACACAGTAGCAGACACAGTAGCAGAACCCATATTCCAACAGAAAGATATTTTAGAACTTGAAAAGGGAATCTTTGAATCCTCCATGCAACAAGCAAAAAAACAGTACATTGCATGCAACTGGAAACTCGCACCATTTCGTGAAGTATATCAACAAATTATGCGATTTATTGTTTGTAACCTCCATCCAGAATCTCCTGTAAAGAATTATCGTCTTATGATGCGAATCATGGAGGGTGAATTAAAACTTGCAGAAATTCCATTCATGTCCAGTTACGATGTCTTTCCTGAGAAATGGTTTGCACTCAAAGACAAACTCATTCAACGTGAACAAAAGATTTTAGAAGGAAACAAGAGCCGTGCAACAGATCAATTCAAGTGTCGGCGATGCCATAAACGTGAATGTACATATTATGAACTTCAGACACGTTCATCCGATGAACCCATGACCATCTTCATTACATGCTTGAATTGTGGTAAGGAGTGGCGACAGGGTGGTTAATAAATTAAATATAATTCTTATATAATTCTTCTTAAAGCGATTCCATAAATTTACGTTTCAATACTTGCTCATAATATTCATTATGGGGACTTTTATTTTTCATAAAATACGCATTCATCTCTTCTTGATAATCACTCCCATGGATAATACCATATTCAGGAATCTTAAGTATAAACTCAATATCCATTAATGTTATATTATGAATATATTGAGTAATGAGTGATTCATCTACACGTCCTAGCCCTGCTTCTATCATAGTAGAATAGAATGGTTTAGATAGATTAGGAAATACCCATGATGCATTTATCTTTCTATGAAGATCAGCTTCAACAGGAGAATTAGACAGATAATGAATTTGTTTTACATGAGGAAATACAGATGGTTTTAAAATGGACTCCATATGTTTACAACGGATCAGAGTGAGAATTTTTACATGTGGAAAATATCCAGATACAGATCCATTAAATCTATAAAAGCACAGATTCTGTGTTCGTTCAAATACAGAAGTGAGCATTATCGTATAACCTTGTTAAAACTTTAAGTTATTTGATAAAAGGGTCTTTTTTCTTACAGTTAGGACATATTATATATTGAGAGGAATTATCTGGTTGAATAATAATGGATTTATTAAAATGTACTTTGTTTGTCTCAGACCAACCATATTTAGCAGCACTTGTCATTGCTCTTGTTTTATCATTATATCTTGCAAGAAAATATTCAAATATATCTCCAGCATCTAAATTCACATTACAATACTGACAGGTATAATCCATTTATTATAGTATAGGTTAATTTGAAAAGGTCTAGGCTCATTATAAATTATTTGTAACAAAACTTTAGATGTATACCATAAAAAATACACAATATAAAAATATACCTATTTCAAATTCACTTTTACACACGAAACAGTATGTTCACCTATTGAAAATAAAACGACGATCCTTAAGCGAACATGCTAGTGAAAAGAAACCCACTAAATAATTACAGAATTAATAAATCGGCTAATCGCCAGTATTCAAATGTTCCATTTGGCAATGGCCGTTTAATAATATAGGGCAATCGTTTCTGCTCCAGTTCCAAGCGAGCAATATCGCGAACATCTGTAATGTGTTTTGGAACAACAATGAAAGGAACAGATCCGCGGCTAATTTGATTGGCACGCAATCCAATGATTTTGGTCCGTTCATAATTCGTTAAGAATGGACAGGTCCGGTGATTGGGATCCACTTGATCTCCACCAGGCACAACAAGGGTTTGCTGTAATTTAGGGATAACTTGCTCTACATAATCCAAAATGCACTCAGGGTGCTGTTGATATAACTTTTTAAGTTCAGGTTTCATATCGGATACTTCCTCATCTACATCATAAAAGGCATCTCCATCCTCTTGCTCTTCGTATTCAGGTACAACTTCTTCTTCAGCCATTGCTTATTCTAACTTATATCATTGATATTTAAATCATCAATTTTTATTTTGATTTGGATTATATTACGAATCATAATATAAAGATATTACATCAACATGTAGATATAATGGATCCACCTTCTAATGGGCCCATTAATACAATAGAGCAAACAGATAAATCAGATAAATCCAATTCCATCAAATTATATGAATCATTTGATGATATGGAGTTGCATTCTAATCTCATACGCGGTATATACAGTTATGGATTTGAACAACCTTCTCACATTCAGCAATTAGCCATTGTTCCTATGAAGGGACGAAATGATATTATTGCACAAGCTCAATCTGGTACAGGAAAAACAGGTGCATTTACAATCGGTTCATTATCTGTAGTAGATCCATCCATTAGAGCCCCACAAGTGTTAGTGATCTGTCCAACACGTGAACTTTCTCAGCAGATTGAAATTGTTGCGTCTTCTATTGGATCATATATGAATATACGTGTTTTATCTGCTACTGGAGGCAATCAATTGCGTAATGATATCCAAACGTTAAAACGCGGTGCACAATTTATTGTAGGAACTCCTGGACGTATTTTTGATTTAATGCGTCGTAAAGAACTTGTACTGGATCATATTCAATATTTAATTTTAGATGAAGCCGATCAAATGTTAGAAGATTTATTTTTAGAACAAATTAAAGCAATTTTAGGCTGTCAATTTCCTGAAACAACTAAACTGGCTCTGTTTAGTGCCACTATGCCAGAACATATGTTAGAAATCGCAGAGAAGTTTCTGCAGAATCCTGTACGAATTCGTATTGCAAATGATGATGTTACATTGGATGGTATTAAACAGTACTATGTTAATATTGATCATGAAGAGTGGAAATTACCTACTCTTTTGGATATCTATCAACATATTACAGTAAATCAAGCTATTATTTATGTGAATAAACGCCAGAAAGCAGAATGGTTAGTAAAACAATTAGCAATTAGTGGATTTACGATTGAATATATTCATGGAGACATGGAAGTAGCAGAACGGAAGAAACATATGGATAATTTCCGATCAGGTTCAACGAGGATCCTGATTAGTACAGATTTATTGGCACGTGGTATTGATGTGCAACAAGTTTCACTAATTATTAATTATGATATGCCGATTCAACATGAAAATTATATTCACAGAATTGGGCGATCGGGGCGATATGGACGCAAAGGGTTGGCAATTAATTTAATCTGTGCAAATGAATTGGATACGATTGCAAAGATTGAAGAATATTATAGTACACGGATTCATGAATTGCCAGATGATTTGAGTGTGTTAACCTAAGCCTCCCTGAATAATAGCGTCATATGACGCTATTATGAGGTTGCATTAACCATTTATAAATGGTTAATGCTCCCTGATATCATGTCTGCAACACGGACAATGACAATTGGATTGAAACCAAGTATCAATACATGCACTATGAAAATCATGATTGCAATGCGTAATAGTACGCACTTCTTGATCTTTTAAGAAAGGATCTTGACAGATCGCGCAGTTTTCGGATGAATCTTCATCTAGAGTACGTAATGTCGTATTATTCCTAACTTGTTCTTCAGTTGGAATAACAGGAACATCTAATAAATCAGCAATATGTTGTGAAAAATTATCACCCATAAGTTGATTGAATATATTTCTAAGACCATCTGATTCTGAAGAAAAAGAACGGAATTCTAGAATTAAATTACTGGGTTCTGCAGGGGATGGAGGTGGATACAATGGCGATGCATAAGATCGCTGGACATCTGGTCGCTGAATCGGATTGTATCGGTGTCGCTGAGGTGCATTGCGCAATGGCATTTCATCATGTCTATAAGAATCTTGTCTATAAACATCGTGTCTATAAACATCGTGTCTATCATATAATGGACGAACATATCTCGCTTGATATTGACGCTGATAATAGTCATAAGGATCATCCTGATGAGGATTAATACGTGCCATAGCAATTATATACAACAATATATCAGTAGTTGATCTAAATCGTTCATGATTATAGAGCAATTCTGGAAAATAATTGTGCAAATCATTTAATAACTGAATATGATACGGATTTGCCATTTCTACTTTACTATTATACCAAGAGCTTAAGTCATATACGCTTTCAAAAGGATAATGGATCCACCTTTACAACTAAAAGGTGTTGTTGGGATTCAAAATATGGGAAATATGTGCTATGTGAATGCAATTATACAACTATTGCGTACATGTCAGGAACTATCTATGTTCTGTCTTACTCAATCAGTAGATCAATTGGCTACAAAAAAGGTTGTTCTTGCCTATAAAGATATTCTTGCTACTATTTGGTCAGCACATAAACCTGCATATGTTCGCCCACTTGCATTTATTTCAGAGATTGGAAGAGCTGTACAGAATACTCCATATGATATGTTTGGACACCATATGCAACAGGATGCACATGAATATATATCCTATTTATTGGATCAGTTTCATGAAGAATTATCTGTTTCTGTAGTATTTGAATCAGAAGAAAAAACAATGGATTCCATGGCACAAAAAGCATGGAATCATTTTTTATTGAAAAAAACAAGTATTATCGTAGATACTTTTTTCGGAATGTTACGAAAAACAGTGATCTGTTCTCAATGTCAAACAAAAACATATCAATGGGAGTTATTCAACTCTCTCAAGGTTCCATGTGAAGGTGCTTCATTGTATGAATGGATCTGTAAAGAAGTGAATGAAGTAACTGATATTAATGAATATAAATGTGATTCATGCAATGGAAAATATCCTGCAAAAAAATATTCTCATATTTGGAAATTACCGAAACATTTATTTATTGTATTGGATCGTTTTCAAAAACATGGTATGAAGATTATGACAACATGTCCTTTAGTTGAAATATTGTCATTATCAGATTATTACGCGGATGAAGTTAGATCAGATGTGAAGTATGAGTTATGTGGAATTGTAGATCATCATGGATCACATATGTATGGTGGTCATTACACAACACAATTTAAGCATCCTCTTTCAAAAGAATGGTGGCATTTTGATGATGAATCGTCGCATGAATTAGGAGTTCCTCGCTTTGTTCCGTCTAATTATATTTTATCGTATCGTATGCAATAATTTGCTTTTATTGCTTTGCTTTTATTGCTTTGCATTTATCCAAAGACAATCACCCCCCTCGGAAGTTGAATGCAACCCGTTAGCCATCCAAACCGATCTTGTTCACCTGGAAATATATTATATCCTTTCTGTTTCAAGACACGCATGTGAATATGACGATCATCTGCTGTTAAATATTCATTTGCCAAATAAATGACTGCATTGACAAGCGGATGAATTGTATCATAATTCTCTCCATTGATTTTAATCGTTTCATCCGCATCAATTGCTTGGAGGAGTGTAATAATCAGATCAGCCATCTTACTTATCTTTGATTTTACTGTTAACATTCTAACCTTTCAATTTTTATTAGTCTAAATATACTGTAAAATTAATACAAACTAATAACTAGTATAAACTCGCAGCGGGTTGTCCGCTTCTAGTATAAACTCGCAGCGGGTTGTCCGCTTCTAGTATAAACTCGCAGCGGGTTGTCCGCTTCTAGTATAAACTCGCAGCGGTATCAGCCTTATTTTTAAGTTTATAATCATGATCAGCAAATCCTTCAGGTTTATTCTTATCCAGATAAGTCGTATATACATGACTCATCCATCCATCTTCATCGCATAAACGATAATGAACATGATGTTCTAACTTGCCACGAATCGGTACATTATACATCTGAGGAGGGCGAACTTTCAAGATAACTGCTCCCTCTTGATTTGCAGTGGCTACTCCCGCATTCTCAAAATGCTGATAGGCATCCTTCCAAGACTGAACATTCTTCAGTTTCTCATTTGCAGGTTCTGCAGCCCAATAGATCACTTTTGCATTAGGCTTTACAATAATTTTAACCTCTTTTGTAGCCCCGGGAGGAGCACGGTCTTGTAGTACAGAACACGGCACAACTGTCGGGCCTAAGAAGGGTAAATAGGTATCACGATCACACATCACTGCTACTGCAGCTAACCCAACCAGAATATAAATGCAATCGCTGATCAGTCCTGCACCAAATACTGCGCGTACTAAATCTATATCAAAAGCACCCACTGATAACCAGTTCAGACCACCAATGACAAGAAGAATCATTGCGATCTTAAAGAGCATTTTTTTGACATATAATGGAGTCCATCCATCTTTCTCTTGAAACATATCTATTTTATCAAAATAGAATAGATATGGCAAACCAAATGGTAGAGCAAGTATATGCATGTAAATCAAAAGAATATGAGGCATGTGCTAAAGAATTTGCAAAAAACAGTAAATTTGTAATTATTCCAACACTTGATGATGGAAATTGTTTTTTTGATACTTTATCAAAAGCAGCATCTCATTATCATGTACCACGTTTAGCACATACCCATCAAGAGTTGCGTGCTCAGCTTGTAGGATATATGCTAGATAATATGGATGATGTTACATCTTTTTTTGTTATGAATAGCAATAACAATAGTAATAATGAAAATGATTTTAAAACACCTGAAGAGCGTATTATTAGTTTAGGAGAAGATGGTGTATGGGATAATAAAGATGGCGATACTATTTCTCAAATTACTTCACAGGCATTTAATATTAATATAAATTTATATGATGTTAAAGAACAAATAATAAAAAAGAAAAAATCATTTATTGTTAATAAAATTAGATTACATATTGATCAGCCAACTCATGAAATTAATATATTGCGCATTAATGATGGTCATTATGAATTATTAGATATAGCTCGTAATGTTAATAGAAACTCTAGAAAGGCAAAATCAAATGCAGCTGCTGCAAGATCTAGATCCAAATCTGGATCACCCACTAAAAAGAACAAGAAATCATTTAATGCAATCATATTTGCATTAAATGATATGAATGAGGCTGAAATTCAAAAGAGTAGAGTATTTACAATTGATAAATTAAAAGAAGTATTACGACGTATGGGTGTAACAGAGAATGATCTAAAAGGTATGAAAAAACCAGATCTTATACAAGAATATAAAATAATTCGTGGTACAAAGAAAAATAATATAAATGCTGCACTTGCAGCTAGTTTAAAAAATGTTAAACTATAAATTATATTTAATAAATCAGTTAGATATTTATAGGTACATCCCCTGTCATTAATAGCAGAGGATCTAGATTTAATTTGCCTTTAGGCAAATTAAAGGTACATCCCAAATGGCGGCAGATTCGTCGCTTCTTTCTGTTTAATAAATAATCGCACATGCTCTTCTTTCACATCAAACGGCAGTGAAAATCCCTTAATATGATAAGGAAGACTCGGACTATTATATAGACGCAACATATTCACCTTCTGTGTAATTTGTTCAATGCTCCTTTTCAATTCACGCACACCTTTTTCTTCACTCGCATAATGTTGAATGACATTTGTTAGAATGTCCTTTGAAATTGTTACTTTATCAGTCAGATGTACATCATCCAGTGCAATCGGTACCAGATAATTCTGAGCAATCACTGTTTTCTGTTGCAAATCATATCCCTTTAAGTCAATGACGATCATACGATCCAGTAAGACTTTATCAATCTTATTAATATCATTTGCACTGAATACAAACATAACTTTGCTCAAATCAATAGGGATACCTGCCAGATATTTATCTTCAAATTCCGAATTCTGTACAGGGTCTGTCAAATGGATCATCAGATTCATCACTTCTTCGCCCTTCGGTGTCTGTGAAATCTTATCCAGTTCATCAAACATCATCACTGTGCTCATTGATTTAGACGCAACAATGGAATTCACGATCTTACCGCAATGAGATGATTCATATACTAACTGATGACCAGTATAGGTAGTAGCATCTGAATCACCACTCAAAGAGATAAACTGAAAGGGCCATCCAAGTGCTTTGGCAATCCCGTTCTTAATAATAGTTGTTTTTCCAATTCCAGGAGGACCAATAAGAAGCAGAGACAGCCCACGACTCTTTGGATTTGCAATTTTTGTTCCAATAAATTGTAAGATTTGCAACTTGGATTCTTGCTGACCAAATACTGCATCATCCATGCATTTCATGGCATGTTCCATAAATGCTCCACATTTTTCAGGACCATCTTCTAGTGAAACAGGAATATCTTTATAGGTGCCAAATGGAATACTCACTACTTTATCTAACCATGCCCGCATTTTGTAGTATTCGTTTGTACTTGGATCCATCATTTGTAGATGTTTATATTTAGACAGAATCGTGGCTTGAATTTCAGGTGCTACTTTCAGTGTCAAAATCTTTAACATCAGATTTACTGCACTATTATTGATCACAGGACGATTTTCCAGAGCAGTAATGAGTTCATGTTGTTTTTCTTCTTCTAATAATTTAAATTCACCGATACTTGCATCAATTGTATTTTCTTCGGCTTGATCAGTGATGAGTTTATAAAAGTGATTTACGATTTCAGATTCTTCTTCCATTTTGTATTTTTTAGGAGTAAGTTTGTTCTGTTTGAAGCCTTCTGTCAAGAAATAGAAGAGTTCTTTTTCTTCATTATCTTCTTCTTCCTCTTCTTCCTCTTCTTCTTCCTCCTCCTCTTCTTCCTCTTCTTCCTCTTCTTCCTCTTCTTCCTCTTCTTCCTCTTCTTCCTCCTCTTCCTCCTCTTCTTCCTCTTCTTCCTCCTCTTCTTCCTCCATATCAGACTCAGATTCAGAAGATTCTGTATAATCTGAGTCTGAATCACTTGAAATTAATTCATACTTACGCTTACAAGGTGTAATATTTCGCATTTTATTATGCAATACATTCAGCCTACGATTGCATACTTTTGCCGCTTTTCTCACAGGAGTAGAACGGACCAAAGGTGTTGAACAAACAACTTGCATTTCAGATTCGGTTGATTCTGCCATTTACTAGATATTTATAAAAAACATATTCAATTTTTACAAATTTACACATTTGAATATATAATATCTTACATATCCAAAAATATAAAAAATAATCTTATCTTCATTTGCTTCGTAGAGATCTAGATAGGGTGCGATCCACTCGTTTTGGCAGAGATTTTATATATTTTTTTGTTTTTGATACAAATCGCTTACTCTTTTTAGTAAATCGCTTTAATGCACATTTAATCATCTTTATTGTTTTGTACATATCTATCTAAGGCGATGATAATATAATCAAAATGCATTAATTGCATCCCAAGCATCCAAGAACGTAAATCGTGCTTTATTGCTAATTCCAGTAGCAGCCGCATTTCGTCCAGACAATTCATGAACCATTGTCTTTTTCGTCTCTTTCAAATATAGACGCAAGGATTGAATGCCCCGATTTGAAGTATGTTGTTGAATGGCTTTAATAATTTTCATCAAGCAATCTGCATATTCTTCAATCACTTTAATCGCAGTACTATCTTGAGAATGTTGTTCTACTTTTTGAAGAATCATATCAACGATCTGAGTCAAGAAATCAATATGAACTACATCATGTTTGATTAATTCTGCTAAGAACTGTGAATAGCCACGACGATATTTCTTCTCAATATTTCGCTGACAGAGTCCATCGTAATCTTCAGATTGTCCATCAGCCACATGTTCAAAGATCTGAAGATAATGTGTATACAGATTTGCCATTTCACTTAATAGAATCGGATATGCATTACTCAATTCACTGATTAGTTTGGCATACAAGGGACAAAAGATTTCTTCACTCGCTGCCTTTTCAAATACCAGTTTCATAAAGCATTTAATCATATCGGTCTGCCCCCCATCAATAATATGAGTGATAAACTCTTTGATTTCGCCATAATTGGAGACACTGAATTTGTTTAATTTACCACGAAGAATCGTATTCAAAATGGTATCATCAATGTCCGTAGAAGTCTTCTTAAATTTGCTTACGTATTTTTGGGGGATAATATCTTCCGATCCAAATACTTTCTTATGGGGTTTTACTCCATGATCCACCTTCTTAGAACGCCAGTCCACTTGTTTATGAGTCGTAGTAGTTCCTGCGCTCTTTTCAATAGATTTATGCACACTTTCAATAGCTTTTATGAAAGCTGATGGAATAATTACATTCCGGTTGGTACCTTGCAATGCATAGACATCTTTTACGGTATAGCTCATAGTAATATAACTGGTAGTATACCTATTATTATTTTAAGTTGTATTATCAATTTTTATTACATTATGTTGTGTTGTAATAATGCATAAAATAGAATCCCTAGAAATAAGATGATTGATATTGATGCATTTTCAACATGGATCGGTTTAGAAACAGATAGCTCCAAACAGAATCTACAAGATCGTCTTCAAACATGGGAGCGCAATTTTGACAAATTAGAATATCTCAAAACAAAATTTGCACGATTTAAAGAAGCCTATAAAGATGATCCTACTTTTTTCCCAATGTGTAAGGCAATTTTCAAAGAGATTGCTACGATTGAAACGAGTCTAAATACACTGATGAATCAAGATTCTAAATTGGAAGAGGAGACATATAGTGAACTCCTGTTTTTAAAACCCTATCTTCAGCCATTTAATTTTATTCCATGTGTATTATTCTTATGGGCCACTTTTCGTATTTATATTATTCCTGGTCTAGCGCTTCTTATCCCCTTATTTATTTTATTAACTCCCTATTTTCTTCTTACGTATTTATTTCGGATACCCATCACATTTTCAAACTATACACAGATTCTGCATTCTGTGATTTCAGGAAATATCAATATGATGTATGAAGAAGTAGAACAAGATATTACAGGTACATTAAAACAATGTGCAATTATTGGCGTAACTGTGATTCAAGGCATTATTCAGCCTTATTGGAATTATATTCATTTGCAATCAGTGGATACAATTATTCAAGAAAATGGTGAACTGATTCTTCGTTATAAACAATTATATGGACAGCTACGCAATGTATTGGAAACACATGGATTTTCATTCTTTCGTTCACCTCTTCCTGAATATAATACAGTAAGAGAAGCTACTGCACATGTTATTTTACATTCAGCCTATTTTAAAATGGCACTACGATATATTGGTTCATTGGAAGTAATCATGACATTGGCGCATCATCCAGATATTCATCCTGTACAATGGATTCATGGTACTCCACAATTCCATGGAAATGATCTCTTTGATTTCCAAGTGAAAGAGGGAAAATCAATCTCTATTGTCTTAGATCAAAAACGTCATGCCCTTCTGACAGGTCCGAATAAAGGCGGAAAATCAACTGCACTTCGTGCCATGACAACTGCTGTTTTATTAGCACATACGTATGGATGTTCACCAGGATATGTCTCATTGACACCATTTACACATTTATTTGTCTGTCTAAAACCTGATGATCTGCCTGGATCTAAATCCCGTTTTGAACGTGAAATTGAATTTACTTCACAGACACTACGTCATGATCAGCCCAGTATGATTCTCATTGATGAATTGTATCATAGTACGAATCCTCCAGATGCATTGCGGAGTTGCCAGATTTATTGCAATCAATTATGGAAAAAACAGAATGCAGTCAGTGTGATTAGTACACATTTATTTGAATTTGTGGAAGAAGCGGATGTACAGATTCAACGTTTATGCTGTCCTGCAAAAGAAGTAAATGGTACAGTTGAATTTGAATATGGATTAAAAGAGGGTATTTGCAAAGTGAGTAGTGTTGATTTATTATTGGAGAAGAATGGGCTAAGATTCTAAGAATCGGCTAAGATTCTAAGAATCGGCTAAGATTCTAAGAATCGGCTAAGATTCTAAGATTCGGCTAAGATTCTAAGAATCTTAGAAGAATCATTTAACATGCGTCTCACCCATCATTGAAAAACCCTATAGAACTACAGAATGCTGAATAGTGACCTACTTATGATTGGACTTGTGTTCCTGTTACTCATTGGAGCTGTATCATTGTATCTATATATGTATATTCAGCAAGTAGACCAGAAAGTTAATTTATTGGAATCTATCTTGCTTGATTTGAAAATAAGCCATGAAATTACATCATTTTCATCGTCTGAAAGCTCTTTACCGGCATCAGAATTTGTAGATAAACCATATGTACCTTACATGGATAAACCAGAAGAAGCACATAAAGAGCATGTAATTAATGCAGAGGATGTAGTGAATGTAGTGGGTGCAGTGGATTCAGAGCATGTACTAGATGTAAAAGAATCAGAACCATTGAAGCCATTTCAACCCGATGAAGATTTGGAAGAATTGGAATTGGAAGAATTGCAAGAACTTCCTTTGCCTAAGCTAAATTATGATAACATGTCTCTTAAGGAGCTACAATCTTTGGCAAAGTCAAAAGGGGTTTCTTATGCTACCATGAAAAAAATACAATTAATTGAAACTCTTAAGGGATTAGAGCAATCCGGCTTCCAGGGTAGTGTAGTAGGATCATCATTTCTTGAAACGAGTGCACCAGTTAGCAATGAATAATACAATGAACAATTTTATCACGAGTATTGGTAAATGGAGTACCTTACTCAAAACCAATTTAACAATAATACTAGTCCAAATTTATACGATTCTATCCCATTTGGTGCAGCATTTCGTGCAGGAAACTCCGTTGTTACTCCGCCAGTTAAAGACATATTTGCTGCCAGAGATACCCGTTATCCTGCCTATGCAGCAACGCTTGAAGATGGTCGTATGGTAACAGATTATCGTCCGCAATGCAGTAAAAATGTTCGTCCAGGATATCAATACGATACAAAGCTATGGATGATACGTAATGCTGATAAAATCATGGATGAAACACGTCGGCGTCAAATGGAATGGTCTGGTGCGTCTTTGCCGATGTCAAACACGGTTCCTCCGCCGGCTGGAATTGTCCGATCTACTCCATTTTATTCTGAACTAGAACCGACATATCTGAAAGAAGGATTGGGAATTATTCGTGCAGATTCTAAGGCACCTGATCTGTTTGGTACATTCTATTTTGCTCCGAGTATGGCAGAAAAACAAGCAAATCGTAAGAATATTGGTGGAACCAAAATGTATGAGGGTGGACGAAATAGTATTCGTAGATTCTAACCAATAAAATACCCTTTAATAATCTCATTGTCATCTCTACACACAGAAGTAAATTGTGTAGATCAAGAGTTTGCTGCGTTTCTTTTAATGAGAATGGCTACGAAGATTTTAGAATAAAAAGGGGCTTAAAGAAGCCCTACTTTGTGGGTATAGGAAGAAATTCCTCAGGACCTGTAGCTTAGAGGCAGAGCTATGGTATTATATTTTTAATATAATTAAGCCATCGGTCGCGGGTTCGATTCCCGTCGGGTCCATTTATTCTGATGAATGTTATTTCCTCAGAATTTATAACCAGAATTTATAACCAGAATTTATAACAATAACAACGCACCGATTATTGCTCCAATCACAGTACTAATACCCGCGATAAATCCATAATTTGTTTCTTGCAACTCTTCTTGACCAGATGCTACATCTTCTTTTCCCATACAAATCTCATCTTCAATGGTTTTTAATTCTTCACCCTGTTCTTTCACTAACTCATGTAATATATCCATACTTTCTTTTAACATTAAGATATCAGCTTCCAAGGTATTTATACCGACTTTTAAGGCATCCTTCTGTTCTTTATAAACCTGGTAATCGCACATCGCCATTTGCATATCATCGGCAATAGACATAATCTAAATAATGGATACAATATAATAGTAACTACGAATGCGAGTCCTTGCATTTGATATCGGAATTAAGAATTTAGCATTTTGTGTATTAGATGGATCGCAAGTGATTGCATTAGAAAACTGTAATATTCTGCCACCTGTAGAGCCTGTTCATTGTAGTCAGTGCAAAGTACGAGCAAAATATCACGTACAAGGCAATGTATGGTGTAAAAAGCATATTCCAAAAACACACAAGATTCTCCCTGAACTGATGGGCAAAAAATTACCACCTAATAAGATTCTTAAAGAATTAGTGAAAACACAGGGATGCATAATAAATGGTACTCATAACAGTGATTATTTAGATGCACTTGCCACCAAATTTGCAATGAAATACGAGCAACCTAAACAAATCAATGCATCCAAGGTATCATTGGAAATTGTACACGATGCGTTACGATTCTTTGTATCTGTCCACTGGCATCTATTCACAGAATGTACTCATGTTCTTTTAGAAAATCAGCCCGTTTTTAAAAACCCACATATGAAATCGGTTCAAGTCCTATTATTCGCGGTTCTACGAGAAATCTTTCTAGCACATGAAGAAACACCTGCCTATCATTTTGTTCATGCCAAAAAGAAAACACAGAAAGAAACGAATGATCCGCAAGAACTAGAACCTCAAGCAGGTGATGCAGGATATGCAGATCGCAAGGCAAAATCAGAAGAACGTTTAACACGATTATTTGAAACAGGGGCAGTTGTTAATAAAGAGATCTATGAAGCATGGAAGAAATCTCCTAAGAAATCAGACATGGCAGATGCATTGTGTATGACAGTAGATTATATGACATCCAAGTAAATGCTGGAAGATATCATATCTATGTCTGTACTATTGGTATATATTATACCCGCTGGTCTGTACTTCTATACAAAGAATACAAGAGAGATTATTGCATTGGTGGGTGTATTAGGAACAGGATTGATATCTGAAGGAATAAAGTATGGAATTGTTAAAGAGTATAGTGTACGTCCAAAAGGTGCATATGGATGTGATATGTGGTGTTTAAATGAATATGAAGAAGGTAAGCCCGGTATGCCATCAGGTCATTCCAGTATGGCCACTTTTTTTGCAGGATATTATTTTAATGAATCGGATAGTTGGATTCAATTTGCACTTATTCTATTTGCTATATCGGTTATGATTTCTCGTTATACAAAACGGTGTCATTCTTTATCGCAAATTGTTGTTGGTGGATTATTTGGACTAATGATGAGTCAACTTGTGAAACAATTTTAAACTGTAGATTGTAAACCGTGAATGATAACCGTGAATGATAACCGCGTTAATTATAGCACTTAAAAAACACAGTATGAGGAAAGACATATGGCAGTAGCAGTATCAGATATGCATAACTTCATCCAAAATATGGATGATATTTCATTAAGTAAAGATGTGGGTAATATCATTGATATGGGAACATTGGAGGATTTGGGCGATGATTTGGGTGCTGGACTTCTATCCAATATGCGACAGAGTCCAAAACAGTCTTTTTCACAAGAGCCACAAATTAGCATTTTAGAACCATTAGAGGCGATTTCATTTGATATTCCGTCGCAGAATTCACAGATGCCTGATATTAGTGTCAACCGAGAAATTCCTGATATGTTTTCCAATCAGCAAACGGCTACTGGTCCTTCTATTCAAGCGATGGATTCTACTCGTCTTTCTCCTGAGGAAGAACGAAAGAAAAAGATGGATATGATTAATAAATTAAATCGTCTTCAAACGAAAGGATATAATCTTACCAAGAAATTTACAATGGATAATACATTGGATGAAATCCAGACAGAGTATGATCGTCTGTTGGATGCTAAAAACTTGGAGGCATCATTGCGATTTCAACGTCAATGCTTGATGGGTGTTGTTACGGGTGCAGAGTTTATGAATGGTAAGTTTAATCCATTTGACTGGGAATTGGATGGATGGTCAGAGTCTGTTCATGAAAACATTGAAGATTTTGATGAAGTGTTTGAGGAACTATATGACAAATATAAGAATCGCGGGGCTATGCCACCTGAAGCTAAATTGCTTATGTCATTGGTGGGAAGTGGATTTATGTTTCATATGAGCAATTCATTCTTCCGTTCTAAGATGAGTGCCGTGGATCCGAATGACATTTTCCGTAATAATCCTCAACTTGCGAAACAATTTGCGGCAGCGGCAGCTCAACAGGCAGGACCTGGCTTTGGTAACTTTATGGGAGCAGCGATGGGCGTACCGCAGCAACAACAGCAACAACAGCAACCCTTTGGGCAACCACAACAGCAACCACAACAGCAACCACAGCAACCCTTTTATCAGCCTCAATCCTTCCAAGAGATGCCTCGCCCCCCTCAATCTATGTCTCAACAACCGCAACAACCTGTTCAGAGGAATGAAATGAGAGGTCCACAAGGTATGGAGGATATTCTGAAGACATTCCAAGAGGTTCGGTCTGCAGAAATGGTTCCACCGCCGATTGTCATTCCTCAGGGAATGTCACAACAACCAGCACGCCAGGCTATGTCTGAACTTTCTAGCCTTCATTCAATGTCCCCTCGTTCTGAAGTAGAGAGTTCATTTACGGGATCAACTACACAGCGTCGTGGTCGTAGAAAGGTAAATATTCCTGTGGCAAATACGGTTACGTTGGATTTGTAAGCGTAGCGACTTTGTAAGCGTAGCAACTTTGTAAGCGTAGCGACTTTGTAAGCGTAGCAACTTTGTAAGCGATAAGTAAAAGCAATAAGTAAAAGCGATATGTAAAAACAATAAGTATACAAATTATTTATAACTAGGATACTATGTATAAATAATTATAAAAATAAATTAGCGTCGCAATAAAACCATATTTGCAGCATAAATATCAGTATGAAGTATATCATCAGCAACAGGTTCTACTGGTTTCTGTATTTGTTGTGATTTTGCCATTAATCGTTGAAGGATTTCTTTTTCTTCTACTGTCATGCTTATTTCACTGGGATTAGAACATGTAGATCCTTTGGCTCCTTGCTGACCAAATACACATAATGCTGAATTTTCATTAAATAAATATCCAAGGAAGAGTACCACTAACAATGTTCCCCAGAATGCAACATAAATACTACGTGTACCTACGAAGATCACAACAAAGATTAATAAACGGCGTACCCAGGGATGTTGTAAGAATTGTTCTTGTTTTTTTGTAACTTCTAATGATAAAAAGCGCCCACCTAAATTGAGGATTAACATGGTCAATCCGATGAAGTATGGATTCGTATTAAATATATTCAAGAATGCATCTATTGGACTAAGAGCTATTGCGGGAACCATAGAAACCGGAAGACTCATTCTATTACAGGTTTGTATGAACTTTGAACTTTTTGCCAAACTTTTTTCTAAATTTTTGCCGAACTTTTCCTAATTTTTGCCGAACTTTTTCTAAAAAGTTCAAAAAAGTTCAAAGTGGAGCAATTAGTGTATTCATGTCACTCAAGTAAAAAAAGGCAAGAAATGCAACTACAATAGATACAGTGGGACACCATATAGCAGATGCAATAATCAACAGAACAATTAAGATACGCCACCAAGGATATACATACAGATCAATTAATTTTTTACCATATTCTTCTTCATACATAGCAGAATATTGTACAATAAAATAACATGCAACTACAATGATAACACTACGTACAATACTATCAATATCATTCATTTATCTATAGTAAGGTTTTTATGCATTTGCTGGTGCGGTTGTAATAACTTGATCGGTTACAATTTTATTAGGTTTTCCCAAAATACGTTCTACATACCAGCGCTTATTAGTAGTAGCTTTCTCAGACATTAGTCCAAAAAATCCTTCTTTTACTTGCATGCCTCCATGTAATAAAAGAAGAAAAGCAAGTGCTACTAGAAGACCATATACCCATCCTAGTGTGTGGATGGTTCCGTATACTACAGCAATTCCAATGACACGTCCCAAGGAAGAATCTGCAAATTGTTTATAATGAACAGGAATTTCTGATGAATACACAATGATTAAAACAAGTATTGCACCATAGACAAGCATTAGAGGTGAAGTAGATGTAATATACTGGCGTATATCAGATAAAGGTATTGGTAATTCTTTCATCATACTGCTTTAACAGTTGTTTTCTTTATGCAATGGTTACATGAGACTGATGAAAAGGTAATAAGAGAAACGATAAGAGAAACGATAAGAGAAACGATAAGAGAAATGATAAGAGAAAAATGGTATAAGAATGATTGCAATGGATAGTAGAGCGGCAATGAACTACTGTTCTTTAGACGATGCATTTCCAACAACAGAAGGAGCTCCATCTCCGGGATGCACGAGTGATCAAGCTGCAAAACAAGCCAGAAAAGAGGAGAAACGAAAGATAAAACGATGCAAACAGATAGATCCTGATCGCCAACAATATGGCAAACTTCCTGATGTTCCTGCCATGAATAGTGCTACAGGATTACCTGAGCATGCTCCTGTAGTAGCTCCACAGAGCGAAATGGATTCTTCGTCATGGAAACATGATACTCCATCGCAGATGATGGAACCTTTTGAACCTCTCATGCCTACTTCCATCCCAAACAGAGAATATAAAGCAAACGATTATAGCCAACCATCTCAGCCGTTTAAGAAGAAATCCTTTTTTGGAGCCGATCCAGAAGATTCATTTGCAGATTATATGCCTGATCAGAAAGATTATCAGTTACAACCTGATTTCACATCTGCATTTGAACAAGTTGGTTTAGCAAAAGCATCTTCGTTGCCAATGGCCTCTGCCAATAATTATTGGAAACCATTGACTAAATCAGGAGCACAAACCTCTTTTGTAGAAAGTCTTCCACCACCTGGTGGTAAATACTATACACAAAACTATAAACAGAATGATGTATCTATGGGAGAAGTCATGAAACGCATGGATATGTTATTTGCTAAACTAGATGATTTGAATGCTACTACACCTGAACAGATGACGTCTGAATTATTGATGTTTATTTCAAGTGGAATCTTTGTTCTATTCATGATGGATTTACTGGTGAAGAAGGGGAGTACGATGCGATTTTGATAAGGCTTTATAAGGCTTATTCAATACATCAATTGGATAGTATATATACTATTTGTTGATTTATTTCTTATATTTTTTAATAGTACGATGAAACTGTTTTTTGCGTTTACCACCCATAGTGGATCTGCTTTTATATAGCTCTTGAAATTCATCTATTAATTGTTCAAATCTAGATTGATTTGATTCATTTGCAATACAAACAGTAGATACTGTATTAAATTTTGCAAGTTGATCTACAAATTCTAATGTACCAATTGCAGATACTGCATTACTTTTATCAATCATATCAATACATTTATCAATATGACTTTTATAAGTAAGATAGTTTTTATCAGAAGTTTTTGTATCTTTTACAAGATCTACAAATTCTTTAAATATTGTAAACTCAGCCGTCACTGTTAGTGCTTTCAATTTATCATTAAATCCTTGAGGAGGAGCACTTTCAAGTTGTACAATAATTCTATCTGCAATATCTATAAACTGTTTATTATGAGTTGAATCAGACCATGAACTATCACTAGATTTTTTCAACAATAATTTCAAATCATTTATATCAAGATAAGGTACAGGAGGTGGATTATTTGCTCTTCGTGAAATATTAAATACACAAAATACAGCAATAATAATATCATTACAGAAAGATTGAACTGATGTATAGGATGGATTTAATGTATGTAATTCTTTATAGATTGCATCAAAAATATCAGATTTTACTAATTTATCTGTAGGTTTAGGATCTAGATTAAAACATTTTTCACTTAATGATGGACAATAGCTATCTAAACATGCATCAATAATTTGAGGAGTAATTGTTACACTATCTTTATTTTTTACATAAAGAATTTGTTTAATAACATCACGTACCTCATTTAATGATTGATTAATGTAATATCCTTCTTCACGTCGATGTTCACATATTGTTTTAGAATTTGCATCGCGACATGCAATTTCTATTTCTAAATCCATTACAAGATCAAATACATCATTAAATATTCCATGTGCACGTAGTGTTCCATCCTTTACTATTTTTGACACACTTTGTTTCAGTTCGCCCTTTGATAGTGTTGGATCTACTAAACTTTTTACCAAATCATAATCTGATTGAATTCGTGTATATATCATTTTTGCTAATGTATTATAGGATGAATTACCAGATGTTACAAAAAATTGTGGATTAAACTTAAGTTGTTTAAATTCTTCTGAAAAGAGATTATCTATGTATTCAGGCTGAATTTCTTTTAATTTACTTTTCATATTAGAAATAATACTGTTATGTTTATCCATTAATTTTAATACAAAATCAGGACGTGTCTGTTCTTGTCCATATTTTGTAATACCTGAATATATAGGTAGAATTGCATTTTTTATCTTATCTGTAATAACTACATTAGATGGTGTAGATGCATATAGTTTTATTCTAGAAATAAATGCTAGAGAATCTTTCTTAATTTCTCTATATCGTGCAATAACAGTATCTCTTGTTTTTTCAATTGGTTTTGGAAATGCATAATATCTAATCATATCTAGCACAGTTTTAAGATTACCTTCTTTATAGAATTGTTCAAGTTCACTATCCAATTTCCATGATGCTCTTATCTGTGGATTTCTAAAATCAAATGCAGGATCAGTTGATTGAATTGCATCATTGCATGTGACTGGTTCTTTAGCAGGTTTAGCAATAGGAGCAACAGGAGCAACAGGAGTAACAGGAGCAATAGGAGCAACAGGTTTAGCAGGTTTAGCAAGTTTAGCAGGTACTTTACCAATTGCTCCGCCCAGAATCGGATCAGGATTTGTTCCAATCATTTCTGTGCTATAATATGATTTTTGTGATCCATCATCACGTTCTACTTTTAAAAATGCATCTATTACATTAGGATTTTCACATGCAAATGCATTTTCTACACCTGCAAAATCACCAATAATAAGTGTAGCTTTTTTATTCGTTGTTGTGTTTATTAATGTAACAAATATCAATGTATGACTACGTGAACTATTTGGATTATTTGTAGTAGCTTTAACAAACCGATCTGTATCAATCATATGAATAATTAATTCTCCAAGAGGTGTATCTTGCTTAAATTCAGTTTGATATTTTCCTTCTGGATTCACAGTATCTTTCATGCGATATTTATGATTAGATATATGAGAATATGTATTTGTTAAGTTAAATATTCCATTTTTATAATTAAATCCAATAGAATCAGTTTCATTGGGTATATGTTTAATAGTGACAGGTTGTTTTGAATCTGTTTTATAAAACTCTTTACATTTCAATTCAATACTATCAAACTCTCCTAATCTACCAAATTCATTGCATAAATGAATTAATATTCCATCTTTATCAATACCTTTATTAAAATAAATAAGAGATGATGTTTTTCCTGCTCCACTTGCTCCATATCCTAACATAAATACAGGTTTTCCTTCAAGTAATTTCTTACGAATAACAATTAATTGATCTGCAATTTGTTTGTTAGATTCATGTGGTAAAAATCCTTGTGTAATGTTACCAAAAAAATAAGTATGAGTATATCCAGATGGTTTATTATTTGCGGCAATGAATGGATCTACACTAGATTTTCTATTACGTATATAATATGGCTGATTTATAGGATTATATTTAATCATAAATTTTGTTATAGGAGTATTATAGTTAATTTGAAAACGTTCATTGTATTTTCGTACACTATCATCATCATTGCGAAGTTTAACAAATGTAAGAATATTATTATTGCTTTTTTCTTCTATTTTTTCTTCAAGTGCTTTATGAAATTCTGCATTGATATTTTTATTTTCTAATGTAGCAATTATTGTAAGTAATTCAGTATAGTTATTTTTACTCTTAAATATATTAGAAAGCAGAAGATTGTATAAATCAAATTTCTCATTCTTTGCACTAATAGTAGTTGATGTTAGTTTCAGCAATAATGTAATGAATTCTTCAATAAATAAAATCAATACTGCTGTATCAGACTCAGTTAATTCATTGTATTTTGCTCTGTATAACTCATAGTACGCACGTAATGCATCATAGTCTATTACTTTATTAAAAAATAATTGAAGTAACTTGTTATTAGATTTAAAATCATCTAGATTTATAAACAAAACATTTGTAAATGATAACAAATATGCTAGTTTAGCATTATCTGTTATTTTATCAGACTGAGATGTATAAATGTCTGTTTTAAATAATTCTTTAAGAACAGGAATATCTAATGAATTTAGTTTAATTAACAATGGACTGTAGAGTAGTGTTTTTATTACTTGACAATATTCATTTATAAATCTATTTGCTCGTTTAATTTGGTCATCTCCACCTACACTAGTTGTTTCTTTCAATTCTTCATTTATTTTAGCTAATAATTCACTGTCAATTTCAGTACGATGCACACTTTCTGTTAATATTGCTTTTGCTTTAGCTTGTTCTATACGTCTAGCTTCTGCTTTTGCTTCTTCTGCTTTTGCTTCTTCTGCTTTTGCTTCTTCTGCTTTTCTGGCTTCTTCTGCTTTTGCTTCTTCTACTTTTCTGGCTTCTTCTACTTTTCTGGCTTCTTCTACTTTTCTGGCTTCTTCTACTTTTCTGGCTTCTTCTACTTTTCTGGCTTCTTCTACTTTTCTGGCTTCTTCTACTTTTGCTTCTTCTGCTTTTCTGGCTTCTTCTGCTGCAACAGCGGTAACAGCAGTAACAGCAGTAACATTAGTAGCAGGAGTAACAGGGGTAGGAATATCTGTATACATTTTTTTTCGCAGCATGTTTAATTGTATTCTAATTGCATTAACTGGTGTTATGATTAAAGATTTATCTTCAGGTAAAAGGGTTATTGAACGTACAATATCTTCCACTTTTTTCATAAGTACATCAATAGATTCAATAGTATGCTGTTTCTCTTCTATATATGCTTTGTATTTTTGTAGATTGGCAATGGATGCATTATCATAAGATCCTTTACTTGTTTTTTTAGGAAGGGTAGGTATATTCTTCTTATTGAATGCACTAAATGTGTTCATTGCATCTATTAATAATTTTAGCACTTGTATTTTTATTTTTGAGTCTTGTATCTTAGTATTTACTAATGAACTAACTTGTCCAATTTTAAGATTAATTTGTGTAAATTCTAAGCGATCTTGTCTTAGTGTGCTATTATTACTACTTTTAAATGGCGCCTTGATAGATGGAATAGGAGCAATAGGAGCAATAGGAGCAGAAGCAACAGGTTCAACAGCAACAGGTTCAACAGCAACAGGTTCAACAGCAACAGGTTCAACAGTAACAGGTTCAACAGTAACAGATTCAACAGAAGCAATAGACTGCTCTTTAGCTTCTACTTCTGTCTTTGATTCTGCTTCTACATCTGTTTTTGAACCTGTTACATTACTTGATTTTGTCAATGAAGCAAAAAAATCTTGTTTTAATGTACGAAAATTAGTTGTATTAATTTGTATTTTCTTATTTAGCACATCATCAATCATATTAAAAAATCCTTGTTGAAGTGGCAATGTTGTTATTTCCAACTGACCTAATTCATCTATTAAATTTAGTAATTTTTTGAATGGTGTTGCTAATGTACTAGATTGTTGTAATTCTATAAGACGAATGATATTATTAATATCTGATTTTAATCGGTTTATTAATTTTTCCATAATTTCTTTATTTTTATTATCTACTTCAGTTGTAATTATTGGCATATCATTGAGTTGTTTCAATAAGATAACAAATTTTATATATTCATTTGATATTTCTGGAGACAGTTGATCTATAGTTGTATCTATCTCATAATCTACATCTATTATTCTATCTGATATTCTTTTAATGTTTTTCCATATTTCAAGCTGTGATTCAGATAGTTTACTTTCTATTGTTTTAATATTATTTATTGTTTTAATGTTATTAGGACCTCCACCCCTACTAAAAATCTTAAATCCTCTACTAAAAATGCCCATAATACTACCATACCATGATGTTACTGGTACTGCTGGAGCTACCGATACTGCGGATAGTTCTGGAGCTGGTGGAGTTGGTAGTTCTGGAGTTGGTGGAGCTGGTGGTTCTGGAGCTAGTAGTTCTGGAGCTGGTGGAGCTGGAGCTGGAGCTGGAGCTGGAGCTGGAGCT
>Ga0187843_10000194_pt1 | contig 49048 bp, 45 predicted proteins | sample SpaLakP09_SKY_43_FD_134516 | JGI IMG/M metagenome (GOLD analysis project Ga0187843, IMG submission 134516) | Oligotrophic lake water microbial communities from Sparkling Lake, Wisconsin, USA - SP09_SKY_43 | ecosystem: Environmental > Aquatic > Freshwater > Lake | place: USA: Sparkling Lake... | reverse complement strand
CTTGAACAGCAGGATCAACAAGGTGGCGACGCGCTCCTCGGCGCTGCGACGGCCCACCGACAGCAGGCTGTCGTCGACCAGCGATTCTTCATGCGCGGTCAGCCAGGTCGTGTTGAAGCCCAGAGTCGGCGAGTGCTTGTGCATCTGCCACAGGGAGTCGCGCCGGAACACACAAAAACGCGCTTCGGTCAGGGTGACAACCCCGTGCGCGGCCGCATCACTCATGCGCTGCTGCACGCCGATGAAATCACCGGCCTGCAAGAAATTCAGGATCTGCCGGCGGCCATCGCTGAGGGTCTTGAAGCGGTAGGCCCAGCCACTCAGCAGGGTGTAAAGGGGTACATCGTCCTGACCTTCGTGGATCAGGGTTTCGCCGGCCGACAGGCTCAGCTCGCGCTGCTTCAGGGACTGCACCAGCGCCAGCTCCTCCCCGCTGTGGGCGATGAACAGCGGCAATGCACGCAGCGGGCATTGTTGGCAGGACACTTGCGTCATCACGTCTCCCCGTTCTTTGTTGGCCGGATGCCACGTGCGCCTTCGCTCATGTCTTTTGACACAAGGCGTCGACGCTTCCTCACCTAAATTGTGCACCGTGCGACGGATGCCCAAGAGCATGCCGCGCATCAGTCCAGCCATTCACAAGGGAGCCCTCCGGCATGAGCCTCAACCCATCATTTGCAGTCACAGGGAGTGAAGTTGACACCGAAGACTGGGGCCTGCTGTTCAGCGCCATCCAGTTGCGGCTGTCTCAAACGATTGCCCTGCTGCCCGCTGCAGACCATGGCGAGGCCCGGCATGAGGTACACGCCACGATGCTCGACTGCATGCAGGCGCTGGAACATCTACTCCGGACGGCGCTGGTCGAACTCGATCGCCGCCAAACCGCGCTCGATCAGGCCCTGCAGGTGCTGCCGCAAGCCAGCAACCCGCCGCGCTGAGTCGCGGCCAGCAACCGCCCGGCGAGTTCAGCCGCGCATCCCGTCGAGGGCGATCAGGTCCAGCCGGTTGACATGCTGCAGCGCCGGCACGGCGGCAATCGGCTCGCCATGGTTGTAGCCATAGCTCACCAGCACGACCGGGCAGCCGGCCGCGTGCGCCGCGCGCGCATCGTTGCTCGAGTCGCCAATCATCCAGGTCTGGGCAGGCCGCGTGCCCAACGCCTCGCAGGTCTTCAGAAGAGGCAGCGGATCGGGCTTCTTACGCTCGAAATCATCGCCGCCGAAGACCCGGTCGAAATAGCCCGCCAAGCCCTTGCGCGCCAGCAGCTCACGCGCAAACGCGGCCGGCTTGTTGGTCAGGCAGGCCATCGGCAGGCCCAGGCGCTTGAGCCGGTCCAGGCCCTCGAGCACGCCGGGGAAGATGTCCGAAAACTGGCCGTTCAGTTCACGGTAATGCTGCTGGTAGAGCAGCCAGGCCTGTTCGTACAGCGCCGGCTCGCCACCCACATGCACCAGCGTGCTGCGGATCAGGTGCTCGCTGCCCTGCCCCACAGTCAGTTCGACAAAGTCGCGCGTCACCAGGGGCAACGCCAGCTCGACCAGCACGCGGTTCAACACCGCAACGAAGTCGCCCAGGGTGTCGACCAGGGTGCCGTCGAGGTCGATGATGAAGGCGGCGGGAGGTGCCCGGTTCAAGTTAATCGAGTTCACAAAATGGAAATAGGGTTGGCAATTTCCAGCCATTAAAGCGCGTTCTGGGCCCGCCGGCGTAAACGGCGAAAGTTCCGGCATGGGTCAGCTCATTGCCCATAGCGGGCATCCAAAGTGCCGACCTTTAAGTCGACGATGCTGCGGCTGCAGTCATTCGCTGTCGAAAGGCAGACTCACGGTCCCGTTCATTGAGCGGTCATTCACTAGCACTAGAAATGGCAACACTAATGTCGGGTGTCGATGGTGCAGCAGTCATTCAGGCCGGGAGCTCACGGCGCTCGCCACCGCAAATGGCGGCTAGTGAACCAAGCAGCGACGAAGCCCTCCCGAGCTCGCTGACAGGTGTCTAGGCGGCCTAGTTGCAGCCAGAAATGCCGTCCACCATGCCGTAGGTTGAGGTACTCCTCACTCAAAAGTATGGCTTGCATCCGCTTCCGCGCTGCGAGGCACCAAGCAACTCTATGAGCACTGTCGCTACGCTCAGGGCGGCTCCATCGATCTGAACTGCCCCCACAGCCTCGCGAGCCCAGGCAAGTCCCGCTTTGTAGCAGCGCATAGGTATCCCCTCGCGAAGGATGCGCTACCCGCCAGCTCGGGATGACCGTCGTTGATCTCGTGCAGCAATCGGTCGGCGACGGCGGCGTCGTTCAACCATCCGAGTGCATCCTGGAGGGCCGCGAGGCGCCTGACGTAGTGATCGACGCGCCTTGCCGGATACAGTGACCGGAAGAACTCCGTTGCATAGCGCGCCTTCTTGGCCGCAATACGCGACTGATGACGCTCCTCGGGCGTTCCGTGCGCCAGCCGTTTGCCGCTCTTGATCAGCTTCTCGTGCCGACGATCCAGGATCTTCGTCGCTCGCTTCTCAAGTGGCTCTGCGAGCGCGCCGAGGGCGGCCTCGTCGAGCGACTCGTGCCAGCGCAAAGCCTGGAGCCAGCTGACCAAGCCAAGCATGAGGCGCGAATAGCGCACCGAGGCCACCGCGTCGGCGGCATGCCGCCGCTTCTCCCCGGCAATCGTCGATGCGAGTAGCCTGAGCGGCAACAGATCCGTTTCCTGCGGGCAGGCTTCGATCACCACCAGCAAGGTGCCGTCGCCCAGCACATCGGCATCACGCGCGGAGCCCAGCTCGCCGCCCAGCCAGGCAAGTTCCCATTGCAGCACCGGGGGAAAGGGAATCCATGGGGCGAACAGGCTCAGTGCCGAGCGCAGCCGGCGCATGCCGGCCCGCATCTGGTGAATGCTTTCAGGGTCGTTGCCCCGCGCGACGCCGATTTCGTTGTCCTGAATCTGTCTCAAGCAGTTGCCCACGATGACTCGAAACCCATCCTCAACGCACATGTAGCGGTTCAGCGTCACTGGTCTGGCCTTCTCGGAAGCGGCGGCCACCGGTGCGACAAGCGCGTAGCCGCGCGCCGCCTTGCTGAGGTTGCCGACGCGCAGGGGCACCTGCTCCTGCAATTGCAAGGCCAAGCCGAACAAGGCCTCAGGCATGCCTGCCTTGAGCTCAAGTTCGATCTCGCTGATCGGCTCGTGCATGTCGCCACGTCTCAACTCGCCCTGGTCGAGCGCCAGTTCGACCTCGGCCTCCTGCGCCAATCGCAGCTTCCAGACGGTGCGCCGGACTTCGCTGCTGAAGATCGGTGTCAGTTCCTGTGCCAGCCCGGGCGAGTCAAGTACCTTTTCCCAAAGGGAACCCGCCCCGACCAGCGCCATCAGCAACGCGAGTTCGGGCCGTGAACCGGTGACGCGCGCCTCCCATTCCTGCCGCTGGTGGAGCCCGGCCTCTGCTGCCTGTCCGACAGCCTTGAGCGTCTGGTTTGACACGCCGCCCACCCGGCGTACGCGCAGTTCCATACCGTGTTTCTTGAGGAGAAGCTCCGGTGTGTCGAAGTAAGTGTTGCGGAGCAGACGCGTCGCAGGTTTGGCGAAGGCGAAGTCCTTCAACAGCGCGAGGCGTCTGAACGCCGCGACATCGGCGGGAGCGATCAACAGTTTGAGCTCAGTTTCCATGTTGACAACAAAATCGCATGGGCTCAGGCCAGTTCCAACAGCATCGACTGATGGTCCGACTCGCTGGTGGTGGTTTCATCGACCCACACATCCCAGTCCACGGCAACGAAGCTGCGGCGGCCTACGGCGACCACTGCTTCGGCGAATCGAAGATCGCGTGCTCGGGGCGGGTCTGGCCGATTCCGGCCCACGACGCTGCCTTGAACCAAAATTCGGCGAGGGCGCAGGTGGGCAGGTGGGCATGTGGGCATGTGGGTGATCCTGCTGTCGAAGTGGTGCGCCAGCTCCGTGAAGTCAGGGTTGTGACCGACCAGCATCACACGGTCCAGTCTGTCGTCAAGCGCTTCGATAACCGCGAGCAAGGCGTCCACCCTGCCAGCATAGAGCCGGTCCTCGCCCGCTATCTTCCTGGTCTTGCACTCCAGTCCTTGAGAGACGATCTTGGCCGTCGCAATTGCGCGTTTCGCTGGACTCGACATGATCAAGTCGGGCTTCATGTGCTGTTGCGACCAGCGCCTGCTCATCTTCGCCGCATCGCACTCGCCGCGGGGTTTGAGCGGCCGCTCGCGGTCGGTCAAGAATGTACCGCCCCAGTTCGACTTGGCGTGGCGAAGCAGGTACAGCGTTTTCATTCGCAGCCCTCAAGTCAAATGGTGTCGATGGCATCGACGGATGCGATTCGACCTAGGTGTCTTCATCTACCCACTCTACTCGCCGCATCGTGCCAAATCATCCATTCCTGTCACCGCAGCCCACGGTTCTCAAGTCCATCAAGGTGGCGCACACAGTCGTGTCGGCAACTTCGTCGCGCGAAACTGTCGACTGGCTCATGGCAGTTCGCTGCCGATGCGCATCACAACACGGCCCTCGATGTCCCCACGCTTCATGCGCTGAAGAATGGCGTTGATGTTGTCAAGCCTGTCCTCGGTGCAGACGGTACGCACCTTGCCCCCGCCAGCGAACGCAAGCGCCTCTTGCAGGTCTTTGCGGGTGCCGACTATCGAGCCGCGAACAGTCTTCGCGTTGAGCACCACGTCGAAGATCGGCAGCGCGAAGTCGCCGGGCGGCAATCCCACCAGCGACATCGTGCCGCGCTTGTGCAGCATGCCCAGCGCTTGCGAGAACGCGCTGCGCGAGACGGCCGTGACCAGCACGCCATGAGCACCGCGGATTGCGCGCTGCACCTCCTGCGCGGGATCCTGCGTCTTCGCGTTGACCGTCATGTCGGCGCCAAGACTCCTGGCCAGCGCGAGCTTCGAATCGTCGATGTCCACCGCGATGACGTGGAAGCCCATCAGCTTTGCGTACTGCACTGCGTAGTGTCCGAGGCCACCGATGCCCGAGATCGCCACCCAGTCGCCGGGCTTGCAATCCAGAACCTTGAGACCCTTGTAGACCGTCACGCCAGCACACAGCACCGGTGCGATCTCGGTGAAGCTGCGATTGGCCGGAAGGTGGCCGACGTAGCCCGGGTCAGCGAGTACGTATTCGGCGTAGCCGCCGTTGACGGTGTAGCCCGTCATCTGCTGCTCGTCGCACAACGTCTCCCAGCCGGTGATGCAATGCTCGCAATGCCCGCAGGCGGTGTGCAGCCAGGGTACGCCGACGCGGTCACCTTCCTTGATGCCTCTGACACCCTTGCCGAGCGCGGCCACGAAGCCCACGCCTTCATGGCCCGGAATGAACGGCAGTGCGGGCTTGACCGGCCAGTCGCCGTCGGCGGCGTGCAGATCCGTGTGACACACGCCGGACGCGACCACTTTCACCAGCACTTGGCCGGGAATGACCTCGGGCACCAGGACTTCTTCGATCTGCAGCGGTTGGCCGAAGGTGTGGACTACGGCGGCTTTCATGGTTGGCATGGTGAGTTCCTTCGCATCTTCAGGAAAGGTACTCGCCGCCGTTGACCGACAGCGTGGTGCCGGTGATGAAGGCTGCGTCGTCGGCAGCGAGAAAGACGACGCCGCGGGCAATCTCCGCCGGTGTGGCCAGTCGCCCGGAGGGCACTGCCTTCAAAATCTGCTCCATCACTTCTGGTCGGACCGAGCCGACCATCGCGGTGTTGGTGTAGCCCGGCGCGATTGCATTGGCGGTGATATTGCGTGAGGCGCCTTCAAGTGCCAACGACTTGGTGAAGCCGATGACGCCCGCCTTGGCGGCGGCATAGTTCGTCTGCCCTGCTTGGCCGGAGAGTCCGTTGACCGAGCCGAGGTTGATGCCTCGGCCGAAGCGCCGCTCGCGCAGGCCTTCGATCACGGCCCGACACATACTGAAGCAACTGCCAAGATCGACATCGATGGCCTCGCGCGATTGTCCGATCGTCATCTTGTGTAACACGGCATCGCGCGTGATGCCTGCGTTGTTGACAAGCACATCCACCGGTCCAAGTTCTGACTGCACGCTTGCCACGCCCTCTCCGCAGGCTATGGGGTCGGCGATGTTCCACGCGTAGGTGGTGATGCCCGTGCGCTGCGCGAACACCGCAGCAACGTCGGGGCTGCGGTTGTAGTTTTCCGCAACGCGATAGCCCGCCGCCAAAGGCGCTTCGGAAATAACAGCACCGATGCCGGCCGTGCCGCCGGTGGCCAGCGCGACGAGAGAGGTGGCGCTCACTGGGAACCCTCCGCGCTGCGCAATACGCAGCGAGCGCCTTCCGACAGTCGGGCAGGGCTCATGCCTGCACCCTCGGGATGTCCTGCGCTGCCGCCTGGATTGCCTGCCCTTGCGCGATGACCAAGAGGCGGTCGGCCTTCAGATCGGCTTCGTACTTGATGGTGCAGTCCTTCGGCATCCCCACGCCATACAGCGTCGCACCCAGCGCCGAGTGCCCTCCGACGATCGCCGCACCTTCCAGCGCCGTGACTAGGGCAAGGCCCAAGGGTCCGGACACGGCTACTAGGCCGACATGCGGGATGAGGAAAACGACCGGCCCGGCCGGCGGGCTCCAAATGCCCCCCAGAAGCCGCCAATGCCCCCCAACTCTTGACGCGGACGCCCACGGTCTGGAGGCCGCGCGCGTTTTCTTCGGAGTGGTGGCCCTTTCCGACGATCGACAGCTTCTTCATTTCGAAACCTGCATGGCTCAGTGCCCTAGCTGTCGACTCAGCAGCTGAATGGATCGAGCTCATGCCTCGCTCTTTGTTGAGATTAGCGCCCCAATGAATGAAGCGAGCAGGGAGCGGCCGTTGAGCAAGCTCAAGGTGCCCTGCAAAGGCCACAAAGTCATGCGTGTGCGCGTGGTCCTTGCGGGAACTTCTTTCGAAGTTGAGTGCGCTCAATGAGGTGCTCGCTTCGTACACGTTGTGTTGAATCCAATCTGAACGGGAGTTCTTGACGAGGCCAACTGTCCTCGGGCGGCCCGACGCCCTTTGCCGTCGGCTCCCCGTCGCTTCGTTGAACATGACCGCTGTTGATGGCGAGCGCCCCGCGCGATACCTGCAGCCGCGGCTGTGGAGGACCCCAGATTTCAGCCTGTTCGGCGATCTCAAGAGCGCGACAGGTCACTTTCATAATTTTCCTATGGCGGATCTCGTACGGCAAATGGTGATCTTGCTTGGCGAAGCGCATGGATTGCACGATCGAAGTCATTCCGCAACCAAGCGATTCGCCATGAAGCGCATGGTTGCCAGTACCGATGGCTCACGCATTGATTTCGATCAAAACTGCAAATAACCCTGGCTGGCATGGTGCGGACTTGTAAAGGCTTTCCCGGGGCAGTGTCATGTGGGATGCGATCGTGATCGGGTCTGACATCGGTGGCTTGGCGGCGGCTGCTGCGTTGGCCAAGCGCAAGCGGCGCGTGTTGGTGCTGGAGCAGCACAGCGTGGCTGGCGGCTTGACGCAGACCTTTCGGCGGCATGACTGGCACTTCGCACCATGCGTGCACTACATCGCCGGTGTCGGCCCGCAGACCGGCCCGGAGAGTCAGTTTGGACGCCTTCTGGGTTGGCTGAGCGACGACGCACTGAGCTTCACGGCCTGCGCCAATCCCTACGACATCATTCATCTGCCCCGGTTTGAGTTCGGAATTGCTCACCCCGAGAACGCCTATCGCGAGTCCTTACTGGCACGATTTCCACAGCAACAAGCGGCCATCGCCGACTAGTTCGCTGCCTGCGAAACGGCTCGCAAATCCGCATTCACACTGTTCGCGCTCCACAGCATGCCCTCGTGGATGGCCTGGGGCCCGCGACTATGGCGAGGTTCCTAGGCCCAACACTGGGCGCGACACACCTTAGCCGAAGAGCTAGCGAAGATCGACGATCCGTTGCTTCGTGCAGTTCTCTGCGCCCGCTGGGCAGACTACGGTGCGCCTCCGGCGCGCAGGCGCCGCTGGTCGTTCATGCGCTGGTGACCGGCGTCTACAACGCCGGGTCGTACTACCCGGCGGACGGGCCGTCTCGATTTGCGCAGACGCTGGCGCCGGTCATTGAAGCTGCCGGCGGCAAGGTGCAGCTGCAAGCCGATGTCAAGCGCATCATCACCCATGAAGGCCGGGCCTGCGGCGTCGAGTTCGAGCAGCAAGGAGAGCGCCGGCAAGAGCGGGCGCAACATGTAATCTCGGCCATGGGAGTGGCCAACACGGTCGCCTGCCTTGATGCAAGTACCGCGGCAGCTTGGCAAGCGGCCATCCGCACCCTGACGCCAGGCATCTCTTACCTGTCACTGTTCGTGGGCCTGGAGGGCGACATCGCAGCAGCGGGCGCCGGGACGGCCAACCATTGGATCTACGAGAGCGTAGGACGTTGGCGCCGTGTGGCACAACCCAGCGGACGAGGATGCTGGATATTTTCGTAGCGTTCCCTTCCCTGAAGGATCCGACCAGCTCGGGCAAGCCGACGGCCGAGGTGGTGGCGGTGGTCGACGCCACCGCGTTCGCACCTTGGTCGGCGCTTCCCGACGACCAACGGACGCAGGGGTACCAAGCATTCAAGGCCTGGGTTGAGGAGCGGATGCTCGCGCAGTTCCTGCGCCACTTCCCCGCCATGAAGGGCATGGTGCGCTTCCACGAACTCTCAACGCCGGTCACACAACAGAGGTACGTTCGATCACCCGAAGGTGCCATGTACGGCATCGAGATGACAGCCGAGCGGTTGACCAGTCCAGCACTGCATGTGCGCACACCGCTGCCGGGATTGCTTTTGGCCGGACAGGACGTCACAAGTCCGGGCGTACCTTGCGCTTTTATGGTCGGCCTCATGGTGGCTGCGGCCATCGAGCCCGCGCTTTGGAGCCATGTGTCGGGTTGATGCCTCGCGTTTGAGTTTGGGAATTGCCCTCGCGCATTGCATGAAGCCTATTGAAACATGAGAACAACACGCGCCGCCATCGCATTGTTCATTGCCGTCGCTGCCTTGGGGCCCCTCTACACAGCGCAAGGCGATTCGCCCCTCGTCAACGTCATCAGCGAACTCGCGGCCCAGAACACCCCAAGAAACCATCTGATGGCTGCCACCTTCGTCGCCCTGGGTGCGGGCCTTGTCTACGACGGCGCAAAGGCCTTTCATCGATCCTTGCTCAAGCAAGCAAGGCAATGCGCGCATCTCGGACCTCCGTTGTCGGCGGTTCGCCCACCATCGCAACGACTGTAGGCAGCGTGCCGCCAGCCTCCTTGCGCCTATCGAGTGCCGCGACCCAGGTTCCCGGCGGCAGACCAAAGACATTCGTCAACGGGCCCCATCGGCCAGACGCTCCACGTAGCTGCGCAATGCTGGCAGGCTCGGAATAGCGACGTCACGACGACCGCGTGAACCAAAGCTGATCAGCTGCTCACGTTCCAGGTGGGTCATCGCGCGGCTCACCGATTCCAGCGTCAGCCCGACATGGTTGCCGATCTCCGCCCGTGTGGTCGGCAGCGTGATCTGGTCGCTGCGCAGGCCGCACAGCGCGAGCTCATCCGCCCAGCGGCAAAGGAAGGCCGCCACACGGCCGTCGGCGGGCAACGCGTGCATGGTCAGCACCGCGTCGCGCTCGCGTGCGTTCTGGCGGGCCATGGCCGCGTGCATCAGCGCCAGCAAGGCCGGGTTGCGCGTGCCGGCGCGCAGCAGCGCGTCGTAGCGCACCGTCAGAAGTTCGCAGACATCGGCAGCCACGGCACCGCAGCGGTAGTGGCCGTCGGCCAGGCCGTCGAAACCCAACCAGTCGCCCTTGAACATCATCGTGATCAAGTCCTCGCGACCAACGGCGCTCACGCTGTATAGCTTGCACAGGCCCACGCGCAGGATGTGGATGTCGCGGAACTTCTCGCCCGCGCGGTAGATGCTTTCGCCAGCGCGCAACACACGATGCAGCAAGGGCACATCGCGCTCCAGCATGTCCATCCCGCTCACGGCCGGCTCAACCCAAGCCGGTGCTGCTTGCGGCGCCCGGGACATCGCCCAGCTGCTGCGACCGTCACCCGCTGCCTTGGCGCGGTACATGGCTTCGTCGGCACGGCGCAGCAGCGCCGAGGCCGAACGGTCGTCGTCCGGATAGCAGCTGACGCCGACGCTCACTGACAAAGGGACCATCACACCCTGCCATTGAAACGGCTGCCCGCAGTCCTGCATCAGTGCATTCATGACGCGCTCGACGGCTTCAGTGTCATGTAGAAGCAGCGCGAACTCGTCGCCGCCCAGACGCGCCGCACTGTCGGCCTGGCGAACGCAACGCTGCAGGCGTTGTGCTGTGACACGAAGTGCCGCATCGCCAGCCTCGTGGCCGTAGCGGTCGTTGATGGCCTTGAAGTAGTTGACGTCGATCAGCGCAACCGCCAGACGCTCGCCGCTGCGTGCCGCGTAGCTCAGGGATTGCTGCAGGCGGTCGTGAAAGAGCGTGCGGTTGGGCAGCTCCGTCAGGCCATCATGAGTGGCGTCGTAGCGAAGCTTTTCAACGGCGACTATGCGCGCACTCACGTCGCGACCGGTCGACATGTAGTGGCAGATGTTCCCCGCCCCGTCAAGCAAGGCACGGATCGTTTTTTCCTCGTGATAAAGGCTGCCGTCTTTGCGGCGGTTCAAAAGCACGCCCCGGAACTCCTTGCCATCACTCAGCTGCTTCCACAGCTCCCGGTAGAACTCGCGCGCATGCTGACCTGACTTCAGCAGGGCCGGCGTGCGCCCCAGGGCCTGCTCGCGGCGATAGCCAGTCATGGCCTCGAAGGCGGGGTTCACATACTCGATGACCCCCCTGGAGTCCGTGATGATGCCAGCGTCTCCGCTGTTCTCCAGAAGCCAGGTCGCCCGTTGCAGTTCGGTGTCGTGGACCATTCATTGCCTCCGAGTGAATGTGCGGAAGACCGCGTCTACCGTCAGGACGGCGGCGTCGGCCTGCGGGCCACGCCGCCGCAGCAGGTCGCGCGCCATCGCGACGATGAATGACGAACGCCGATCAAAGGCGCGCAGGCTTGCCGTGCAGGGGTCAACAGGGCTGCGCGTGTCGACGCCGCAGTGGGTTTCAAGCGCCGCCTGCGTGACGTAGCAGCGCACGGTGCACCCGTCGAGGCATGTCGGGAATGCCCCCCCACCGGCACCTCCGACGTAGGTCCGGATCGTCTCGACAGGAAGTTCAATAGTGTCCATGGCGGGGCTTGCGGTTGCGCCCCGCCAATTTAGTCAACACGCCGGCGCGGCGTAATTCACGCGCGCCTCATTTCGCATTACCGCCAAACCGGTATTCGCCATCAGCCTTGATCTGGATCAATCGGCAGTCGCAACGTCACCTCAGTCCCGTCGCCCGGCACGCTGCGCACCTCACAGCTGCCGCCGATGAACGCCATCCTCTCGCGGACGATGGCAAAGCCGTTGCTGCCTGACGCAGCGTCAACGCCATGAGGCGCGAATCCCGCCCCCGCATCCACAACCCTCAGCTGCAGCTGGCGGCCATCGCGCGCCACGATGACGGTGGCCCGATCGACGTCTGCATGCTTGGCCACGTTGATCAGCAATTCGCGCACGGCCCTGTAGACGATGGATCGCTCCTGCGGCGGCAGCGGCTTGGGCTGGCCATCGTCCACGATGCGCACGCTGAGCTCGTAGCGCGCCGAGATCTCCTCGGCCAGCCGGTGCAGTGCCGGCACCAGGCCCAGCTCGAAAAGGACTGCCGGCTCCAACTGCGCCGCCAGGGTGCGCATGGAGCGGTTGGCCTTATCGACAAGGCCGGCAATCTGGAGCGCGGCCTGCCGAACATCCTCGCGGGTGTCGCGGCACAACCCGGCCAAGCGGATGCCAGCAGCGGCCAGCAGCTGGCCCAGGTCGTCATGCAGGTCGCGCGCGATCTGGCGCCGCTCGCGGCTCTCGGCCGTTTCAAGTTCAACCACGAGACGACGTAACAGCTGGGTGCGCTCCACGACGCGCTGCTCCAGCTCGTCTGCCCTGGCCCTTGCCATCTGCTCCCGCTGATGGCGCCGCTCCGCATTGCGCAACAACGCAAGGCAGCGCCCGTCGGAAAGCCGGCTCGCCCGCACCTCAAGATGGACCGGCGCACCGTCCCGGCGCCTTACCGTGCATTCGCACGACACGACCCCGTCGGCGCGCAACTCGTCCCTCAACTGCACCAGCGCGTGAGGCTTGTTCAGGCCTAGGCGACGCAGCAGCCGGCTGCCGACCAGTTCCTCGTGGCTATCGCCCAGCAGCGCGCTGGCAGCCGCGTTGGCACCGACGATCCGGTCGCAATGCGTGTCGGCAATTAGGATGCCGTCAGCGGCGTGCTCGAACACGGCCTCCCAGTCCTCGCCGCTGAGCCCGGCGTCCGAGTGCAGCGAAGTCTGCACACCATCCAGCGACGGCGCATGGCCGTTCTGAGCCGCCTGTGCGAGCTTCAGTTCCTGCTGCCGGAGTCGCACCAGACTCGTGACGTCCTCGACGCTGTGGATCAGATAGGCCAGCTTGCCGTCGCTGCCAAGCGCCGGCGAATTGATCGTGATCCACCAGCGCTCTTCCAATCCGCCTCCCTGGTCAGCCGTGCGCCCCACGTCATGCCTGCGCACCGCCATGGCGTCGCAGGCACTCGTGTCGGCCACGCGCCGCAACGAGGCCAGCAGATGCCGGCGATCACCGGTGTGGGAAGTGCCCTGGAAGGCCTCGAACAGGCCGCGACCCAGCAGATCCTCGCGCCGCGTCAGAGTGGCCTGGAGATAGGCATCGCTGACGGCGGCGATGGTGTAGTGCGGCGCGTCCGGCAGCACGGCTAGGTGCAATCCAGGTACCGACTCGAACAGGATGCGAAAATCCGGTGCGCTCATGGCCATATCGGTGCGATTGGAGGTGTCCGGCGCAGTGCAGGCGGGTGGTCGTCGCTCGCCGGGTCAAGGCGACACGATCCCCTCGCGCACCGCATAGCGAGTCAGTTCGGCCACGGTGTGCAAGCCGAGCTTGCGCATGATGTTGCGGCGGTGGACCTCGACGGTGGCGACCGAAATATGCAGGGTCTCGGCAATGGCCTGGGAGCGCGCCCCGTCGGCGATCAGGCGCAGAACCTCGCGCTCACGCTGCCCCAGGAGCGCCGCGCTGTCAGCACCGGCGCCGTTGAACTGGGCAACCACGCCGCCCGTCACCTCGGGGCTGAGGTAGCTGCCGCCCGCCGCCACCGTGCGGATGGCGCCGACCAGTTCGTTGCCCGCAGCCGCCTTGCTGACATAGCCCGAGGCCCCCGCGCGCAGCATCTGTGTCACGAAGCGGCTGTCCGTGTACGCCGACAGCGCCACGATGCGCGTGCGCAGCTTGAGCTTGCGGATGCGCGCCGCCACTTCGATGCCGTTCACGTCGGGCAGCCCGATGTCGAGCACGACCACGTCGGGCTGCCACTGCCGGACGCAGTCGACGGCCGTTTGGCCGTCACCCGCCTCCGCCACCACGGTGACGCCATCCTCCTGTGCCAGCGCCTGGCGAAGCGCTTCGCGCACCAGGCGATGGTCGTCCACCAGCACCACCGTAATGGCCGCTTGCAGACGCGAGGCAGTCGATTCCATGGGCCAAGGATGCCTCGCGCCACCACAAGCGCATTGACGAAGCTCAAACGACGGCGCTGCGCGCAGGCAACTTCCCCGGGCGAGTTCTCTGGCGTGCTAGCGCGCGAAGCCAATCAGCCCATCCTCGACAGCGCTCTGCGCCTTGATCTTAGTCAAGCACTCGCAGCAGGCGCTGTCCTAGCCTTCGCGTTGTCCACCAGGAGCAGACATGGCCAACGCAGGCGCCGACTACATCCGCTGGTTCAACCGCCTGGGCGCAGCCGACGTGCCGCTGGTCGGCGGCAAGAATGCGTCGCTGGGCGAGATGGTCAGCGCCCTGTCGACGCAGGGCATCCGCGTGCCCAACGGCTTTGCGATCACCGCCGAGGCCTATCGCCACACGCTGGACCAAGCCGACGCATGGCCGCAACTGCACGCTGCGCTTGACGGGCTCGACACCCGCGATGTCGATGATCTGTCGAGGCGGGCGCAGCGGGCACGCGAACTCATCCATGGCGCGCCGCTGCCGCCCGACCTGACTGCGCAGATCACGGCAGCCTACGCGCGCCTGCAAGCCGAATACGGCCGGGCACTGACACTGGCGGTGCGCAGCTCGGCCACCGCCGAGGACCTTCCAACCGCGAGCTTCGCCGGCCAGCACGAGACCTTTCTCAACATCAGTGGCGAGGCGCGTCTGCTGGAGGCCGTGCGCTCATGCTTCGCCAGCCTGTTCACGGACCGCGCCATCAGCTACCGAGCCCAGAACGGCTTCGACCACTTCAAGGTGTTCCTCTCGGTGGGCGTGATGAAGATGGTGCGCTCGGACTGCAGCGCAAGCGGCGTGATCTTCTCGCTGGACACAGAGAGCGGCTTTCGCGACGCTGTGTTCATCACGGGCGCCTACGGGCTTGGAGAACCCGTCGTTCAAGGCACGGTCGATCCGGATGAGTTCTACGTCTTCAAGCCGACCTTCCGCACCGGCCATCGCTGGGTCCTGCAGCGGCGCAAGGGCCGCAAAGAGATCCGCATGATCTATGCCCAAACGGCGGGGCGAGAAAGCACGCGTGTCGTACCCACCGCTGCAGCGGACCAGCACAGCTATTGCATCAGCGACGCCGACGTCCTGGCGCTGGCCGACGCAGCGATCAAGATCGAGGATCACTACAGCCGCACGGCAGGTCAGCCGACGGCAATGGACATCGAATGGGCCAAGGATGGCGTGGACGGACAGCTGTACATCGTGCAGGCACGGCCTGAGACCGTGGCGTCGCGACGCAGTCCTGGCCTGCTGGAAGAGTTCCATCTCGGGGCCACCGGCCGGCTGTGCGCCAGCGGGCGAGCGGTGGGCGCGCATGCCGCGACCGGTAAGGCGCGTGTCGTCACCGACATCACGCAACTCGTTCTGTTCCAGCGCGGCGAGGTTCTGGTCGCCGATACCACGATGCCCGACTGGGGCACGGTGATGGCGCAGGCGGCCGCCATCGTCACCAACCGCGGCGGCCGCACCTGCCACGCTGCGATCGTCGCGCGCGAGCTGGGCGTCCCGGCCGTCGTCGGCTGCGACACCGCGACCGCGGCGATCCGCACTGGCGACACGGTCACTGTGTCGTGTGCCGAGGGTGCCGTCGGTCGGGTCTATGAAGGCGCTGCGGAAATCACCGTCACCCGCACCGACCTCGCCACGCTGGAGCGGCCGCAGACACGGGTGATGGTCAACCTGGGCAACCCGGACCTGGCGTTCCAGACCAGCTTCCTGCCCAACGACGGTGTGGGCCTGGCGCGCATCGAGTTCATCGTCGCCGAACACATCCGCGTCCACCCGATGGCGCTGCTGCATCCCGAACGCATAGACGACGTGGCGGTGCAAAAGCAGATTGCCCGGCTTAGCGGGGACGACGCAAGACCGGCCGATTTCTTCGTGCGCGAGCTGGCCGAAGGCATCGGCATGATCGCCGCGGCCTTCCACCCCAAGCCGGTGATCGTGCGCTTGTCAGACTTCAAGACCAACGAATATGCCAGCCTGCTGGGCGGCCGCTGGTTTGAACCGGTCGAAGCCAACCCGATGATCGGTTTTCGTGGTGCGGCACGCTACACGCATCCCGCCTACGCGGAAGGCTTCGCGCTCGAATGCGCCGCGCTGCGGCGGGTGCGCGACGACCTGGGGCTGACCAACGTCAAGGTGATGGTGCCGTTTTGCCGTCGCGTCGAAGAAGGCGAGCGCGTGCTGGACGCCATGGCGCAGCACGGCTTGAAGCGAGGCGTCAACGGGCTTGAGGTCTACGTCATGTGCGAGATCCCGAACAACGTCCTCCAGATCGACGCGTTCTCGCGCCTGTTCGACGGCTTCTCGATCGGCTCCAACGATCTGACGCAATTGACGCTGGGCGTCGATCGTGATTCGGCAACCGTCGCATTCGACTTCGACGAACGCGACCCTGGCGTCAAGGCGTTGATCGCACAGACGGTGACCGGTGCGCGACGCAACGGCCGCCATTCGGGCATTTGTGGACAGGCGCCGTCGGACTATCCAGAGATGGTCGAGTACCTGGTAGAAACCGGCATCGATTCGATCAGCGTCACGCCCGACACGCTACTGCAGGTCACGCGCAACGTCCTCGCGGTCGAACAGCGGCTTGGACGCAAGCCGAGGAGCGTCCGCTGAACAGCCCGCACGGACTGAACGACAGACCTACCTCACCCTGGAGGATCAACATGATGAACACGCCAATCTCGAGCCTGATGACGTCGCCGGTTCGCGTCGTCGGCATGGACGACACGGTGGAGGCCGCGCAGGCGCTGATGAGGCAGTACGACATCTCGTGGGCCCCGGTGGTCGATGCGGACGCGGGGCCGGTCGGCGTCATCGCGTTGCGCGACCTGCTTCAGTTTCACCGCCAGCGAGGAGATGCGCGCGACTTCCACGTCTGGCAGGTCTGCCACTACCCGCCCCTCTCGGTGGCGGCCGACGCGGACGTGGCAACGGTGGCGCGCCAGATGGTCGAAAGGCACGTTCACCATGTCGTCATCATGAAGGACGGCGCCATGATTGGCGTGGTCTCTGCGCTGGACCTCTTGCGCCGTCAAATCGGCGATGCGGATGAATCGCCGTAGCGGCTGGCTCGTGCAACCTTGAGCCCTGTCGCGCAGATGGCGCTGACTCCTTGGCAGGTGAACCCAGCCTAGGCGGTAGCTGCGTTGAGCGGCTTGATCTTGGTCACTGGCTCACCCTGGCGCGCACGCGCACGCCGTCAGCCGTGGCTGCAGGCGGATAGACGATGACCTGCGCACCGGCCGCCAGCCCCTTGCGGACCCAGGCATGGGTCGCGCTGCGCGCCGCGACATCGACCGGCTGCAGCCGCGCCCGCCCGCCATCCAGCACGAACACGGCCATGCCTGATGCATCGGTGCGCGGGAACACGGCCGCCAGTGGCACCTGAACCGCGTGCGGCTGGGCCAGCACGACGACGCGCACACCGACGCGATAGCCGTCGCCCAGCGAATGCCATTGCTCCACCGGGCTGGTCAGGTCGATGAGAACGCGCACGCGCTGCTCCTCAACACCCAGCGCAGAGACCTTGGTGAAGCCGCCCGGCTCGACCATGCGCACACGACCCTGCAGCTCCCCGGGCCCGCCCCAGCGCTCGACGTGCACGGGCTGGCCCGGCTGCAGCCGCACCGCTTCGGTGGTCAGCAGTTCGGCCACGACCTCCATGCGCGCCACGTCGCCCAGCTCCAGCAGCGCCGCACCGAGCGGCACGCTGGCCTCGCTGGCCTGCAGCACGCGCAGCACGCGCCCGGCCACCGGCGCGCGCAGCACGAACGCCGGGCCGCCGCCACGCTGCACCGCGCCCAGCGCGGCGCGCGCCTGCTCGGCATCGTGGACGGCGACATGGCGCTCGGCCAGCGCGGCGTCCTGGTCCTTTTGCGCAGCGAGCACGGCCAGTTGATCGGCCTCCAGCTTGGTCGGTGCGACGAAGCCCTGGCGGGCCAGCTCCTCGCTGCGCCGGGCCTCATTGCGGGCCTGCAGCACCGTCACCTTGGCACCCCCCACGCGCGCCGTGGCGCGCTCGACGCCCGCCTGCGACGCCTCCAGCCGTGCACGCAGTTCACGCAGGCTGCGCTCGTCGAGCAGCGGTGACATCACGGGCGTCAGCGTCGCGACGACGGCGCCCTCGGCCACCGCATCGCCCTCGCGCAGCACGATGCGGTCCAGCCGCCCCGCCAGCGGCGCCGAAACGACGTAGCGGTCGCGCAGCCGCGTGCGCGCGTCCTCGTCGACGGTGGCCTCGAAGGGGCCTTCGGTGACGACGGCCGTCTCCACTTCGAGCGCCCGCGGCGCGAACGCCCAGCTCAGCACCAGCAGGGCGGCGGCCACACCCGCAGCCACCAGCAGAATGTTGGATCGTTTCATTTTATTCCCTCGTCTTCAGCACGGCCACCATGTCGAGCCGGTCGATGCGCCGGCGCACGACCGCGCCGCTGGCGATGCCGGCCGCCACCACGCACAGCGCCGCCCAGGCATAGGTGCGCGCGCGGATGACGACCGGAAAGAAGAACTGGTCGGACTTGAGCAGCTCGGAGATCGCGTGGATCAGCGCCCAGCCCAGTCCCATGCCCAGCGGCAGCGCCAGCGCGATGGTGATGGCCATTTCGCCAAGCAGCATGGCCGACACCTCGGCGCGCGTGAAGCCGAGCACGCGCAGCGACGCCAGCTCCCAGCCACGCTCCGCCAGCACGATGCGCGCGTTGTTGTAGACCACCCCCACCGCGATGATGCTGGCGAACACCGTCAGGATGGTGCTCATGATGCGAACGTTGCGCGCGCTGATGTCCTGCATGTTGCGCACCATGGTGGCCTTGCTGAACGCGCCCGCCACCCGCGGCAGACCTTGCGTGGCGGCCAGCACCTCGGCCTCGCGGCCTCGCTCGATGGCCAGCACCTGGCCGCCGCCCAGGTCGCCGTCGCCCAGCGCGAGGTTCAGCGCGTCGCGGGCGATGTAGGCGTTCAGCCCCATCATGTCGCGCACCGTGCCGCCCACCTGGAAGGCGACGCGGCGCGGCTCGCCCTCCAGCACTTCGGCCCAGACGCGGTCGCCCGGGCGCACGCCAAGCTTGGCGGCCAGGCGGTCGGTCAGCAGCAGGCCACGGCCCTCGAGCAGGATCTGGTGGTTGTCGACGTCGACGACGCGATAGAGCTCGGGCCGCGGTGCGAAGCCGCGCACCAGCACGCGCTCATGGCGGTGACCAAAGCTCATTTCCACCGGCACGAAGCGTGTCGTCTCGACGCCGATGACGCCGGGCAGCCTCGCAAGCTCCAAACGTGCCAGCACCGCATCGCCGGGCTCGGCCGTCCAGACCGTCAGGTCACCGCGCAGCGACAGCGTGAACTGCGTGTCGATGATGGCCTCCATCGCATCACGGAAGTAGTTGCCCAGGATGGTGATGGCCACCGCCGCCGCCACACCGCCCACGGCCATCACGGTGCGCAGCGGCCGGCGCTCCATGTTGCGCGCCGTCATGCGCAGCGCCGGTCCCATGGCCTGCACGCCCAGCGTTTCCAGCAGCGTGCGCCGGTAGCGGCCCGGCGCTGGCGGGCGCATGGCTTCGGCCGGCGGCAGGCGCACCGTCGCCAGGATGGCGCTCAGCGTGCCGAGCACGGCGGTACCGACGGCGATGGCCGCGCTAATGAACAGCAGCGGCGCCGCCAGCCGGTGTTCGAAGTGCGGAAAGTGAAAGAACTCGGCGTAGAGCCTGGTCAGCACGCTGCCCAGCCGGTCCCCGACGGCCAGGCCCAGCAGCAGGCCGACGATGACGATGAACAGCACCAGCTTCAGGTAGTGGGCCGCGATGCTCGCGTTGGCGTAGCCCAGCGCCTTCAGCGTGGCGATCTGTTCGCGCTGCGTGCCCACCAGGCGCGTCACGACGACATTGAGCAGGAAGGCCGCCACGCCCAGGAAGATAGCCGGCAGCACGGTGCCGAGGACACGCTGCTCCTTGATCTCGTTGTCCAGCATCTGGTGCGAGACCTGCTCGTCGCGACCATGCACGTCGCGCCCGCCGTAGGGCGCCAGCTGCCGCGCCAGGCCGGCCATCGCGTCCTCGGCCGAGGCGCCCGGCGCGAGCTTGACGGCGACGCGGTTGAAGGCTCCCTGCATGTCGTAGGCGGCGGCCACGGCTTCGCGGTCCAGCCAGAAGACGCCAAAGCCGCGCATGTCGGGCATGCCCCAGAGGCCGGCAAAGATGTACTCGGGCGACAGCGCCGTGCCGACGATGCGCAGCCGGCGCTGCTTGCCGTTGACGAGGGCGTCGACGACGTCGCCGGGCTTGAGGCCGCGCGCCTGTGCAAACCCCTCGTTGACCAGCGCCGACAGGCTGCCGTCGCTGGCGGCCAGCCCGCCAAGGGTCGCCAGCCCCTGGCCGGCGCTGACCCTGACCAGGTTCATGCGCGGCGTCTGCTTGCGGTCCAGGCCGATGAGCTGGCCGACGATGGGATCGGCCAGGCCGGGGATGGTAACTCGCACGGCGGCCTCGACCGTCGTCTGTACGTCGGCCACGCCGGGCACCTCGCGCAGGCTGGCCTCCAGCGCCCGCGGTGCACGCTTGACACCTGCGAACAGGTCGGCGAAGCGGCCCTCGGCATAGAAGCGCTCGCGCGCCAGCTCCAGCGAGTCGACGGCGGACAGGCTGGTCACGAAGCCGGAGATGCCGCTGGCAACGACCAGCGCGATGGTCAGCGCCTGGCTCCACATCTGGCGCAGGTCGCGCAGCAGCTTGCGGTCCAGTGCACGCATTACCAGCTCAGCTCGGAGGGCGACAGCCGTTGCGCATTCGCGTCGATGCGCTGGATGCGGCCGTCGCCAAGGTGGATGACGCGATCGGCCATGGCCGCGATGGCCGCGTTGTGCGTGATGACGACGGCCGTCGTGCCGATCTCGCGGTTGACGCGGGCGATGACCTCCAGCACCAGCTTGCCGGTCTGGTAGTCAAGCGCGCCGGTGGGCTCGTCGCACAGCAGCACCTCGGGGCGCTTGACGATGGCGCGCGCGATCGCCACGCGCTGCTGCTCGCCGCCCGACAGCTGCGCGGGGAAATGGTCGCGCCGCTGTGCCAGGCCGACGAGGGCGACCGCCTCGTCGGCGGGCATGGGCGCGCGAGCGATGTCGGTCACCAGCTCGACGTTCTCGCGCACCGTCAGGCTGGGGATGAGGTTGTAGAACTGGAAGACGAAGCCGACATGCTCGCGCCGGTACGCTGTCAGCTCGGCCTCGCTAGCGCCGCTGAGCGCCCTGCCAGCGAAGTGGATTTCGCCGGCACTCGGCGTGTCCAGGCCGCCGAGGATGTTCAGCAGCGTCGATTTGCCGCTGCCCGAAGCGCCCAGCAGCACGATGAACTCGCCGCGCGCCACATTCAGGTCGACGTCGCGCAAGGCCTGCACCTCCACCTCGCCGCTGCGATAGGTCTTGCTCAGGCCGCGCGCGCGAAACAGCGGCGCGGCGTCGGGTTCAGTCGCCATACGCGTCCAAGCCCCGACGCCAGCCACAGGAAGAGGCGTCGCGATCGTTCATTTCACAGCGATGTTGCGCCGAGGTGCGCCGCCAGACCTTGCGCTAGAGCAAGGCCCAGCGCCAATGGTGGCTCAGAATCAACATGTTCCTGGGTCAATGAGGGGGTGTCATGTACCGAAGCCTGCTGGTTCATCTGGACGAAACCGAACGCTGCGCAGCGAGCGTGGATGTAGCAATGCGGCTGGCGCGCCGCTTCAGCGCCCACCTCGTCGGACTGGCGACCGCCGGTCGCATGCCGGTCTCCCTCGGCTTTGCTGCGTCGGCTGCCTTGATCGAAGCGCTTGAAGCCATGCGCGGCCAGGCCAAGCAACGGGTCAACAACTTCGTCGCGAACTGCCACACCGCTGGTCTGTCGTCGGTCGAGGGTGTTGCCGATGCCGAGAACGCGGTGCCTTCACTCATCGATCACGCGCATTGCAGTGACCTCGTCATCCTCGGCCAGGGCGAGGGGCGGGAGGATCGCGCCATCGTCGAGCAGGTGGTGCTGCAGTGCGCCCGGCCGACACTCGTGCTGCCCTTCACCGGACCCTTGGACACGCTGGGTGAGCGCGTCCTCGTCGCATGGAACGACAGCCCCGAGGCAGCTCGCGCATTGGCCGACGCGATGCCGCTGCTGTGCCAGGCTCGCGAGGTGACCGTCATCCGTTGCGAGGCACCCGGCGCGGCGCTGGAAGACCTGGGCGGTGCCATGCGCACCAAGCTGGAGGCGCTGCGCCGCTGGTTGGCGTGGCATGGCGTGGAGGCCGAGGTCCTGCTGGAGGCTTCAACCATGGACGCTGGCAACACGCTGCTGTCTCGCGCGGCCGATGTCGGCGCTGACCTGATGGTCATGGGCGCCTGGGGCCGCCCGCGCTGGAGCGAACGCATGCTGGGCGGCGCGACGCGCACGCTTCTGGAGACCATGACGGTGCCGGTGCTGATGTCGCACTGACCCGCTGGCGCTAGCCAGCGACGCGCACCCGACGGCAACGCCCGACAGGCTCCTCATATGGTCGCCGCCGTCAATGGTCATCGCATAAATGTTGATTTGAGAGGTGTGTTGAATCGATCGGGTGATGCGACACGCGCGTTGCAGCGACGATGAAGCAACCTCATATCCGCGGATTGGTTACCAGCATTTCATCGATCCGTCGCGGGCCTGCCTCGCTCTAGGGTCGGGGATCGGTCTTGCGAATGCCCTGGTAGGAGCGTCGAGGGTTGCCCTATCGGCGCTCATGCCGCATCGCCCGATCGAACCACTTTCGAATTCGATTTCAGACGGTCATTCCTTTCTCCTGTTGAGCCTGTGTGCCGATCGCCCAGACGAAGCCCGCCAGTTCCCGGACCACGGCCACGCAGATCTTGTTGGGCTGGACGCCCCGCTTGGTCAGTGCCGCGTAGCGCTCGGTCAGGCGCAACTGGCCTTTCCAGGCCTGCGTTCGTACCGCCTCGGACAGCCCTTCCTGGCGTGCGTTGAGTTCCTTTCCGATGCGCGCCTTGAAGCGGTAGTTCCAGGCCGACTCGACGAGCAGCCTGCGTGCATGGCCGTTGCCCGTCTTGGTGATGCTGCCCCGGCTCGTGCGCTCGCCGCTGGACTGCTCCGAGGGCACCAAGCCCAGATAGCCCATGAGCTTGCGTGAGTGGTCGAAGCGACTGAGGTCGCCGATCTCCGCCACCAGCCCGATCGCCGTGATCGCGGCCACGCCGCGTAGCGCCTGCAAAGCGTTAACGACGGGCTCAAAGCGCCAGTCCGCAATCGAAGCATGCACCGCCGTGGTCAAGCGCAGGACACGCTCGTCGGCCGATTTCACGGCCTGCCAATACTCGGTGAACGCCGTCTGCGCTGCAGCCTGCTCAAAGCTCAGTCGGGCCCGCCAGTGCTCGTGTGCTGCACACCAGGACGTCTTGCCGCCGTAGCGCAGGTCGTGTCGCAGCAGGAAGCCTTTGAGTTGCTGCCAGGCCTGCCTGCGGCTGTTCACCGCATCCTCACCCGCCCGTGAGAGATCGGGGATCGCTTCGTCCTCCGGGTCGGGGATCCACACCGCGCTCAGCTTGCCTGCACGCGAGTACTCCGCAAGCACCAGGCTGTCGCGGGCATCGGTCTTGACCCGGTTGTCGAGGCGTCTTCGAGGGTGTGAAAACCTGACACGCATACCCCTTGTTCGCCAATGCGCGTTGCAGTCCGAACCCTGTGGGCCCGGCTTCATAGACGATGTGCAGTTCCTCCACATCGCCGATCTTGGCCAACACCTTCAGCAGCTGCGGTACGTCGTGTGCGACCTTGCCGAACAGCCGCGCCTTCTCCCGCCCGGGGTCCGCCACCGACACCGCGATGCTGTCCTTGTGAACATCCAGTCCCACATGAATCTTGGTACGCTCTTCCATGGTCGGTCTCCTGGCTGCTGATGACGCAAGTCCCAGCATGTAGCTCTGCGCGTTTACCCGCGACCTACGATGTTGGAGACCGGCCACCCTCTCCGGCGGCGACCATGATGTCCAGGCGCTGCCGTCGAGCAAGTCCCGTTTGTCGGACACCTGAAGGTCGTCCAACGGATCCAGGGCATCGGCGAGCATCACGCGCACCGTCTCGGCGGCGATCACGCCCAGGCCGGCCGCCGTACGCAACGCGCTACTGACGGCCGCGCGGCTGCTGAGGGAGGCGTCCGCGCCGGACTCAGTGGCACCGTGTGCAATGCCATCGACGGCGCGACGCGCCACCAGCGCCACGTCGGCGCTCGCCGCGTGGGCTTTTTGCATCGCCAGACGCACGATCACGTGAGCCGTGTAGCCGAGGTCACCGCGAGCATCCTGCATGCCCGCGAAGGCACCACGCGCTACACCCTGGACGTCGGCGGCGAACTCGGCACCGGCTCGTCCACCTGCAGCCAGGCTTGCACCCAGGACGTGATCCAGCACCGAATTCCAGTCACGGCCGACCAGCTCGCCCGCCTGCAGTGCAGTTGCCACCGTGCGCCGAACGGCGCGGGCCAGCTCGGCCCCGATGTCATTCAACCCGCGGGCTGGCGTACACGGCACAGGAACGGCAGCGCCGGTGGCGGTGACAGCGGTCTGGCTTGCCATGGGCGGTCTCCTCGGATGCGGTGTTGAACGGTAGGCGCGGATGGCGACTCAGGGATTGATATTTCTCAGCCTCGGTGCCGCGCGGCCACCACGGTGCGCCCGGCTCGACCCTAGTCATCCTCGTCGCGCATGATGTCGCCCTCCAGCACGCGGCCATAGGCCAGTTCCAGCACGCGGGCGTCGCTGAAGCCGGCGATGCGGAGGCGTCGCCCGCGCGGCACGACGACCGTGTGGCCCGCGCCTTGCAGCGCCGCAGGCGGCCGCTCAGGCTGACCTCGACCTGGCCGTACAGCACATGCCAGACCTCGCTGCGCCAGCGGTGGTGCTGCACGCTGGTGCGGCAGCCGGCGCGGATGAAGAGCTTCTTCACCCACAGGCCGCGTGTGCGGCGAAGCACGGTGTAGCCCCCCCCACAGCCGGCACACCGCCGGCTGCTCGGGAATAACGGCCGACACCATCGTCGCCTTCAAAGGCCCAGCCGCTTGAATAGGACCGCCATGGGCATCGACGCCATGCACACCACCGAATCCGCACCGCCGTAGTAGATGTAGAGGTCATCGCCCATGACGACGGCGCCGCAGGGGAAGACGACGTTGGGCGTCTGGCCGATGCGCTCCTCGGGCGTCTCGGGCTCCAGCAGCGTGGCCCCAGTGTCGGCCAGCACGCGGCAGGGATCGTCGCGGTCGAGCAGCATGGCCTCGACCTTGTAGACACTGTTCGGCTTGGTGACGCGGTGGAACAGCAGCAGCCAGCCATGCGGGGTGTCGATGGGCGGCGCGGCGATGCCGAACTTGCGGTTGTCCCAATAGGTAGTGCGCGGCGTGATGACCGCCGAGTCGTGGTTCAGCCAGCGGCCCTCGCCGAACTCCAGGCTCGCACAGCGGTTGATGCGGATGCTGTCGCCGAAACGATGGAAGACGACGAACTGGCCGCCGATCTTGCGCTCCAGCAGGCAGGCGTCCTTGTCGTCGATGCCAGGCGGCGTCACGACCTGCGGCGGCTGCCAATGCCAGCGCCGCGCGAGGAAGTCATCCACCGCCAGCCGTGTGTAGGCCACACGCGGCGTGTAGCCGTCAAAGGCCGTGTAGAACATGTAGACCATGCCGTCGAGCAGCGTGAGCCGCGGGTCCTCGCAGCCGGAATTGCCGGGGCGCAGCTTCTGTTCGAAGGGCGCCGACGGCTCGTAGATGGGCGTGGCCGGCCGCTCGTCGATGTGCATGCCGTCGCGGCTGCACGCGAAGCCGAGGGTGGAGGTGCCATCCAGCGCCATGGCCCGGTAGATCAGGTGCACCGTGCCGTCCAGCAGCAGCGCAGCCGGGTTGAAGCAGGCCAGCGCCTCCCAATGGAACTCGGGCCGCGGCGCCAGGATGGGGTTTCCGGCAAAACGCATGAAGCCCTGGCGATGCTGCACGCTCTGCTCGAAGGGCTGAGGCGCCCGCGCCTGCAGCGCATTCAGCAGCGCGGGCAGTGGGCAGCGTGCCGCGCAGCAATTCGTGTCGGCGCCTCCGTAATAGACCACCAGCTCTTCGCCGTAGATGACGGCGCCGCTTGGGAAGATGACGTCGTCCACACAGCCCTGCAGCTCGTAGCCGGCTTCGGGCAGCAGCAGCGGCTCGTCAACTCGGCTGCGCACGACGCGCGGGTCGTCGGCGTCGAGGAGCGCCGCCTCAATGGCGAAGCGCCGGTGAGACGTCATGTAGCCGCGGATATAGGAATGCACTAGCAGCCAGCCCTCGGGCGTGCGCAGCGGCGGCGCACCCACCTCGACCTGGTCCGCAGGGCCGCGCAACAGTGGCACCACATGCTCGTCGAGGCTGCGATACCACTGCTCCCACCAGGATTGCGTCCACAGGTCCTCGATGCGGTCGAAGCGGGCGATGGCCACCTTGGCTGGCGGCATGTCGGTGTGCACCGTCAACACGGCGGCGATCCGGCCGCCCACGCGCTCGGGGAACAGCGCCATCGCCTTGGCGTTGAAGGGCGTGACCGGGTGCTTCTCAAAGTGCACGAAGTCGTCGGTGACGGCCACGGCGACGCGGATGCCGCGTGCCTCGAACGGATACACCGACAGGCAGGTGTAGAAGATGTAGAACCGCCCCTCGAAGAAGGTTACCCGCGGGTCTTCGCAGCCGTAGCGCTCCCAGTGGTGTTCGGGCCGGATGAGTTGGCGGCGCTCGCCGAAATTCCGGCCGTCCTCGCTGCGCGCATAACCTACCGACGCCAGCGACAGCGACACGCCGTCAATGTCGGTGGGGCCGGACTGCGCCCGGTAGACGAGGTGGTGGGTGCCCCGGTCCTCGACGACGCTGGGATTGAATGCGGCCAGCAATTCCCAGGACGATTCCTTGCTGGCGGAAAGCAAGGGGTTGCCTGGATCGCGTTTCAACATCGTCATGCGGCCTCCGGTCGTCCGTTCTGTGCGTCGGCGCCGCGGCCGGGCGCAATTGCGCCAGCAGTCGCCGGAGCGGAACTGTGGCGGCGCACACCACCGTGTCCGCCCCGCCGTAATAGACATGAAGCGTCTCGCCAATCAATGCGGCACCGCAGGCGTAGACGACGCCGGCCTTGCAGCCGTCGTTCTCGTAGCGGGCAGCGGGTTGCAACAACGGGTAAGGCAGGCGACCGAGCACGCGGCGGGGGTCGGTGAGGTCCAGCAGCATGACACCGAGCTTGTAGCGACCGGGGTCGTTGCGGTCCATAGCGTGATAGATCAGCAGCCAGCCGGCCGGTGTCTTGATGGGCGGCGGGCCGGCGCCGCGCGGGCGGTTGTCCCAGGCGCCGTCGCGGCTTGCGTAGGCGAAATGGCTCTCGATGCAGGTACCACCGGGGAAGTCGAGCTTCGGCCGGAAGTCGATCATGATGCCAGGCGAGATGCCGTGTAGAACGGCAAAGCCTCCGCCGATGCGCTCGGGGAAGACCACCCAGTTCTTGTGCGCCTCGTGCAGTGGCGAGATCAGCACCGGTGCCTTCCATTCCCAGCGGCGGGCAACGAAGTCCGCCACCGCAATCGAAGTCAGGGCGACACCTGGCGGGTGCTGGCCATCGAAGGCCGTGTAGGTCATGTAAAGCGTGTCGTCGACACGCGTCAGCCGCGGGTCCTCGCAGCCGCCGCGGCTGGGGCCCGAGCCGTAGTCACAGGGCGCGGCCGCATCACCTTCGGCATAGGCACGAGGCATGCCGGCGTCGTAGATGGGCAGCCCGCCGCGCTCATCGATGTTGACGCCATCGCTGCTCGCCGCGTAGCCGAAGGTCGACAGGCCGTCGTTGCCGACGGCGCGGTAGACGAAGTGCACGCGTCCGCCGAGCTCGATGGCCGCGGCGTTGAAGACGGCCTGCGATTCCCATTCATGCGCCGGCAGCGGCTGCAGCATGGGGTTGCGCACGGCGCGGTCAAGCATAGCCTGGGGCCCCGGCAGAGAGACTGCGGGCATGCCCAGCGCTGGGGCGGAGGCTAGGAAGAAGGGGAAGGACAGCGAGGAATCCCGACCACGCTCACGCCAACGCGCAATGAGGCGATCCCCTTGCACGGCAAGCCACGCGCGCCTGACCTCGCCATGGGAACGCGGCAAGGGCTGGATGTACTGCCACAGCGGCCTGCCCGCCCGGCCAGCAGCCGTCATGCGCAGCTGCAGCACATGGCTGGCGCTCGAATAGAAAAGCCTGCAGCTACCGCGAACGGTGTTCAGGCGCGCAATACAGCGCATGGATGCCATAGGCTCGCTCCATCTGCTTCCGCGCATTGGCGGCACTGACTCAAGGACCTGGCGGGCATGAGCGCCAGATGCGCCTCGCAGCTCGGTCGATGGCGCAAATCTAGAAGCCCGGGCGCGAGGCGCATTGCGCAATCGCAAGATCCGGCACGCTCCGCTGACGCGCTCCGATGGCGCGTTCGACAGACCGCGGATCAGTGGCGTTGCAACTGGCTCTACGGTCACCTGAAGCGCGTCGCCAAGGCCTTGCAGCGCGCCAAACTCGATCTGGCGCGCAATCGCATCGATCGCGTCGCCAAGCGCGACATGCCCGACATGCGCGTCTTCATGCTGCACGTGATTCACGCCGAGTTCCTGATCGGTAAGACTCACATCGATGCGCGCCGCGAATGACGCGCCCAGATAGGCCGGCCTATGCACCCGCTCGATGCGCACTCGCCATGACAGCAGGTCGGCGCTGCCGCGATCAAGCTCGGCCACGCGTTCGCGGACGGCGCTCGCCAACGCGGATGACGCCAGCATGCCGATGAACTGCAATTGCAAGCCCGGCTTCTTTGAAGCTTTCGCCGCTTGAGTTTCACAGCCCCGGCGTGGCGGCAGTGGCGCGCTGGTGTCGGTGCCGTAGTCGAGCGAAATGGTGGACGTGGGGTCTCCTGGCATCACCACTGGACCAAGATAGGCCGCGCCGCGCCCCGGCAGCTTGCGTTCGCGCAAACGGACTGGCCCGAAGGTGTTGCCCGGGCCAGACCCGCCTCAGCCACGTCACGCCATCCAGCGGAGTGCTTTCGACGATTTCATTGACACACCGCAAGCCGCTGCCGCGCGCCCCGGCTAGCGTGAGCAAGGCTCGCATCAAGCGCCAAAGGCGCCACACACCGCATGGACTACAAGGACTACTACGCCACGCTGGGCCTCACGTCTGCGGCGACGCCGGAGGAGGTCAGGCGCAGCTACCGCAAGCTGGCGCGCAGGTACCACCCCGACGTCAGCCGCGAGCCCGAGGCCGAGGCGCGCTTCAAGGAGATGGCCGAGGCCTACGAGGTGCTGAAGGACGAGGACAAGCGCGCCGCCTATGACCAGTTGGGGCAGGAACTGGCCCGCCGACGCGCGGCAGGCGCAAGCGCCGGGGCAGGTCCGGGTTGGGACACGGGCTTCGAGTTCCACGGCGCCGGCGACGGCGCCGACACCGGGGGGGCGCACAGCGACTTCTTCAATGGGCTGTTCGGCGCGGCCCGCCGCTCTCGGTCGGCCAGCGTGCGCTGGCGCGGCGAGGATCATCACGCCCGCGTCGAGGTCGACCTGCAGGAACTCTACCAAGGCGGCTCGCGCAGCCTGACCTTGCGCGCGCCGGTGATGGGTGCGGATGGCCGACTCACGCTGGCGGAACGACAACTCGACGTGCAGATCCCCAAGGGCATGCTGCCCGGCCAGCACCTGAGGCTGGCGGGCCAGGGCGCCCCGGGCGGTGGCGGTGGCCCGCCGGGCGATCTCTATCTCGCGGTCGAACTGAAGCCGCATCCGCGCTACCGGCTGTCGGGCCGCGACGTGTTCTTCGACCTGCTCGTCGAGCCGTGGGAAGCCGCGCTCGGCGCGGAGGTGCGCACGCCAACACCCGTCGGCACCGTCGAGTTGAAGGTGCCGCGCGGCAGTGGCCAGGGCCGCAAGCTGCGTTTGGCGGGCCGGGGCCTGCCAGGCTCTCCGCCCGGTGACCTGTACGCCGTGCTGAACCTGGTGCTGCCCCCGGCCGACACACCGGCCACCGAGCAAGCCTGGCGCACCTTCGCCCAGGCCTTTGGCGGCTTCGAGGCCCGCCCTTCGACCGAGCGATGACTCATGCCCACCGATCAGATCCCCGAGCCTCTCATCCTTGAGCAAGATGTCTGGCTGTCGCTCACCGAGCTGTACGCTGCCTGTGATGGCGAGTCGGTCGCCATCGACTTGTTGATCGACGAAGGCGTGCTAGTGCCGAACGGCGCGGCTCCCGAGGCCTGGCATTTCAGCGGTGCGTCGCTGGCACGCGCACGCACGGCGATGCGGCTGATGCGCGACCTGGAGGTCAATGGCCCCGGCGTTGCGCTGGCGCTGCAGCTGCTTGACGAAATCGCGGCCCTGCGTGCCCAGCTCGACAGCACCGACTGACAAAGCGCAAGGCGACGTTGCGGCGACCGGCTAACTTGGGCGTGGCCGTCCGTTGATGGCGAGGAGTCGCTGACATGAAGTTCCCCCACCTTACCGCAACCACCCTGCTGGCCGTGTCGACCCTTTCTACTCTGGCCCAACCGGTGCCGCCCGCGTCCGGCCCCGGTCCCTGCGCTCCGGGCGCGGCGAATGCATCCCCCTGCCCGCCTCAGTCGCAGGGGCCTCACCACCATCGCATGCGGCGCCAGATCGCCGGCAGCGGCGACACGCCCGGCTGGTCGATGATGAGCGCCGAGGAGCGCAGGGAACACCAGCAGAAGATGCACTCGATCAACAACTACGACGAGTGCAAGGCCTATCTAGACAAGCATCGTGAGCAGATGGTCGAACGCGCCCGCAAGCTGGGGCGGCCGTTGGTTCATGAGCCGCGCCGGGATGCATGCGCGCCGTTGAGGCCCGCCAGGCCCTGAGCGCGTGCGGTCGCACGGGCTCTTCCGGCGTATCGCTGCAGACCCAGTGCGCCGATAGCGCCTTAGCCGAAGGCCGACCAACGTGCCGGCGACTGCGCGGGGTCAAGCCCTGGCGCAGAGCTGAACCGCAAGCTGTCAACATGCATTTCGCGCAGCTCCATGATCGAGACGTCGTGCGCGTGCTGTCGCTGTCGGGCGGCGGCTTACTGGGCCTGTACGCCGTGGTCTCGCTAGCGGGGCTCGAGGAGCATGTCGGCGAGCCGATAGCCCAGCGCTTCGACCTGTTGGCCGGTACGCTGGCCCTGGCCCTGGCCCTGGCCCTGGCCCTGGCCCTGGCGCTGGCGCTGGCCTACGAGGTGCCCGTGGTCCGGCTGGTGGAGCTGTTCGTGCAGCAGGGGCCGGCCGTGTTCTCGGCGCGTAATCTGCTGCAAGGCGCGCTGAGCCGGCTGCTCGACCTCAGCCGCTCGGTGATGGGCCGAAGTTCAGCGGCCAGGCACTCCGCGAGGCCTTGCACGCGGAACTCGGCGACCGGCGCCTGGACGATTCCCTGCACCGCGTCATCGTGCCGGAGGTGGATGTGGGGCGCTGCCAGAGCAAGGTCTTCAAGACGCCGCACGTGGAGGCCTCGCTGGGCGATGGCGACTGCAGCGTCGCCGAGGTGCCAATGGCGTCGTGCGCCGCGCCCGCCTACTTTCCTTCGGTACGCATCGGTCGGCGGCTCTACGCTGACGGCGGGCTGTTCGCCGCGGCGCTGGACCAGATCGCCCTGCATGAACTGGAGCAGTTCATCGGCGCTCCTGCAGAGCGGGCGCGCATGCTGTCGATCGGCACTGCCGTGGCGCACTACCGGCCTTCAGGAGGTGGGCGCGAAGATGCCGGCGCCGTTGGCTGGCTGTCCGACGGGCGCCTCGTGCTGACCATGCTGGCGGCACAGCAGCAGCATGTTCAGGCGATGCTGGAGGACCGCCTGGGCGCGCGCTACCTGCGCCTGGATGCCGACTGGCCGTCGGACGCAGTCCTGTGCATCGACGTGGCCACCGCTCGGGCAGTCGACTGCCTCAGCGCGCTGGCCCGCAAGACGCTGCGCAACACCGATGCAACGCTGCTGGCCGAGTTCATCGGCTGAGCCGCGCGCTGCTCAACCGGCCAGCCGGGCGGCGAAGCGCCTGAGCGGCTTCACATGGCTGGGCGCGTCGATATCACCGGCCTTGACCGCCAAGGTCACGAGCGGCGGCCTGCCACACAGGTGCTCCAGCTCGGCGAACGCACGCGGCCCCCCCCCGAGCCCCCTTCGGTGCAGAAGAAGGCCACCTGTCTGAATTGCTCCGCATGCTCGCGCACGTAGCTGCGCACGGGCGCGGCGAGACCCCAGTCCAGACCGGCGTGCCGATCACGACGAGGTCGTAGTCGGCAGGGTTCCGTCCCGACCGCTTGATGGCTGGCGCAGCACCTGTGGATGCCAGCCAGCTCGAACACAGATGCCCCACAGCCCGCTACGGTCACCGCCTTCGACCCGGATCCTGTCGACCTCGGCTCCGCATCTCGAAGCGACTTATCTGGCCACCTGCTCGGTGTGGCCAGACAAAGAGTAATAGACGATCAATGTCTCCATGCGATGGCCATCCTGACTGCCGGTTTGGATGGCGTGCGGCCACGCCTACCGAGTGCGGCCACGCCTGGATTCCTCGCACCGATCAATCTAGTCGCGTAAGGCAGCGGCACATTGAGATTGCTCGAGGACCTCGACTTCTTGATTTCTCGCAAAGCGGCCTGGTCTTCATCGGCAGACCATCGCTGAGGGCTGGCACACACCGGCCCGTGCCACTGACACTTATCGAAGGAGCCATCCATGACTGCATTGACACGCATCGACGAGTTCGACGACATGATTCCCCAGCTGTTCCGCGGCTTCCTGGCGCCCATGCGCGCCAGCCAGATGCGCGAGCCTGGCGATCTGCGCGTCGACATCAGCGAGAACGACAAGGTATTCAGCGTGCGCGCCGAGATCCCCGGCGCCAAGAAGGACGACATCCGCGTTTCGGTCAGCGGGGACATGGTCTCGATCTCTGCCGAGGTGAAGAAGGAATCCGAAGAGAAGGACGGCCGGGCCGTGGTGCGTGAACGCTATTTCGGCAGCTCGTCGCGCAGCTTCCGCCTGGGCAGTGCACTTGACGACAAGGCGGCCGAGGCCAAGTTTGAGAACGGCGTGCTGACGCTGACCCTGCCCAAGCGCGCGGAAGCCTCGTCCAAGCAAGTCGAGATTCGCTGAACGGCCGGTATCGACTGTTGCGCACCACCATGCCCCCACAGCCGCTCGAACCCGTAGACGCAGCCTGGTTCCACCTCGACGGGCCGGCCAACCAGGCCATCGTCACGGCGGTGTCGCTGACGGCCTGGCCGTTGCAGTTCGCCAAGGTCTTGCGCGCACTGGAGCACGGGCTCCTGTCCTTCGAGCGCTTTCGCCAGCGGGTGGTCGACAGCGGCAGCGCGTTGTCCTCCCCGGCCTGGGAAGACATGCCCGGCTTCAACCTCGACCGGCATGTCCATCGCGCCGCCCTGCCCGCCCCGCACGACGAAGAAGCCCTACTCGCAATGATCGGTGATCTGGCGGGGCAGCCGCTCGACCATGCGCTGCCACTCTGGCAGGCCTATGTGGTGGAGAACGTCGGCTCAGGTGACGCACTCGTCTTTCGCTACCACCACTGCATCGGCGACGGCGCGGCCATGATGACCGTGGCGGCGCGCCTCTTCTCCGCGCTGCCGGGCCACTCTGCCTTGCCGCCCGCAGCCTCTGCGCCGGCTGCGCCTCCGACGGAGGCGCCGGGGCTGCTGGATACGGCACGCACCGCGCTGTCCGCAGCCACGTCCCTGGTCGGCCTGTTGATCAAACCAGCCGACCCGCCTTCCCCGTTCAAGGGCCGGTTCGCCACCAGCCAGCGCGTGGCCTGGTCCGGGCCGGTTGCCATCCGCGACGCCAAGGCCATAGGTGCGGCCAGCGGGGCCAAGGTCAACGACGTTCTGACGGCCTGCGTGGCCGGTGCGCTGCGCCGCTATCTGCAGGGCCGCGGCATCGATGTGCGCCGCAAGACACTGCGCGCCATGGTGCCGCTCAGCTTGCGCCCGCCCGAGCGCGTCGGCCAGCTCGGCAATATGTTCGGCCTGGTGATTCTGGAGCTGCCGGTGGCGGCGGCGAGCCCGGCGCGCCGCCTGGCGCTGACCCAGTCGCGCATGGACGCGCTCAAGCGTCCTCGCAGGCACTTGCCATGCAAGCCCTGTTCGACCTGTTCGGCCGCGGCCCCAAGATGCTGGAAGACCTGTCCAGCCTGGTGCTCGGCAGCAAGGCCAGCGTGGTGCTGACTAATGTGGCCGGCCCGTGCCAGCCGGTGAGCCTGGCCGGCGCTCCCGTCGAGCGGATGATGTTCTGCGGGCCGCACCCCGGCAACGAGCGGGGGATGGGTATCAGCATCTTCAGCTACCGCGGCGAGGCCACGTTGAACGTCGTGGCGGACGCCGCGCTGGTGTTAGACCCGGCGTCGATCACACGCGCCTTCGACGGTGAATTCGCCGCGCTGCTGAAGCAGTCGAAGACGGCGCCAAAACGGCGCCGCGCCAGCACCCGAGGGGCCTGACAAGCCAGAGGGCGGCCGGGTCCAAAGGCCCTTAGCTGGGCTCGGCGAGGACGAAACAGTTGCGCCCCATCTTCTTTGCCTTGTAGAGCGCACGGTCGCACGAGAGGATGAGGGCCTCGCGCGTTGCACCGTTTCGAGGAAATCGTGCAGCACCGATGCTGAGACTAGGGGTCAACACCGCGTCACCCACCAGAAACGGTTGCCGAGCGCTGTCCAGCATTCGTTCGGCCAGGATTTCGACACCGTCGCTCAGGCCGGCAGTCAACACGAGGAACTCATCACCGCCCACCCGTGCGACCGTGTCGTAGTCACGCACGCAGGACTTGATGCGCTCTGCAATCTCGACCAGAAATTTGTCCCCGGCTGGATGGCCGTAGGAATCGTTGACATCCTTGAAATTGTCGACATCGATACCGAGCAGGTAGACCCTTTCGCGTGTCCTCGTGGCCCTTGCGATCGCCTCATCGATCCGGTCCCGCAACAGCAGTCGATTGGGCAGGCCAGTCAGGTGGTCATGCGTGGCCAGGCGCTCGGCCTCTTCCTTCGCCGCCTTCAACGCCATCTCGAGGCGCTTGATGGGCTCGACGTCGGCCACGTGAACGAATATGCCTTGCACCCGACCGTTCACGATGCGCGGGATGTAGGTGGCCAGGCTGTGGCGTACGCCGCTGCCGTCGGGCCGGGGGATGGCACGCTCGAACACCTGCTGCTCGCCACGGTAGGCGGCCTCGATGTGGTGCAGGTTCTTCTCGTACAGCGGACCGAGCAAGTCCTTCAGCGTGGTGCCCAGCAACTCGTCGCGACCTCGACCGAACCAGTCCCGGTAGGCATGGTTAGCGAACCGGCAGACCTGATGGCTGTCCCAATAGGCCACCATCGCATCGAGGTGATCCACGAGTTCAAGGAGAAGGTCTGCGGTGTCGACGGATTCGTCCGAAGGTGCGACTTTTTCAGACAGGTCAGGCATGCGTTGCTAAGGCTTGACGGAGATTGCGCGCATGAGGTTATCGGTGCGTCAGGCAGGGCGCTCAGCGGCGGGTGATCAGCATCCCGATGAGGGCGCCAACTCCCGCGGTCGCAGCGATCACCGTCCAGGGATTCGCGTGAACATAGCCGTCTGCGGTCAGGCCGGCCGCGCGCACCTTCTCCATGCCCTCGTGGGGCACCGCCGCCAGGTTCGCCCTGGCTTCGGCAACGCTGCCCTGCATGCGCATACGCCATTCGTGGGCGCTGTCTCCGGTCTGGTCGGCAGTCTGGCGCAGGGCTTCCTCTGCGTCGTGAACAAGGCGCTTCAGGTCGGCTCTCATTCGGCCCATATGTTGAGTCGCGTCTCGGTTCATTTCGGCTCCTGGCGTCTTGAAGCTCATAGTCTGCTCGGCGTGGAGCCTGGCGCCTTGAGCAATGTCAATGCCAAGGCGTCGACCTCCCCGTTTTCGGGGTCCGCAGCGCTCCCCTCGGAGGCTTGCGAAATCGCAAGGCCACTCGCGCCTGCACCTCTAGTCTTGATCGCCCACCACCACCGTACGAAAGGATCAAGCATGTTGCTCTCTCAAGTCCCCACGGTTCACGAATACTCCCAAGGCGGCGCGACCGATGGCGTCGCCGTCACGTCCTACGGCAAAGGCCAGCTCGTCGGGACAACCTACACCGTCCCGGCTCACGGGCAGATCGACGTCAACTTCGAGTTGCAACTTGAATGCGTCACGGCCGAGCAGATCAAGGCTGTAAACGAGTTGATTCGCGGACTCCTCGACGTGTCGCGTCAACATGAGTACGACAACCTCAACAAGACCGAGGCCAGCGGCGGGCTGAGCTTCTTCGCCTTCTTCAGCGGCGGCTTGAAGTCCAGCACGACCAACACCAACCACACGATGGACAAGTGGGGCCTGAGTGAGGACAACCAGAAGAAGATCATCAGCGAGATGATGACGTTGGCCAACAAGATGAACCAGTTCGGCTACAAGGGAACGATCTTCAACAAGGACTACGACTACTCCGTGTCGGGAAATCTGTTCGGCATCGTCATGGACTGCACCGTCCAGCAGGGCACCTCCTCGACTCAATTCCGGGCGCTCGCCCCCAACGTCCACCTCGCGGACACCTCGGGGACGGCGACCTTGCCGACCGTTGGCAAGCTGTACTGATGCCAGGTGAGCGAGCAGCCGCGCGCGGGCAAGTCGCTCGCCGCGCTGTGCATCTGCACGGCAGCACTGGGCGCATCGGCACAACACCTCCCCGTTGCCGTCGGCCACGGGCTGGAGAGACCGGCAATTGGGTTCGCCTTGCGCGTCGATCTGGGCAGCTCACTGCCCGGGCCTCTTGGCGAGTCCCCGGCGTGGCTGTCACTGGATGGGGCGCCAGCGTCACCAAGCCAGGGTAGCGTCTGGCGCGCAAGCGACAGCGAACTGCATGGCGCCCGAGTCGCTGGACTTGGCATCGAGTGGGCGCTCAGACGCGGGCAAGGTCCTGATGTCGACGTGGGCATCGATTTCACGAGGCGTTCGGGCTACGCGCTGGACTTCGATGCCGCATTCGCCGAGCAAAAGTTGACGATGCCCAACACAATGCTCGTCGCCGCCTCGGCAAGCGCTTCAGGCCGCACGGCGATCAACAGCGTCGCGTTGCTGGCCAGCCTGCGAGTCGATGCGCCGATTGACAACGACGCTTTGTCCTTTTCATGGGCCAGCTTCGGCCTGGGCCTCGGACATATCGGCGTTCAAGCGTTCACCGCACAACTCGACGCTAGGCTTCGCATCCAAGGCCCGGGCTTTGCCATCGACGACCGGTTCAGCAGTGGCCAGCTGCTGATACGCAAACACGCCTTCAACGGTTTCGCTTGGCAGGCATCGGCGGGGCTGGGCTGGCACCTGGGATCCGGCAGGGCCCTCCGGATGGGCCTGCGTTACGCCAATCTGGGCACTTATCGACTGATCTGCGAGACGAGCGAATGGCGCGTCGAGGCCCAGGGCGAGGTGCTGCGCGCCGTGTTCGCGACAAGCCGCTCGCGCTTCACGGTTCACGAGTTGCTCGTGTCGTTTGCTCAGCGCTTCTGACCGATGCACACGCCGGCTGTCGCGCGTCAACGATTCGCAGGCAGCCACAAGCGGACACCTGCAACTGCTCAGGTGGGCGACGAAAGGGGCCTACGAAGACCCATGACATATCTCAATGTGCTGGCTGCGGCCGCGAACTAGATTGATCCGAATGGCCATGGGTTTGCAGGAGGCCAGCCACCGCAAGGATGCAACATGAAGACTGATTCAGAGCTGAAGCGTGATGTCGCTGCCGAGTTGAGCTGGGACCCCGCCATCAACGCCACGGCCATCGGCGTTGCCGTGAAGGATGGCGTGGTGACCTTGAGCGGACACCTGGACACCTTCGGCGAGAAGTTCGCCGTCGAGCGCGCGCTGCGACGCGTCGAGGGCGTCAAGACGATCGCCATGGAGCTCGACGTCAAACTCGCGCCCGAGCACAAGCGCAGCGATACGGAGATCGCCGCCGCCACTGACGCCATGCTCGCCTGGAGTAGCAATGTGCCGGCAGACAAGGTGCGTGACGGTCGAACACGGCTGGGTCCGCCTCAGCGGCGAGGTGGACTGGGACTACCAGCGCAAGGCCATCGAGCTTCAGCTTCGGCCGCTCGTCGGCGTGGTCGGCCTCACCAACGAGATCATGCTGAAGCATCGGCTCATACCTGGCGATCTCTCCGCGCGGATTGAAGGCGCGCTGGAACGGCAGGCGCACCCTGAGGCACGCAGGATAGAGGTCGGCGTGGATGCCGGCACCGTGACGCTGCGCGGCCTAACGCACAGTTGGCAGGAGCGCGACGCCATCGTCGGCGCTGCCTGGTCTGCGCCGGGAGTTCGTTGCGTCATCAACGAAGTGCAGATCGCCTCCTGATACGCTCCCATGCGCTGGGGCCTGTTCATCGCGCTCGGCGCTGCACTCGTGATCTTGCTCTGGGGTGCCTTGAGGCTATTGATCGCCTACGTCACGCGCGACTGACCGAGTGCCGACCCAACACGCGGCACCGCTCAGGCGTGCATGTACAGGCGATTGAAGGGGTAGACCGACCGGGCCGCCATCCAGTTCGGCCGCGATCCGAATCACGTCGGACATGCTGCCCTCGATGTCGATGTGCCCGCGCACATAGGCATCGGCCAGATCACCTAGCTGGCCATACACCACGCTGTCCAGCCCATTGCGGTCTCGCAGCCTCAGCCTTACTGCAGCGGCCGCCACACCGGCACAACCCTCGGGCCACCCGCGTGCCAATTCGTCGGGCAGTCTGCCCAGCGCCCTGTGAAAGCCGGCATCGATACCCCGCATCGGCGACTCCTGGCGCTCGGTTTGGCTGCGGAGGAACCCACAGCGCCACGTGCGCGTTTCAAGGGCGCGCGCGGGCCAAAGCCAGCCATTGAGCGCGATCAAGCCGCGCGCCCCCGACCGTGCCCGCCGGGCAAGAAACCGCGATTGCGAAATCGCAATGCGCCGCGAAACGACGCGGCTAACTTGCATTTCGCGAGTGCATTCGCCCTCTGCTTCACCGAAGAAACAGTATGAAGAGAAGTGGAAAATCCTTGCCCCTGCTGGCCGCAAACATGCTCCTTGTTGGCGCCGCTTGGTGCGCACCCGTCATCTCGCTGGTGCCGCAAGTGGGCGCCGTGCTGCCCCTGCACAACTTCTATGTCGACGTCGTCGTCTCGGGGCTGCAGTCCGGCGGAACCAACAGCTTGCTCGGCGCGTTCGACCTGACGCTGAACTACGACCCGCAGATCGTCCAGTTCCTTCAGATCGGCTCTTCTCTGGGCGTCGGCCTGGGTGACCCGGATGACACGGCACATACGTTCAAGGGAGCCGACGCAAGCGTCCCTGGCAGCTTCCGCTTCTACGAGGTGTCCCTGCTGGAAGGTAGCGCCGCGAACTGCTTCTTCTGCGCCGGACCCTATCTCGAAGACCTACAGAACGACAGCTTCTTGCTGGCGCACATGCTGTTCTACAGCACAGGGCCGTTGGGTCCCGCCACAGGTGCCGCAGCATTCAGCCTCTCCTCGCCTTTGCTGGCCGACGCAGACGGCAATGCGATCGGCCAAGTCTCGACGGTCGGCGCGGTTGTCAACGTCATTCCCGAACCGTCTGGCCCTTTGCTGGCGTTGGGCGCCCTGATGGGCGCCATGCTCGCCGGTGGCAAGCGCCGCATCAGCGTGCGTGATCGCGCGCATGCTGCGGCCGCGCCGTGGGTGCGGCTGCTGCAAGCTCGCTTTCCTGTTCGCTCCCGGATGAGTTGGCTTGCGGCTGCCAGCTTTGCGCTGCTGGCCGCAGCGGGTGCCCAGGCCGCAGAAACGGTCAGCCTCGCCAGTGGAACCGTGGCGCTCGGCAACACCGTCGAGTTCCAGGGTCACCGCTACTACCTGGCACCCCAGAAAGGCGTCAGTTGGGATCGGGCCCGCGCCCTCGCCGCCCGCGAGACCGTCGTCCTGACCGACGGCACCGTGCTCAAAGGCCATCTGCTCACCATCAACAGCCAGGCCGAGCAGAACTTTGTGCACGACACCTTCCGCAACGCCGTCGATCCTTTCGGCTTCGGCATGATTTGGCTGGGCGGCTACCAGTCCTCCAGCGACCTGGAACCCCTCGGCAACTGGGCCTGGATCACCGGCGAGGAGACCGGCGACGCCAGCACGCAGTGGCGCTACAGCTTCTTCACCCCCGGCGAGCCGGCAGACGGTCCCAATCCGACGCTTTCGAACGACCCGAACCCGTACAACGTGGAGGATGCACTTCGCCTGCTCTGGTTCTGTGGCAACCGTTGCGGGCGCTGGGACGATTTCCATCGCGGCGACACGGCCGGCGGGGATCTGCTGCGCTTCGTCATCGAGTTCGACCAGCTCGGCGACAACTTCGTGCAGCTGCGCTCCCCACCCGCGATCGTCAGCAACTCGCTGTGGCGTTCGAACAGCCAGTTCGTGAGCGGCTGGCAGCTGCCTGAGTTCAACGACGCCAACTGGGTCGCCGCGCGAGCGCCCTACCCCTCGCCGGTACCGCCGACGGATCTCATGCCCGGCACCAATGCGCAGTTCATGTGGCATGACCCGCAGAGCACGTCGGACGGCACGACCGGCAACACCACCGCCTTCTTCCGCTACACCTTCAACGTCAACGGCACGGTGGACAGCCGGCCGCTGGTCGGAGCGGCACGTGTGTCGGTGGATGACGACTACGACATGTACGTCAATGGCACGCTGGTCAGGCAGAACCACGATGGCGGCTTTGCTGGCGTGGTCGATTCGGTCAAGCTGTCGCCTTATCTGCGCCAGGGCAAGAACGTGATCGCCATCCAGGCCGTGGACGGCGGCTGGGGCAGCGCGAGAGACCGCCTCTTCGAACGCGTATTGATCGATGCTGCGGTGCAGCCGCTGGCCGATTTGCTTGTGGTGACCGGCTCTTTTCGCCACAGCGTTTCCGAACTGCGTCGCTACGACGGCCGCGCGGGTGCCTACATCGGTCCCTTCGGCGACGCCGGCTGCAATCCCGTGGACGCGGCATACGGGCCAGACCACAAGCTCTACGTGCTGGACCAGCCGTCGAATGACCCCAGTGGTTGCACCAATAGCGACCTAGTCAGGCGGTTCGATGGCCGCACCGGCCAATGGGATCCGGCCGATGAATTCAGGAGCTTTGTGCGGCCCGACGTCTCTTCACAGGGCATGGCCTTCGGTCCGGACGGGAACCTCTACATCAGCGGCTACGTCCAAGGCAGCATCCGGCGTTACCAGGGGCCGTTCGGCGCGTCTCCCGGCCAGTTCATCGACACCTTCGTCTCGCCCAACCTCGGCGGCATGCAGAACCCCAGCCAGATCATCTTTGGCCCCGACTCGAACCTGTACGTGGTCAGCCTTGGCCAGTCGGTTCTGCGCTTCCAGGGGCCGCTGGCGCACAGCCCGGGAGCGTTCATCGACACCTTCGTGCCACAGGGCACTGGTGGGCTGGGTGGCATCAGCGACCTGGCCTTCGGGCGCGACAAGATGCTGTACGTCGCCAGTGGTGCGGGTGTGATGCGGTTCCAGGGTCCGACGGGCGGCGGCCCCGGCCAGTTTGTCGGCCGATTTGCGGCGGGAGCCTCCCAGTTGGCCTTCGGTGCAGATGGCGACCTGTTCACCGATTCCAGGTCGGGCACCGTGGTGCGCTATGACGGCGACACCGGTGCGGCCAAGGGCAGCTTTGCCACCGGCCCCGGCCCGATCCGCAGGCTCCTGTTCAGTGCCGTGCCGAACTACGCCGCCGGCCTGGGTGACTTCAACCGCGATGGCTGCGTGGACCAGGGCGATCTGGCACTGTTGACCGCCGACATGATGGGCCCCGCTCCGCACAACACCGCCCTGTACGACCTGACGGGGAACGGCCAGGTCGACGCGGCCGACGCCCGCAAGATGGCCCTGCTCTTCACCCGGCCGCAGGGAGCGAGCTGCCGCTGATGTCAACACTACGGCAGGTCCGGGCCGCTGCGGTTCAGCCCGCCTTCGCCGTAGCGGTTGCCAGGGTTCCAGAGCATCCAGCCGTCGGTGCCCACCGACTCTGCGGCGTCGATCTGCTGCCGGATTTCTCGCTCGCCGAAGGCGCGCCGGTCGAAAGCATAGTCACGGAAGGCCTGCAGCCAAGGCCTGAATCGCACGCCGGGCAGGCCGGTGCGGTCGATGGCGCGCTGCAGGCTGTGCTGCACGATCTCGTAGGGCGCGGCCATGGGGTCGCTGTGGCCTGGAATGCCGAAGCTGAAGCCCGAGGGGTAGAGCATTGGCGAGAGGTAGTCGACGTGGCGGGCGATGGACTCGAGCTGCTGGCCAATGTGTGTGTCGTTGCTGTTCCAGGCCACGTAGCCAAAGATGTCGGCGGCAATGAACACGTTGTAGCGGCCCAGGCGCCGCTGCGCCGCGTCCAGGAAGTCGGCGATGGCCGCGGTGCGCCGCACCTCGGTGTCCGGCTCGGCGAACACCAGCCCGGAGGCGTCGGGGAAGCGCAGGTAGTCGAACTGGATCTCGTCGAACCCGAGGGCGGCGGCCTCCTCGGCCAGTGCGAGCGTGCGCTCCCAGGTTGCGCGCTGGAAGGGGTCTATCCAGGCCAGTCCCTCGCGGTCCTTCCAGACCTTACCCTGCGCATCGTGAACAGCCCGGTCGGGATGGGCGGCGGCGTAGGGATCGTCCTTGAACGTGACGATGCGAGCGATCAGGTAGAGGCCTCGAGCGTGCAGGTCCTTCAGCAGCGCCGGCATGTCGCGCACGGTGACCACCGTCTGCGTCAGGCCCGCCGCAGCAAGCGCCGCACTCGCATACGGCACGAGGCCGCGGTCACCCTTCACGTCGATGACCAGGGCGTTCAGTTCCGTCTCGGCGATCAGCTTCAGCGCGTCGCCGCGCAACTGCGCGCTGCCGATACCGTAGACCGACAGGTACAGAGCCTTGGGTCGCAGAGGCCGCAGTGCCACCACCAGTAAGGCTGCAGAAGATACTGTGGCCCGGTACCTGGCATAACCGGGCGCGCGAGCCGAGACCGTGACGCCTGGCTCGGCCGTGCTCACGTCGAACCGTCCCTCGCCGTCGCATCGAAGGACTTGAGCGCCGACGACGATGTCCGCATGCGGGACCGGACGCCCTGTTTCGGCGTCCAGGACCACGCCACCCAACGCCGAGGCGTGCGCCACCACCACACACAGGACGAGCGCTAGCCAGGCCGATGCTGCGGGCCTCACGCTGGCGTCCTTTCCGTGAACGCAGCTTCAAGCCAGGACGCGAGCTGCCGGGCATCAACGCTGTCGACCATCAATTGGCGCGGCACGGCGTAGACCCGGTCGGCGGCCGCAGCAGGGCGGTTGCCCAGCGAGAACGCCGCGCGGTAGCCCGCCTGCGCGGCCTGCTCCGCCAGGCCTTCGTCGCCAAGGCCGAACGGCCAGGCCAGCAAGTCGACCGCCTGCGAGAGGTGTTGTTCGATCACCTCGCGCGAGCGTGTCAGCTGGGTGGCCGCAAAGCGCTGGAACTCGGCCGACGGCAGACGAGCCCTCTCCTGCACGAGGTTCGGGTGCCAGAAGCTGTGCGACTGGACCGACACGCGTGGGTCCGCAGCCAGTTCGCGCAGCTGCGGCCACGTCATCGCATAGCTGGCGTTGGAGATGGCCGAGGGATAGACGAACAAGGTCACGGGCCAGCCGCGCGCACGCAGCAGCGGCGCCATGACCTCGAACTGCGACCGGTGACCATCGTCGGCTGTGAGCACGACGGCGCGCGGCGGCAGCTTGTGCTCGTCCGCGCTGCCCAGCGCAAGCCGCCACACCACCCAGTGGGACAACGGAATCACCTGGCAGGACAGCTGATCGAGCAGGCGCAGCTGCGCCTCGAAGTTCGCCACCCGGACCGTCATGCTGTCCAGTGCGCTGGCAGCAAAGCGGTGGAAAACCAGGAGGGGAACCTTGGGCTGGCCGGCCACCGCAGCCAGGGCGGGGCTTGCGAGCGCAGGCGTACAGGCGAGCCCGAGCGCCAGCAGGCGACGCCGACGGTCGACCGGACTGGCGGCGGTGCTCGGCGACGGAACCCGGCCGGTTGGCGACACGCATCTCTCCTGCAAGAACCCTGGTGCATGAGATCACTGGCCGAGGTGCGCCGGCTTGATGCCCATCAACGAACCAGCTCGCCGCCTGCGGGCACGGTGCCAGGTCAGCACCTGCCATGCGGTTCAGGACAGTTGCAGCACACGCAGCAGCTTGCCGCTGTGGGGTTTGAGCAAGGGCGGCTCGCTGCTGTAGACAAACCGCGCGCCGGTCACTCCCTGCTGGCCCAGGAACTCTGCCAACACTTGCCGCGTGCGCTCAAACGCTTGGGCGGCGGCGCTGACAGCGGCCTCGAAACGAATTTCGATGTGGGCGTCGGACCGGCACAGCAGCTGGAAGCGGCTCACGCCCGCGCGCTCCTCGATCACGGTTTCCAGCGCCAGCGGCAGGATGGTGACCCGGCGCCTCCCCACGCCGCGCAAATGCAGCGTGTCGTCTGCGCGCCCCTGCACCTCGATCACCGGAAAGGCGTTGCCGCAGGTGCAAGGAACGCCCGTCAACCTGACGCGATCCATCAGCCGATACCGCACCAGCGGCTGAGTCAGGTTGGCCAGGTTGGTCAGCAAGACCGAATCCGACAAGGTGCCGACAGGCACCGGCTGCATGTGGGCGTCGACGGGTTCGAGGATCACCCAGTCGTCGTTGACATGCAGGCACCCATGATCGCAGGCCGATGCGATGGAGTAGAACTCGGAGGCGCCGTAGTTGTTGCGCAGCGGACATCTAAACGCCGCCTGAATCAACTGCTGCTGCTGCGGCGACAGTTGCTCGCCTCCCATCCATAGCTCGAGCAGCGACAGGCTCAGTTCGCCGTCGAGCTGCAGCTGCGCCAGTGCCGCCGCGCAGCTCGGGTAGGTGATGAGTACGGTCGGTTTCTGTTCCTGCAAGCGCACGGCCACGACTGGCAAAGGATCCAACACTGAGAAGGACGCGATCGACGTCGACGGCATCAGGCGACGCAGCCGTTGCATGCTGACGTGCCCCGCGAAATGGCCGCCGATTGCGCCGACGAAGGCGAAGCGCTGCCCCATGCCCCAGATCCCCAGCTGGTAGGTCGACGCCTGGCTGCCTCTCAGGCGCAGCGCGTCTATGGCATCGAACGCGGCTAGGCTGCCAGCATCCTGCACGAAGATACCCGGCTCGCCGCTGGTGCCGGAGCTGGTCCACAACAGATAGTCATCCAGCCATCCGTTCCCGACATGCTCGGGCTCGGAGACAAACAGGCGGGCCTGCTTCAGCTTGATGCGCCGGTCGGTGGCCCAATTGTCGAAGTGGGCCATCAATTCGGCCTTGGAAACCGGCGTGAAGTCCGCGAGGCAGCGCGCCGCCGGGTTGCGTTGGTGATACAGCGGGGACACCGCCTGGGTGCGCGCTAGCAGGCGCGCCAACCGGCGCTCGCGCAGGTACCGACCTGCGCCCGCAGGATCCAATCCCGCCCACAAGGTCTCGGTCAAGGCTTGCGTCCAGAGCCAGGTGTCGAAGGGCGGCAGCGTGGTCATGGCCGCTTACCCCATTTGCCAAGCCAGGACAACGCACGGCGCCTCGGCAGTGTCGACGGCAGGCGGCGCCGCCGGGCCGTGGAGCGGGTCATTCAGTTCGCCATCAAGACGGGCAGCGTCATCGACGCCAGCACGGTGCGCGTGACGCCGCCCAGCACCCACTCCCGAGCACGGCTGTGCCCATAGCACCCCATCACCAGCAGATCGCTGTCGGTGTCGGAGGCCAGCGACAGCAGCGCGTCACCAGGCGAGGCGCTGCCAAGGGCAGCATGCTGCTCCAGCGGGGCTTCCACCCCGTGGGCCTGGAGCCAGGCCTGCAGATGCTTGCCAGCGGCATGGTTGCCTGCCTCCAGGGCCACATGGATGCGCGACGCACGCTGCAGCAGCGGCAACGCCGCAGAGACAGCTCGCGCCGCTTCTCGGCAAGGTTTCCAGCCGATCAGCACCTTCTTGCCGAGCGATGCGAAGGTGCCTGCATAGGGCAGCACGATGCCCGGCTTGCCGCTGTCGATCAAGACGGATTCCGCGAAGTCGGCGGGCGGGCCCAAGGCACCGACATCATCGGGGCTGTGCTGGCCCAGAAACACCAGGTCGGCATACAGCGCCCGGTCGCAGACGGCTTGCACGGCAGGTTTGCCAAGCGCTTCCACCCAGAGCATGCCGGATGTCGATTCGGCGCGGTGGCGGTCGAACATGCGATGCGCCTCGGCGTGCCTTCGGTCATGGAGATCCTGCAGCAGTGCCGTCGCGCTGGCGGCCACTTCACCGAACGCCAGCGGGGCATGGGCTAAGCCCGCAGTGGTGCAAAAGATCGCCTCGATCGCCGAGTGGACCTGCGATCCGGTGCCGCAGCGGTTGGCCAGCTGGCGCGCGAGGGCAAGGCGGACCTCGGCGCGTGGCGAGGCGTCCAGGTGTACGAGAAGCGTACCCAGCGTGTTCATGGCATTGCCGTCCGATCCGAGAGCGAATGTGTATAGCCATGATCCGGCTGGCCGTCCCGGAGCCTTTGCGCTGGATCAAACCAGGCCATCGCTTGACAACGATCAACCCTCGGTCGGCTTGATCGACCTAATGTTCAGTGAGGCCTTCAGACACGGGCCGCAACAAGGACTGACCATGTATCAACGCATCCTCGTTCCGACGGACGGCAGCGCCACCGCCAGCAAGGGGCTGACTGAAGCCGTCGCACTGGCAAAACTGACCGGTGGCCGGATATGCCTTCTCCATGTGGTGGACACCATGCCCATCGCCGTCGTTGCAGACGGCATGGGCAGCTACGCCGCCGAGATCATTCCCTTCCTTCGAACGGGCGGGCAGACCATCCTGGACAAGGCGCTCATGCGCGTCGAAGCCGAAGGCGTGCCCGTGGAGGCGACGCTGCGCGAAATGATCGCGGGTCGCGTCTGCGACGTCGTCGTGGAGGAAGCCTCGACCTGGAAGGCCGACATCATTGTCCTGGGCACGCACGGGCGACGCGGCGTGCGGCGCATGCTGCTCGGCAGCGACGCCGAGCAGGTATTGCGCTCGGCCGCAGTGCCGGTGCTGCTCGTGCGTGGTGAATGACGCTGAGGCCAGCGCTCGACTTCGCAGTCCTCGCTGGGGTCGCGCCCGTCGGCCTTGCCGCCATGTTCGGGCCGTCCCTGGTACTGGGCCTGCGCGTGCAGGTCATCCAGGTCGCACCGAGTGACCTGGTACGCACCGTCGTGGCGACCGGCCGGGTGGAGGCGCCGCACCGCGTGACCATCGGATCGCAGATGGTGGTCACCGTCATGCAGGTCCCTGTCGAAGAAGGCCAGGCCGTGCAGGCCGGTCAGTTGCTCATCCATCTCGATGACGCCGAGTTACGCGCCGTCGCACGCGAGGCAGATGTTGCAGTGAGCCAAGCGCAGGCCCGGCTGCGGCAACTGAAGGAGGTGCAGCGCCCGGTGGCTGCGCAGGCACTGCGCCAGGCCCAGGCCACGATGGACAACGCAAGCGCCCAGTTGGCCAGCCAGGAGGACTTGTTCCGCCAGGGCTATGCGGTTCAGGCCGCACTGGACGAAGCCCGCAAGAGCGTCGCACTGGGCGACGCTCAGGTCGCATCCGCGCGCAAGCAGCTCGACGCTACCGAGCCTGGAGGCAGCGACGAGGCCGTCGCTCTGACTGCGCTGGCCCAGTCACGCGCCAACGTCGAACTAGCGCTCGCGACTGCGTTATGCCGCGAGCACCCCGCCAGCAGGCGGGGTGCTGATCAGCCGCAACGTGGAGCGGGGCGACGTGGTGCAGCCGGGCAAGGCACCGGCGCAATCCAGCGCTTACGAACGGTACGTTCGCCGTACTCATGTATTCGATGGGGTGTGGGGCCTTGCCGAATGAGCGATCTCTCGCCCACTCCTTCTCTCGTTCTTCGCTGAGGCCAATCGAGTAGTAGCTGCCAAAACAATGTATGTCGCCTCAACACCTCATCAGTCTAGATCGCGTTTGCGAAGTAGCAGCGTACGGCATGACCGACACCATTGCCAAACCAGTTGACTAGACTCGAATTCCGATCGCCGTAAAGCATGCGTCTGGTGTCTTCTTTGACGTTCTTTGCGCACGTTCGATAGAGATGAACGTGGGCGGTGTAAAGCAAGTCACCGGGCTTGAGATAGCCTGCAGATACCGGCAATTCGTTTTGCAACTCTATTCCCCCACAATAGCCACTGCGAGGTCAGGACAAGGTGGATTTGCAATCTATTGTTGTAGCCCGAGTGCATCGATCCTCGGCCGCTCCCTGGGGAAACGTTCGATGATTTTCTGCCAACTTTATTTAGTTGGACCAGTGCCGCTTGGGTCTGGGTCATGGCGATCACGGGTCGGCTATGGAGGGGAAAAATCCTAGCCGCGAATCGCTTGCCCCCTCTCAGCACCGCTGCTAGTCTCGCTGCCACGCCGAGGATGCGCGCCCCAACGTCGCCTGGTTTTGCAGAGGACCCGAACATGCCATGCCCTCATTGCCAAGCAGCCTCGCCACCCGGCGGCCGTTTTTGCGCGCAATGTGGCGCGCAATTGCTGCCGGACAACATCCCGCGCAGCACCCGGCGGCAGATGACGGTGCTGTTCTGCGATCTGGTGTCTTCCACCGAGCTGTCGCAGCGCATCGACCCTGACGACCTGCTGCTCGCCCTGCAGCGCTACCAGGACACGGTGCATGAGATCGCCGCGCGCTTTGGCGGCTTTGTCGCGCGCATCGTCGGCGACGGGGTGGATGTGTATTTCGGCTACCCGGTGGCCAATGAGGACGAGGCGGCGCGCGCGCTGCATGCGGCGCTGGCGCTGGCAGCCGAAGTGCCACGCATCGAGGTCGCACCAGGAGACCGGCTGGGCCTGCGCATCGGCCTGGCAACAGGCATGGTCGCCATCAGCGTGAGCCAGGGCATTGCAGTCGCCGGCGCAACACCCAATTTGGCGGCGCGGATTCAATCTTCCGTCGCGCCAGGAGATATTGGCGTGGCCCACAGCACGCGACGCATCGTCGGACCCCAGTTCGAGTTCGACGATCTGGGCGAGCACCTACTGAAGGGCTTCGACAAGCCGATGGCGATCAGCCTGTTGCGCCGTGCACTGTCGCTGGACAGTCGCTCCGCATGGCGCGGCCGCGACACCAGCCTGCCGATGGTGGGCCGCGACGCCGAGCTCGCCACCCTGCACGACCATTGGCAGCGCGCCATTGCCGGCCGGACCTGCGGCGCGCTGGTGGTGGGTGAGCCCGGCCTCGGCAAGTCGCGCCTGGTCACCGCCGTCGATCACACGCTGCCGTCGCAGGGCCACACCCT
>Ga0187843_10000193_pt1 | contig 49371 bp, 54 predicted proteins | sample SpaLakP09_SKY_43_FD_134516 | JGI IMG/M metagenome (GOLD analysis project Ga0187843, IMG submission 134516) | Oligotrophic lake water microbial communities from Sparkling Lake, Wisconsin, USA - SP09_SKY_43 | ecosystem: Environmental > Aquatic > Freshwater > Lake | place: USA: Sparkling Lake... | reverse complement strand
GCGCCACAACTGGAGGGGGTGGAGGTGGGGTCGAATTGACCCCGCCGCCGCCGCCGCCGCAGGCCGAAAGCGACAATGCACATATAATCGACCCGCCGATGACCAGCTTACGATCGGACAAAGCTGAGCTCATGACATTGCAAACCTCTATGCGGGATCGCCCTTTTACGCACCAATCGCTTTCGCCAATCATAACATGGTTATTGAGATATTCCCAACGCGTTGTTACGCGCGGACCATGCAATCATATTTCACCGATATCGACACATGGATCTTTGATCTCGACCTCACCTTATATGGCCCGGAGGCGAATATCATGGCCCAGATCCGGGATCGTATTGCCCTATATGTCGAAGATCATTTCCAAATTGGCTCTGTCGAAGCACATGAAATCCGGCATCGTTATTGGAAGAAATATGGCACGACATTGGGCGGACTGATGGCTGAACATGCCGTTGACCCTTACCGCTATCTCGATTTTGTGCATGAGGTTGACATGAGCCTGTTGCAACCCGCGCCGGATTTACGTAGGTATATCAATACTTTACCGGGCCGGAAAATTATCTTCACCAACGCTGATGCACCTTATGCCGAGCGCGTGTTGGCCGCCCGCGGTCTGGACGATGTGTTTGAGGATATTTTCGACATCCACCGAATGCAGCATATGCCAAAGCCTTTCGCTGGCAGCTACGACGCCTTGTGCAGCGAATTGAAAATCGACGCCACACGCGCACTTTTCGTCGAAGATTCTGCGCATAATCTCGTGCCGGCCAAAGCGTTGGGCATGCGCACAATTTGGGTGAAACATGAAGACGAAGCTGATAGCGCAGCCCATCAAGACCATATCGACCATGAAATTTCCGATGTGACCCAATGGCTATCGGAAATTCACAGCTTTGAAAGAGCCGCATGACTGAACAACTAACCGCCATCATTGACGCCGCATGGGACGCCCGTGACGCGATCAGCAGCGCAACCCAAGGCGAGGTGCGCGACGCTGTACAAACCGCATTGGCTGGTCTTGATGACGGGTCACTGCGCGTTGCGGAAAAGCTGGATGGCAGTTGGCAGGTCAACCAATGGCTGAAAAAGGCTGTTTTGTTGTCGTTCCGGTTGAATGACAATGTCGTGGTTGACGGCGGTGCAGCTGGTGCCCCTGCCTATGACAAAGTCCCGTCCAAATTTGCAGGATGGGGCGAAAACCGATTCCGGGACGCGGGATTCCGCGTTGTGCCCGGTGCCGTCGCGCGGCGCGGCAGCTTCATCGGCAAGAATGTTGTGTTGATGCCCAGCTTTGTAAATATCGGCGCACGCGTCGATGAAGGCACGATGGTCGACACATGGGCAACGGTCGGAAGCTGCGCGCAAATTGGCAAAAATGTCCATCTGTCCGGCGGCGTCGGCATTGGCGGCGTACTTGAACCGCTGCAGGCTGGCCCCGTTATCATCGAAGACAATTGCTTCATTGGTGCACGGTCAGAAGTTGTCGAAGGCGTCGTTATCGAAGAAGGCGCAGTGCTTTCGATGGGCGTTTTCATCAGTTCCACCAGCAAGATTATTGACCGGACAACGGGCGAAATCTTTGTCGGCCGGGTGCCGGCTTATTCGGTTGTTGTGCCAGGATCGCTCCCGGGCAAAGCGCTTCCCGACGGCAGCCCGGGCCCAAATCTTTCCTGCGCCGTCATCGTCAAACGCGTCGATGCCCAGACCCGCGCAAAGACCGCAATCAACGACCTGTTGAGGGATTAATTCGCTAAGCCCCCGCTAGGGCAATCAAAACGGGCTTGCAATTCGGACGAATTTGCTCCAGAAGATTCAAGCGGACCGGGCCCCTCTGGCGCTTCGCTTCTTCGGAAGGAACGTGATGTCGGCCGCATCGGATGTTTCCGGTGCATTGGTCAGGCGGTCTTCAAACCCCCGAAATACGCTAGGCTTTGCCCGGAACATCCGATTGAACTTAAACAATGTTCAAGAGGATGTAGTCATGACTTTTTCGTCATTTCGATTGATGCAATATCACCAAAAAATTGATCGCGAACTGCGCGCCGAAATTTCACGGCGTTGGCCAGACATGTTTCGAATCCAAAAACTGAAGCGGCTGAAGCTCGCGATCAAGGATCGGCTGGCGCGCCACGCGCATGCCTCTTTTGGTCGTCATCTGCGCCTTAAAAAGACGTGATTTGGAAGCTGACGCCGCGCGCATTTAAATCTGCGCGGCGTCGGCACGTACAATACAGGGAATAATTTCATGGAATTTTTGATGATGGACTGGTTGGGCACACCGGTTTGGTTCTGGTTGGCCTTTATCGGCATCGTGATTGCGCTCACCGCGTTTGACCTTGGCATTTTGCACAAGGAAGACAAAGAGATGGGCATCGCCGAAAGCCTGAAGCTGTCGGCGTTTTACATCACTATTGCGATGCTGTTCGGCCTTTGGGTCTGGTTCCAAAAGGGGGCCGACATGGGCATGAAATATTACACGGGCTTTTTCATCGAAAAGGCGCTGTCGATTGATAATGTCTTTGTCATCAGCCTGATTTTCACCTTCTTCGCGATTCCACGGAAGTACCAATACCGCGCATTGCTATGGGGCATTATCGCCGTCATCATCTTGCGTGGCCTGATGATTGCCGCTGGCGCTGCCATTGTGCAGGAATATTATTGGACGCTGTATATCTTCGCGGCTTTCCTGATCGGAACTGGCATCAAGATGCTGTTTTCTGGCGATCAGGAAATGGACGTCGCCAAGAACCCGGTGGTCAAATATATTTCAACGCATATGCGCGTGACCAAAGAGCTTCATGACGAGAAGTTCTTTGTGAAGGTACCAGATGGCAAGACCGGCAAGATGGTGCGCGCTGCGACGCCATTGTTCCTCGCGCTTGTCGTCATTAACCTCGCCGACCTTGTGTTCGCAGTGGACTCGGTACCCGCAATCTTTGCCATCACCACCGACACGTTCATTGTGTACACGTCAAACATCATGGCGATTTTGGGCCTGCGTGCCTTGTATTTCGCACTCGCCGCGATGGTCCATCGTTTCCATTATCTCAAATATGCGTTGGCATTGGTTCTGGTTTTCATCGGTTCGAAGATCTTCGTTTCAGACTTTGTGATGGACGGCGACAAGTTCCCGCCCGTCCTGAGCCTGGGCGTCACCTTTGCCCTGATTTTGGGAGGCATATTCTTTTCGCTCTGGAAAACGCGCGGCGAAGCGGCATCGGGTCCATCTCATAGTATTTAGCCGCGACTTAAGCGGCGCGGCTAAACGCTAACGCCGGTCCTTCGTCGGCGCGTTAAAGTCGGACGGTTTGTTGGCAATCCATGCCACGAACCGTCCGATTTCTTCATGCGCCAACAACGCGTCAACGGTGGCAAAGCGCTTTTCGAGATCGCTGTTGGTGAAATTGGCATGAATGGTCCGATGGCAAATCGGGTGTACCGGCTGCCGTTCCTTACCACCGCGGCTTTTGGGCACAGGATGATGCCATTCGGTGGCCTCGCCCATCGGGCGCGAACACAGCCAGCAGGTTACTTCGGGCGCAATGGACTCTTCGTCCGAGTCATAAAAATCGCGATTTTTGCGCGCCATCGTCGCCGCTCCGTAACCTGCCAGATATCCGCAATCAGTTCTTTGTTCCCAGCAAGTCCAACGCGGCCGCTGTCATCGCTTCAATGCCCAAGCGGACCGACGGTTCAGGATCGATTTTGAACAAGGGCGAATGGTGACCGGCCACGGCTGGTCCGCCATTTTTCGCAGCGGCAATCCATTCGGGATTAGTTCCGCCGACCGCGAAATAATAGCCCGGGATGCCGAATTGCTGATCCACGAAGAACGCAAAATCCTCTGCGCCCATATTGCTTTGGCGGAATGGCACAACAACGTCGCTACCCAATGCCGACGCAATTGCGCCATTCAAGCGACGGGCAAGCGCCGCGTCATTGACGGTGACGGGTGTGCTTTCGCTGACCTTTACAATCGGCAATTTATCCGCAGGCAAACCATTGGCCGCGCCAATACCCTTTGCCACGCGCTCGATGGAGGCGATTAGCTGATCGCGAACCGCTTGGCTGTTGGCGCGCACGGTCACCTGTAAATCGGCATATTCCGAAATGATGTTATGCTTTGTCCCGGCATGGAATGCGCCAACGGTAATCACGCCAGCCTCCAAGGGGCCCTTTTCGCGGCTGATGACCGATTGCAGGCCAACGACGATCTGCGACGCGATGTAGACGGGGTCGCGGCCAAGATGCGGCGCAGCGCCGTGCGTGGCGATACCGGGAACGCGGATGTCGACGCTGTCAGCGGACGAATATTGAATACCCTCTGCTGCTGCGATTTTGCCGGTTTCCAATTCTGCTGCCACATGGAAGGCAAGCGCATAATCGGGCTTGGGGAAACGGGTATATAGACCGTCCTGCACCATCGCCTTGGCACCGCCAACGCGCTCTTCAGCGGGCTGGACGATGAACAGGATCGTGCCTTTCCACCGGTCTTTCATACGCGCCATTTGCCGTGCGGTACCGAGCAAAGAGGTAATGTGCACATCATGGCCGCAGGCATGCATGACGGGCATTTCAAGGCCATCGACGCCAACCTGTCTGACGGTCGAGCTGTTGGCGAGGCCCGAGCGTTCCTGCACGGGCAACCCGTCCATGTCCGCACGGACAAGCACGACGGGACCATCGCCATTTTTCAGCATGCCGACAACGCCGGTTCCGCCAACCTTTTCAGTCACGACCATGCCAGGCACGGTGCGCAGTTCCTGTGCCATCCGGGCAGCGGTCTTATATTCGCGGAACGACAGTTCAGGATTGCGGTGGAAATGATCCCACAGGCTAGCGAGCGACTTGTCATAGTCTGCTTTGACGGCATCCGCATAATCCGGGCGGGCCGCCGCTGGTGTAGCCATTAATGCGCTTGTCAAAAGCGCGCCCAACAAAGTCTTTTTCATCATAATTCCTGCCCCTTATTGTGTCTGCGTCACCATGTGGTGCGCAGTGTATCTGTTATACGGCGGCTTAATTTTCCCGTTGGGTCAGGCCGCCTCGGTTTGAATACTACGCTATCACGGGCACCGATCAAAGCAATGCCCGACGGGTGAAAATTCATCCACCATCGTCACATAGCGGTAAAATCCCTTGCCTTGCGCCGGATTAATCCAAAAACCGGCACGTAACGAATATGCCTCACCGACATGGCCAAACCATCGATTGCCCGCATTGTCCTCCAACCAATGCACGCCAAGGCCATATGCCGTGAAATAGCCCTTGTCGTCATCGCCATTTGAACCATTGAACGTCCAAACTGGCGCTGTCATTTCGGCAAAGCTTTTTTTCGACAATAATGGTGCCCCCTGCCGCAAAAGCAATTGGCCCACTTTGGCAAGGTCGCGCGCCGAAATGCGCAGGCCGCCTTGCGGGCTGAACGCCGAACCATTGCGGCCAAGAACGTATAGCGCGTCAACATCACAACTGCCGTTGGTGGCAGGATACACCGCGCAAGGGTCTGGCCCCTTCATAGCGGCATCACGCGCCAAATCGCCATTTGGGCGCAACAAAGTGACCGCTTGCGCACGCCGTCCGTCACTGCACCCGGCGCCCCAATTGTAGCAGGCATCAAGGCCAAGTGGCGTCAGCACCAGCCGCGCCATCAACCGGTCAAACCGTTCACCCGTGGCGCTTTCCAGCACCGCCGCAATCACGGGCGAATTGATATTGGCATACGAAAAATAGCGTCCCGGTGGGTGGGCCGCATCCCACGCTTTTGGATTGGCAATGACATCGGACAACTTACCATCCAGCGGCACGATATAATCGACGGAATCGCGCAGCCCGCTTTGGTGGGACAGCAAGGCGCGCATGGTTACAGGCGCATCGGGGAAGGCTGGATTGCGTACCGGCCAGCCCAGATAAAGACCGACATCACGGTCAAGATCAAGCACACCCTGCTCCGCCAGCCGCATCGCCCCAATGGCCACCACCAGCTTTGAGATCGAAGCCACGCGCGCAGGGTCATCCAGCGTGACGGGACGGCCAGCAACACCAGCATCGCCGTGCACAACCGCGTGCGTGATGCCGTCAGCGGTAAAATCAACCCGGACCTCCGCCGGCGCAGCACGCCTGCTTTCAGCCGAGGCGGCTGTTGTTGCACAGCCCCCAAGCGCTGCCGCAAAGAACGACAAAGCCGTGGCGAGAGACGCGACTCGCGCCTTACGCCACGACGGTCTCATGCGCTGCGTCATGCAGCCGGGCAGGCGCCTGCATATTTGCCGGTTGCTTTGCCCTGCATCTTCACCTTGCCAATCATCGGCAACCGGACATCGACCTTGCTGTCATAATTGAATTCGGTTTCGCCCATGACGCCCGCAAGTTCCATGTCGACACTGCCCATGCCGTCCATCCCGCATGACAGCTTCAACCGGACATTTTGGCCAGAAACGTCAAATGCCTTATACACGCATTTCTCCGCGCCATTGCCGCCGAAGAAATCCGCCCCTGGCTTTTTGGCTTCTGCTTCCGTCAGGCAGCTGCGGCTCGACGCGCTCTTTGCGACCTCGTCCATGATCTGCTGCTTTTCCGCCTTGCCCAATGTCGGCACGTCAATGTCGGTGAAGACAAACTTGGTTTCCCACTGCCCTGCCTTCATCGGGATAAAGGCATCATAATCCATTTCGGCAGCGCGTTCTTTGCTATCGACCACGCCATTGCCGTCCTTGTCAGCGCTGTTGTCTGAACATGATGCAAGAACGCAAAGTGCGAACCCAGCGGCAGCCAGTTTTATCCCCGTTGCGACTTTCATGCTGGGCAATCCCCAACGCGTTTGCCGTCGATCTTGCCCGTCATCTTGACTGCCCCCATCGGCGTGCCTTCGGTGCTCTGGTCAATGTTCATCGTGTAGGTTTCGGCTTGGAACTTTCCATCCATTTTGCTCTTGATCACCATTGGTCCGCCCGGCTTGCACGTCATCGCAACCTTCATACCATCCGCCGACCGGCTTAATTCTTCAAAGGTGCAATTTGCTTCCGGCGGCGCGCCGAAGAAATCAGTACTGGGCTTTTCAACCTGCTCTTTGGTGAGGCAGCTGCGCTGGGTCACGCCTTGGCCCATTTGCGCTTTTATCTTTTCCTGCACATCTGCGGGTGCGGTCGGTGCTTCAACCTTGTTGAAACCGATTTTCACTTCCCACAGACCCGGCTTCATGGCCATTGCGCCACCCTTTGCCATTTCGGTCGTTGCTTCCGCATTGCTGATTTTGCCATCGCCGTCAGTATCAGCGCCTGTGTTGGAACAGGCTGAAATCGCTAGCGCCGCAACGCCCAATAGGAAGAACTTGTGCATCGGTTTTTTCTCTCGCTTTGTTTGAGTTTCCTTCTTGTGTCCCTGCATTATCAAAAAGGCAACAGGCGATCAAAACCCCTTTGTGGTTTTGCATGGGTTTGCAGCGTTCCGTGGCGCAGAGGATAGCTTAGCGGACGTTTTTTACATAAAGCGGCCGCACACTCTTGCCCTGGCACCCGCTAAAGCACATATAGCGAACATGGCTGAATTGATTATCCGCCGTGGGCTGGAAGAACCGGACACGGTTGGCAGCTTCACCCCGCACAGGCCGGAACGCCCGTCGAAGCTTGAAGGGGGTCGCCCTTTCAAAATCGTTTCCGATTATCAACCAGCGGGCGACCAGCCAACCGCAATCAAAGAACTGGTGACAACTGCGCTGACCGGCGAGAAGAATCAGGTCCTTTTGGGTGTTACGGGGTCCGGCAAAACATTTACCGTCGCTAAAGTCATTGAGGCGTTGCAACGGCCAGCGTTGATCCTTGCGCCGAACAAGATTTTGGCCGCGCAGCTGTATGGCGAATTTAAAAGCTTCTTCCCCGACAATGCGGTCGAATATTTCGTCAGCTACTATGACTATTACCAGCCCGAAGCCTATGTCCCGCGCAGCGACACCTATATTGAGAAGGAATCGAGCGTAAACGAAGCCATTGACCGCATGCGGCATTCGGCGACGCGGTCGTTGCTTGAGCGTGATGATGTTATCATCGTTGCGTCGGTGTCGTGTATTTACGGTATCGGTTCGGTGGAAACCTATTCGGCGATGATATTCGACCTGAAAGCAGGCGAAAGCGTTGATCAGCGCGAATTGATCCGCAAGCTGGTCGCGTTACAATATAAGCGCAACGACACCGGCTTTGCCCGTGGCAACTTCCGCGTGCGGGGCGACAATCTGGAAATCTTCCCGTCGCATTATGAAGACATGGCATGGCGCGTTAGTTTCTTTGGCGACGAGATTGAGGAAATCGCCGAGTTCGACCCGCTGACGGGGACGACAGGCGCAAAGCTGAAAAATGTGCGCGTATACGCAAACAGCCATTATGTGACGCCCGGCCCAACGATGAAGCAGGCGAGCGAAGCCATTCGGTTCGAACTGACAGAGCGACTGAAAGAACTGGTGTCCGAAGGCAAATTGCTGGAAGCGCAGCGGCTTGAGGAACGGACGAATTTCGATCTGGAAATGATTGCGGCGACTGGCAGTTGCGCGGGCATCGAAAATTACTCGCGCTTTTTAACGGGCCGCCTGCCGGGTGAACCGCCCCCCACTTTGTTTGAATATCTGCCTGACAATGCGTTGCTGTTTGTCGACGAAAGCCACCAGACCGTGCCACAAATCGGCGCGATGGCAAAGGGTGACCATCGGCGCAAGCTGACGCTCGCCGAATATGGTTTCCGCCTGCCGTCCTGCATCGACAACCGGCCGCTGCGTTTCAACGAATGGGACATTATGCGCCCGCAAACGATATGCGTTTCTGCAACACCCGGCGGTTGGGAAATGGAACAATCGGGCGGCGTATTTGCCGAACAGGTTATCCGGCCCACCGGGCTCATTGACCCGCCAGTCGAGATTAAACCCGTTGAGGATCAGGTGCAGGATTGCATCAACGAATGCCGCAAGACGGCAGAGGCAGGTTTCCGGACATTGGTCACCACGCTGACCAAGCGCATGGCCGAAGACCTGACCGAATTCATGCATGAGGCAGGCTTGCGCGTGCGCTATATGCACAGCGATGTGGAGACATTGGAGCGCATCGAGCTGATCCGTGACTTACGGCGGGGCGTGTATGACGTGCTTGTCGGTATCAACCTGCTGCGCGAGGGTCTGGATATTCCAGAGTGCGGGCTCGTCGCGATTTTGGATGCGGACAAGGAAGGTTTCCTGCGCAGCGAAACGTCGCTCATTCAAACCATTGGTCGCGCCGCACGTAACGTTGAAGGCCGCGTTATCCTATATGCCGACCGGATGACGGGAAGCATGGAGCGTGCGATTCGCGAAACCGACCGCCGCCGCGAAAAACAACATGCGTATAATATCGAACATGGCATTACGCCGGCCACCATCAAGCGCGATATCCACGATATCGTGGCCGACACCGCCAGCCGCGATTCGGTACTTGTCGAAATTGACGCCGACGGCGCCAATAATCTCGTTGGCCATAATCTGCGGGCCTATATCGATGACCTTGAAAAGAAGATGCGTGCCGCCGCTGCGGATCTTGAGTTTGAAGAGGCCGGACGTCTGCGCGATGAAATTCGTTCATTGGAAGCCACCGAGCTTGGCCTGCCGCACCAGCAACATGTCGCTGCCCCGCGCGGCAGATCGACCGAAGGTCAGCCCGGCACACGCAAAATGCGGTACGGAAAAACGCAACGGAAATTCGGCAAATAAACCTTAGCTTTAAAGCGGCTTTTACGTTCTCAGTTGAAGAGCCGGATGAGCGCCGAAATTCCGGCAAGGCCAAGGATGCCCGCGACAAAACTGCGCCACAGGCTGGGCGGGACTTTGCCAAAGGATTTCGCGCCCAGCCAGTTGCCCGCCAGCACAGACGGAAACAGCAACAGCGACAGCCACAATAAGCGTGCGTCGGCCAAGCCCAAGGCAAAGGCCGAAATCGTGCCCGCAATGGCGGTGGCGAAAAACACGAGCATCATCGATGCGCGTGCTTCCTTGGGCGGAATTGGCTGGCGCAGGTAGAATGGCACAACAGGCGGGCCGGGCATGGCGGCAAAGCCGGTAAGGATGCCCGATGCAATCCCGGTCGCAGCGGTCTCTTTTGGCCCCGGGCGCAGTTCGCCACGTTGTGGCAGCAGGACGAGCGCGAACGCTCCGATGGCAATGGCCGCAATCATCAACCGCGCAACATCAGGCGTCGTCACCTTCAGCAACAATATGCCAAGCGGTGTCGCCAGCATGGCAAAGGCGGCAATCATCAACGCGCTTTGCCGATGCGCATCGGCAAATATAACCTTTAGCCCAACAGGCCCAATCAGCACCTGCAGCAATATGCCAATCACGACCGCTTCGCCGGGTGTAACAATCATCCCGAACAACGGCACCAAAATGATCGCCATGCCAAAGCCCGTCAGCCCACGTATATACGCAGCGCCAAACGTCATTGCAGACAATAGCAGCAATTGCGCAGTGGCAAGGCCAGTTAGGTCGTGAATGTTCAGTGCCCCATTGCCGCATGGTCAGCGGCAGGTTCTTGGCATGCCGCCAACAGAAAATCAGCGCTGCGCATTAAGGGAACCGTCTTCATCACAATCGCCTTGTCTGACCGAAATTTGGTTTAACGAATATCGGGTGGGGTTGCTTCATGCGACAGCATCGCGATGGCTTCATCCAGCGTCATGATGCGCTGGCCATCGGAACCAAGGCTGCGGATGGCGACCTTGCCCTCTTCTGCCTCACGCATGCCAACGACGAGGAGATGCGGCACCTTCGCGACGCTGTGTTCGCGCACCTTGTAATTGATTTTCTCGTTCCGCGTGTCGGCTTCAACCCGAATGCCAGCCGCTTTCAACTTGGCCGTAACATCATGCGCATAGCCGTCTGCTTCCGACGTAATGGTGGCAACGACCGCCTGCACAGGCGCCAACCAGACAGGGAAGCGACCGGCATAATGCTCAATCAATATGCCAATGAAGCGTTCATAGCTGCCGAAGATCGCGCGGTGCAGCATGACGGGGCGGTGGCGTGCGCCATCTTCACCGACATAGCTTGCGTCGAGACGTTCTGGCAGGACGCGGTCGGACTGAATCGTTCCCACCTGCCATGTGCGGCCAATCGCGTCGGACAGATGCCATTCAAGCTTTGGCGCGTAGAATGCGCCTTCGCCGGGCAATTCTTCCCAACCAAATTCCGGCGTCGCAAGGCCAGCGCGCACGACGGCGTCGCGCAGTTCATTTTCCGCCTTGTCCCAATCCGCATCCGATCCAAACCGTTGGTCAGGACGCAGCGCAAGCTTGATGGAATAAGTGAAACCAAATTCTTTGTAGACGCGGTCGGCCAGCGCACAAAATGCCTGCACTTCGTCGACAATCTGGTCTTCGCGGCAGAAAATATGCGCGTCATCCTGCGTGAACTGACGCACCCGCATCAGGCCATGCAAGGCGCCATGCGGTTCATTGCGGTGGCAACAGCCGTTTTCATATATGCGCAGCGGCAGGTCGCGATAAGATTTGATACCCTGGCGGAAAATCAGAACATGCGCTGGGCAGTTCATAGGCTTCAACGCCATCCAGTCGGCCTCACCCGAAATCACGGGACCCTCATCATCGACATTTGGTACTTCGTCAGGGATCACGAACATATTGGCGCGATATTTGCCCCAATGCCCCGATTGCTCCCATTGCCGCGCGTCCATGACCTGCGGGGTTTTCACTTCCTTGTAACCCGCGCCGTCGATGGCGCGACGCATATAGGCTTCGAGCTCGCGCCAGATCAGATAGCCATTGGGATGCCAAAATACCGAGCCATGTGCCTCTTGCTGCAAATGGAACAGGTCCATGTCCTGACCCAGACGGCGATGGTCGCGCTTTGCGGCTTCCTCAAGACGCAGCAGATGGGCGTCCAACTGCTTTTTGTTCAACCAGCCGGTGCCGTAAATGCGGCTCAGCTGCGGGTTCTTCTGGTCACCGCGCCAATAGGCACCGGCAACGCGCGTCAGCTTAAACGCGGCAGGATCAAGCTTACCTGTCGACGCCAAATGCGGACCTCGGCACATGTCCATCCAGTCATTGCCCGACCAATAGACCGAAAGCTCTTCGCCTTCGGGCAGTTCCGCCGCCCATTCCGCCTTGAAGCTTTCGCCCGCATTCTGCCATGTGGCGATCAACGCATCACGCGCCATGACTTCGCGGCGCAGCGGCTTATCGGCGCGGATGATGTCGCGCATCTTTTCTTCAATCGCGGGCAGATCGTCCATCGTGAATGGACCACGCGAAGCGGGCGCCATCACGTCATAATAAAATCCGTCATCGGTCGACGGGCCAAATGTAATTTGCGTTCCGGGAAACAAGTCCTGCACCGCTTCGGCAAGAATATGCGCAAAGTCATGGCGGGCAAGTTCAAGCGCGTCCGCCTCATCACGGCTGGTCACCAGTGCGAGCTGCGCATCGGCCTCGAGCGGGCGCGTGATATCGCGCAATTCGCCATCCACACGCGCGGCGATTGCAGCCTTCGCAAGGCCGGGGCCAATAGCAGCGGCAATATCCGCCGGAGTAGTGCCGCGCGCGACTTCACGGGCAGTGCCATCGGGAAGGGTAATGCGGATCATCTCGGACATGGATTTACGTGCTTTCAGCTTCGGTTTGGAACCGTCCCTTTGCCAGCCCAAACGCGAAGTCGCAACCCTGCAGAATTGGCAGTCTTTGCGCGCCCATGGGGCTGCGACAGTGATTAAATGGAAAGGGTCCTTGACATGGCATAATCTAAAAAGTAAAGTTAGCTTGTCTTATTAAAAAGGGAACTTGACATGACCTCTTGGAACAAGCTTGCGCCCTACATGCAGCGATATACCATCCGCGTGCTGCTGTTTATGGCATCTTATATGCTGATCCTGACCAGCAGCCTCGCCTTCGCACGCGGTGGCACCGAACATGCCCAAGCCACGCTTATTGGGCTGGCGCTCATCTCCGCACTCCCCATAATCGGTGTATTTTGGGCAATATTTCGGCTTCTGGTCGAAATAGATGATGAATATCAACGACTTTTATTTGCCAAGCAGACGCTGCTGGCAACCGCATTCACGCTTGTAACCGTGACGGTGTGGCAATTTCTTGCCGTCTACGACGTTGTGACGAGCGGTCCAGAATGGATGGGCGCGATTTGGTTTGCGATGCTTGGGGTAGCAGGTCCTTTTGCGCGCTGGAAAGCATGAAAAACCGCCTGAAAGTCCTGCGCGCCGAACGCGATTGGAACCAACAAGATTTGGCCGATGCACTTGGCGTTTCGCGTCAGTCTGTGAACGCGATTGAAACGGGCAAATATGACCCGTCATTGCCACTGGCGTTCCGGATCGCTGACCTGTTTGCCCTGCCGATCGAAGCAATTTTCCTGCGCGATTAACCCGCGGTCTTCTCGGCGCGATAGGGAACGAAATCGCCAAGGCTACAGACGCCGCCCGTCATGCCGCTGGTACGGTCCACCAAGCGGAGAATATCACCGCGGCATTTCTGGCCGCCAAATTGTTCGGAGACGACGATATCACTGTCGCGGGCAAGGCCCGGACAAGGTGACCGCAAAACATTTTTGTACACAAGCCGGCCTGACACGCGGTACAGCACAATATTGTCGCTGACGCGGATCATATTGTCGGCATTGAAATCACTGATGCAAGTTAACGGTTTCCCCGCGACCTTGCCGCCGATTTCCTTCATCAAGACAGCAGATTGTTTCTCGGTCAGCGGCGGGGGCGTGCGATCGACTTGGCCGCATGCCGCAACAAGCGTCAAAGGCAAAACAAGGCCCGCCAGTTTGAGGATATGCATCGGTCTATCTCCTGAATTCATGTCGCGACGTCATAGCCGCTGCGTGATGAACCGCAGATTATCATAAAATCGCCGCCATGTGGCGTTTTTCGCCTGACGTGACGTCAACGATCCTATGGCCAAGGTCGCCATCGGGTGTGCTGTCCAGTACCGCCATGGCACGGGCGCCATTTTCCATTTCAAGGATGAGCGTGGCCGGACCGAAACCGCCCTTGCCCGCGGACCGCACAAAGCTGAGTATACGGCCCTTGCCTTGTGGGGCGTCATCGAGCGCGATCTGTTTCGGCACATAGCCCTTCGCCGCCTCACCCGACCAAGCAATGGCGGGCTGCGATGCGGTGTAAATGCCGACCGCCTGTTTTGACATCACGCCGCCATTCGCAGTGACCAAAGCGGGCTTTGATCCATCTTGGCGCAGGGCATCAACCATCGCGGCGATATTATACATGCTATAGCCATTGCCGGGCCCACCGAAAAAGCTGAGGCCGCCGGTGAGCGTATAATCGCCAAGCGCACGCGCAGCGTCATTCATGGTGTCAACGGCCGCAAATACCGCGCACGGAAAGCAGCTGTAAATGTCGACGGGGCCAAGGTCACTGGCCTGAATTCCAGCCTGCCCAAGTGCCGCCGGAATAGCAAAATCAAGCGCCGCCGACCGGTGAATGACACCGCGCTCGGCCAATGGTGGTTCAGCGGCTTCAGCCGCGCCGGCAAGCCAAACCCATTTGTCTTGCGGCACGCCCAGATCACGCGCTTTGCCTGCGCTGGTCAGGATGATCGCCCCGCCGAGATCGACCGCATCCTGCGCCACATGCCAGCGACGGTAAATATCCGTCAGCGGGTAATTGGCATTGTCGTCGCTCAGCATCGCTTCGGGCGATCGATAGCCGGGGAATTGCGCGTGGGTCCGCGCTTGGGCTTTTGCTGAAAATGCCGACCACAGCGCCGCCAATTCCTGCGCATAAGCGTCGGCGTTTAATCCCAGCTCCATCCGCCGCGCATTTTCAATCAGGCTGTACGCCAGCGGCATGGAGATAATCCCGTGCCGGATTTCCGTTCGGCTCAAAATCGGGAAACTGGAAAGGCGGTTGTCGAACGCTGTGTCCGAAGGCAAGCGCCAGTCCAAAGTCACACCCGCCTTACGCGCGCGCTTTGCGGTCCCGGTCGCTTCTGCGGCCACGAGCACCGCGACATCACAGGTCCCGCGGCGGATATCACCCGCCAGTTCGTTCAACATCGCCTGCGGGCTTTGACCGCCGACATCGGCGTAAATCAGCCGCGCCGCGCTGATGCCGCCGGCCGCCCCAAAAGCTTCGGGCGCATTGTCGGGCGACCCTGTGCCCAGGCTGACGCCGCTGTCCTCAAATGTGCGGATCGCGGCAATGGTATCAATTGCCGCTGCAACCGATGGGGCCTGGCCCGTATCGGCCAGTGCAACCTTGATAGCGGCGCCAGCCAATTCGCGCGGGCTTGGCCATTCGCCGGCCACTGTCTTTCGGCTGGCTTCGCCCACGCCAATAATGACCGGCGCGCTTGCATCAAAATTGCTCATCACTCACTCCCGATTATCTCTTAACTGCACGCTTAAATATGCTAGCAGTCGATGCAAGAGATAAGGAGAGCGCACATGGCGAAATGGCCGAAATTGACGTGGGACAAAGAACCAACCGGTCCGTTGAAGGGCATTAAGGTTGTCGACATGGCCACGGTTGTCCTTGGGCCTTATGCCACCGTGCAGTTGGCCGACCTTGGCGCGGAGGTCATTAAAATCGAAAATAGCGAGGGCAATACACCCGGCGACCTGATGCGCCATGGCGGTGATTCGCCCAGCAAGCAGCACGGCCCCATCTTCACGGCGCTCAACCGCAACAAAAAAGCCATCAACCTCAACATCAAAAAACCCGAAGATAAAGCCGTTCTCGAAGCCTTGCTCGAGGAGGCCGATGTCTTCATCCATAATGTCCGCATGGCAGGGGTCGAACGGCTGGGTTTCGGGTATGAGGCGGTCAAGGCGATCAACCCTAACATCGTCTATATCCACTGCGCCGGATTTGGAGCGGGTGGCGCTTATGGCGAGCGGCAGGCTTATGACGACCTGATTCAAGCCGCGTCCGGCTTTGCCGCCTTAAGCGAGCAGCGCGATGGTGGCCGCCCGACCTATTCACCCAGCCTTGTCGCGGATAAAGTCAGCGGTCTGTTCGCGGCCAATGCAACCATGGCGGCATTGCTTGCGCGTGCAGGCGGGCAAGGCGGACAATTTGTTCAAGTGCCCATGTTCGAATGCTTCACCTGGTTCAACATGGTCGAAAATCTGTGGGGCGAAACCTTCATCCCCGGCAACGGCCGCTTGGGCTATACGCGTTCGGTAAACCCGCGTCGGCGGCCCTACCCGACCAAGGACAGCTTCATCGCGATCGTCCCCTATAATGACCGGCAATGGGCCAAGTTTTTTGAACTGGGCGGCAGGCCTAATGTGTTCGACGACCCGCGTTTCGCGACCTATCAGGAGCGCACAAAGCACACGGGCGAGCTGTACGCGCTCATCGAAGAAGTCAGCGCGCTGCGCACCACCGCCGAATGGCTTGACCTGTTGGCCGAGCATGACATTCCCGCGATGAAATATAACCGCATGGCGGATGTCCTCACCGATCCGCATCTGGCCGACGTCGGCTTTTTCGAAGAGCTGGAGTCCCCCGATATCGGCACATATCGATCAATGAAGCACCCTGTGCATTATGCGGGAACGCCAGCGTCAAACTACGCACATCCGCCGATGCTGGATGCTGATGGTGATGAGATTAGGGCCGCGTTGGGGCTGTGATCGGTTGGCTGAGTAGTTGACCTCTAAGAATCGTCATCCTGAACTTGTTTCAGGATAACAAGCGGCGGTCGTGCGTTATCCTGAAACAAGTTCAGGATGACGAGAGCAAGCCTTATCCCACCGTTGCCCAGCCCTAAACCAGCAGCCCGCGCATAATCAGGTCGATGCTGTGTTCGCGATACGCATCGCGCATGTTTTCGTTAAAGTCGTCCTGATTATAACAATGGCGCAACACCAAGCGTGACGAATAGAATCGGTCAGCCGCGCCCGTCACGGTGAAATAGAAAAACTGCGGATCAAGCTTGCGGAATTTGCCCGCCTTTACGCCTTCGGCGATGAGCGCGTCATACACCTTTGAAATAGGCTTCAGATACAGGTCCGCGATACGGGCCGCTTCAACCGGCGCGCTGTCACGCACCATGCGCATCAACAGACGGTTCAGATAAGGGAACGCATAATATGTGTCGATGACGGCACCGATGTGGATACGCAATTTGTCTTCCGGCGGAATGTCCTTTGCCAGCAACGCGCCAAGACTGAAGACAATATTGCCCATGTCGCGATCAAGCAGCGCCAGCATCAAGCCGTTTTTGTTGCCGAAATAATATTTGACCAATGCACTGTTCAGACCTGCACGAAGCGACAGTTCCGATAGCGACAGGTCGATGGTATCGCCCTCACGCATGATCTGGCTTGCTGCTTCGATAAGTTGGTCGCGCGCTTTTGCATTATCGCCCGCTTCATTCACCAGCTTTGGTCCCGTCGTGGCCATTGGTGCCATACTCCCGTTTACGTCGGGTTACTTATAAACAGGTTCATCCCACCATGGGAAGAAGTCAGGCATATCTGCGGAAACTTTATCGGGATAAACGGGTGGCCGCTTTTCAAGGAAGCTGGATATGCCCTCCTTTGCGTCGCCTGAACGTGACCGACGGTAAATCGCGCGGCTGTCAATCTGGTGCGCGGCCATGGGATGTTCCGCAGCGGACAGCCGCCACAACATCGCCCGTGTGAGTGCAATCGACACTGGCGCGGTGTTGTCGGCGATTTCGCGTGCCAATGCCCGCGCGGCGTCCATCACGTCTGCTGGCGCATGAATGGATCGCACGAGGCCGCCTTGAAGTGCCTCCGCCGCGTTGAAAACCCGTCCCGTCATGCACCATTCCAGCGCCTGTTGCATGCCAACAAGCCGTGGCAAGAACCAGCTTGAGGCAGCCTCTGGCACGATCCCGCGCCGCGCAAAAACAAAGCCAAAGCGCGCGGTGTCACTGGCCAAGCGGAAGTCCATGGGCAGTTGCATGGTCGCGCCAATTCCGACCGCGGCGCCGTTAATCGCGCCAATGACAGGCTTTTTGCATTGGAAAATCCGCAGCGTTAACCGGCCACCGGAATCGCGCACGCGTTCGTCAGAAAGCGTTTCGACTTCGGACCGGCTCGCGAACACGTCGCCGCCACCCTCGGGTGTCAGATCGGCCCCTGCACAAAATGCACGGTCACCCGAGCCCGTTACGATGACGGCGCGCACCGCATCATCCGCGTCTACCAAATCAAATGCCGCACACATTTCGCGCATCATCACATTTGTAAACGCATTCATCTTTTCGGGACGATGCATCGTGATGGTCGCGATGCCGTCTGCGACATCATAAAGGATTTGGGTGAACGCGGTCATGCGATCAACGCGGTGCCATACGGATGGCGCCGTCGATGCGGACGTCTTCGCCGTTGAAATAGCCGCATTCGATCATGGTCATGGCGACCTGCGCGAACTCGTGCGGATGGCCGAGGCGTTTCGGGAATGGAACCGACGCAGCAAGCGCATCCTTCACCGCCTGCGGCGCGCCGTTCATCAATGGCGTGTTAAAGATGCCCGGTAGAATCGTGTTGACGCGAATACCTTCGCTCATCAGGTCGCGTGCGATTGGCAAGGTCATGCCGACAACGCCGCCCTTTGATGCGGAATAAGCTGCCTGACCCATCTGGCCGTCTTCAGCAGCCACTGAAGCGGTGTTGACCATCGCGCCGCGCTCGCCATCTTCCATGGGCTCAAGCGTCAACATGCCAGCTGCCGACTTGGCGATGCAACGGAACGTGCCGACCAAGTTAATCTGGATGATGCGGTCAAAGGCATCGAGCGGGAAATGCTTGATCGATCCGTCTTCCTTCGAACGGCTTGCGGTCTTCGCCGCGTTGCCCGTTCCAGCACAGTTGACCAAAATGCGTTCCTGACCATGCGCAGCACGCGCCTTGGCGAAACCGGCATCGACGCTTTCATCGCTGGTGACGTTCACGTTGCAGAACACACCGCCGATTTCGGCGGCAAGTGCCTCGCCCTTGTCGGCCTGCAAATCAAAGATGGCGACCTTCACACCCTTTGCGGCCAACGCGCGGGCGGTTGCCTCACCAAGGCCAGATGCGCCGCCGGTGACGACTGCTGCGACTGTTGAATCCAGTTTCATGTAAATTCCCTTTTCAAATACCGTAGTGCTGAGCCTGTCGAAGCGCGTTTAACCGATAAGCGCCCTTCGACAGGCTCAGGGCTACGGTGAAGTTTATAAGGTTGCGGACTATACCCGCTCGATGATCGTAACGTTGGCCTGACCGCCGCCTTCACACATCGTCTGCAAACCATATTTGCCGCCACGTGCTTCAAGCGCATTCAGCAATGTCGCCATCAGCTTCGTGCCCGATGCGCCAAGCGGATGGCCCAATGCGATCGCGCCGCCATGAACGTTGATTTTCGAACGATCGCCGCCCGTGTGCTTCAACCAAGCGAGTGGCACAGGTGCGAACGCTTCGTTCACTTCATACAGGTCAATGTCCGACATTTTCATGCCCGAACGCTGAAACGCACGGTCGGTCGCGAACAAGGGCTCTTCCAACATGATGACGGGGTCGCCAGCGGTCACGGTCAAATTGACGATGCGCGCACGCGGGGTGAGGCCATGTTCTTTCAGCGCCTTTTCCGACACGATCAGAACCGCCGAAGCACCGTCACAAATCTGGCTGGCATTCGCAGCCGTGATAGAACCGCCTTCTTGAAGCAACTTGACGCCCGACAGGCTTTCAAAGGTTGCATCATAACGGATGCCTTCGTCGCTATTGTGGATGATCTTGCCTTCTGGCGTATCAACTTCGATGCCGACGATTTCATTGGCAAAGGCGCCACTTTGCGTGGCGGCGATAGCTTTTTGGTGCGATTCCAGTGCGAATTGGTCAAGGTCTTCGCGGGTAAAACCATGTTTCTTCACGAGCATTTCAGCGCCCATGAACTGGCTGAACATGATGCCGGGATAGGCTTCTTCCAGCCGCGGGCTCTTATAGGTGCCCATGCCTTCTTTCTTGAACAGCATCGACGTCGAACCCATGGGGACGCGCGTCATGCTTTCGATACCGGCGGCGAGCACAATGTCCTGTGTGCCCGACATGACGCCTTGCGCCGCGAACATCATCGATTGCTGCGATGATCCGCACTGGCGGTCGATGCTGACCGATGGGATGGAATTGGGCAGACGCGACGCCAGAACGATATTGCGGCCGACGTCGCCGGCTTGTTCGCCGCCTTGCATGACGCAGCCCATGATGACGTCTTCAATCGCCGCAGGGTCAAAATCATTACGGTCGGCAATGGAATCGAGCACGGCAGCGCCCAAATCGACGGGGTGCACGCCCGCAAGCTTACCACCGCGGCGACCACCAGCGGTACGAACCGCATCCACAATATACGCGTCTGCCATTTTCTCTCTCCTGTTGTTCAAATTTAATCAGACGATTAAACTTTGGAAGGGGAGAGTCAAGTTCGGATTACCCTCCCCATCGCAAGTCAATGGGGAGGGTTTGGGTTTACGCCGCTTCGCGGGCGATTGTGATCACTTGCGGATAGGTGAACTCAAGCAAGCCTTCTTCGCCCAATTCCGCGCCAAAGCCGGACTGCTTATGTCCAGCAAATGGTGCATTGGGGGCAAGGTGCATGGATTCGTTAATCCACACGGTGCCGGTTTCCAGCTGCTCGGCCACTTCGACCGCAGCTTCTGGGTTGCTGGTCCAGATCGAACCGGCAAGACCGTAATCAGACGCATTCGCGCGGCTGATGACTTCGTTGATGGTCGAAAACTTCATCAATGGCATGACGGGACCGAACTGTTCTTCGGCCACAATCCGCGCATCTTCGGGCGGGTTGTCGAGAACGGTTACAGGCACGAAATAGCCGGGGATGGATGGGTCGTGGTCGCCGCCTGCAAGGAACTTATAGCCCTTGTCCTTGGCGTCCTGAATCAGTTCAAGCACGCGCTTATATTGCGGCTTGTTCTGGATGGGGCCAATCGCTGTGCCCTGTTCGGCGCCATCGCCAACCTTGACCGCTTTGGCATAAGCCGCAATCGCGCCCGACAATTCGTCGTAAATATCTTCGTGAATGTAGATACGCTTGGCCGCGATGCAAACCTGGCCCGCATTGTAGAAGCTTGCCCAAAACAGCTTTTCAGCCACCTTGCCAACGTCGGCATCCGGCAAAACAATCGCCGCGTCATTGCCGCCCAGTTCAAGCGTGATGCGCTTAAGGTCCTTCGACGCCGATTCCATCACGCGCTTGCCCGTGGCCGTCGAACCGGTGAAGGTAATCTTGTCGATATCAGGATGCGAGGTCAGCAATGGGCCCAACGCGTCGCCACCGGTGATGATGTTCAAAACGCCGGGTGGGAATATGCCCGCCACCAGTTCCGCGAGGCGCAAGGTCGCCAGCGGCGTGAATGGCGAAGGCTTCAGCACCATCGTGCAGCCCGACAAAAGAGCCGGGATGATTTTCTGGATCGCCATCAACACGGGGAAATTCCATGGCACGATGCCACCAACCACACCGACGGGAACGCGGCGCGTGCGGCTAAGGCGCTTGTCGCTGTCTTCTGTAATTTTTTCTTCAAGGTTCAGCATCGGCAACGCGCGCGTCATACCAACGCAACCGGCAATCTCGCTGCCCGCCTGCATGTGCGGCTTGCCCTGTTCAGACGTCAGCAAACGCATCAGCTCATCACTGTTGGCTTTGATGACATCGGCCATTTTGGCAAACAAAGCGCGGCGTTCTTCAACGCTGGTTTTCTTCCACGTATGGAATGCGGCGCGTGCGGCGGCAACGGCCTTGTCGAGATCTGCCTGACCGCAATCCGGCACTTGGCCAATGACCTGCTCGGTCGCGGGGTTTACGACATCAATCCATTTGCCGTTATCCACCAGTTCGCCGTTGATCAGATTCTTATATTGCGTGGTCATTAGGGTATCCTCTTTCGTTCAAGCTGCCACAAATCGCAGCGGTAAAGTTTTGGGGCCGCCCACAAACGTCGATTGCGACCGTTTGGGTTCGCCAGCCAGTTCAACCGAATCTACACGGTCAAGCAATTCCTCGAATAATATCTTCATCTCTAGCCGCGCCAGATGCAAGCCCAGACATTGATGCGCGCCGGATCCAAAGGAAATGTGCCGGTTGGGACTGCGCGCCGCATCAAACCGTTCCGGGTCAGGGAACACGGATTCGTCATAATTGCCCGAGACATAGCACAGCATCAGCCAATCGCCCGCTTTCATCGGTACGCCGCCGACTTCTGTGTCCGTGCCGACCGTGCGCATGAAGTGCTGGACCGGTGTGGTCCAGCGTATTGCTTCTTCAATCAGACCGGGAAGTAAGGAGCGATCGGCCTTCACTTTCGCAAACTGCGCCGGATCCTGTGCCAAGGCCCACATTGCGCCAGCCGTCGACGCCGAGGTCGTGTCATGCCCTGCGGTCGCAACGATCGTGTAATAGCCCGCGCTTTCATAGTCAGGGATCGGCATGCCATCGATGGTTCCGGTGGCGATAATCGTTGCCAGATCGTTGCGCGGATTAGCACGGCGGTCCTTTGCCAATGCTTCGAAATAGGCGTTAAAATCAGCGACCGTCTGCGCCATAAGCTCGGTCGCTTCTTGCGGCGAGATATTGGCCGCGCGCATCCGGTTCAAATCCGGATCCTGCCCGCCGAACAGTTCTTGCGTCAGCTTCAGCATCAACGGCTCGTCGCTTTCTGGAACGCCAAGCAATTCCATCACGACATGCAAGGGATACATCGCCGCCACGTCGCGCGCAAAATCACATGCTCCGTCCATAGACAGCATCTTGTCCACGGCAGATTTCGCGATCGCCCGAATATTGCTTTCTATTGTCTTGAGATTTGCCGGCATGAACCAATCCTGCGTCAGCCGGCGGTATTTGGGATGCTCGGGCGCATCCATCTGTACCAACGACTTCACCAGATGCGGGCTGCCCTTCATCAAATGCGCCACAAACATTTCGGCCATCAAAGGCGCAACGACGACTGTCGCGGGGTTATTCAGAAAGGTCGCATTGTCCTTGCTGATCTTCAATATGTCTGCATGGCGGGTGATGACCCAAAATGGTCGATAGCCCGGTATTTCAGCAACAGCGACGGGGGAATCCCGGCGAAGTGTGGCGAACGTATCCAGCAACGCACGCCAATTCCCATATACAACCGGATCGACGATGTGCGCCGCAAGCTCCGGTGCAATCTTGGGAATGGCGGTCATGCGTTTTGCTTTGCCCAATATTCATCGCGCAGCAGGCGCTTGTATAATTTGCCGGTATCGTGGCGGGGAAGCTCTTCGCGGAAATCGATACGGCGCGGAATTTTGACACCCGACAGCTTTTCCCGCGCATAAGCGGTCAGCTCGTCACGCAAGGCATCACCGGCGTCCGCCATATCGAGCGGCTGTACCACGGCGATAACCTCTTCGCCCATTTCGTCATGCGGACCACCAATGACCGCAACGTCGCGGACACGCGGGTGGGTCACCAGATGGTTTTCAATCTCCTGCGGATAGATATTCACCCCGCCCGAAATGATCATGAAGCTTTTGCGGTCTGTCAGGTAGAGATAGCCCTCTTCATCCAGCCGGCCGACATCGCCAAGCGTTGTCCAACCATGTTTGTTGGTCGCACTTTTGGTTTTTTCGGGATCATTATGATAGCTGAAGGACGCAGCGCTTTCGAAGAATACGGTGCCTTCTTCGCCCACGGGAACATCATCCCCATCTTCGTCGCATATATGCATGATGGCGTTCAATGGCCGTCCAACCGAACCCTTGTGCGTCAGCCATTCCTCGCTGGAGATAAAGGTAATCCCCTGCCCCTCAGTCCCCGCATAATATTCGCGGATAACCGGGCCCCACCAATTTATCATCGCTTCCTTGATAGGCACAGGACACGGCGCGGCAGCGTGCACCGCGGTATCAAGGCTCGACACATCATATGCGTTGCGGACCTCTTCAGGCAGCTTCAACATGCGCGCAAAATGCGTTGGCACCCACTGGCTGGCGCTAATCTTGTATTTCTGAATCGCCGCCAGCGCCGCTTCGGGGTCAAATTTCTCCATGACAACCACGGTGCCGCCCAGCCGGTGGACCGCCGCACACCAACGCAGCGGTGCCGCATGATAGAGCGGCGCTGGCGACAAATAGATGCTGTCGCCCGAAAATTTGAACGCCATCGCGGCAAGGCCGGACAATGCATTTGGTCCCGCAATGTCCGGATCATCGGGCAAGGGAAAACGCACGCCCTTGGGCTGACCGGTCGTGCCTGAACTGTACAACATGTCGGTGCCAGCGCGTTCGTCTGCGATAGGCGAAGTCGGCAGTTTCGCCACTGCGGCTGCATAACTTTCCCAGCCGGCATGTTCCCCGCCGAGAATGAACCGCTTCACAGGACTTTGCAGTTGATCAAGCGTTGCACCCAAATAGGGCGAAGCAAACAGCGCCTTTGAGCCGCTATCGTTCAAGATATAGTCGATTTCCGAAGCCGTCAGACGGCAACTGATCGCGACATAAATCAGCCCCGCGCGCTGCGCACCCCAGACAAGGTCGAAAAACTCGGCGCGGTTTTCCAAACAGAACGCGACCGTGTCGCCATGCTGAAGCCCCAGGCTGCGGAACAAATGTGCGCACTGGTTGGAACGTTCATCAAGCTGTTTGTACGTTATCGTCTCGCCCGATCCCGCCATGATGACAGCAGGTTTATCGGGGAAAGCCTGTGCGTGAACGGCGGGGTGGCCCATATTATTCGCCTTGCCAGTTAGGTTTGCGTTTTTCGGCAAAGGCGAGCGCGCCCTCACGCGAGTCCTTCGAGGTGAAGACGGGGCCGCAGATTTCATTCTGCTTCTTCCACATCTCCGCCGAATTCCAATCCGGACGCTCATTGATCACACGCTTGGTCGCAATCAACGCGAGCGGGCCGTTCGCTGCGACTTTGGCCGCAAGCTCAAGCGCGGCATCAATGGCGGCGCCGTCGGTGATGCGATTGACAAAACCCATCTCATAGGCCCGCTGGGCCGAGATAAAATCACCCGTCAGCGCAAGCTCCATCGCCATGCGTTTGCCGATAATCGATGGCAAGGTGAGCAAACCGCCCGCCGCTGCAACAAGGCTGCGCTTGACCTCCGGTATGCCGAACTGTGCCTTGTCATTCGCCACCAACAAATCGCACGCGATCGCGATTTCCATACCGCCCGCGAGCGCATAGCCCTCAACCGCGCCAATCAATGGCTTTGCAGGCGGAGATTCGATGAACCCGGCAAAACCCTTGCCCTTGATGCTCGGCAACTCGCCGCGCAGAAAGGCCTTCAGGTCCATACCAGAGCAGAATGTGCCGCCAGCGCCCGTGATGATGCCCGCGTTCAGGCTCTTGTCACCGTCAAGCTGTTCCATGGCCGCAGCAATGCCTTGCGCGACCGCTTGGTTGACGGCGTTCTTGGCCTCAGGCCGGTTGATGGTGATGATCAGGACGCCGTCCTGCGCTTGGGTTAGGACTTCAGACATTGCATTCCTCTCACTTCAGCAACGGATATGGTGTTTCGACGCGTCTAACGCCCCTTGGGCAAACCAAGCACATGTTCGCCGATGATATTTTTTTGGATCTGGCTGGTGCCCCCGCCGATGGTGGCGGAAAAGCTGTTCAGGTAAGACCGGTGCCAATAGCCGTCATCGACCGCATTTTCGTCACCCACATAATAGCCCGCCCGCGTTCCTTGAAACTGGAGCGAGAATTCGGTGAGCTCGCGCACCAGCTCAGTACGCGCCAGCTTGTTCATGAGCGCAAGGCCCATCGGACGGTCACTCGTCAGCGGCGCCATACGGCGGCGTTGGTTGTTGAGGTTCAGCGCCTGAATTTCGATCATATAATCGACCAGCCTGTCGCGCATGACGGGATCGTCGAGCACAGGCTTGCCGCCGCGCTTGGCCGAACGCGCCATATCGATGACGCCCATGACGTCCATTTCCTTGACGAAATACCCACCGACCGGATTGACCTTCGCGCCGCGTTCATACTCAAGCGTCTTCATCGCGACCATCCAGCCCTGCCCTTCTTCGCCGACGAGGCCGGACGCTGGAATGCGAGCATCGGTGAAGAAGCATTGGGTGAAGCCATATTCGCCCGTCAATTTCTTCAAGCGCCGCGTTTCGACGCCGGGAATCTTCATCGGCGCGAGGAAGAACGATAGCCCTGCATATTTGCTTGGCCCATCATTCGATGTCCGCGCGAGCAGGATCATATAATCGGCGCGGTCGCCCAATGATGTCCAGATCTTCGAACCATTGATGACATATTCATCACCATCGCGCACCGCTTTGGTCTGGGCACTGCCAAGATCCGAACCATGCTCTGGCTCCGAAAAGCCTTGGCACCAGATTTCTTCCGCCGACAGCATCGGCTTAATGAAGCGGCGCTTGTCCTCTTCACGGCCAATGTCGAGCAGCAATGGCCCCGTCCAGCCGTTCGCAATCGCGTTGAGCATGATCGGCGCGTCATGGGTTTTCATGACGCGTGTGGCGATCCGCTGATATTCGGGATGCATGCCATAGCCACCATATTCGGTGGGCCAGGACATGCCGAAATAGCCCGCCTCATAAACCTTGCGCTGCCAATCACGCAGGAAATCAAACTGCTGATCGGTGGAAACTTCCATGAAGGTCAGCGGCAACATAAAGCCCGGGTCGCGCACCGTGTTTTCGGCGAACCACGCATCGCACTGCTTTTCGAAATCCGCTAATTCTTGGGGACTTGGTTTGCTCATGGCTGATTCCTCTCTCGCTTATTTAATTGGGCGATTAAAGAGGCGATTGCAACAGCGAAATCCTGCCTATTCGCGGACGACTTAGCCTTTCTTGAACGGCGCCATTTCGCCGAGAAACTCTATCTGGCGTTCCATCGCCTGACTTTCACGGGCAAGGAAATCGGCTACCGCAGAACGAAAGCCTGCATTGGCGATATAATGCGCCGAATATGTAGGGACGGCCTCATATCCGCGGGCCAGCTTGTGCTCGCCCTGCGCGCCCGCTTCTACGCGGGGCAAGCTATGCGCGATCGCGTAATCAATGGCCTGATAATAACATAATTCAAAATGCAGAAACGGCACGTCGCGGGTGCAGCCCCAATAGCGGCCATAGAGGCAATCCGGGCTGACAAAGTTTAGCGCACCCGCAATCGGCCGATCACCATCATACGCAAGGAACAGGACAATGCTGTCCTTCATGCTTTCCCCGATAAGGTCGAAAAACGCCCGCGTCAGATAAGGCTGCCCCCATTTGCGCGCACCGGTATCTTGGTAAAATACCCAAAAGGCATCCCAATGATCAGGCGTAATCTCTGCGCCGCTGATTTGCGCAATGCGGACGGCGGATTGTGCGGCCGCGCGCTCCTTGCGAATGGCCTTGCGCTTGCGTGACGACAATGCGGACAAGAAACCGTCAAAGTCGGCATAATCGCGGTTTTGCCAATGAAATTGCGTGCCCATGCGCGTCAGCCACCCCGCCGCACGAAACAACTCCAGCTCGCCCTCTTCAACAAAAGTTGCATGCGCAGACGATAGGCCATTTTGGTCCACGACCGCTTCGGCAGCGGCCAATATCGCTGGTGCAAGTGCTGGGTCGCGCAACAACAATCGCGGCCCCGGCACGGGCGAGAAGGGCGCGGCAATCTGCAGCTTGGGATAATATTGGCCGCCCGCCCGTTCAAACGCATCCGCCCAATGATGGTCGAACACATATTCGCCCTGGCTGTGGCTCTTAAGGTACGCAGGCAGCGCAGCGGCGGGAATGCCGCCCGCGTCGCGGATCATGATCGGCGCAGGCGACCAGCCCGTGCCGGGGCCCACACTACCCGATTCCTCCAACGCCGCCAAAAACGCGTGGGCCACAAACGGATTACCACGCGGATTCAGCGCATCCCACTGGTCGGCGGGAATATCGCTGAACTTGCTCAAGAGTTCGGCGGTGACGCCGTCGGTCATTAAGCCGCGCGAACCTTTACCACGCAGTCAATTTCGACCGTTGCATCGCGTGGCAATACGGGGACGGAGACGGCGGCGCGTGCATGCTTGCCTGCGTCGCCGAACACGGCCTCCATCAAGTCCGATGCGCCATTGGCGGCTTCGGGTTGGTCGGTGAAGTCCGGGGTCGACGCAACAAAGACGCCAAGCTTGACGATGCGTTCCACGCGGTCGAGGTCACCGCCAAGCGCGGCCTTCATCTGCGCGATAAGCATGATTCCGCACGCCTTGGCAGCGGCCTTGCCCTCTTCAAGACTGCGCGTATCACCGACTTTGCCGGTGACAACCTTGCCATCGACAAAGGGCAACTGGCCCGAAATGAACAGCATTCCGTTTGCTTCGACCGCGGGCACATAGGATGCGACCGGCGCTGCGGGTGCAGGGAGAGTAATGCCGAGTTCGGCCAATTTTGCTTCTATCATCATGCTACCTTTTCCAAACTGGGCGCTGGCGCATTCGCAACCAGCCGTTCCCTAATCCAAACTTCTGCGTCCGCCCAACGATCCAACCGCGCATGCGCAGATTTCGAAGGCTTCACGCGATCCCACAGCAACGGCTCACCGACAAAATGCAGCCGCCAGACGTCGGGGTGCTGTTCGCCAACCGACTCATGCTGATGCCCAAGGTCGTCGACGAATACGGCAATACTGGGTTTATATTCGTCCAAAATCCGGCCAAGTGCCTCGCCCTTGCCGCCTTGGTTGCAATAGACCGGCGCGTCGATGCCCACGGCCTTCAACTGCTCGGTCCGGGGCCCGGCGCGGTGGTCGAGCAAATTGGTGAGGATGACGACATCGGCATGTTCGCGCAGCCGGTTGAGGCTCTCAACCGCGCCGTCAATCGCTTGCTGCCGATGCATTTCGGTATCGAAAAACCCGTTGAGCAAATCCCACACCTGACCGCGCTCGACAACGGTGCCATCATGCTTGTGGCGCAGCGCCTCGCCCCAATCGCCGTGGACGAGGTCAAAATGGATGTGATGCGCGTCGTCCAGCCAGTCGCGGAAGGGCACGATCATGTGCAACAGCACCTCATCGCAATCGGAAATCAGCAATGGCCTACTCATGCTTCTAACTCCTGCCGTGCCTGTACAAGTAATGCAGGGGACACCCCGATGACCGCAGCACAAGCGATGAGGTCAGGCTCATAAGCCTCCAGAAAGGATAATATCGCCGCTTGCGTGCCGCGTTCGGTGATGGAGCTGCGCAGCCCTTCGGGCGTCAGGCCAGTCAGCGACAAAAGCCGCTCCGCCCGTGCTTCTTCCATCAACGCCCAAGCCAAAGCCTGAAACGCCATACCCGATGCGTCTAACTTGCCATTTGTTTCATGCATGGCTTTCGCTTAAGCGAAGGCATCCACGAACGCAAAGCGGGAAAAGAGCGTTAATGTCGAAAAAGGTGATGATCGTTGAGGATAATGAGCTGAACCTCAAGCTATTCACCGACTTGCTGTGCGCACACCAGTTTGTTGTTGAAGGTGTGCGCGACGGACGGCTGGCGCTGGAACAGGCGCGGACATTTGCGCCGGACCTCATCATCATGGACATTCAACTGCCGCATGTCAGCGGCATCGACCTGATTGAGGCGATGCAAAAGGATGCGGCGTTATCCGCAATCCCGGTGCTCGCCGTGACCGCTTATGCCGGCAAGGGTGACGAGGACCGGATCATGGCCGCAGGCGCAAAAGGCTATCTGTCAAAGCCGGTGTCGGTGATGACGTTTCTGGAGGCAGTGCGGGGGATAATTGGGTAGCCTGATCCTAGTTGCACAATAAAGTTAGCGAGGTGATGACGATGTTCGTGTCTACGATAATGATGGCGTCGCTGTTGGTGGCAGCAGAAGAACGCGATTGTAGTTATGATCGGACGGCAATGATGGCACTAAGCCAAAATGAATTCGATCAAGATATGTCGGGCGGGTGGCGAAAGCTCGCCGATGCGGGGTGCGAGCGTGAAGCCGCCGAGTTGATCGCGGACTGGAGGACAGCGCACAAAAGCAGCTCAACCACTTTATATTGGCACGAAGGCCAAATGAGAGCGACCATCGGCCAATATGATGCAGCGATTGCTCTGTTCGAAAAAGCACGCAAATCTGAAAGCGAAGATGCTGGTTGGGGTTGGAACCATTATGTGGACGGCACTATCGCATTTTTGAGAGGCGATAAGGCGGCACTCCTGGCTTCACGAACCCGGCTATCGCTCATGCCTGAACTAGAAAGTGCAAAAAACGCGATAGACATACACGGCAACCCGGTCGAAACCGTTTGGCCTTTGAACTTAGATGTTCTGGATCGCTTAATCAGTTGCTGGGGGAAGAGCTACGATGAAGCATATGGTTGCTTGGGCTCGTCGAAATCTGACTGAGCGGACCGAATCAAAAAGGGCGCCCGAGGCGCCCTGATCGATAGCTTATTCAAGCAGCGCGTTGGCTTACTTGATTTTGGCTTCCTTGAACTCGACATGCTTGCGCACGACGGGGTCATATTTACGGAACGTCATCTTTTCCGTGATGTTGCGTGGATTTTTCTTGGTCACGTAGAAGAAGCCCGTGTCAGCGGTGCTGAGCAGCTTGATCTTGATCGTGGCTGGCTTCGCCATGGCCCATTCCTTTTGTTCAAATAATGTCGCAAAAAACTGCGCAGGGTTTGGCCGCGCTGTTCACAGACGCGGGCCTTTGCTGGTTTGGCGGGTGAAAGTCAAGCCCGTAACCCGAAATCACGCGTCAAAGCGGACCAATGCCCCCTGAATCGTCATGCTGGACTGGTTTCAGCATCTTCGTTTTGCCGCACCGTCGCGTTTTCGAATGCCGGAGCGCGCTCAACATAGCCCGCATTGATTGCCAAAACAAAGGCGATTCGCGGCGCAGTTCAGTCCACCCGCCGCACACATCCTATTTTGATCATGATGTGCTAAGGCAGAAAATATGGACACTGCTTTTACCACATTCCTGTCTGTTTTCCTCGCCGAGATGGGCGACCGGACACAGATCCTCGCCGCCGTGCTCGCGCTGCGGTATCGCAACAATAAAGCGATTCTTGGCGGACTCGCCTGTGCCACCTTGATCAATTGCGGCATTTCGGCCGCGGGCGGATCGGTGATCGACAGCTGGATAAGCGCGCGGTCCGTTCAGATGTTCGCTGGCCTTGCCTATATCTTTGCAGGCGCGGGCATGTTGCTGTGGCGGCGCAATGTCGACCCGTTATCAGGGTGGAAAAGCCCGGCATTTCTGACCGCGTTCTTGGGACTGTTTATCCTGGAATTTGGCGACAAGAGCCAGTTCATCATCGCCGCGCAAAGTGCCCGCACGCCCTATTGGGGCATGGCAGCGGTCGGCGGGTTCGTCGGCATCATGGCCGCCACGGTGCCCGCGGTCATCCTGCGCGCGCGGCTTGGCCAGATTGTGCCGTTGAAACCCATAAGGTGGGTCTCTGGCGCATTGTTGCTGGGATGGGGCTTTGTACTGGCCACGCAGGCCAATGGCATCAGCTAATTGCCGCTGCCGCATGGGCGGGTGCTGGAAATAGCGCGCGTCGTTCCTATATTATGTTCTCCCACCCCCGAATGATGGAGAACTGCCATGGCACATGGTGACAATAGCAAAAAAGCGCTGGCCGATGCGTTAAATGGCCTGCTGGCCGATTATTATGCGCTCTACCTCAAGACCAAGAATTTCCACTGGCATGTCACAGGTCCGCATTTTCGCGAATATCATCTGCTGTTTGATGAACAGGCGACGGAATTGATCGCAACCACCGATCTTGTCGCCGAACGCGTGCGCAAGCTGGGTCAGGATACGCTAACGTCCATCGGCGCGATTGCCGCGAAGCAGCGGATCAATGACCATGATTCGACGTCGACTGATGCACCGAAGATGCTGCAGGAGCTGCACGCCGACAATGAAACGCTGATTACGGCATTGAAAGACGCCAAGAGCCTTGCGGACGAAGCGGGCGATAATGCGACCGATGGCCTTCTGGACGACTGGACGGATCAGGCCGAACAACGGGCCTGGTTCCTGGCCGCGACAATCGGCAAGGCATGACAGGCACAAAAAAGGCGGGCGAAGCGTTGTGCTTCACCCGCCTTTTTGAAATTCTAAAGCGCGCTTATTCGGAAAGCGGACCCAAGTTGGTGGCCGAATATTTGCCGCGACGATCGATTTCGATGTCAAAGGTCAAACGGTCGCCCTGAGTCACTTGACCCATGCCCGAACGCTCAAGCGCAGAAATGTGCACAAACACATCTTCGCCGCCATCATCACGCTGCACAAAACCAAAACCCTTCATGTCGTTGAAGAATTTTACGGTTCCATTGGCACGTTCGCCAGTCGATTCGCGCTGCGGACCACGTGGTGCCGAATCACGGTCACCACCGCGGAAGCCACCACGGTCATCGCCGCGCGAACCGCGGTCAAATGCTGGGCGGTCCGGACGCGGTGCGCGCTCGGTCACTTCCATTGGCTCACCATCGATGACGAGGTCGGTTGCCGAAACCTTGCCGCCACGCTCAACGAGCGAGAATTCGAGCGGCTGGCCTTCAGCGAGACCCGTCAGGCCAGCTTGCTCAACCGCGCTGATGTGTACAAACACATCATCGGGACGACCATCGACCTGAATGAAGCCAAAGCCCTTTTGGCTATTGAAAAATTTAACAATTCCTTTGCCGGAACCGATGACTTGCGCGGGCATTGGTGGGCCACCTGGGCCACGCCGAGGTGCACCGAAGCCACCGCCGCCGCTATTGCCGCCGCCAAAACCGCCGCCTGAGCGGCCGCCGCCAAAATCACTTTGATAGGGGGACGGTGCGCGATAACCGTCATAGCTTTCATCACCGAAACCATCTCTTTTGTCCCGGCCTTTGCCAGCACGCTTGCGATCAAAACCCATAACTTCTTACTTGCCTTCTCATCGCCCTGAACCACTATGTTATGCAGTCGAGGGCGACTGTACTGCACGTCACAAGCGCAGCCGTTGGTGATTGCGCAAGGATTTTGTATATCGCATTAAAAGGTTACGCGATAGCAAATATTGCGGCTGAAAATCGCAGGGCGCCAACTGTAGTTTCGTTTGCCTTGCACAGTCCGCTGGGGCAAGGGGCTAGCATGAGCGTATATTTACACGAAGAAGACCTTCCCGCAGGCGTACTGGCCGATGGCCCCGTCGCCGTAGACACCGAAACCATGGGGCTCATCACCCCGCGTGACAGGCTGTGCTTGCTGCAGATTTCCGACGGACGCGGCGATGAACATCTTGTGCGTTTTGGCCGCGACAGTGACTTTTCTGCACCAAATTTGCGTGCCGTACTGGCCGATCCCGCCCGTTTGAAGCTGTTCCATTATGCCCGATTCGATTTGGCGGCGATTTCGCATTATTTGAACGTCGTCGCGACGCCGTTATTCTGCACAAAAATCGCCTCGCGCCTTGTCCGGACTTACACGGACCGCCACGGGCTGAAGGAACTGGTAAAGGAAATGCTGTCGACAGACATTTCCAAACAGCAACAGTCAAGCGACTGGGGCGGCCCCATATTGTCCGAAGCGCAAAAAGATTATGCCGCCAGCGATGTGCGCTATCTGCATCGCCTGCATGCCGAATTTGTCGTGCGGTTGGAACGCGAAGGCCGCACCGCCTTGGCACAGGCATGTTTTGACTTTCTGCCGCATCGTGCGAACCTTGATCTGTCTGGCTGGCCAGAGACCGATATATTCGGGCACAGTTAAGGTTTAATCGGGTTAGAGACATAATATGTCCGCACAGGCCGATCTTGAACGCAGTTATCGTCAACGCTGGGCATTGCCCGGCGGACGTCATGACCGCCTTATCCGCGCGATGCGGGTTGTCTTGCCGAGCATCATCGGTTTGCTTGTCGCCATACTGGCGTTCAGCCCATTTACCGGGCAGCAGGAACTCAGCTTTGTCCTGAACAAAGACGAAGTGAATCTGTCGCGTGAGCGGTTACGCGTTGTTGAGGCCCTCTATCGCGGCGAAGACAGCAAGGGCCGACCCTTTTCGCTGCGCGCGGGTAGCGCTGTCCAGAAGACATCGGCGCAACCTGTTCTCGACATGACATCACTGTCGGGCCGGATATCGTTGAACGACGGCCCAGCCTCCATCATCGCACAGCGCGGCAGCTATGACCTTGGCAAGGAAACCATGCGCGTGACGGGCCCATTGGCGGTTGAATCGCCGGGCTATGACATGGTCGCCAGCAATGTGGAGCTGTCGTTGAAAGACCGGACGATGCAGAGCTTTGGACCAGTGAGCGGCCGCACCAAGGTCGGAACCTTCCGTGCCGGACGATTGCGCGCCAACCTCGATACGCGCGTCGTGAGATTAGATGGCGGCGTTCATTTGCGTATCGACCAGAATGCGATTAAGTGAGGCCAACATGAGCAAAGCTTCTATCTCCTTTGGACTGGCCGCCGCATTTGCGGGCATCATGATGCTGTCTTCGGCGTCAGCGCAAAGCATTCGCAACCATGATAGCAACGCACCTGTAGATTTCGCGGCTGGTTCGATGGAGCTTCAGGATCGCGCAGACCGCGTCGTTCTTGCCGGCGGCGTAACTGCAACGCAGGCAGGGCTTACGCTCAAGGCAAATCGCGTGACAGCGGCCTATTCCAACAAGGGCGGCGTGGATGTAAATCGCCTCGACGCCACGGGCGGCGTGACCATCACCAAGGATGATCTGCGCGCGACCAGCAGCTCGGCGATATATGATCTCGACTCCAGCCTGATCACCCTGATTGGCAATGTGAATCTGGTGCAAGGCAGCAACCGGCTCAACGGCGGCAGGCTTGTCATCGATCTCAATTCAGGTCGATCAACCCTCAATGCCGGTGGCCCTGCCAATACGACCAATTCGGGCGGCCGCGTCACCGGATCGTTTAGCGTTCCACAGCGCAAAAATTAGGGGGCATCCCCAAACGGCCCCTAAAACGGGGCAGCATAAATCATGCCAATTGCAAAATGGGTCAGCATTCATTAGCTGTCTGTTGGATATCAACGGCAAAATCGCGGGCGAAATTTGGATATGGATAGCATGACTGCAACTTCTCCCGCTGCGGATGCGACGACGCAAGACGGCGTGCAATCCGGACTGGGTGTCGTTTCCATCGCCAAAAGCTATGACAAGCGCGCGGTATTGACCGATGTGTCGCTCTCGGTTGCGAAGGGCGAAGTGGTGGGTCTGCTTGGCCCCAATGGCGCGGGTAAAACCACCTGCTTTTATTCCATCATGGGGCTAGTAAAGCCCGACAGCGGCCGCATCACCTTGGATGGCGCAGACATCACCCACCTGCCCATGTACCGCCGCGCGATTTTGGGCTTGGGCTATTTGCCGCAAGAAACATCAATTTTCCGCGGTATGACTGTGGAACAAAATATCAGCGCTGTTCTGGAAATGGCAGAACCCGATGCAGACGCGCGCAACGAGCGGTTGGAAAAATTGCTGGGCGAATTCGGCCTCACCCGGTTGCGTAGCGCACCCGCCATGGCGCTGTCCGGTGGCGAGCGGCGGCGCTGCGAAATTGCCCGCGCACTGGCGGCAAACCCGTCGATCATGTTGCTCGATGAACCTTTCGCCGGCATCGACCCGATATCCATTTCCGATATTCGCGACCTTGTGAAAGAATTGAAAACCCGCGGCATCGGCGTGCTGATTACCGATCATAATGTGCGCGAAACGCTCGATATCGTTGACCGCGCCTGCATCATCTATGGTGGGCAGGTTCTGTTCGCAGGGTCGCCCGAGGCGTTGGTCGCGGATGCCAATGTGCGCCGCCTGTATCTCGGCGAGAGTTTTGCGATGTGATTTGCGGCGATGACGGAACCATAACGTCATGGCATTAGCACCCCGTCTCGATCTTCGCCAAAGCCAGTCGCTGGTGATGACACCGCAACTGCAGCAGGCGATTAAACTGCTGGCATTGTCGTCGCTGGAAATTGAAGCGTTCATTGCGGAAGAGGTGGAGCGTAACCCCGTTTTGGAAATAGGCAGCAGCGACGCTGCCCCTGATGTGCCCACCGAGGATTTCGCGCCTGCAAACAACGACAGTCGCGAGCGGGCCAGTGACGACCTGCTCAGTGGCGATGGCCAAGGCTCATCGGAAGCGCTGGATGTCGATTTCAGCACAGAAACGTTTCACCATGACACCCCATCGGACAGTGTCGGCGGGGCCGATGGCATGCTTGGGCTTTCGGGCAGCACCGCGCCCAGCGGCTTTGACGCCGACGGCCCTGATTTCGACAGCTTTGCCGCGCGCGACATTAGCCTGCGTGAACATTTGATGGCGCAGGCAGGGTCCAGCCTGTCCGGACGCCAGCTGTTTCTGGTCCAGCAGATTATCGAACATATCGAACCCACGGGCTATGTTGGCGAAGACCTGATGGCGGCGGCCCACCGGCTTGGCGTTCCCATGGCGGGAATGGATGCGGCGCTTTCGGCGTTGCAGCGGTTCGACCCAACCGGTGTTGGCGCGCGAAACCTGTCCGAATGCCTCGCCATTCAAGCGCGCGAGGCGGATCGTTATGACCCATGCATGGCCAAGCTTATCGACAATCTCGACTTGGTGGCAAAGGGTGCGTTTGACCAGCTTAAGCGCATGTGCCGCGTCGATGACGAAGACCTGCGCGATATGTTGATAGAACTGCGCGGCTATGATCCCAAACCCGGTTGCCGGTTCGAAAGCGAAGATATGCTTGCCGTCACGCCCGACATATTCATCACGCCGCGCGGCGAAGGTTGGGCCATCGAACTGAACAGCGCCAACTTGCCCCGTATTCTCATCAACCGCAGCTATGTTGCCGAGCTGGGGCAAGACAAAGCCACAAAAGCCTGGCTAAGCGATTGCATGGCAGATGCGAATTGGCTCATCAAAGCCATGGATCAAAGGCAGCGTACCATCGTCAAGGTCGCCACCGAGATTGTGAAGCAACAAGACGGCTTTTTTCGCAAGGGCGTCGCCCATTTGCGGCCACTCACGCTGCGGCAAGTGGCCGATGCCATCGACATGCATGAATCCACCGTCAGCCGGGTGACGAGCAACAAATATCTGCATTGCGGACGCGGTCTGTTTGATCTCAAATATTTCTTCTCATCGGGGGTTCAATCTGCCGACGGTGAGGGCGCGTCGGCGCAAGCTGTCAAAAGCCACATCAAATCCCTGATTGATGCCGAGGGCGAAAAGATCCTGTCCGATGACACGCTGGTCGATTTGTTGACGGCAAAAGGCTTCGACATTGCCCGCCGCACCGTTGCGAAATATCGCGAAGCTATGGGTATCGGATCGTCCGTGCAACGACGGCGGCAAAAGAAAATGGGCCGCTAATCAAGCAGCCATATTTGAACGCGCCAATGTTTCGCGGTCGATAAGAATCTGCTCCGCCAATATATGGTCGCTGACCTTATCGACGTCGATTGCGGCGACAGGATCAGACATTGGCACCAGCGTTGCAACAAGGCCAAGGCGTTTGCCCGCAATCGTTAACGCCTGCCGCAATCCAATCGTGCGGGTCAGCGCGCGCGATGCCAGCCCCACCCCGAAGTGCATGAACAGGCGCCATGTTTTCTTGCGGTCCTGTTCAGCCTCTGCCCATAAATCGAGCGCGAATACGGATTTGAGGCTCATCAATGCGAAGAGATTTGCGCCGGACCACGCGCCGTCCAAAAAACGCAACCATGTGCGTTTCGCGTCTGGAAATTGCGCCAACATTGTCTTTCGTTCCACCATCGCAATGGCAACGTCGCCATCGGCTTTACCCAGAAATTCGGCGATCATATCAACAGTTAACAGCGGATGGTCCGCGGTCGTCACCAATATCGGCGACGAAAATCCTAACGCATCCACCTGCCGCTTGATGCTCAGCGATATACTGCTCAGGCTTTCGACCAACGTTGCGCCGCCTGCGGCATCGACCGCGGGACGCAGTGCATCGGGTTCCTGACATAGGACAATGATTTCACCGATAAGCGGCGACGCACGCAGCGTCCGCACGACATGGCTAATCATCGGTTCGCCGCGCACGGGCACCAGAGCTTTCAGCTTAAGCCCAAAATGCTGTGCAAACATATCCGTACCGGGCCTTTGCCCGGCAAGGACGATGCAGGTCCATTGCGCTTGCAAACAGCTTCTCCTAAACGCATCCAAATCGGGGGCACGCCAACATATTTGGCATACCTTGGGGTGGGGCTTGGCGACCAAATATGAATATTGCAATATATGATCTCGATAAGACCATAACGCGTCGCCCGACCTTTACCCATTTTCTGCTATTTTATGCCCGGCGGACCGCGCCCATTCGGCTGGCGTTACTGCCGGTCTGGATCGCGGCGATGTTGGGATATAAGCTTGGCCTGTATGGGCGCAAACCGCTGAAACAATTTGGGATCGCAATGTTCATCGGGCGCAAAATTTGCCCGGACAGCTTACCCAATATCGTCGCCCATTTTGCCGAGCAGCTTGTGCGCGAAGGCCTTCAGCCGGGGGCCGTGGCACGCATAGACGCCGATCGCGCGCGCGGGGCGTTGTTGGTGATGGCAACCGCTGCACCGCATTTTTATGCGGGCCACATCGGCGCGAAAATTGGTTTTGATGCCGTTATTGCAACGCGTCATATCGGCGAAGCAGACGGCCAATTGATGCACCGCATTGACGGCGAGAATTGCTACGCCGCAGAAAAATTGCGCCGTGTGCGGGAATGGCTGTCGCAACAGGGCATTAACCGTCAAGATGCGCATATCCGTTTTTATTCGGACGATCTGAGCGACCGCTTCACTTTAGACTTCGCTGACGAAGGCTATGCAGTGAACCCCTCCAAACGCTTTATGAAGGCGGCTGCCGAGGCCAATTGGGGCGTGCTCGATTTCCGCATCCCTAACGGGACCTCTTCAGCGGGCTAAGCTTTGAAGATATTGCCGCAACGCCTCCGCACCGCGTTCCGACGCGGGGCGCGGATCGCTTTGGTCGGCGGTGTAGGCCATCCGCTGCTCTTGGGCTTTGCGATATTGGGCAGCAATCTGCGCATGATCGGGCAACAATACTATCAACTGCTTGGGCGTGCGGACAACCGGACCGTTGTTCCAGAAATCATATTCGGGCGGAGCGCCGGGCACATTCGCACTGTGCGTATCAATGAAAAAACAGGCGCGCGGGCGATGCAGAAATTCATACACCTGGCTTGAAACATCGCCAATATAGACGTCTGCGGACAGGGTATAGCTCATATCAAACAGGCGCGCGCTATCCACATCGATCCGGATATTCGGGGCATCATAATATTTGGGATCAATGTCGGGCCGCGTGCGGGTCACGCGATATTCCGGCGAAATATGCACCTTTTTATAAAATAGCATCACATGCGGCGCAAAGATCAGATTGTAACGGTCCGCATTCTGGTAAAAAAATTCCAATATGTCCGCCCCGTGATCGAACCAGCTCGACATATGGGGATCGAAATGCGGGTTGTATAAAAACGTCGGCTTGCCGTTGTCGAAAAATGTTTCAGGGGTGCGCCCCCGCAAAATGTCGAACTTTGGGTAACCGATGATCCGGCAGCGTTCGGGCGTGGAAACGCCCGCATCCACCATCTGGTCCACAACCTTTTGTCCGCTGACCATCAACAGGTCAAAGTCGCGGAATGCAGGGTGAAAAGACACATTCCGGTCACCCGCCCCATGGGGTACACAGACAAAGGCAGGGCAATGTTTGCGGCGGCGAAATTTGGTCCAATGGCGTTTCAGGGTCAGGCAGGTGCGTTCCGTCGACACGATGGCGACGGATTTCCGTAAGAACGCATTATGCCAATATAAACGCAATATCCGGTGAACGGGCACCAACCTGTTCAGGCCGTTGGTAAGCGTCTTGAGCCATTCGGGTAACGCCAGCGACCGCCAATGCAAGGCGGCAATCTGCTCAGGCGTCAGCAGCTTTTCGACCTCTTTTCGCGTCACGTCACTGCCAAAGGCGACGATCGCCCGGAAGCCTTTTTCACGCAACGCAAATGCGCCGCCTATCCCCGCCAAATGCGCCACTTGGTGGCCCGCATCATGGTTGAACAGGAAAATGACGTCCAATTTGACAGACGCCGCAGCCTTCTTGTGTCGTGGAATATTCATACAAAGCGGCATCTATCGCCATTGATAGATTTTTGCGACCAGTTTGCAGCACGCTCAATTTTTTTCCGGCGCGTCATGACATGGCTTTGATTAGCGGCGGAAGTGCACTAGTCCCGCAGCCTGATAGGGGGTCTGGCGTAATGGCTGAACAAAAACGGGGGAGTGGGCGCCGCATTTTGCAATCGGGCGCTTGGCTGTTCTTGCCAAAGACCACCTCTGCGGTGCTCAGCCTTATTTACCTTGCCGTTTCTACCCAAAGCTTAGGTGCGGCAGAATTTGGCAAATTCATGCTGATCTTCAGCTTTGCCCAAACAATATCCAGCTTCACATCATTCCAGACGTGGCAAATTCTGATCCGCTATGGCACGACCTTGGTGCACACAAAGTCGGATCAAAAGCTGGCCGAACTCACATGGTTTTGCCTGATCCTTGATATCATCGGGGCATCGTTGGCGTTTCTGGTCGCGATGGTCGGCGCATGGGCGCTTGCATACAACCAAGGCTGGAGTGATTCAGAAGCAATCGCCGTGGTCGGCTTCACAGCGCTTTTGGTGCTGTCCGCCCGTTCGACACCGACAGGACTGCTACGCATCAACGACCGCTTTGGCGATGCCGCCATTCCAGACATGCTGGTGCCGATCATCCGCCTTGTCGGCACCGGCATATTGGTGCTGACACAGCCTACGGCATGGGGGTTCCTCGCGGTGTGGCTATTGTCCGAAATGGTGCCAACGATATGGGTTTGGGGGAATGTTTTGCGCCGGCTCAAATTGCCGCTGCGGCTCAGCAGGATGCCAACGCTGCGTGGGTTTCAGGACAGCTTCCCCGGCATTGCCAAATTCGCCTTATGGTCCAATGTGGGTTCCAGTTTTAAGCTGACCAGCCAGCAAATGGTCGCGGTTGTGGTCGGCTTTTCCGTTGGTGCAGCGGCGGCTGGATTTTTCCGCCTTGGCTATCAATTGGGTCAGGTGTTTGCCCGCGTCGGTGACGCCATATCGATGGCGATATTCACCGAATATGCCCGCGTTGCGCACACCGTCGACGCCAAAGATGCCAGCAACTTGCTCAGCCGCATGATTAAGGTGTCCGGCGTTGCGGCGGTGCTCGTTTTGGCAATTGTTGGCGTCGCCGGAAAACCCGCTTTGATATGGATATTTGGCGCAGAGTTTGTCGCCGCCTATCCGTTGGTATTGATCTTGGGCACAGCCACCGCCGTACAATTTGCCACATTGGGGCTGGAGCCTGCGCTGCTTACCGCGGGCAAGGCTGGCCGGGTGATGCTGTGCAGCCTTGCCGGCGCTATTGTCGTGGTGCTGATGATGATCTGGCTTATGCCCATTTATGCCGAGGTTGGTGCAGCATTTGCGATGTTAGGCGCAGCGGTGGTCAACGCCGGACTGCTGGTCATTTCCTATCGGCAAAAAATTGTCCGTCACCAATCTGGATGACCATCACACGCTTCAATAATCCTGGCCATCCAGTTCAATGAGTCCCTGGCGCGCCATTGATCCTGCCAATATCGTTTCAAGCAAGTCAGGGTAGCTAATTCCGGCGAGGACGGCCGCTTTTCCGAACACCCGTTGCGACCAGATGTTGCACTGCAAATTCACTTCGAGGAAATTGATTTCGCCGGTGACAGGATTCATCCGAAATTCGAACCGGCCATAATCAAAGGGCCACAGCTCAGGCAGCAATATGCTGGTGAGATGTTGGATTTTTGCAATCAAGGCCGGATCTTGTTCTGGCTCCAAACGGGCTTCGCTTTGTTCAAACCCGCGCTTTTCAGCATAAGTGCGTAAAACTTCGGTATCATGGTCAAAGCGCATGAGCGGCAGGAACTGTGCCTTGCGTGCGCCCATCACCGGAAGCTCGACATCGATGCCCGACAAAAACGGCTCGACAAGTGCATCATGGCCTTCGTCATGCAAGGCTTCGACCGCATGTTTCACACCGGCCCAATCGGTTGCAATCGAAACCCCCCAGCTTGCCGATGAGGCATTGGGTTTGATGACATAACGGTCAGCTGACCAGTTCGTGATCGGCCCAACCGGAGCACCTCGCCGGAAAATTTCGGAATCGGCCGTGGGCACACCGCGGGCGCGCGCCGCCATTTTCATCAAATGCTTGTCGTCGGACAGACCACGCAAGATAGGCGTTGCACCCAAATGAGGAATGCCCAGCCGCATACATAAAGTTGGGATCAACAGCTCGCTGTTGAGATAACCGCCACGGTTCAGCAACGAAAACACGAAATCTGCGTTTGGCTTTTCGAACAACGCTTCGGCGCTGTTCGCAGCCTGAACGTTTAACCCCATATTTTCGAGCGTGTCGCGTACTTCACGATGATATACAGCATGATCCCCATCAATGATATCGCGTGAACCATCACCTAAGGCATGCTTGGCAATGAAGAGGATCTTGAGTGTATTGCGATACCGTTCTGGGATGGAAATTTTTTGCGGCGGATGGATCTGTGGAATTTGCATGGGAAATACCGATCTCGTAGCGGTTTACATTATTTTACAATAGCCCATTTATTATGTCAGAATCGAGACTTTTGTCTCCTAGGAGCGTTTTTTGATGTCGATACTGGATTTACCAACGGCTGAATTGATGAGTGCCGGCGGCGACGATCGCATCACACTTGATGAACAAAGCGGGTTGAACAGCTATGGCTGTGCACCCGAACCGATCAGGGCCATCAGCTACTCCTCGTCCACCGCCAGTTCAATTTCCGCACCGGCTTATGCGCATGCCCATGCCGTGCATCATCAGCTGCGGCTGGCGGTTGCCCAATGCGAAACGGAGGACGCGTCTTATACGCGTTTTCTGGGCAGTGCACGCAGCCGGATCCGCCGCGTATACGGGCTCGCCTCCGACGTTGATGTGGCGTTCGGCGCGTCGGGCACTGACCTTGAATATCTTGCGCTCGCGCTTGCCCTCCAAACGGGCCAGAAAGTCACCAACATCGTTGTTGAAGTCGACGAAGTTGGCAGCGGGTGCCTTTATTCGCAAGCCGGGCAATATTTTGCAGATCGAACCGCGCTCGGCCACAAAGTTATAAAAGGCGCGCATTTGCCGGGCTTCGGTGCCGACGTCATTGCGGTGAAAACATTGAAAACGCGAACCGACGATGGCCCGATGCGGAGCGACGACGAATATACAGCGTTGCTTCTGCACGCGGTCGGGGAGGTCGTGTCCGCAGGCGGGCGTCCGCTGGTGCACATCATTCACCGTTCCAAAACAGGCATTGTGACGCCAAGCCTGGCGGCGGTCGATGCCGTGATTGCGGCTTTCGGCGCGTCCGTCGATTTGGTCGTCGATGCGTGCCAGGGGCGTATCTCGCCGGACACCATTGCCGCATATCTTGCCAGAGGCGCGAGCATATTGCTGACCGGATCAAAGTTCATTGGAGGGCCTCCATTCAGCGCTTGGGCGCTTGTACCCGCGTCCTTATCCGCCCGCATGAACACCGGCACCGACGCACCAGCCGGACTAAGCCATTTCTATGCACGTGGAGACATGCCAACGGGATGGCACGACACCGATGCGGTGCTGCCCAGCCGGACAAATTTCGGACTATTGCTGCGTCTTGAGGCCGCCCTATTTGAACTTGAGCGGCTGCTTGCCATGCCCATGGACCGGGTAGACACCGTTATTCGGGCCTTTACCACTGCTATGGGGAACCTGCCGACGGCGATGCCCTTTCGTTTGCTGGAAGGCTCGGCAGACGAATATGCGGCTGGAGATCATCTTAACCAGTTGTCGCCAGCGCATCCGCTTGACCGGAAAATGTTGTACGTCATCAAGCTCACCGATCGCATCCCCGGCACCGGTGCAGCCCTTGATATTGAACAGGCCCGTGCGGTCTATCGCGCATTATATACCGACATGTCAGATGCCTTTGCCAAACCGCACGACGCGTTGGTCGCTGCGGAGATTTGTCATGTGGGTCAGCCCGTCAAATGCTTGAGATTTGCGAATGGCGATTGGGCACCAACGTTGCGGCTGTCGCTATCCGCACCTCAAATATTTGAAATGATCGGTCTGGATGCCGACCGCTTGGTCGAGCGCTTCTCCGCAGACATTGAAAGGATTGCCGCAAAGATACGATTGGTCATTGCTAACCTCGACTAAAGTGCCTCAGTGCGCCTTAATGAAGGTCGTAACATCGGTGACGACAGGTGCCTTGTTCCGGAAGGGCCGCGCAACCGCCATGATGATGTCGGAATGGCCCACATCGGGATAGATTTTCAGCTGCTGTTTCCCTCCCAGCGCGGCGATCCGTTCCGACAGGACCTTGCTGTTGCGCGGTTTCACCACGCTGTCCTTGTCCCCCGTCAGCAACAACAATGGCGGTGCATCGGCGCGCGCATAGGTGATCGGCTGGGTCTCGGTTAAGTCGGGCCATTGGCCAAAGGCAATTTTCGATGAGTCGGTGGTGAACGGTAAGAAATCATAAGGGCCAGCCAGCCCGATCACGCCTTTAATAACGTCCGTCCCAAGACCCTGCGCCTTCAAATAGCGCGGATCGAGCGCGGTCATCATCGCGATATGCGCGCCGGCGCTGTGCCCCATCAGGAAGATTTGGTCGTTGTTGCCCTGATGCTTGGCGATATTTGCGTGCACCCACGCAATGGCCGCCGCTGTGTCGTCCACAAATGCCGGAAAGCGAACCGCAGGCGATTTGCGATAATCGGCAATGACAGTGACAAAACCGCGCGAGGCAAAGGCGCGTCCCAAAAAGCCATAGCCTTCCCGCTCACCATCGCGCCACGAGCCACCATGAAAGAAGATAAGGACGGGGTGAGGCGCAGACGCATTGCCTTCAGGTGCATAGATATCCAGCTTCTGCCGCGCGTCCGTGCCATAAGCGATCGCCGTGACGGGCGTGCCATCAAACTCGGCCGCACCCGGCGCCCACCGGTCCGCAAAATCGAGCTTTTGTGGATCGCTCTTGTTCCAGAGCCATAAGCCGGAACCAACGAGCGCAAGGAGCAAAGCTATGAGGATATATTTGATCATGCGCGCTATGTGCCGGTTAAAGCGCTGACATTCAACGAAAAACGAAATGCTGTTCAATGCGCATCCGCATGTTGACGATAATCTGCGAACGCCGCGTCTATTTGACCTGTATCGTCATTTTCATGCCCTTATGGACAGCGCACTCTACCTCCACTTTCCCGGGCGTGTTGAACGTAATCTTTCTGGTTTCACTTGGTCCAAATGAACCGAGGTCGAAAGTCGCGTTATCAGACAACGAAAATATATCGTGGTAAACCGTATCATCGTTCCTGAATTCGACCACATCGCCTTTTTGGACGGAAAGCGTCATGGTAGAGAATGTCTTTTGTTTCATAGTAACAATAGAGGTTGCCGCGTAAACGGCGGTCGCAGTCAGAACGGTAGCAACCGCCATTCCGGCTATCAGGCGCTTATTCATATATTGTCCTCTTATATTGTGCCTGCTCAACAGGTTGGCAAATTTAACGAAACGACACGACGGACCAATGCACAGATTCTGCAAGCCAAGCGTCGCGATTGGGTCACATGAGAATGCGGACCAGCATCATTTCACATAAGTAATCGTCACACGGTACTGGCTGCACGTGAGATAGGTGACGCCACTGTCAGCGTTTATCACCGTCGACACTAACGTCGCGCCAGGCATCAGAGCCACTGGTGTCGCGCTGCTCAAGTTATTGAGTATGTTATGCGTTATGGAGCAGTTTAAGCCTCTGCTACCTTTATTTTGGATCGTAAAACTGTCGTTCAGCTTGACCGTCGCGCTTGTTTGTGACGCCGACGTATCGGTCATCGTAATCCAAATTTTTGCAGGGGTGGTCGTTGCCGTTGCGGGCATGGAACATAATAGCGCCCAAGCGGTGCCGACACATATCATAATCTGCTTCGGCATAGTGCGTACCTTTATTTTCCGCGCCGGTGGGTAGCAGCGGGCCACTGCAATAGCCATGACAATCGGTCGCATTTCGAATTGTCTTTCGGATCGATGGTTGACCGCACTAAATCCTGTCAGATGTCAGGTGAAAGATTATGCGATTACACCAATGGTCTGCGGCATAAAAAAGGGGCCGCCATTTCTGGCAGCCCCTCTTGTGTAATGATCCGGATTGACCGAGCTTAACGCTTCGAAAATCATAATCTCACCAACTTATTGATATTACGAGATAAAAATACCTTTTATATAGTATTTTCAATCACGGTTTTTTCAATTTTCCTAGAGAAATCAACGACTTAAAAACCCGTGCAACCCTAGCAGATCGTGAATTTCCAGCGCAGGATTTTTTGCGGATTTTGGTTGGAAACTTTTCTGAGTTTCGTGGCGATCTTAATGAAAACAAGTCCCTGCTAAACCCCGTTTTAAGAGGTGTAAAAAGGGGACCCGTTTTGAAGGTTCTGATTGACTATCATCCCTGCCGCGATAACTCTCTATCCAAATTAGATAAATGTGGGGAACGGGGATGAAAGTGAATAAATGGGTCGCAATTTTGGCGACTGGTTCAGTGTTGGCAGTAGCAGCGCCAGTGAGTGCGCAATTTGGGGGATTAGGTGCCCTGAAGAAGAAGTTGGAATCTGCGGCGAAGGAACTGGAGAAACCCAAATCGCCACCTGCGCCAACAACACCACAGTCTAGTTCTACTCCGTCCCAGGGTGGATATGCCACGCCAACCCCAAGACGCACCCCGGCACCAATCAATCCTCCGCAACAGACGGATGCCGCATCGGATGTGGCACCTACAGAAGTTACAGAGATGAGTTCACAAGAACCGGACCAACAATGGGAATGTAATAGCGGTTTCCCCGATGCTGAGTTTGCTGAACTTCACATGTCAAAAATGATTTTGAAAGGTGCCGAGGTCTCAGGCAGTTACACGCTCAGTGGGAAAAGTCCGGGTGACGATTCTGGTTCTACGAGTTTTACAGAACAAGGAACTGTAACTATCAACAATCAGAAATACAGTTTTGCCATGTTGAGTACGACTGCGAGTTCTGAAGTTTCTAAAACATCATTCTTTCTTTCGAAATCCTTTTTTCTAAGCAAGACAGAGGAAGGTGATCCCGTCCTAAATGAGCAACTGTCCCCTTTGCGCAAGCGCATGTTCGAAAACGAAGATTTTGATGGAATGGAGCAATCATGCGGTGTGCCCGGAACGTTCTCCGGGAGGTAGTTCGTTGATGAATCGCGCCGAAGGGAGGGTAGGGATGCTTGAGAAAAACAACCGCATGCGTACGGTCAAACTACTGGTTGCCGCGCCCGCTTCTATAATCGCCGGTATATTGTGTGCCCAGTTAGCACAGGCGAACACGAATAAATCTCTGCCTGCACCAAACTCCGTCGTTTTTAGCGTTCGAGATCTGAGTAGAGATTCGAAAATGCGCATGGCGTTCGCCAAATTAGTTGAACTTGGCGTCATTAAAAGGCAGGTTTCTGCTGAACAAAGTTCGGAGGGGTACCTAGAGACTACGAAACCTCTAGCATTCTACGATACGACCTTTGGTCCTATTATTATCACGGGAACAGAATACGAGGGTGGTTGGAAAAACACACCGTCGGAGTTCAGAGTTCATCGTCTTTCGTATAATGAACGCAATTCATTTTCATATATAAAAACAGATGGAGGATATTTCCATTATGGCAGCGAGGGTCGCATGCCAGAACACAATATTGGTTATGATTACTCGAATGATTTAACTTTAAGTTTCTTGAATCGCGGAGGAGGTTCAGGTTGTTTTGCGAGTAATTTTGTTTTTATATCAATAAAAAAAGAAGAAACAATATCTTCTGAATTAATGATATCCAGTATCTATGGCGGTATAAATAATAGAACAGTTGAATTTAATGGGCGCATAGTTGGATCTGTTAAGAACGAGAGTCTGACGATTGAAGTCACGCACAAAGATTATACAGATCGGGCAGGAAAAACGGTATTTTCGAAAAATACTAAATTCATCCAAAAATATATCTACAGCAATGGTCGTTGGTCGTTAGAGCAGGGTTCCGCTCAAATTGAGGTATGTTGAGGGCAGAAATCACTTTTTCAAACCGCTTCCAGTTTGAGTATGCACTCCACCTTCCTCCGACGACGGGCGGAGAGCGTATCGAAAATATAGAGTGACCCGATTACATGTTACCTAGAGGAAACATGCAGTTCTCGCCTTTGCAGGATACGTGATCGTTCGTCTCCATGGTTTAACTTCATCTACTGTTTCAAGAGGAGTATACTCGTCAACCCGTGGGTCACCGAAAATATAGTTGAACTCAGGTGTTTTTGGTTTTGCCTTGATCCATTTCTGATCAGGATCGACCGTTCTGTTTCCATCAAAATTGTTAACGAGATATCTAAACTCGCCTGTATCGCAGTTTATAGAAATTCTCGAATACATAATACCCGAAGACATCTCTCGATATAGAAGGTTCCAGCGCGATGCATTATCGGTTCGCTTAATCCAAAAATTTCGGATTGGACCCTTTTTTATCAGAGTATGTTGGTCGACTTCAAACAGTTCACCATTCATTCCGGAGAAAATTTTCGGTCCGAAGTTATACGATAAGATTAGACGCTCCCGGTCCTCTTGTTCTTTATGCATTGGGATTGACTGATTCCCGCAGACTTTGGAAATAATGTGATCCGCTCCGATTTCGTCCCCCAAACCGCTATTTATGGTCTGAATTATGTTCTTTTTGCGGTAGTCTGGCGATGGTTTGAAAACATCGGGAAGAGTGCTTTCGTTAAACGGTGACCTATCAACAACGTGCACCAGACGGTTCTGACAATCCACCCACGCACTCTCCTTGACAAACTGCCAAGACACCGTCTCGCGGAAACTCAGGTTGCTGACTAATTCCTCTGAAACTCCGGAAGTGCCTACGCTTTCAGGGAGTGTTTTTAAACCATTCCCCCTAATAATCGTCAATGATCTAGTGTCGTCAAAGTTTGACACATTGGCAGGTGAAATTCTTATATCATTATAAATTCTGAAGGATTCGCTGGTCCACTTACTTATACACTTTTTATACTCTTCAAGGGATACTGATCCTCTAGTACCTCGGTATTCTCCATCCTGGGATTCCAACCAATTTTCACAGAGAAATAGAGGATTGTTGATTGTCGTTGAGAAGTGACCCGTTAGGGGCATAAGTTTTCACTGAGATTTGACCCATGTTTGAACCACACCCTGACCGACCGGTTGGGGGGATGAGGAGTGATCAACATGGATTTATT
>Ga0187843_10000192_pt1 | contig 49389 bp, 51 predicted proteins | sample SpaLakP09_SKY_43_FD_134516 | JGI IMG/M metagenome (GOLD analysis project Ga0187843, IMG submission 134516) | Oligotrophic lake water microbial communities from Sparkling Lake, Wisconsin, USA - SP09_SKY_43 | ecosystem: Environmental > Aquatic > Freshwater > Lake | place: USA: Sparkling Lake... | reverse complement strand
GGATTGTATAATACTCTTAAAGTTATTTATAGAGCAATTTTTATAAATTATCAGGACGATAGGTCAACAATTAGAAATAATACTTTTAATATAGATAGTGAATTAACTAGATTTGAAAGAGAAATACAAAGGATGGTTGAGTTGTATGATATTTATCTTAATTCAAATGTTAACACTGATGCTTCAGTAAGACTTTGTTTATTTATTTATTATAGATTATCTACTAGTATAATATTTCTTTCATCTAGAGTATATAAATTTAGTACCCCCCCTGTAAATATGACTATATTTGATACTAATACAACTATCATGGTAGATATGCATATATACAATTCAATAATTAAATATGGTTTTATTAATAACCCTATTGATACTAATACAAGCTTATCTGATAGATTAGATATAATAAAGCGTGCATTTCAACATACAAAAAATATATCTAGTTTAGATACTGTTTCGGCAATATTATATGCTGATATAAATGAACGTGAAAGGGCAATAGCACTAGATGGTGGCAGAAGAAAGACAAGAAGGCGTAGATAAAACACCTAAGGTCATTATATAATTTATTAGTATGGATCAAGACTATTTTTCAACACTTTATACAGCCTATATGGTATTGGCAGAATCAAACCTTGTACTATATGACCGTATAAACAGACTTGAGCAAAGAATTAATATCTTACCTGCGCAAACAGGTAATTCAAACTATTATGCGTGGCAATTTTATAGTACCTTTCAGTAAAAAAATTGATACTGCGCTATTTGTATTTTTTGTACAAATGGCCTATCTTACTCAGGAAGATTACGCCGAGCTCAAGCGGTTTAGTAATACAGATCTTGACAGGTATTTGAAGGCTTGTGAAAGCAATCGTTCAAAGGCCTTTCTACTTACTCAGACCCTTACTGGCGAGGACTACCTTAATGCGTTAGAGGCTGTTAAGGAATATGATGCCTGGATTATTGCCTATAATACTGAAATTACTATTCGCCTTGCTATTAAGACTCCACCCAATCCTTATTGTCATGGCTGTAAGGAAGGCCATTTGAATCAAATGGGACACTACGGAGGCTGTATACCAGACCCTAATGACCCAGATTACGTATAACTGATACAAATTATATATCTTAATAATTAGATGGAAGAGGTAGCTTCTGAAGGAGGTATAAATGTTCCTATGCGTCCGCATGCTGGGACTAGTGTACCAGAATACGTAGATCTTGTTCAAGCTTCCTTATTAAAAATTTTTAAACCAGGCTATGTAAGTACTTATGGAAATCATACAGACGATTATATTATAGGGTTTATAAATAAAACACTTAGCGATAACAATGCTATTGTAGCAGGAGGGTTTTTGTTAGATTCAATTAACAATCATAGGGAGGATAATGTGGATGTGGATATGTATGTCCCTTGTAGAAATCTAGTAAACTTCAATAAGACAATGGCTAAACTGGGCGAGTGTCGCGGACTCTTACAACATTACGCAACAGTTTATTGTCATTCCTTCTTAAAAATGAATGGTATACGTAGCGTCCAGGCTTTTTATAATGTAACTACAAATAAACATATAATGGATATAATGGCAGTAAGAAACTCTAGATCACCACTTGATGTTGTCCAAAATTTTGACTTGACCTTTTGTCAAATATGGTATGATGGTACTAATGTTTTTGCAACACATCCAGATCATATAATATCACGGAAAGGTTACTTACAAAAGGATTATGTTCCCCTATTAATGAATCGTAATATTTTTCTTATAAAACGTTTAGAAAAATATAAAAAAAGAGGATATATTATTACAGCAGAAGGTAACTCTATTGAATTAACATCAAATATAATAGGTAGTACAGGTGTAAGGGCTAAAAAAATAATAAAGGATGAATCATTTTATAAGAAATGGTATTCAAGGGCCTTATTTAGATTTATTATTTATTTAAAATATAAGATAAAGGACTTTTATTTAAGATATAATAATATTAAATTTAATAGTAAGATAGAGAAAGTATTTAATAAAGAACCTGTTGTAGTTATGACACGAGCAGAACTTTTTCTGCCATTAAATAGAATGAAAAATTTTGACCCTACAGATGGATATGATTCAGATGATTTTAATGTAGAAGATGAAAAAACATACTATCCCATACTTGACAAATATTCCACTGCTATAGATATAGATAAACGGGCCGAATGGCTTGCTCAAACACCCAGTACTAAGTTTCGGAAATGTATTAGAGCTTTAATGGAATCTTTTTATTCAACAAATCCAGGAAAAAATCCATTTCCCTTTTTAGAACATTATGACAGTGCCTATTATGGAAATAATGATGAAACTAAAAGGATAAAACTTGAGATTAAGAGAGTGGGTATTATATATAATATGTTTGATATAAATTATATTAGGAGGCCTATTAACCCTGTTAGACCTATTCATCATGATAATCCTATTAAATATTATATAATGATTTTAAATAAATACTCAAAAAGAGAGGGGTCATGTGCTATTAGCTTAGATGATGTCCATGTATATGACCTACATAGTCATACCTTAGATCAGTCTATATGTTTAGATGAATTAAAAAATTATCTTAAACCAATGATAAATATAAAGAATAAAAATACTCTACCTTGTTATATAAAGGAATGTAGATGGTTTCTAAGCCTTGATGAAATACGGGCAATTGTTGATAAGGATTTTTATGTAAACTTTACTAAACCTGTACTCATACCACCAGAACCTCTTTTAGAAAGACAGGGACTTGGTGACAATCCAGGGGAGGCTGAAACTAAGGTGGATTTAATTGATATTATAAAAAATACACCTTCACTTGACCGCCATGGGTTTGGAAATATCTATCACGATGTATTATGTCCCTTCTGTCTATCATATATTCGTCGTGATTCAGGTTGTACCTATGTGACTCATCCTAGTAATGGTCGTCCTGGAAGTATGGCACCCTTCTGTAAGGAACGAAATATAGTAGAAGGTATAAGAAATAAGTACATAAATATTAATCCTGATGATCCAGCAACTAATGCGCCATATCCAGATAGTTACTTAGAAGTTTGTTCAGAATGTGGTCGTCCTTGTAATCATCACGTACATTATGACCTAAATGACCCGCCTGGATTTGCTCCCCCACGTTTAACCGCAGGTGGAGCTCCAGATTATGGACGCTGTGCAGGGGGAGGTCGTGCTGAACTTTTTGCTCGTATTATAGCAATACGTGACTTGGTAAAGGGAGCTGGAGATATGGATCCAAAGGATTTACGTGTAGCGGCGGCCCTTGCGGCTGATGCTGCTGCCTCAGACCCTGAGTTACTAGCCAGGGGGGCGGCAATTCTTGCTAAGGAAGGGCGTTACCGCTATATGGGTAATCTTAATCGCAATCAAAATGTTGAGGCTCTTCTTGGTAATAATCCACTAGGTGGTATTGATGTTGAAAAGTATTATACTGTTGATGAACTTCTTGGTAATAATCCATTAAATGCCGTTGTTGTTGAAGGTGGTAGAAGGACACGCCGTGCCAGGCGTAGAAGGAGTGGAACTAGAAAAAATTGATTATACACGTTGGTATTTGGATTGTACAATGACTATTAAAAAGGTCAAGTATACAAATGAGCCAGTCTTTATCAATGCGGATGGTTCAATGGAACCTTATATACCATCAAGCGTGGTAACACATCGTGAGGCCTATAGTAAGAGTATACACATGCTCTTCAAACATGTGGCAGACTTTCATATTCTTCTTGTTGAAATCATTTCTGAAAAAACCGGCCTTGACTCTGTTGAAATTATTAAACAGATTCAAAATGATGAAAGGATGAAGACACATATTGATATTCCTACTGTCTATTCTCTTGGGGTACTTGAAAAAGATGATGTTGAAAAGAAGGTGGAGGTAGACCCTGAAAAGAAGGTAGAAGCCGTTGAACCTAAGAAGCGTAAATATATTAAGAAGGTTGTGAAAGTTTTGAATAAAGAGACTTAATCTTATCTGTCCAAAATTTAATACTATCATCAATATTATAAAGAGTCATATCTTCATATTCCGAAAGAGGACCACGTTGTACAATCTTCATTCGCTTTTTTTCAAGATGAGTAATTTGAAACTCATAGTATTCTAGGCGATAAACATCCTCATCTAGTACATACATTATGTGCCTAAAAAATTTTTATAGACGTATTCAATTTTTATATTGTATTATTAGATATGAATAATATAATATATTTTGGTCTTATTGGACTTGTATTGGGAGGTATGGCCTCAATAGGGTTAAATATTTACAGTAAGACTTCTGCCTCAAGATACACTTATGTAATCTTTGGATTAGATGTAACTGAACTATTATCAGATATAATGATACTTTCAATAGTCTTTGGAGTTATTTTATTATCTGGGTTCTCTGTACTTATTCGTGATCTAAGATATCCAAAGGAAGAGCCAGTAAAATTCACTATTGAAACTCTAATAATGGCCTTGGTTCCTTCCGCAATTATATTTTTAATGACATACTTTCGTGGACATAGCATTGATGAACAAACATGGCTTGAATATTTTGGCCTTTGTATAAAGTTTGGCCTTCTTCACATCCTATTTCAATTCTCAGGTGTCTATACATCTATTCTTCCATATATTACAGACACTAAGTAGAATGATAGGTTTTATACTTATCCTAATTTTTTTATTAGTATTGTATTTACTAATAAATCAACCTAAACCTATCCCAAAAAAGGAGCGTAAACCTAAAAGACTTCCAAAAATACGGCCACATGACTTTGTACCCGTTGAGGACATTATTGTTCCAACATCTGCCTCTCAAACAAATAAGATGAATAATAAGCTTGGAAATGTTAATTCATCCCAGGGCTATGGTCCTGGAATCCTTGAGGTTGTTATCCCGTCAGACTATTACCAATTTAGTTCAAGGCCTGGAGAATATTATTGGCCTTCTGGCTCTATACTTCCAGATTATATATATAATAATAGTACACATAAGAAAATAACTGTGTAATATTAGATATGGATGAACCTGATATATATGATCTTATAACCTCTGATACACCAATACAGGCTAAACTAATTCAATTAGATGCCTTATTAAAGGCTGGTGCCGACCCTAACTCCTATTTATATGAGGATAGTCCACTTTCAGCCGCTATTAATGGTGCAAATACACAGGAAGAAGAGGCATTGGCACTTATGTTACTAGGTTCTGATAAAATAAAATTAGAGGCTAATCTCTTATTAAAATCATTGTTAAAGAATCATATAAATATACCAGCTAGATTAATAGGGTTAGGTTATACTCCAGGACAAGAGGAATTAAGGGGTATCAAGGAATTATTAAAAAATCCAGATATTAATGATAAGAATAAAGAACTTATACTTGGCCTATTAGACTCTATAAGAGCAAAAAAACTATATAATCTTAGAACACATAGACAACTTGATCCAAGGCGATTAACTGGTGAAAATGCTCCTAGTATGGCCTATGTAATAATGGGCCACGGTGAAGAATTGCCTGAAATGAAAATTGTTCCTAAGGGTTGTATCTTAGTTGTTAAGACTCATTCTGGCGAATTAAGCTATAATGTACACGAAATATTTACTAAAATTTTTAACGGAAATGGCCCTGATTATTTGGATCCAGTATCTAATTATTCAAAGATACTAAATAATCTTGGTATAGGTAATTTTGCAATCTATAGAGAGGGTGATACTTATCCAGATTTTAATTATCATTTGTTAACAATGTGGGAAAATTACAGAGAGATTCTTTTCTATGATTTATCTGATTCTGGAATTGAAAAATATCCCTTTACAAAAAGAATCGTTAAACGTATATCTTATTATAATGATTTGCTGTATGAATTATCTAGTAAGGATATAATAAAAAGTTTATATACAACAAGTATTTATCCAACAGTAGAAGATATAGATGGTATGTTAAATATTATAGATACAGGTGACTCAAAACTTAGTGATTATATTAAGAATCCTTTATTTGAGGTTTATAAGACAATAAAACAATCAGAACTGTTTAATAAGGTAGAAAGAAAGGATGGATTTGAACCTGGTGTGTTTTATAATTTTATTTGTAGGAAAACAAATTTGCCCTTAGTTAGGAATGGAGATAGACTTGTAATAAATAATAGTATTCGCTTTCCACTTGGAATGAATAGAGTAAGAGGTATGAAACCTGAGATACTACAGGCTATAGGCGAGGCAGAGTTTCATAGAGCACCCCTACTTTCAAGCCGTGAATATAAAATAACAGAATTTAATAAGGCCTTAAATCCTAATGCCTTTCTTAATCGTAATTACATTGAAGGGCTTCCCCCTACATACACAAGAAAATTCAAGGTAAAACTTATAGATGACGCAATGCAAACCTATAGGAATGATTTACTGACCTTATTTAGTTCAAATAGTCATAGTCCTAGCGAAAAAAAACAAATGAAGGATTATATAGTAGGTATAATAAGTGGTCTAAGCGATCTAAGAAATAAACTGGCTCCAAGACCTAGATCCTATACCTACAAAATTAGTAATAAGGAAAGGGAACAAATGCGTATACAAAAAATAAGTCATAATGCTGAAAGGGGCTATAGTTCTAGAAAGAGTCGGCGGTCTAGATAGACTCATCATCAGAGGATGAAAGCTCACTGACGGCGTCATCATTTGGATAATACTTATAAGGGGATGGCTTGTAATACCAAGGATCTTCCATTTCTTTTGCAAGACGTGCCGTCCTTTCAGTGAGTTCATTGAAACGAAGGCAATCGTCCTTTGTCAGTTTCAATGAAAGGCGTACCCATCCTTCCATAGCCTTAAGAGCCTCTTCTTTTACCTTTTTCTCCTGTGCGGTGAGCTTCTCTGATGCAATCAGATTGTCAATTGTTGCCTTAAAGGTCCTTCCTTTCCACTCTGTCCTTCCAGCTTCACAAAGAGTTGGAAAGAGCTTTTGACTCTCTAGGTCCTCCTTTGAAAGGCCGGCGGCCTGCTCAATAACGCGCTTTGCTGGTGCAACGTACTTCTTACTCATTTTCTCCTTCGGTACTTTTTGGAGTGTTGAGTTATGTGTTCAATTTTTTTGTAAAAAATAAATTAAGGTCAGAAAATAATTCAAATGACTTCAGAGAGTTCAAGGGTGCGCTCAAGAGATTTGAGTTCCGCATCTGCTGTCTGAAAGGCTACTGTGGCCTCTAGCATCTTAGTGTAGAGGATTGTCTTCTTCTCACAGTGATCTAGAATACTTTGGCGCAAGTTATTCAGTGCCTGAATCTTAAGAACATCAACGGGGATTTCAATAGTATTCATATGAAAGGTCTTCATCCACCCTTCGTGCCGCTCAGACTCGGTTTCATTTGCCATTCGCAGTATCTTGTAGTCCCAACGATGTGCCCAATCCTTATATACGGGGGTCATAAATCCAGAATTAGGAGTGTAATAGTAAGAACTTGTAATTTCTGCCCAGGCGTAGAGGCTCTTACCCTTCTTGAGTGCCACAATAAGGCCAGGATGAAGATGTTCATACATATTCTTTGGTTGTTTAATCTTATACATTGACTTATCGGCCTCATTACACGCATTATAAATGTTTGTAAGCAGGTCGCCAGTTGTAAGAGTCCTAATGTCCTGTGTAATACTGAAATGAACAACAATAGAACCTTCAATAGGTGTGCCATCTGGATTTCTCTTAGACACATTCTTCTCAAAGACATTCATCCAGTCAGACGACGGTGCGGGAGCGACGGCGTGAGTAAGCATTTTGTTGGGTAATATACTTAGGGCTGAATTAGGCTTCAATTTTTTTACAATGTATTACGTTCCATGCGGGCATCATCCTCAATAGCCTGTATTAGTACTTCATAGAGAGAAGTCTTTGTTACACGATTTTCTAGAACATTGTATGGAAGTCCCTTCTTTCTTAAGATGGCTCTGAACCAGTGAATGCCATAGACATCCTTTTCACTGAGTTCCTTTGTACAAAATTCCTTGACACCATATTTGGATGGGTAACATTTGTTTGATGAGTCTTCTTGAAAGGATTCTTTAACATCCCACCAGTTTAGTGGTAAAAAGGCCCGCGCTGGTAAGACATAGTTTTGAAGGTTGTTAGCCTCTATTCCCTTTCTGAAAAGATTCATAAAATCAAAGGGACTCTTAAGGTCAAGAGTCTTTGGAACATGTTCAAGAATCCAGGTTGTCAAGGGTGAGGCTGGGCATGGAACCTTTATAAAACCCATATCAACTATTTCAGGAATTGATTGTTTGTACGCACCCTTTTGAATTGTACGTTCACTGCTAAAAACATAGTCCTTATTCCAGACAGATGCGGGAATAGGTCTAAGTAAAAAAATATCTAGATCCATCCACGTTCCACCCTTTTTATGAAGCATGGTAAATCTGAAAAGATCACTGAAGGGTAAGAAGCTATAGGCATTAGGTCGCTTTCCCTTTTGGCGGTTTGTATACTCAAAAATACGGTCTTCTGAAAGAATAGTACGCGCATCATAGACCTTAATATGTGTTCTAGATGGCAGGTTATCTCTAAAAGCTTGAAGAGGTAAATAGGTATAGACATGAACAGTGTATCCATTATTTACATAGGACTGTAAGGCCGCCCGTTCTAGACGACCAATCGGATTACCTGTCCAAAAGGTTTGTAAAATATGTTTTCTTAATTTTCTTGTACTCATCCTAACTTTAGGAACTATAATTTTCTACAAACTTATTCCAACCATAAACGGCAATAGCTTGCATGGCTCGCATTGTAAGGGCATAAGAAGCTCCACTGTGTCCAGTGTATTTCATATGTTTATTAATAGAAATAATATAATCATGATTAGAAAAGATGTAACCACCTGAACCTGGATCTTTCTTCATAGAATTCCAAGCCTCTGCCATAGTTATTGCCTTATAGGCATCATCTAACATTTCTCGCGTATGTTCAGACTTAATAAAGCTAAAGTCACCAGGCATTGTGTTTAATGCCTGGGTAGTGAACATCAATTTTAAATTCAATTACTAAGGCTTATAATAACGTACTTCACCCTTAGATGGAAAGGTAGCCTTCCACTCATCGTAAGATGAGAAGTAGACTGAGTCACGTAATGTGATATTTCCATCAACCTTCTTAATCTGAAGAACAGCACCTTCATTTAGTGCTACTGCAGTTAGACGTGAACCAGTCTTCTTATAATCCTCACTAAACCAGCGAATAAGAGTACGAGGCTTACATTGACCGGTTGTAGGCTTCTCAAACAAAACAGTAATTTCATTAGATTTGACCCAATCAGTAAGAGGCAAAATATTCCGGGCCTTCTTAGAATCTTGAACAGTTACATAAACATTATTTTCCTTAAGAACAACTGCCTCACTATAAGACTTGTCCTTTAATGATCCATGGCATAGGATAGTACCAGGAGGGTGCTCCATATTACTAATATGGATGGACTAATCCGTATCAATTTTTTCAAGCTCAAATATTAAATCCACACGACCCTCGCGAATATAGGATGGGTCCATTTCTCTTATAAATTCAGGAGTCTTATTTGAGGTTAGAAGAAGAATTAAATTAGGGTACATACCAATATGGATTTCGTCTAAGAGTTGATTCCACCCTGTCTTATCTCGTGTCTGAATAATAAATTTAGGATGTGGCTCAATCCCTGCATGGATTTGAATAAGAGGTCCATCAAATTCATCAAAGGCTAAGATTAAGGGGGAGGATTGTGTTGGCTCTACATCAGAATAAAGGCTACCTAGACTATCTCCAGGTTGCCAGGGTTTTAGAGTATTACAATAGGCAGACTTATAGCTGTTGGCAAGAAGGATACCAACAATAGACTTTCCACTACCAGGAGGACCATAAAGATAGACTACAGTATGATTGTACTTAGCATGATGTGATTTAATACTTTCTATAATTGTTTCTTGTTCAGGACGAGCTGTAATAGAATTGATTTTTACAGTTCGCTGTCTAAACCAAGAATTAGAATAACTGCCGCAACGTTCATAGATTTTTAAATCATTTCTTGGAACAGTATATAGGCTAAATACTTGAGGTTCCTGATTATCCTTAGTTAGATATTCATAGGATGATTTATTTGAAATAATATAGACATTATAATTATCTCCATCGCTATTTTTATTAATATTTACAGAAACAAGATACCAGTAGCCAAAGGAGTATCCATAGCCTCTATTATTCTCTGTCTTATGTGTGGACCAATCACTAATACGTTTCTGAACACGACTACATATATCACGATCTGTCAAACAGTAAAGTCGTACGTCAAACAACTGTGTAACTAGAAAGATAAGAACCCAGGGAAGCTGTGTGGCGATATAACCTAAAAACACATAGTAGGTATTGATCATGATATTATACGAAAAAAATATATTTATCAATTTTATAGATTGACTTATACCCGTGTAAACAGGTTATAAAGGATTGCGGGAATATCGGTGATCAGGAGTGTTGACTGGGTTGACCGCAGGGCCTTAGAAAGTACCTCATTAAGTTCAATATGGGTAATAAAGTAAAGATTATTAGCCATAGAGTAGTCCAAGACTAGCCTATACGCAGCTTCAAGTGAAATGTGACCCTTTCCATTCAAGTTCTCGTGACCACAGAAGGACTTGAACTCAGGATTGGGCTGTTGATTAAAGGTGTAGACGTCATCAATAAGTTCAAGGCCTGAGTTATAGGAATGCGTCTCCCTGATAAGATTGGCCTTGATGCGCGTTGTCTTCAAGAACTCCAGAAGGGCATCATAATCCTTGCCATTGGTGACCGTGAGATTAAAGCTTGCCTCCATGATGTGTAATTAGGTTACTTAGGATTTATTTGGTCAATTTTTTTAACACCAACAACGCCGAGGCTTACGAATAATTATTTCAGTAGTCTCGCCGTCAAAAAACTCTTCTAAAAGTTTAGATAGCCTTACCAGTTTATCATCCTGAGGCTCAGCTAATGGCTCAGCCTGAGGCTCTGGAAGAAGACTGTTATAGGTCTTAAGTATATCTTCATTAGTAGGCTGTAGGGTGGCTGACAGCAGTCCTGAGGTCTTTAGTGCCTTTGCCACAGAGACATGAAGTGTACCTGAAAGCTTTTTGATGTTTTTTGAATTATACTCTTCAATATGGGGTTTTAGTATGTTACGTATATTTTGCGTAGCCTTAATCCACCAGTTTAACTCCTTAACCTCCTCCATTACTATATAGATTATTTATAGAGGCCTTAGGCTTATCTGCTGAGTTTTTATTTTTACAAGTATTTCTATAGATACATAAATAGATTAGATGAATAAAGTAAATCTTTCACATGAAAAATATCATATTCTTCCAGTTCATTATACAACACCTAGTAGTAATTCTAATACTTTCACATGCCCACTTGTAAAAGAAGAAGAGATATTTACTAATTTAATGAAGGTTATAATGACAATGAAAGAAGATTCTTCTTTTTTGACACCCGGTGGCCCTGGGTACCATGAAAGGTTCAGATGGAGTTTCTATGAACCCTTTGGAATACCACAGTATTCTATTACAGATAATTGTATGAAAATAAATTATAGAACACTGTTCAAAAGATTTAATAAAAGAGATAATTGGCAGGCATACTTTAGAGGTGTAATTGGTGATAATAATATATTAGATAATTTTTTCAATAACCCTCCAGGCACCTGTGTATTCAACCTCTTTCAAGAGATTTCCACTAAATACAGACGTGGAAGGCAACCAGATAGTCTCTTTTTAATTATAAACTGGCAATCACCTTATACAATTAATGAAAGAAATGAGAGAATAGGTTATAAGATACATTTTTGTGTAAAAGAAGAATATGCACTGTATGTCTTAATGAAGGCTATGACTATAATGAATAACAGAGCTAAAGAAAAAACCAAGATTACTGGAATAGAATATCTATCCAACGGTAAAATTATTACAACATTTGAAGATTCAAAGAATACTATTAGAGAGTCAGGTATAAGATATGCACTTCCAACGGTTGTTATATATACGTATACAGATAAGGCAGATGAGGTAAGAGAAATACTTGAAGAGTTTATAAGAGCCTTTCCTGAATCAGAAGACATTGGACTTTGCGAATTAGGGAACCCTGAAAGAATTCCATACGGGAATATTCGTATCAATAAATTAATTTGTTTTGCTAAAGGCGATAGAGGTATGAAACTTAAAATAGTATCTCAGGATATCTTTGATAAGGATGATAAGAAGAGATTTGGTGGTAAGTATATTCCACTTGAAAAGACAATCCCACCTTGGATTTTAGAAATGATAAATAAATGTAAAACTTCAGAAGAAGTAAATAAAAGATCTCAACATTTCTTTGGTGTCAATATATGCGATGATACATATTCAAGTATTACTTCAGAAAACAAGTGTGATATACAGCCATTTTGTTATCTTAGCCCAACTGTAGATTGTCTAGATCCTAATACAATTAGAGGAATTGAAGGACTTGAACCAACTAATGAATATAGTTCAAGCCCTTCAAGTGCCCAACAGCCTGTTACAACAGGAGGTAGAAAACCAACAAGAAAAATACGTAAAAAGAGATCTAGATCGCAAGAGTCAAAAATGACTAAAAAAGCCCAAAGAGGCCCAAAAAGCCCTAGAAAGCTAAATGACCCACTAAGAGCCTAGAAAGAGCCTTTTGGGCTTTTGCGGCCAACTTTTTAAAAAAATTGAAGGGCGTTTTTTTGCCATTAGCCCAGTACCCGTCGCAGCAGTAAACGACAAAACCCCAAAGCGCCAAGATGTCCGTCGCCACGCTCGAGATCCGCATCGCCGCCCTGGAGGCCCGCCTGGCCGCCCTGGAGGCCTCCAAGCCCGTCAAGAAGGCCAAGGCCAAGGCCGCCGAGGCGGACAAGCCTAAGAAGACGGTCAACTGGTTTGTGAAGGCCCTGGCGACCGTCCGCGCCACGCTCAAGCCCCTCATGGAGGCCTACAACTCGGCCTTGCCCGAGGGTGGCAAGAAGCTGGCAGGCACCGTGCCCCCCCAGGTGGGCCGCATGCTCAAGGAGGCCGGCTACCTCTCAGCCGATGTGGAGCCCACACAGGCCCAGGTCGCCGAGGCCTTCAAGGCCTTCCTTATCTCGCCGCCCGTGCCCAAGACGCCCGATTCGGGCTCGGCGGCCTCAGGTGGCGGCGGCGCAATCGCAAAGGCCCCGAAGGCCGAGCTGAGCGAGGAGGAGGCCGCCGCCAAGCGCGCACAGAAGGCCGCCAAGGCCGCCGCCACGCGCGCGGCCAACAAGGCCAAGAAGGTGGAGGGCTTCGCCGACATGCCCAAGGCCGAGGCCGAGGCCGAGCCCAAGGCCGAGGCCGAGGGCGAGACGGTGGAGGAGTACAGCTGGACGGGCGACATCGGCAAGGGCAAGAAGGAGTACATGCGCATTGACTACCAGGGCACGGCCTACATCTACACGGCCGACGGCGACACCTTCGTCGGTGAGCTGAACCCCAAGACCAACGCCTTCAAGAAGGGCGGCTACGACATCAAGAACACGTAGGCGGTCACAAAAAACACAAAAAACACAAAAAAAGGCCAATGGCTCTTTTTTGTTTAGCATGGTTTATTTCAAAAAAATTGAATGGATTTTTTGCCTATGTGTATTTTACACACAAGATGCCCAACAACAAGGTCCACCAGACGTACAAGGTGCTCAAGACTATTCAGCGCCAGGACGGCGAGGGTTTCATGCCTAGCGGCTACGTCTATCAGTACCTTCTTCCAGCGCGTGTTCAGCCTGCCAACTCTATCATGCACAAGGGTATCATGGACAGTATTAAGGGTGGTAAGGGGCCGCTGATGGTCCTTTACACGGGCCGCTAAAAAATTGAACAATATACCACAGTATTTTTTTTCAAGCAAAAATGTCTTACAGCGTTCAGACCTTTAATCAGTATAAGGCGATTGTAGATAACAGCTGCTCCGCAGTAGCGCGCTCTATTATGTTTCTACTAAAGCCAACCATGGGCTACCCCAGACATAGTGAAGATGTAATTAAGGAGTACTACAAGATCTGGCAATCAGACTGTCGCGCAATGGATGCGGCATGTCAGCAGAACTGGCATTCTAGTACACAAGGTGAGATGATTAAGATTCCACAGGATGATGAGGAACATAAGCCCTGTCGCATGATGGCTGCTGTTATTATTGAACGCACCATCTACGATGAACATATTGCTGGGAAAAATCTTGTAGAGGCTGTAGATCTTATCCGTGCCAATCTAGATACCTGTGCCCGCCACCCATCTACCTGCGCCTGTCACCATACAGAGGGTTGGACCTACGCTAATGATACTCTTGTAAGGCTTCTAGTTAAGGATCTTAATAAAAAGCAACATGATACAACAAAGTGTGCCTGTGGAGCCTGCCATAACACTCGTGTTCTTAATGGAACATCTGATGCCTATCTAGCTGATTGTATTGCTGAAACTAATAAGTACCTTTGTAATTACAATAAACCCCTTAGTACCATTGCATCACTTCTTGACTCAGGTAAAAAGGCCGATGATGCCATTAGTGAGGCGCGACAGATGCCTGGTGGAGACAGCGACAGTGGCTTTGTTAAGAACCTTTTCTTGACAGTCCAGGGAGTTAAGTATGATGATAAATGTCCTCACGATCTACCCTTTTATGCCTGTATGTCCTGTAGCCATTAGTCATAAAATTGACTATTATTATTACTTATTTTTTATTAAGATGCCACAGTTTGTAACTAAGATGACTAAGGATGAAATGGCTCTAGAGTCAAAAAAGGCTACCATTGAGGGAATGAAGAATTTAATCCGTATGTTTCCTGATTCAGAGTCAGAATCTGATTCTGATTCTGAATCAACTAAGAAACTAGAAAGGCAGATTCATTACATGAAATTAGACATGGGTAATCTTAAGGTAGATCTAAATGATGCTAATGAAAGGCTTAGTGAATTGGATGATGAATTTACTATCTTTAAAAAGATTGATGATAATCTTGCCAATCTGTATAATCTTAAATTCTATCTAAGGGACCTTAATAGTCTTACAGTCAAACAACTCAAAAATAAAATCATGCAGTTTGATGAAGAAGAAAATGAACTTATTCAGAATTGTCGTGTAAATATTTCTAAGATTAAATTAACCTTTATTAAAGAATCCTTATCCGCAAATCTTGCCCATAAGAAAAAAGAAAACTATCTTATTAAACGAGAAATTATGTATACTCTTAATATGAAGTGGTTTGTTGAACAGCTTATGCTGTGTAGCTTTATTTCATGTTTTATTCTTATGCTCATGCTTGTTGAAAAAAATTGGACTGTCCTGGCACTAACTGGATAGTATCAGAGAAAATGCAGTTTATTCTATCCCTTGTTAAGGCTATTAGCCAGACCATCCAGGAGTTTCTTAGCTCAGAGCCAATCCTTCCCACTCATTACACAGAAAGTAACAAGCCACTGAAGAACCTTATTATTAATGCATAAAATTGGTGTTCAAAATATAGCTTTATTTTTTTAACATGAACTGTCTAGGATACACATCAGATCATAGACGTTGTCGCTTAAAAAAAATTAATGAAAAGACATGTAAGATTCATAGAAATTACTATACTGATTGGCTACTAAAACATCCACTTAATTCATATACATCATATTCATCACAACGTAAGATTAATGAACTTATCTTTCAATTAAGTCATGGCCATGTAAGTATTAATCAAGAATATATCACAGGTAATTTCAGTCTACATCATATGCTTGAATATAGTTTCCTTATTACCTACGCATATATTAATCCACTTTGGCATTTAGGACTCTTTAATAATTATATAAAGAGTTCTAAATTTAACAATTTACATGATATAAATCTAATGCTTGGATCCAGTGAGGTTTGTCTTGAAGTTCTTCGTATATTGCCTAAGACTAGTAATTGGGATCTTATTCTAGAATCGCCATCATGGAAATATCTTATGTGTAGTCCTGTATTTTCAGAAAGGTTTCCAGAAAAACAGAAAAGTCTTATGGCTGAACAAGAAAGAGCACAATCTGAACTGAAGGAAGAGCTCTTATCCTACGTTTGGAATCCTGAAAGGTTTAATAAATGGAAGCATGAAATGATTGGACCTATTTATTAATCCTCCTCTTCATCATCTTCATCCCATTCACCTTCCTCATCTTCCTCATCTTCCTCACCTTCCTCACCTTCCTCATCTTCCTCATCTTCCTCTTCCTCTTCCTCTTCTTCCTCTTCATCCCATTCACCTTCTTCACCTTCTTCACCTTCTTCAACTAAGTTATTTCCATAATTAATTTGTCTAGGTGTATTTTTTAAGATTGATAAATTATTGGTTTTATCTACTACAGATTCAGCATTATCTATTAATTCTAAGATTCTATTCTTTACTTCTTCATCAATAAATTCTACTGCAGTTTTATCATCTAAATGTACATGTACACCCATATTATTTATTTTAATATCATTTATTAATGTTTTAATTTGTTCTAAGGTTTTTTTATGAGTATTATTATTATTTTTGGTGTTGGTTTTTGCTTCTTTAAGTAAATTTTGTAATTGTAATTTAATATTTTCATCACTTATATCTACAAGTGTCTCATCATTAATGTGTACATGAATCTTAGGTTCCTTTCGGTTTTTATTTTCTTCAAGTAATTCAATAACCTTTTTTCTTACATTAAGATTCTTTAATTCCCTTTTATCTAGATCATTAAGATGAACAATAACCTTTGGTATGTTACTTCTTTCTTTTAATAACTTGTTTTTATTTTGAACCTGTACCCTTAACTGTGCAATCATTTTATGCAGTCTACCCTTTGGCGGAGGTTTACTCTTTAAATTATTCTGTAGTAAATTATTATGTTCTTCTAACTTTTTTAATTGATCTTGTGTTTCCTTTAAAATATCGTTAGTATTAATTATTTGGAGATTTAAATCTTCTGGAGGGCATGATTTTATGAATAAATTTAGACGAGCCTTTAAGGATTCATTTTCATTTTTTAATTCAACATGTGATTTTTCATGTTGACCTATCTTATTTCTTAGTTGTTGTAGGCGATTCTTCATTCTAGTATAGGATGTAAAAAATATTGTTTAGAACTGAGAAATTTACGCAGGGTTAGGAATCAATGGCCATTTCCAGAGTATTATAAAAGTTTGAACAAAGATCTTCAATCTCGGATTCATCTTCAGGCCCGTCTAGGATTGTATCAATATGAAGAACATAATCATCTGTTTCAAAGGTGTACCGACCTGAATCAATAATAACATTTACACCTTCGGGAAAGTCAAAGATTCGTCCACCTGCGAAAGAATTTGTGGAAAGTAGTGTAGAACTTACAATACCAATAGATCCACTAATAACAATATATTCAAAATCATCTGAACCTGGATACACACCTGTATGGTCATTTGATTCCGCTATATCGGAAACTAGAATGTGTCCATCACGACAGCTGTACAATCCGTTTTTATGACCAGTCTCATTGAAGGATTCGTCATAAACATCGGTTTTCAAGGCTGGGAAAACATCACCAATGTAATAGGTTCCAGGCGGAAGATAATAATTCTTTCCATTCACAAAACTCTCAAAGGTCCAGGGATAGGGCATGGTGAGTTAAAAACGCATATTAATAGCTTCAATTTTATTGCGTATTTAAAATCTTGTAACATTTAACATATAAATGATAGAACAGAAAGATAAAAAAACTATTGAGTTAGGTTCAATAAATATATATGATTGTATTAAGAATGCTCTTAAAGAAGGACGTGGTGCTCTTATTGGTCGTATGGGTTCTACAGAAATGACTACTATCTTTTCTGAAACTCCTGAAAGTTATATAAATAATTTAGAAATATATTCTGGAGTTTTTTCTGGTTCCTTGAGCGAGTGGATGATACTTTATAAGGAAGCATGTAGGGTTGCAGATATTATGGGTGCTGGATGGTATAGTCCACTTGCACATAAGGAAATTAATTATCTTAAGATGCATTCAAAGTCTGTGCTAGTTCCCTTACGCTCCTTAGAACCCTATTATAGTACTGAGCCTTGGTCAGCCATACTCAAGGGGCGGAGGGTTACAGTTGTCTCTTCCTTTGCAGAGACTATGAAGGTCCAGATTAAGAAGAAGCTGTGGGACAAGGAGATACTTCCTGAGGCTAGTTGGTCCTTTGTGCGTTCTTATTACTGCCCATCTATTGCAGAGGGAAGATGTGAATGGCCTTCAGGTGTTACTTGTTGGAAATCAGCGGTTGAGTATTTAGAACAGGAAGTCTATGCGCATAATCCTGAAATTGTTCTTATTGGATGTGGAGGACTATCAATGCCTCTTGCCTTAAAGCTAAGAAATAAGGGTATAATTGCCATTGTTCTTGGAGGTGCCATTCAGATATTTTTTGGAATTAAGGGCTTACGCTGGCTTGACCATGAATTATCTGAATTTTTTAATGAAACATGGGCCTTTCCTTCTGATGACGAAGTACCAGGGGGGGCCGAAAAAATTGAGCACGGATGCTACTGGTGATTTATTACATCAGCTTGCTTATAAGAGTCATGTATCTCTATAGCTCAATCCTTCAGACGGTCTTTGGCTGCTATCTCATTATTGGCAATGATTCCTTCCGTCGTTTCTTTATTGAGGTTCTGAGCTTTGGCCTCTATATTCACTGTAGCATTGCCTCAACCCTACTTTCTCTTACTGGAAACCTATTTGAGCCTGAACTCTACACTACTGTACTAGAGATGTACCGTACCATTCCTTATAGGATCATTCACCATTTCTATCTTTATCCAGAGACCTTTGTCTTCTGTGGATGGTTTATGGCTGTCTATGGCCTTGGGCGGGTTGTACGGCAAATCAAGTGTTAAAGTTATACAATAAAAAATTGAATGCGGTGTACAGATTTTTTATTGTACACATGATGTCTAATAAACAGGTTTACGGATGTATCTTAGTAAGTCCACATAGAAAGTATCTACTTGTTCAAGGTCGTTCATCTGGAAAGTGGAGCTTTCCTAAGGGTCATCCCCATACAGATGAATCACCACTTGATTGTGCTCGGCGAGAACTCTATGAAGAGACTGGCCTTAACGTTCCAGAAAATTACAGCGATTCATATCAACTCTCTACAGGTGTCTATTACCTGTATAATGTACGTTGCGAAACACTATGTGAAACATTAGATCCAAATGAAATTATTAATATTTCTTGGTTCAGTGTTTCACAAATGAAAAAAATAAAGGTAAACATTGATGTAAATACCTTTCTTCGTCAACGTAGTGAATATCCCTTTCCACTAAACGGAACAAATCCTGTCTTTACAGTTTCTTCTGCAAAGAAATCTTGAAATGATGAGATTGCTTGAGGGTGTGGTGAAGGCGGTCGTGGGGCTGTTTTTTTAATCCATTCCGCCACTGTTTCAATAGGCTCATCTAGTTCAAGATTAACTTCACCGCGTAAAAGAACAGTTGAGGCTGGTTCAATTGCCTTGACAAAGATATCAACAAGAAAACCTCCAAGTTCTGGACAAGGAACAGAAAGTGTGGTGCCTACAGAAAGAACTTGCCAATTTGATAGGTGCTCTGAAACTGCGGCTACAATATCACAGTGATAAATTTCACTATCTAGTGGCTGAAGGGTAATCTTAGTCGCAAGTGGCGGCATTTCATGAACAAGTTCCATACTTACTTCAATATTATTTTCTGCAATAAAACAGCCTTGGGGAAGAAAGACATTGGTAGGTTCCTGCGTATGAAAGGATTCTACATGAAGATAATGTATATTAGTGCCGTGTGTAATTTTTACTAGCATTAGATCTGTAATTGTATTTTGCCATTGTAGCCAAAGTTCACGATGTATAATACAGCTACCATTATCTGGATGTGCCTCTTCAAGATAAATTAAAGGTTGTGCCTTATATAGAGGCATGTCTATTAATAATGACAGCAATTTATCAATTCAATTTTTGCGTAGGGACTATATGTGTGGGCTATCATCAACATCTAAACGAATGCTTATTCTTTTAGATGAATTGGAGGGATTAACATCCTTTCAAAAGGAAACTTTAAAAAATCGGTATATAACTCTTACAGAAGAATTCTCGGCACGTGGAACTTTTTTTGCCTTGATTTTTCACGGAGGACGAACTATTGTTACTGTGGGAAGTTTAATAGTTCCCGCACTCTTATCTATTCAGAACACAAACAGTATAACTCAGGAAGAGGCACTTGCATTTTATTGGGCGACCTGGTTTGTTAGTCTTTTTGTAACAATGTTTAATGCTATTTTAACCCTTTTTAAAATAGATAAGAAATACTATTTTTTACATTCAGTACTTGAACATCTTCAAAGTGAGATGTGGCAGTATATATATTTAACAGGCAAGTACGAGGGTCATGGAGTTTCAACACATGCAAATCAATATATAGCATTCTGTACAACAATGGAGCGTTTAAAGATAAAACAGGTTCAAGAAGAATATTATAAGGTTTCTGATGATAATAAGAAACCAGAGCAAAAATCAAAGAATGAAATACTTACGCCTTTATTATCCACCCTAGTAGATGGTTCTGACGAAAAAACAGAAGATAAAAAGGAAACTACGTAGACAGTATGGAGGTTCCTTACCTAGATGTCAATGTAGTGCCGATTGTAAAAATCCTGTAATTAAGGGTGATATATTTTGTGAGTATCATAGCAAATATGGATGTAATATAAAATCAGCTCTATCAGGCTACGAACCAAATTATGAACCTGGACTATATAATAATGATAAAACAGTACAACATAGTCATAATTGTTTTGCCTATGCCATGGATGTTAGAGACCCTAAAAGAATAGATAAATGTCGTAAAAATAACTGTAGTACACCACAACCTGGTCGTACAAAGGGGCACCCGGAATTTAGTGGTCAAATGGGTAAGTCATGCGGTGATATTATAAGTCGTACAATGGCAGATGTTCCAAGAGCCTATTTAACTGACTTTGAAAGTAAGTGTGAACCTGGATTTAGTAAGATATTTGCTGTTGTTGATAAGGAAAATGATTATCATTATTATCGTTTGGATAATATCAAAAAAGATGATATATTAAAAATTCTTGAAGGGGTTATTTCACCTAACAATAGACTTTTTTTAATATCACTTCTTAAAAAACAAGATCATATTGGTCTATGGTCCCATAAACCTGGCGGTCGTCCTGTAAAAAATGTAGACTCAAATGGGACTCTTATTTATAGACCAGACTTGGCCGGGCGTGATTATCCACCCGAATATCAAGGAGACTCAGGATTGAATTATAGCAGTTCATGTGGATACATGTGTGTTCCTAGAAATAATAAGGTTAATCCAATTCAAATTGCAGGGCGCCGTACTAGAAAACGCCAATTTTCGTCATAAGTTCCTTACGTAAGGTTTTTTGTGTTTGAAGTAAGACTTGTACTTCCTGTATTTCAAGAATTTTTGAATCTGGAGCCCAGAGTTCAAGAGCCTCAGCACAATCTAAACGTATACCAGGATCTATAGAACAAAGGCCTAGTATAACAGGTAGGATTAATTTTAATTGAGAATTAGAAGATTCATAAAGCATAAGCGTATTTATAAAATTAATTATTAATACACTTCCAATACCCCATGCGTCTATTTTTTTCCAATATATCTTATAAAAGGACTGCCAGTGTTTTTCACGAAAGGCAAGACTAGACCCCATAAATTTTCTTAGTTCATTTATTTGAGATTCTGGAGTTTTTCCTGTAAGTTTGTATATATAGGATAATACCGTTTTTTCATCGGTAATTTTGGCAAGGGCAAAATTAATGTTTATATTACTTTTATAAGCAGATATGATATTTTCTTCGGGTGTTCCAGCCATGGGTTTTGGATTAAATTCATTAACAACATTGTTATAATCTACCAGGTTTTTAGGAAACCAGGCCTTTCCATAATCTATTAATCTAGGAGTGCCATTCATAAGAACATTTCCAGAATGTATATCAGAATGAACAAGGCCGCCTAATAATAGGAGTGTTCCAGCTTCTAACAAGTGTTTACCAATGTTATAGAATTCGTCCCCTGTATATCCTCTTTTACTCTGTACTAAGGACCGCCCTCCAAAGGGCAGTATTAACTGTACAGTACTTGGAATTTTTACTGAATCTAGTGTCTTACATTCAGGGATTGTTTTATCAATTTGCTTAGATCGGGCATTAGGAATACAGGTAGTTTCAACAAGAACAAAGTACTCATCAGCATAAGGAAGAGTTTTTAGATGTGAACTGATACTATATTCATGATTTGCCTCACTTCTACTTGTAACCTTACCAACCTTTTTATTTTTGTTTATAGGTTTATCACAACTAAGTGGTGGGTCAAATACACATCCATAAGAACCCTGTCCAATAATTGATCCACCAGTTTGCATCCTATTTGATAGGCGAAATTAGTTTCGTGTAAAATACTATAAGAAGGTCTTTACCTTTCAATAGGATGGAGACCACGTCGGTGTACCTGTTTTGGTTATGTATAAGCTTACTATTAATAAGTATAATACTAGAATGTTTACCATTAAGTGAAGGTTTTACAGTTTCAGTTGGAGATTCCGAATTTTGGAGAAAACTTGTTCCAAGGCGTGGCGATGTTGGTCCCGAACAAGAGGTAAATGGATATATAGCCGATAAGGGTTATTTTTCTGGTTATGTGGATGTTCAGCGTCTAGGAGCAAATACTGATTTTTGTAGAATGGTACAAAGAGGTAATAAGAAAAATAAGTTTATAGCTTGTGCCCTTGGAGGTACTGAAAATTTGACAACCGTTGGATATAGAGGTCCATCAGTGGCAGATGGCTTTCGTCTTAGTCGTGATGACTATATGCGTGACATAGATGGTCAGGGACGTAGCAGCTATTGTCGTATCTTAAAACGGGGTGCGGAATATGAGTCTCTTTGTAATAGTGCTGAGGAAACTGGGTTTTCTAAGTCAGAGATTGTTGACACTAAGCCACCAAAGAATATAGTAAGCTTATTAAATATGTATAGAGGCTGTGTTTTTTGGTTGCGCTTACGTGATGATATGATAGACTATACCCAGAATTTGTATTTGAACGTGGCTGGGGGGGCGGGTGTTGATGAATCAGTGCCGAATCCAGGTGTTACAAGTGGCCTACAATTAAATGGAGTAAATCAATATTTACGCCTTGGAGATGATTCATATTTGAATTTTGGCTCAAGTGTGCTTCTGAGAAATATGAGAGGTCTACATTTCTGGGTTAAATTTGATGAATTTACAAATAACGCCCATATACTTGATTTTGGTAATGGAGCTGGTCAAAACAATGTATGGGTTGGGATTTTAAACAAGGGGAATGAGGGAGTTCAGAGTTCTAAAAGACCCCTATTATGCGGTGGTGATTCTGTCTTACCTGAGAGCCCTTCTGGAGCCCAGCCTGGAGAAGTTACAACGCCTCAAGACTTAATGGAAACTACTGATGCAAATGTTGAGGAATTTACCTGTCAAGGATTCTCTGTAAATCCTAAGGTAAAACCACATAGAACACCTGGTAAGGTAAGCAGTGAACCTTCTACAACTGCGGATATGTGTTATGAGATTTGGGATAGTCAGCAAAGAAAGATGCGGCTTGTTGTCAATAATATGTTCAAACTTAATACATGGACTCATGTTGTTATTACTGCCGAAGGTTCTGATGCCTTCAGACCTGATATTGTTATTTATAAGAATGGGGAGAAGGTTTTAACAGAGCCAAGTGGATGGCTTCCTCAGGCCAATGAGACGACTAAGAATTATATTGGAAAGAGTAATTGGTCAGATGTAACAAGTCAGTACGGAAATCGTGATGAATTGTTCAAGGGATCGGTCTTTGATATACGTGGATATGGTGTGGCTGTTGGAAGGGGTGTTGTTAAGGAGTCATATGCATGGGGTAAAAAAATGCTCGGCCTATCTAAATAAATAGTGTACATATACATCAATGGAACAACCAACAAGAACAGGTCGCTGGCCCAAGATTTATTGGACAGGTATGGGTTCCAAATCAAATGGCCTTCATACAAAGGCAGAATTTTTACATATAATGCGAAATCAGCACGCTGATGTTGTTTATTGGCGGCGGCGCGGCGATCTTGGTATTCCAGAAGGAAAAATAAGGCGCAATGATCTTGCTTCTTGGATACAATTTAGTGGGGCTCAGCTAATATAAATTTAATGTTTTCTAGACCTACGTTTTCTTGTCTTTCTACCACCATACCACCAATTTGGTCTTTTTTGAGGTGGCGGGGACGGTGATGGTTGTGGTGGTAAATTGTGTATTATGTTATACATATTGGAATATGTTGCCCCTATGCTTGTTGGAGGTGGTTTAATATTTGTATTTATCAGCCCATTTGAAAAAGATACCTTTTTTCTAGGGGCACTCATCTAAATATATCTAGATTTTTTCACTCAAAAATATCTAGGGTCATACACCTTACAGAGCCACCAGATTTTTGGAATTCAGAGGTATCTACCATAATATTTTTTCTATGTGTTATTTTTTCTAGATATGATTTTAATGGCTTTGATATTAGATTCGTTATTAATTTATCTCCATCAATAACTGCATTTAAACAGAAATTTTCATCCGTATCAATAATAAAGACGTTTTCATCCCCAAGAAAATCCCGTATTTTTTTAATAGATTCTTCTGAAAAGGATTTTTTATGAATAACACACCTATTATCAAATTCTAACATGGCAACATCTAAATGATAATAATCTGGACTTTCTAATTTAACAACTAATAATTCTGGAGGGCTTAAATTATTTGATTTATATATCTTATTAAAAAGTTTATCTATAATTTCAAAGCTTTTTTTTGTTGATCTATGCCCATAGCCACAAATTGCCTTAGTCCCACCATTAAACCACTTTAACTCCGCTTGGCCTTCAAAGGGGGCAGATTGATTTCCAGGGTAATCAAGTGTGTCTAATTCCAAATCATTAAATATTTTTTTTAAATATTTTAATTCATTTCTTCTCTGTTTATATTTCATATATGGTAACAGGAGTAAGGGCCTTCCAAGGCGTGGTAGGCATAGCGCACTGTTTGCACAAAAAACAATATCTGGAATTGAATCAGTTACATTAGTAACGGTTGTAGTTATAGAATTTTTAAAGACCTTAGAGAGTTTTTTATGCTGTTCTAAGGCCTTTTTAGTACTTATATTATTATTACTATTAATATAAGGATTTTGCCCATCCTGTATTGGAAGGACATTAAAGGTTGTTGGTTTTATTAATATTCTTAACATTTCTACCTATGCCTGTCTTTTAATAAATCGTACCTTCATCTTTGTCGGCTCAAAATAATCCTTTATCACCTTAAGTGCTGTTTTTGGTTCAAAATTTTTACATGAAAAAATATCAAAATAGGCATCATCAGTTTCTTCAATAAAATGTGCAGTAATATCTGAGGTTTCAATAAGTTGAACAAGCGTATATCCCTTTTTATTTCCAACTCCAAACATTACAATCTTAGGAGGGCCAAAGGCAACCATGTCAATGTCGGATACTAATTTTTTTACAAATTCCTGTATTACTTTCTTAGACCTTATAGCATCATGATTACATTTACTTGCATCTACAATAAGATGATAACCCCAGAACCTTTTATTTTTACGGGTCTTTCCCATTCTAATTATATGAGTAGGCTTTTTGTAAGATTCCAAAGACCCTCAGCGGATGCATTAGCCTTCCACCAGGCATGGGCCGCCGCAGACATGGCCTTCCAGGATTCATCTGAAACCTGTATAAGAGCCTTGGCCTCTTGTGGATCAAAGCTTTTTAGACGCAAATAATGAAGGCCTTCTTCTGGAGGATTTGCGTAATTTGTCATATCAACATCTGGCGCAACTACTGGAACAGTTCCAAGGGCCATACACTCTATTTCACGATTACACTTGGGTCCGTAGCCTGCTAGGCAAAGACCAAACTTACTTTGCGCTAAGGTGTGAAGGTATTCTGTAGGTGTGAACTTATAGGTTGTACCATCGCCTAGACTATAGTCATCACAAGCCTCATGGAGTCTATTAGACCTGTGAGCCTTTTGTACAGCATTTTCTGCTCCTCCATAAAAGACAAGATTCTTTGTCCGCTGTGTTTTTAGAAGCTCAGGTGCTAGACTCTCAACTAGTTTGGGATGACGTGGCCAAAAAGACCATTGAATACCGTCAACCTTTGAGGCATCTGGATTTCCACATAGAATCCTTTTATAGGTGACTGGACTTTCTTTCAACCAATCATAATTTGCTCTGTCATATAAGAGTGTATACCCTATTGCATTAAACCATACATAGGGTGTGTTTGCCCGTTCAATGTATACATATCCCCTTTCCTGCCATAGTTCTACCATTTCTCTGAAAGAATCGCCTGCATGACTGTGAAAACCAGTTAGTTCAACTGGAAGGATTATTTTAGGAAGTGTATTATAAAGTGGAAGTGTATCCAAGGTCTTCATACATTTCTCAACAAGAATCTTTGATATAGCCTCAGGTTTTCCCCGTGGTAGTAGAATAACCCAATAATATAGATAACACGCTCCTGCCATTTGAGCTGCCGTTCCTTCAATAGATGTTTCTGGCATAACGTCAATTACACGTGTTTTTTCTGGAAGAAGCCAGAAGTAATTCTTAGACCCTGGCCCACAAATACAACTATCTACTCCAACTAGACCCTCAGCTAAGATTGATGGTGTTGAACGATTGATGTATAGGATATCCACAATATAGTTTACGTCTAGTGCCTTTTCTAGTTGTGAGACTAGGGGCGAGGTTAGTAGACTATCATCCTGTAGTATAACTATACGTTTTTTTGATGCCTGTGTATGTGTGTGTTGATAGGTTTTAAAATATTTACGTAAGGCCTGTATATCTTCCTTGTGAGGTATTTTGCTCGGTGTTAAAAAGGTTACATCTGACGCAAAGGCCGCCACATCATCACGTGGCAGTACAGGCATTGTTTTTTCATCCCAGGTAAACATCTGAAGCCATTCATGCATGTGTTTAGTCTCCCTTGGAAGCCAGAAATCGCCCTTATGGTTTTCACGTAAACGAAGAATCTTGGATAGATAACTTACTACAAAGGTTGAATGGTCTGTAAAGGCCTCTGATACTGTTGGAACAGCAAGAACTGAATTTACACCTATACAGGGTGTCATATGGCTAATGGTCTCAGATATCCAGAGCTCACGTAACGCCTCTACACGTGATAGATACATGGACTTATAACTGTAGACAAGACTATTTGGGGTCATAAAGGAGTCCTTAAAGTTATAGAGTTGTACTTCTTCTGGAGTCAAAACATTATCCGCCTGAGTTAGTGGGGTCAGTGGATCACGTGAGGCCATTGCACAAAAGGTTCGCAAGGTTCGTGGTTCGGCGGCGTATACCTTACAGGTATAGGATGTAGAGCTTGGCCAAGGCTTTTTGTAGACATCAAGGTCCTGAACTGGCTGAAGATCATGAAGTCCAGAGGGATCTAGATAAAGATAAAAGGGTTTTTCAATAGGGTCTAGTGGATTATAGTCACGAACCTCTGAGCTATGGACATGTACAGTCTTTAGTGTAAGACAGGGATTTGCTACCACGAATTTCTTCTTAAGAAGTTCAACATTGATTGCGTTGTCGCATCCAGCCCTTCCAAAGGCAAAATCTAGGGTGGATAGATCCCATGTGCGACTCTGGACACAGTCAGAACGGATAACCCAGGTATCCTGTGAATCAGGGCGTGGACCAAAGAGCTCATCACCTTCATAGCGTAGAAGGGATAAAAAGGTGTCTTTAAGATTGACAGTCCAAAGGCTTCTAAAGGTCTCTGTAAGATAAATGTCAGAGTTTGAAAAGGCTACAAGAATCTTAGAGGGGAGGGTCATAATATGTTCAAAGACATCACTGTATTTCATACGGTGACCTATAACAATCTGCTGAATTTTATCAGAGTTTGGCAGAGTGTGCTTTTTCTCAGTTAATAGTATAATCTTATCAATTAAGGGATTTTCTATGTTTTTTTCTAGGCAATGCTTAATTTCCTTGTCTCGCCTTGGGTCCTTATGTACAAAATATTGTTGGATTAATATAAGGGGTTCAGGAGTCTCATGAAGACCAACACTAAGATTGTAGTGTGTGTTATAAAGCTTGGCTAGGGGTGAATCTATTTCGTCCTGTCTAAGTCCAAGCGCACGTGAGGCTCTGAATAAAACCGAAATCATAAGAAAGACATCTGCATCAGAGTCACTTTCATTATAGACACGTAGAAGGTGTGGATAGATCTCACCCAGTTCTTCTAGACAGATAATATTTGTAAAGCCGAGACTTTTTGCCCGTTCAACACCAAGAACTTCCAGAACCTTTTTTGAGAAGAATAATAGTTCATAGCGGCGCGGCGCAGAGGTTACTATCCACTCTAGAGCCTCTGGACTAGGGTCTCTGATAACCGTGGCAGAGGGTGACCACTTGTGTGATAGGGCATGGCCAAAGACTAGCGTATCCCAGCGCTTAAGACGTTCAGAGTCTTTGTATGTGTCCTCACGAAGCCATAGAAGAGTCTTTTGATTCTTGTATAACTGTACCTCGGTTTTAAGGACCCGTATTTCCTTGCCAGTAATTGGATGATGGGCAAGCATCTTCTTAAAATAAGAGCTAGGTTCTTAGACCTTTTAAGGTTGAAGTAAACTATGTACGTACAAGTAAAAATTGATTAAAACTACAAGGTATTTAAAGAATATATAAATACTTTAGATAGAATGTCCGGTACGTACATGTCTGACGAAGATGAAAACGTCCTAGATTTTATGCGCCTATGCGACAGGCCTCCACAGTTTTATTCTTCTCAAAATCCTCTTACAGCAGGTAAGACATCAACAACAATCACTGAGATGGAGTCTATGATTCTTAAGGTCCTAGATATGGCTGGGGTAGCTAATTCAGGATTTATTACGAATTTTACTCGCATTGTTCATATTATCTTTGTAAATAATAGTCTAATTGAAGGTGACCAATGGGCGGATCGGTTGATTTCACGCGGAATTCAGAAAATGCGTATCTTTAGTAGTAAGAGTGATGTCAATAATTCTACTTCACTATATAATTTAATTTCAGAGGGACAGTATGATGAACTAACAGATACTTATATACCAATTGATTATGTTCTTCAATGTACTCATCCAACACGCCTATCTGATTACTGCGATAAAAAGCGCACACCCTCAGGAACAGTTCCACCCATCTTTAAGCGCATGTATGACCATTATCCTGATGTTGGATTTGTTGTCTGGGGTGATGAGGTTGATAAGATGTCTGGGATTTGGAAGACATACATTCCTAAGCTACGCGGATTTAAAAACGTTATTCAGTTTAATGGAATCACTGCTACTCCTTATCTAAAATATTGGGATTTGATGCATTCACTTGGCTTTTATAAGGTTCCCTTGATTGGAACTCTTCCTGACCCTTCTGAATACAGAACACTTAGTGACCATAAACATATTTATACAAATAATGTTTCACGTAAATCACCTTCCGCGAATTTTGAATATCTTCTTACACATTCTGGAGAAATCTCTTATACATCAATTGATCCTAAGACAAAAAAAGTTATTATAACTCACTATATTCCTGATTTAAAAACTGACTCGCGTAGGATCTTTTATGTACCTGGTGAAGAAGCAATCGTTACACACGAAGCTATTTCTAAAATTGCTAATACATATGATAAAAATAGCTTGGTAATTAATGGAAAGTTTAAGGGGTACAATTACGCCGATGGAAGGCCATCAATCTCTATCAAGGAATATAAGGATGAGAAGGTTAAGGCTGGAATTAAGTATAAGGATTCGCATGGAAATCTAAGGCCATTTAATCAAATGGCATCTATGGATATTGCCATTTGTATGTATAATGACCCAGAGCTTGAACTAAATACTAAGGATCTTGTAATTACTGGTTATAACTGTATTACACGTGGTATCACATTTAATCGTCCTGACTTTCAGTTTGATTATGTAATTCTTTCTGATTATCATTACAAGGAGGGTAGTAAACAGATGGAGGAGATTATTCAATTAATTGGACGGGCTCACGGAAACGTGGCCTGGATTAAATCTGGTATTATATTCTTATCACCAAAGTATATTTTGGATACAGTTGATGAAAAAATCAAGCAGCAGATTGAACATTTAAGGACTGCGCCAAAGGAACTCAAATATGCCGATGTTTTCCGTGAACCTAAGGGTATTCCAATTAAGATTGTCTTTCATACGACTCAGATTATTAATAAGATTCGTTCTTTCAAACAATTAACCGCCGTAAGAAAGGTAGAGTTTATGAATGTTCTTCGTGAAGGAGTACGTAATAGAACTATCACCTTACATGATCATAATTCAGATATTCCATCACAAATTAAATTCAATTTTGATGACTATATGATTCATGGTAAGCGAATGCTTGAGGATCCTGAAAAGGCCAAGAATTATAGGTTTCTAGAATTCTTAGACAAATATAATAAACGTATTTCATATGGACAGGCAATTAAAGAAGAGGGTATGTTTGATATTGATATTACCTTTATTGAACAGAAACTCTCAGATACGGAACGTGTTGAACCTGGTTCTGGATTTATTAGCTTTATGTTCAAACAGAAAAAGGTCTAATATCTGGATTTACTTGACTTACGGGACTTACGGGACTTACGGGACTTACGGGACTTGCTGGATTTTTTAGTCGGATATTTATTTACTAAGGCCTTTGCGACATTTATAGCAGTTTTTTTACGCTGTTCTTCCGCAAGAGCATTTAACTTCGCACGTTCTTCATCAAGTGTGTCAAAAAGATGGTTATTTGAACTGGGCATATCTACTATAGGGTTATTTTTCTGTTGCCTGTACAACTATTATTCTATCTAAGGACTCTAAATTAATACTACTAGACAATGAATGTTCCGTTTACAGAACTTCCAGGAATGACGCGTCGTGTAGCTGGACCTGCCGATTCTGTAACTCCAGCCTTTAATCTATTAGATATAAATCCTAGCTTTCAGCGCCGTGTTATCTTGATTGCGACTGCCTGTATTACAGATTCAAATGTATACAATAATGGTCTTTATCAGAATTGTTTTATTGTTTACAGACTTGCGGAGGCTATTGGTTGGCTACCAATCTTTGTAACAAACTCTAAACCCAAGGACCTTTCTGGAATTCCAGACTTTATTAGAAGCTGTCGTATAGCAGAGATTGAGGACATATTAAAACAACCCATTCAGATTGGATTATATATAGAAATAGGAATGAGTATTTCTGGAAATCTAAGAAAGTATATGAAGATGCTTGGAGCTCGTGTTGTTAAATTATATCTAGGCAATATATTAAACATAGATATTGAAACACCCATGCACTTTCCTGGTATGCACTTTAGCCATCACGTGATTGGTGAACAGGATGAAATATGGACAAGTCCTCATTATGGGCAAAATGCGGAGTACGCCGCCTGTCTAAATCAGGTGGAACCCAGTGGTAAGAGCCTTCGTATAGCACCCTATATCTGGGAGCCATGTATCTTAACAAATGATGGTACTCGTAATCTAAAATGGCGTCCACGTGTAGCTGGTGAAAAACCATGTATACTTATTATGGAACCAAATATTAGCTTTCAGAAGACATCCATTGTACCCCTACTTCTTATTGAAGAATGGTCCTTAGCTCATCCTGAGGTTGAATTTAAGGTTGTTGTGCTAAACGCTGACAGACTTAATGCCACTGGTTACTATAAGGCTACAATTGAACCCTGCCTTTCCATTGTTAAACGCGGTTTTGTAGAATATAGCGGCCGTCACGATATGCTTAGTGTTATGAATAATTATCCTTACGCAGTTCCTGTATGTCACCAGGTCACAAATGAATTTAATTACATGGTCTTAGAATTTATGTGGGCCGGCTATCCTGTATTACACAATTGCGAGGCCTGGAAGAGTTTTGGATATTACTATATTGATAATGATACGGTTTCTGGATCAAAGGCACTTCAGGAGGCTGTACTACATCATTATGATCGTATTGAAACTTATAAGAGTCATGTAAAGGCGCTTTATTGGAGACATAGTATATATAATCCTGAGATTCAGAAAGGGTGGTTAAAGCTTCTTGAAGATAGTTAAGTATATGTCAGAAAATCTGAAGGGATTTGTTAGAAAAATTCAGACCCTTCCAATTAAGGTTGGTTCTATAACTCCTCCACAAATAAAATTTCTTCAAGATTTTTTATCTGAACATACTGAAGTAAAAAATGTGCTTGAAACTGGATTTCATGTTGGCCTCAGCGCCGCAGTAATGATGGATACACGTCCAGATATACTTACAACATCCTTTGATATTTTCTGGTTTGATTATACAAGAAAGGCTAAACTTATGTTAGATATAGTTTATCCTGGACGTAACATTCTTATAGCAGGAAACTCCATAACATCTATACCAACATATTTAAAATTAAATCCAACTTATATGCCTGATTTTATCTTTATTGATGGTGGTCACGAGCGCCCAATCCCATATTTAGATATGTATATACTTTTCAAGTACATTAAAGAAGATACCTGGATTATGATTGATGACTATTGTGAGGCGCATGGTTCACAGGGTGTTATTGAGGCCGTCAATCTCTTTATTAAATGTGGTGTGATTAAAGAAGTAAAAACTTATCAGGAAAAGGATAGGGGCTGGATATTTGGACGGCGCTCAGAGATTGCTGTTCCTTTTTCAGAATATGCTGAGAGTCCTGAAGAAATTATGATTCAGTTAAAGGATACAGAATCACACTATCCTTAAAGAAATGAATCTATTGACCGCTGTCTAATTAGTTCCCAGGTTATAACTATTTTTTGACGATATCTAAGGTACTTACGTCTAAATTTTATTAAGTCTACATCATAGGTAGTACGCGTATCTAAGCTAGATATTAATGGATTTAATTCTTTTAAAAGATCTAATTCAACACTTTCAAGTTGAGCTCTCATATAAGGGTTTATTCTTTGTTTAGCGGGAGGTGTTTCAGATCTTAATATTTCTAAAAAATTCTTTAATTTATTATTAATAAATATTAAGGATTTTTTTGTTTCATCATCCTCTTCTTCATCCATAATAGTTGATCTTGATACCATACCTAAAAGGTCTAAACATTTTATATCTTTCTATTTAGATGAGGATTGGTATCAATGTACATTTTCAATACTCCTTTTTTTCTTCTGGTATTAGCAATACTGCTTTCTCACTTGCGGCCGCCCTAAAATCTCTTGGTCATACACCTGTACTTGTAAATCTGAATGGTAAGTCTGAATGGTATGATGATGTAAAAGAATTAATTAATCTTTATGAAAGGGCTAATGTATCTGAAATTACTTCAAACCCTTTAGATTTATACATTGATATTGATGGCTTTGTTAACCCTTCAGATCGTAGACGTATTGCAAAAAAGGTTGTAGTCTTTCTAAGAAAACCTGCCTTTATAACACTATTGGAACCAGCAGTATATCCAGTTGGACAGCCAGTACAGAATATTGAGGATTGTGATGAAATTTGGACATGGGACTTATATGATTTGAAAGATTCACACCTTTTGAATATCTTAAGTAAAAAACCCGTAATACAGGTACCCTTTACATGGTGTCCAGAGGCTGTAAAGGCCTATAGCAGGGATATACCTCCATGGTCAGGTGAGGGTCTATGGGAGGTTCATAACCTAGAAACAAATGTATCTGTTGCATGTAATCTAACCTTTCCAATGGTTGCGGTTGCCCATGCTTATAAAAATAGTAATGCGAAATTTAATAAGGTACATTTTCATAATTCAGAACGTATATTACAACAGCAGTTTTTTAAGGAGAATGTACTTTCTCATTGTCAACGTGAATTACTAGACTATGAATTTGTAGGGCGTATAAGATGTTCTGACCTTCTTAGAACACCAAAAGTAGTTGTTCTAAGCCATATACGTTTTATGACAATTAAGGGAGCCCTTTTAGATTGCGTGTGGAATGGAATTCCTGTAATACACAATTCACCCTTTCTTAAGGATCTAGGACTAGAACGTTATTATTATAATGATAATTCTGTCTTGGGTGTTACTAAGGCCTTTAACAATCTTGAATTTGATTTTATTAATAAGGCTGGAATGTTTGCTGAAGGCTTTCTAGATAAAATACGTAGTTGCTTACTTAAGAATGTAGATCCCCTACAAAAACTAGATGCCTGGAATCACGCTCTAGGTGAAAGGGCCAAGGTAGTTAAAAATGAACTTGTCATTGGATTCTCAGATGTTTATGATAGTTTTAATTATGAATATAATTTTTGGACACTCTTACTAAATACAGCAGGTAAACATCTAACTCCTCCAGTAACTGTACGTGGCGTTGATGCACGAACTACCAAGGATCTTGATCTTCTTATGTTTGGACCCTTTGGCCAAGTATGGAAGGATTTTAATTGTCCTAAGATTTATTTTACTGGAGAGAATCGTCCAGTAGTTGATGGTGTCTTAAATATTGGATTTAACACAGGACCCAACTGTTTCCGCCTTCCTCTTTGGATGATGTATATTGATTGGTTCGGTGCAAATCAGGAACGGCTTGTAAATCCTAAGACAGTGCCTATTGATTCTGTATGTAGTCCTGTAGTATGTGATAAGACTAAATTTTGCGCCTTTGTTGTAACAAATCCAACAAATAATGTGCGTAATGCGGCCTTTCATGAACTTTCATCCTATAAGCATGTTGATTCTGCTGGACGCCTATTTAACAATGTGGGTGATAGTATTTTTACAAACATACCTGGAGGTGGGGGTGGGGAACTTAAAAAGGTTGAATTCTTAAAGGACTATAAATTCTGTCTAACCTATGAAAATTCAAAGGCCGATGGTTATGTAACAGAGAAATTACTTGCTGCAAAGGCAGCTGGCTGTGTTCCTATTTATTGGGGTCCTGATGTATGTGAAGATTTTGCCCCATCTTCCTTTATTCATGTTAAAGAAAATCTTGTAGAGGCTGTTAGTGCTATTGATAAGGATCCTGAGGCATGGAAGTCTATGGCTCAAAAACCAGCTGTAGATGCTAATATTGTACGTAAAAAGCTGTCAGATGTAGCTCGGTTAATCTTAGGGTATGTAGTGGACAAGGATCGCTTTAGATCCTTTCCTGAAAGACTAGGCGCAGCTACCTCGGCAGAGGCACAGGCTCTTGGTGAGGAACGTGGATGCCTTTCCAAGGTTGTTGTGGAACCCTTTAAGATTACATGTTCTGATAAGAATAAACTAGAAAGGCCTAATAAGGTAATTAATTGGAATTCTAAAACACTCTTAGTCACCTTTGCGACACAAAAATACGTTGAACCCCTAGTTAAATGGTTACAGACTACACAGAAACGTCTAAGTGCCAATATATCTGCTAGAGTCTATCTTGGTAGTGATGTAAACGATGTACATATTCGTCTTCTCAAATCTCAGAATCCAAATGTAGATTTCTACAGGATTCCCAATTTTGCCGTTCACAACTTTCCTGATGTATGGGAGCCTCAACACTTTGCCTGGAAACTCTGGATTTATCAAGAACTTGTTCAAGAAAGGGAACTTTCAGATACCCTAATTTGGTACATGGATGCCGCCTCCATAATTGTTCGTTGGCCAACTGAATGGTTTGAAAAGGCACTGGTAGAAGGCCTTTGTATGTTAGAGGATACTGAACAGAAAAATGTACAGTGGTGTCAACCGAGCTTTTGTAAGCGTCTTGCAACAACGGAGGCCGAACTTGAGGCTAATCAAATTGCCGCTGGTATTATGGCCTTTGTTGGAGGTTCAACCCTTGCCTGGAAGGTTTTTACAGAGGCATGGGTACTAGGACAGCAGCGTGAACTTATTGTTGGACCTAAGTGGGCAGGTACCCTACCTGATGGGCGGCCATGTGGTCATAGACATGATCAGAGTATATTGAGCATATTATGTTTTCGTAGAAAGGTGCCTACATATTCCTTATACAAGATCTATAATCATGATTCACTTCGTAGATGTTTTAAGGCAGGTAGTTGCTTATACATACACAGAGGATATTTCCAGGAACATGTAGACTTTGCTCCACGTATAGGCGAGGTTCATTTAATTAATTTAGAACGGCGTAAGGATCGTCTAGAGAAATTTAAGGCAAATCATGGACCATGGACTAAGAATGTCTGTCTAAGACCTGCCTATGATGGAAGGGCCCTTGTTCTTTCACCACCTATGGCAAGACTCTTTTTACCAAATGACTTTCTCTGGAAAAGGGCAATTACTGGCTGTGCATTAAGTCATCTATCCTTATGGCTTGAACTGGCCAATGAGCAGCCAATCTGTGAAAATTACTTAATTCTTGAAGATGATGTAAAATTTAAGGATGGATGGTTAGAGACCTGGAAGGAAGCTTCTAAGTCTATACCAGAGGACTATGATGTCCTATATCTTGGAGGTGTTCTACCTCCAAATCGTGCTGGATATAAGAATGTATATGAACCCGTTAATACATACTGGGGTCGTATAGCAGAAAATCGTATGTTTGGACAGAGTGTGCAGAATCGCTACTTTCACTTTTGTAATTATTCATATATCATAAGTAGAAAGGGAGCCCAGAAAATTTTAGAAGATATATCTGCTAAGGGCTATACAACTAGTGCCGACCATATGGTGTGCAATCGTATGGATATGAAGCATTATGTACTAAATCCTCTTGTGGCAGGATGTTACCAGGATGATGATCCTAAATATATGAGTAGTGAATTCAATAATTTTAATCGTGTGGATGGATTTGATAGTGATTTATGGAACAACGATGAACGTTTCAGTCCTGATGAGATAAAGTCAGCCCTTGATGTACCTATAGATTCATTTTCACTTGAACAAGTTCTTATTGATGGTCGTGTAAGAGCAGGTAGAATTTATACAGTAGGTGAACATAGACTGGTAAATGGTTCCTTATTGGAATACGCATGGTTAAATGAACTCTTAGATGGCGGACTTGATAATCAAACTCAACTGGCTGTTGACCACACACCCTTAGATTCTAAGCCTATCTTTGTCTGTATGAAGCCACACTTTGAAGACTATCTTAAAGTCTTTGAACGTTATAAGGCAGCGGGTAAGGAATTTTATGCAATACATCTATCTGATGAATATGGATCAGACCCCATAGACTGGTATAAGTGGTGTAAGCATGTCTTCCGCCCCTATGTACGTCCTATTACTGAGGCCAATGTAACATACTTTCCTCTAGGACCTTATACAACTACAAAGGAGGCACGTGAACTTAAGGATCGTAAACTTATCTGGTCTTTTTTTGGAACTGGGTGGAATGACCGTGAGAATAAGATGAATGAGCTCAAGACTATACAACCAAATTCTTATGCCTTTTATGAATCTTGGATGAATAGTAAACAATTAAATTCTAAGGAATACAGTGAGGTTTGTCTAAACAGTCTATTTATGCCATGTCCAGCTGGACAAAATGTAGAAACCTTTAGATTTTATGAGGCTCTGGAACATGGTGTTATACCAATTTATATACGTCAATCTGAAGAAGATCTACATTTTAAATTTCTTGGAAATCATCTACCCTTAGTTGTTATAGATTCATGGGAAGCTGTACAAAAAACAGTGCTGGTTTTCCTACAAAAACCAGAAGTCCTACAAGAATATAGATCTAAGTTACTGGCGGCATGGGCCGATTGGAAGGCCGAACTTAAAAGTTCCTTTAAAGCCTTGACCTAAGGAAATATATTATATAATAATAAATGCATAGTCTATGTTTATCTTGTATAATTTATACTATACATGATAAACAGGTTGAAGAAAATAAATATGTACAGATATTTTTAATATGGCTAAGCCAACTTATAAAGGCTGGTGGCCTTGGTAAGGATGATATTCTTCATATGTATATTGATAAAATTACCCTAACCTATCTTTTTAATGATTCAATCTTTGGAAGTCTTCTTAAAAGGGCACCCTTTGCGACAATGATTCTTGGTATACCACCTCCTAAAACACATCTAGAAGGTATGATGTGGAAATATAATATATCTGATTATACACAGACTATTTATATGTATTTAGACATTGATATCTTAGTTATAAAATCCCTTCATGGGCTCTTAGATTCTATAACACAAAATACTATATGTCTTTCTATAGAAGGATATATGACTAATCCAGATTACGGAGCCGATATATCTTCAGAAATTAGCGAAGGTATGAACGGATTTAGCGCAGGAAAATTCATAGTATACGGAAGGGATTTACGTGATTGTTTTTTTAAGAAAATTCAAAGTTTTTGTAATTATGATAAGACATACTATACAGTTGAACAACCATTTTTTAACCGAGCTGCCTTAGATATGGAAAATATTGATGTAGATCTTTTAGTTGGCCCATATGTATCCTTTGATTATAATAAGGATACAGTATTATTAGATTGTGCAGGAGAACCAGGAAATGGAAATGTACATTATAAAAAAATCTTTGATGTTTTTTGCCTCTTAAATTGTGATGCGCTCTAATACCTTCTATAAAAGGCCTGTTGTGAGATGAAACTTACTGGATGGTGTAAATCTATCCAAAGGCCAAGTGCTGAAGAGCATTCATAATTTTCCCAACAAACCTTCCAATGTGGCGGAACAATAAGAGAGGATCCTTGTCGTAATATGACGTCTACATACTGAATTTTATTTACTAGGGGAGCATCGTCCTTTGTTATTTTAGATAAACGTTTTCCTAACCATTGTTTAGGCATATAGGGTTCAGAAGATTCATTTAATAGACTTACCTGTATAGAACCTTCGGTGGCCATTATTATTGTAATATAACCAAAGGTAGGTCGTAGACCCTGTGCACCAAAGGTAACACAGGTTTGGAACCATAATAAGGGCGCCCACCACATGTTTTTTAAGGGTTGAAGTGTTTCATTGACCCAAACAGGAAGTCCAACCTGCGTTGCAATGGCATTTGACTCCTTTAAGGTAAGCCATACAGATGATCTGCTGAGATATTTTTCTACACGTTGTTTAAGAATTGGCCGTTGTTCTATATCCTTTCGGGTCCATATATTGGGCGTTTGTGCCGGTAATAGTACAATTGGTGATCTTTCAATCATAAGTGGCGAAATTTTTTCAAGTGAATCTGTCTGAAGAATACGGAATTCTTTAACGGCTTGTTTATAAAAAAAGAATAAAATAGTTGTAATTGTAAGTAAAACTATAGCAATTACAAATATCATGTTGTTTAATACAACTCCTACTTACTGTTGTTACGTCGTGTTTTGTTGTTCGGGCGCATATTGAAAAGTCCTGGTATAAATTTATTCTTACGAATTTTTGCTATTTCTTTTTTTGTTAGTGGTTTCTTTTTAGTACTTCCATTAGTTTTTATAATCTTATGACCCTTGTTATTTTTTATAACAACTATATTTTCTCGTGTTTGTCCGTTTATACTATGTATTTGCTTACTAGTATAACTAAAATGGTTCATCTCTATCTACGTTTTCTGCTTTTATTTATTGGTGATGTATATGGTCTAGTTCCAGTGGCTCTAGTTCCAGTGGCTCTAGTTCCAGTGGCTCTATTTCTACTTCTACTTCTAGCTCTTATTGGCGAATATTGCGGTGGAGGTACTGGCGATTCATAACCATAGGGTGAAGGACCCATTGTATTTGGCGGTAAATACTTAGTAAGATCAGCGGGTATAAAATATGTTCTCATTCTTAGAAGAATACGTTTATAACCATCTATTACTTGACTTATATTAAGCCGTGTTTGTGGATTTATATCAATCATAGCCTTAATAAGTCTATGTAAGGGAAAACTTATTTCATCTGTAATTTTTTCATGCCAATCTAAAACTTCTTTTTCATTACTTTTTATTAAAACTACATCATTTAATCTATCAATAGTATAGACTTCTTCAAACTTAGTTTTATTTGTACTATCAACTTCTATTGCTAATGTATGACCTATAAGATTAGTATAGGTGCGTGATAAAAATATACCAAAAGAAAATACATCCACCTTAGATAAGGAATAAGTACTATAATCAAATCCTTTTAAGGCCTGAATTTCAGGACTTCCAATATTAAATTTATTAGCTCCATAATTAAAATATGATTCACCTGGTAAGGATTTAAATACATTCGTATAATATTGTTTTCTATACCAGTTATTTATATGTGCTTCTAAAAATGAATCAGTAATTGGACTATCTGCCGAGGCTAGTATTAGTTCAATAGGCCATATAGGATAGATGGATTTAAAGATATTGGCATTTTTTGACCCCTTAAAATCAGTATTTTTAGACATTAAATCAAAATCTATAAACCGTGTTTTAAAGGTATTGTCACGTTGTTTTTCTGTTAGTATATTTGTATCCTTAATATCACAATGAGAATAACCACTGGTATGTAGTTTTTCTAAACCCTGTAGTAGGGGTAATAAACTTTCAAAAAAGGGTAAATACTCATCATGTGGTAATCTTATTTTACTTAAATATTTTCCACCATGCTTACTAAATAATAAGGTATCAGCAACACCTCTTCCAGGGGTTTGAAGTAAATCGCACATGTCTAAATTATTTGTAGGTACGGCCGAAGAGACATTAAATTTACAGGAATCTATAGGTATTATGAAACTTTCTTCACGTGGATCTATACTTCTCAATAAGGCAATTTTACGTGAATCTTCTGAGGCAGTTTCCACATTTGTTAATTTAGAAACAAACCTATTACTTCGCCGCCCCTCACCTATACATTTTAGGGGCGGTTTACCAAAGACACAGCCATAGGTTCCCTGGGATATAAAGGCCCCCCCTTTTTTTGTCTTACGTTTTATCATCTACTACTGTCTTTTAATTATATTGAGTCTATGGCGTGTAAAAACTCGCCGAGCTCTAATTGGAGTTAGACTACGCCGTCCATGTATTCTTCGGGTTCTTGTCTTCCTTTCTTCATATATGGGGTTTGTAAAGGCTAAGGAATCATATAAACGTTCCCATTGTTCCAAAGTAATCAGTTCGGTTGTTATAAGAATTGAGAAAATATTAAGATCTGAAGGGATACAGTCTTGAAAAAGATCTTCAAGATTACTGAAAAACTCATTTTGTTCAGCTAATGTCGGGTTCAATGACAGATATGCATTCATATAAGGTTCTAGCCATTCTGTAGGCCAATCTTCAAATTCACCATCAGAATGTATAAGTAAATCTCTAATACTAATTGATTTAGGGTCTGGAATTATAAGATCCTCTGCGCATGTTATAGACCAACTTATAAGGCCATACATAAAGGCTTGTATTTCTAGTAGCATCCAACGTGGAGCCTGAAAACAGAAGGCCCTTAGATCAGCTTCTATTTTATCCATACTAGTTAACTCAGAGTCTAAGTTTTAAATAATACCTTATAAATTCTTTTGGAATATTAGTATTATAAAATGTCCACCATTGATGTGTTCCAACACATGGCGTAAAGGTAGATTCTGTAAAAAACTTGTGTGAATATTTCCCTCCCAATAACCTTACTCCATCCGATGCAAAACTATCCTGCATTGGAATATTTGAAATGTCATCTAACTCACATATTTTTTTCATTAAAGAACACTTTCTATAGGATAATCCACCGCCCCCTGGTTCAGATTTAAGCCAATGCCACTGAGATGCAACATAATCATATTCATATATTGACTCAGGTATACGTTCTAATAAATAGCAGTCAGTTTCTATTGTCAAAATATGTTCTTCCTTAAAAATACTCCAGAATAACTTTGTTTTAAGTAAATTATTATACTCTAGCTTACCTTCTTCTGGCGTTCCTATATTTTCAAATATAGGATAAATATTAATATTTTTTCTTTGTGAACCACATATAGTTTCTATAAAGGCTAGATTTGCCTTACTACAAAATATATGAATATTATAACCACGCGCAAAGTATGATACATTATGTAGAATAAATTCTAAATTTGGATGACACCGCCTTTCAACTATAACTATTGCCTTATCTGAGTGTTCTGGTATATCTCTTGTATTCCAGTATGTTTTAAGTTGTGATGAATATAGTTTCTTTAATGAATCAAAAATAAAGGGGTCTAGGGCCAAACGCTGTTGATGTAAATAATCAGCTTCAGATTTAAACATATCTGAACTTAATTTTAAACTTTCAAATACAGAATAAATTTTTTCAACTTCTTGATCTAAGATGTCCATAGATGATATGTTTATAATTTCTTTATATTAGTAGGATATACCCTTACCAGTTAATTCACAGACTACATCACATGATTGTGTCAACATCTTTGACCCTAAAACAGCAGAAAAAGTTGTTTCATGAACAGCATGATAATTAAATGTGAGATTATTACCATTTCTGATACAATCCTTATTTATATCCAAATAACTCGCACCATTAAAATGTACAAAACATGGAATCGTATTTAATTCTGGATAATTTACCTTGCCTTTAGTAATTATTAATTTATTCCAGGGAACTTTATACATATTTAATACAAGATTAGCTTTGGTGTCAAGTTTAATTGAGTTATTTACATTTTCTAAAAAATATCTATTCATATATTCTTGATCGTCACCCTCTAAGGCCTTCCATGAAAACATTTTTCTTATAGCCCTTACATATCCAATATAAAAGCCTGAATTTAAATAACGAAACTGTGTTGATGATTCAGGATAGTAAAATTCTTTTAATGAACCTGGATGTAGATTATTTTCTGCTCCAAATACAATATCAGAATTAAAAAGTTTAAAAGTATTAATTATAGTTTCTGAATCAGCATTTACAAGTAGGTCATAAGAATCAACAAAACAAATAATATCATTTTCGGGTAGGGATTTTGATACTTCAAGCATACGTATCATTTTTTGATGGAATCCTTCCCAAACCTCAGATAGGGCTAGATTTTTTACTTCAACCTTATGAAATCTAGCTGTCTCAATTAAATATTTGGCCTTTGGAGATGAGGTAAAATATGTATATATATGTAAAGACATATACTATATTATTATTATACCCTTAAAGCCTAAGAAGTAATTATATATAAGATGAATACAACACTAGAGTTTGAATATGGTTCTGTAATACTAAATCATGAACAATATTCAGTTGTATCAGGTGAAGAAAGGCTTCATCAACGGATCCTGGCCTCAGCAGGTTCTGGAAAGACTACAACAATTGCTACACGAATAGCCATGTTATTAACTAAGGGTGTAGTTACTCCTGAACAGATTGTACTAGTAACCTTTAGCCGTAATTCCGCACGTGATATGCTTCAAAGAGTTAGAAATTTGGTTGGTCACGTAGATATTTGGGCTGGAACCTTTCATGCCCTTGCCAGTGATATTTTAAGCAAGGTAGCAGGGCTAGGGGCTACTGGTCATCTTCTTATGATTGATGAACTTCCTGTATGCTTATTGCGATGGTTGCGTACAGAGAAGGGTCGTAAGTGGGTTAGTGGCCTTCGTTATATTGTAGTTGATGAATTTCAAGATATAAATCGTGTACAGTGGGACCTTATAGAAGCTATGCGGCATATAGATTGTTATAGTATTATTGTTGGTGATGATGCCCAGAATATTTATACCTGGCGTGGTTCATCAGCTAACTTTCTTCTAGATTATCACAAGGTTGTAACTAATGTAAAGGACTATCAATTAAAAACTAACTATAGATCTACAGAGGCAATTGTTACTGTAGCCAACCGCCTTGTAGCACACATTCCCACCCTTGAATGGAAGGAGGTTATGGTAGCCCATAATAAGGGTGGACAAAAACCAGAAGTTCTTTATTTTAATCGTATCTGCGATGAAGGAAATTGGATATCAAAAAAAATACATGAATATCGTAAACAATTTAATGGTACTATTGCCGTCTTATCTCGTAACAATGGAGCCTTGAATCAAATAGAAGAGATCTTTGCTCATAACGGAATAAAAACACGTTTTCTAAATAGCGAAGGATCTTTGGATCATGATACCAGTGTAGTAGATCTTACAACCTTTCATGGTTCAAAGGGCCTTGAATGGGATGTCACATTCTTGATTTCATTAAATGATGACTTGATTCCCTCCAGAAAGACTCCTGAGGAAGTAATTGGTGAACGGCGTCTTTTTTATGTAGCTTGTACACGTGCACGAAAGCACATGTATTTTACCTATCATGGAAATGAACGGACTATTTCACGTTTTATTCGTGAAATTGGATACAAGTTTCTGACCTTTCACGGCCTTGCAAAATATGCTTTGAGTGACTATGAAGGTAGTATGGGTCTACCAACCTTAAAAAATCTCATGGATGCTCCTGATGGCATTGAATGGCAAGGAATTCGCAGATTGGGCTTTGTACCTTGGAAGGATTCTGCCCTTATTCCTTACAGACGGCGACAATTCTTTCCAAATGGAGAAACATGGAAAATTCCTGATTGGGCCGACGGGGCAGATTTTGAATCCTTCATACGGTTATGGATAAAAAGGTGTCTTATAGAACTACAGGGATGGCAGACAGATTTTAAGGATGTGGTGAAGGAGCGTATGATCTTTAATATACCGATCTTTAAGGATGATAAGGCCTTTTGGGATAAATGGTCAGGAGAAATAGATGCCATGGTTCGCCATTTTTTTACAGATACGCAAAATCTACATAGTGTACATTATTCAGAGGTTAGTGAACTTGCCGAATTAAAGGGGTTAGAATGGTCACAGGTAGAGATTATTGAAGCTACAAAACTATTATCAAAGATTCGTAGCCAACTGAATTGTCTTCGTAGTGAATCATATAACTTAGATAATTTTACTATAAGTACAACTCAGCGTAGTGTTCCAACAGAATATAGACTAGACTGTTTCCGTTCATGGAAACGTTGTGTAGATAAGAGTCTTCCCTGGCGTGAATGCCTTTTAGATATTTGGAGAGTTGGATGTCTAGATCAAGCCTCCCTTGGCAGAAATGCAGGATTGTTTAGAGCTTCTACAATGAAGGATAAGTTAGAGGCATCTATACCCTTCCTAGAGATTTTAGAACGTTCCTTATTATCTAATTTTGATATAAATAGTGAACTTACTCTTAATCCAGAATTTTATACTGAAGATATAGCACCAGTTAATACTGACTTTATAAGCGGTAAGATTCTTGTACGGATTTGTGGAGAAAAGAAACCAGACTATTCAATGTGGATTGAGGCCTGGATTACAGCCTTTCTTGCTACAACCAATCAGATAATAGAACGTATACAAATCATACATCCCTTCTACGGCCTTTTATGGGACTTTAATAGGATAGATCTTATAAAGGCTAAGGGTCTTTACGAAATCCTATTGAAGATTTGGAAGTCTAAGAATCTCTAAACTAACGTTTCCTGAAAATAATCATCTAGTCCCTGTGGCTCAGTATTATTTAAAAATCCATTGAAAAAACTATCCTGTGCCTCATCAAAGGACTGTATTGCACCTATATACTGTTTAGCTGATTCTGTTGAATCAGAATCAAAGGTTGGAATATTTATTAATTCACCATTATTTTCAAAGTGGGGATTTATTTTAGAATTTGCCAGTATACCCGCAGATTCTTGTATCTCGGTTGGTCCATCTATACCCATTATTGTACCACCCATAAATTCTTCATCGGATTGCTCAGGTGTTAAGACTTTTTTTTTTGGACTGAGTCTTGCGACTCAGTGATTTGTAAAAGGCTTTCTATAGATGTACCTTCAGATACTTCTTGACTTTCTTTTTTAAGTTGACTAAATTTAAATAATCTTTCTGGATTCTCATGTACAAGATCATCAATGGCATGATCTATACTCTGAATATTACGGAAAAGAATCTGTCCAACCTCAGCAGGTGTCCATTTGAAGTGTAGAGTGTGGTTGTCTAGTTTGCTTTTTTGTATCTGGGTAAGTTCCTGACCATAATATTTTTCAACATGTTGTTTAAGAACCTCACGGTTATGCTTCTCAAATTCAATCATCATATCAAAACGTCCAGGACGTAACAGAGCCTCATCTAGACGTTCAGGATAATTTGTACTCAATATAATAATTCGTCCAGGAGTCTCACGAACACCATCCAAGACATTGAGTAAGGTAGATAGATCTAGGGAATCTGCCGACTCCTTATCCTTGCCATTTAACATACGGTTTGCAGCATCAAGGCCCTGGGTCTGTTTAAGAAGCTCTACCTCAGCCATTACCTTGAGTTTATTTAATTCTTCCTTTTTTAACTGTTCGGCCGTCCGTTTAATAACAACAGAATCCATTGCATCAATATCCTCAATTACATAAATACGCTGTTTAATAGGAATATTAAGAACTTCTAACTTGCCATCTACAAAGTTATGAACAACATCATTGTAAAAAAGATCCTTAAGAGCCTCCTTTGTCTTTATCTCACTAAGGGCAATATTGAAGATATGACGCTTAGTCTCATTTGCTATTGCCTTAATGGTACTAGTCTTTCCACAACCTGGATGACCATACATAACAATGCCTAGGGTATGAGGAATACCCTTAGAATCATACCAGTCCCGTCGCCGCATGAAAAAATCTACACGTTGCTTAAGTTCATCAATCTGACGTAGATAGACATTACCTAGGGAGCGATTGCTCTGAAATTTACTCTTACTAAACATACAAACCTGATTGCTTATTGGATTTCTATAAGCACCTCCAGAAGATGTAACCATGTCAAAATAGTAGGTCTCAGAGCCAAGCTTGTTCTTCTTCTCCTGCTCATAACGTTCCATGGCCGCCTCAACAAATCTATGTAACCATGTAATATCATGATCATAGGTTGAAAGCCTATAAAGAATCGGCTCCAACTTCATCTCCTTGTTTGCTCCCACTGTGGGAACCGTCTGAGGATTAAGAATTTCAAACCAAACATCATTTTCAACCATAATAATATCCTTGAAGTTTGGAATCATTTCAACGCCATTATAACGAAGGCTACGTACATCAGGCAGATTACATACATGATACATAACTGCGTCTATTCTTGGATCAACTGTCTTTGCCTCTGCCTGACGTTCAAATTGAATACAGGCCTTTACAGATTTACAGGCTGGTGGGGGCTGAGATGTTGGCATAAGTTCAAGCTGTTTGATTGAATGCGTATTTGTATGGCTAAAATATGCAAGTAAGAATCCAAACCATAAGGGAACAACCTTTGCAAACTGGTCATATAATAATAGAACCACCATTGTCCACATAGAAGCCTTGCCAGAAGAATCATTCATAAATTTCATCAGATATTGCATCTTAAAAAGGTCTAACATCTGATTCATACCTCCCTGAGGTAGTTGTTGTTGCATAATTAATGTCAGTTATTTAGCTTTACGTGTTTTTCTTGATCCACCCCGTGTAGGGTAAATAAATTTTTTATAATGTGGGTATAAGTCCTTTATTTTTTCAATATGGCGTGGATCTGACGTTATTATATCTAACATTCTTAAAAAACTATCAGTGTTTTCCGCTATATTTAATTCAGCCTTAAAGTCAGGGTTGGCTGCAAAATAAGCATCAACCTTACTCTTAGTTTTTTTCTTAACTCCATCTATAAGTAAGGCTGCCAATTCAGGATTATTTGCTAATAACATATTTTTATTTCCACTTTTATTATCAGAATTAATTGACATATTTGCATTTTTTTGTGCTTCCTTTATTAGTTTTTGTAATTCAGTCATCTGTGTTCTTAAATCTGGATTTTTTATTATAGCATCAATATCAACTAAAAAACTAACATCGTTTAATAAAATAGCGTTGAAGGTTTTAAAGATATAATTAACTAAGCCCTTTTGTTTAACATTATAGCTTTCTAAATCAAGTATATTTATAATCATATTTGCGTTATAATCAAGACAAACCTCATTTGTATTATCCTTATAATCATCAGGGTTTATATTAATACTTTCTAAAAGTTTATTAAAGGATGGTTTTGGAAAATTAGCATATCTAAACTGAACACGATGAAAGGCTTCTAATAATTGATATAAATATACACCTACCTGTTCTTCATTTAAATACATGGTGCCTGTAAATCTGTGCGGTATAAATAAATATACAGATTCCTTATAATTAGAAGTAATAACTCTATTTAAAATGCTACCTCTTATTAAAAGTAAATATCCAAATAACTGTGTATTGCTTATAGTCTTGTTTTTATATTTTTGAAATAGGGTGTGAAGGTCATCTATTTTTGGAAAAATTTTTTTTAAATTATATTTTTCTATTAAATTCCATAATAGTGTTACAATAATTGTAGAGGTTATACTTTTTAATTTAGTTATAACATTTTGAGTAAGTTTTTTATCAAACTGTGACTTAAGATAGGTGGAGTCACATTCGCGGATTTTTTCTTCTATGTAGGTATCACTTAACATTTTATTATTTTTCAACTGTTCAAGAGTCATCAAATAATAATCATAGTAATTGACAATCTTATCAATGGTAAGTGAATCATTTAAAAAAACATCCAATAATTCAATAAATACATAGATATGATAAAAGGATGGTTCTTCATAAATTATTTTTGAAGCTAAGGATTCTTCTATCTCATAATAACTATATATTCTTGTAGGCATAATATGGATAAAAAGAAAATCGGGCGTTTTTGCATTTATAAAATTTAGTATTGTTTTTAAGTTTGTACGATGCTTTCTTAAAATTGTAGTGGGGGTTCCATTAGGATTATTTAATCTAATTTCAACTTCCTTTGATCTTTCAATACACGCAGGTTCATTAATAACAACACAATTTATAAGAGCATACTCTATTTCAGTCTTTTCTTTATTTTTTCTTAAGGCATCCTCAATAAGTTTATCTATATTTTCTTCTAAGACTTGTTTAGGAAGGGATTTTTTTTCAAAAGTTGATACAACCGCTTCTTTTAAAATAGTATCATCATTATTACCATTATTTAAGGCGTTAAAGGCTCCAGGTAATCTAGGTGTGTTAACTACAACTGCATTTTTCGCCTTTACACCCTTAGTTACAGGAGTAAAGGTGTTATTCTCGGCAGTTGGAGCTATTAATTTTGTAGAAAGAGTATCTATTAAGGTTTTAAAGTGCTCAAAGCGCCCTTGAAAAATAAGATTCAATATTTCAATATTACTAGAAAATACTTCATATAATAATACTACTACTAACTGTGAGGTATATGTTTTTTTATTTAATTCAAAAATAAAATAATAAAGCGCCTGTATAATATTATTTCTTACTATATTAGCTGAGGTTATATCTATAGAGCTTAGATACAGACTATTTATT
>Ga0187843_10000189_pt1 | contig 49509 bp, 39 predicted proteins | sample SpaLakP09_SKY_43_FD_134516 | JGI IMG/M metagenome (GOLD analysis project Ga0187843, IMG submission 134516) | Oligotrophic lake water microbial communities from Sparkling Lake, Wisconsin, USA - SP09_SKY_43 | ecosystem: Environmental > Aquatic > Freshwater > Lake | place: USA: Sparkling Lake... | reverse complement strand
GGCGGCAGCGCTGCCGCCACCCTTGAAATCGGTGGCGTACCAGCCCGAGCCTTTGAGCTGGAAGCCCGCGGCGGTGACTTGTTTCTGGAAGGCTTCTGCGCCGCAATGCGGGCAGGTGCTCAGCGGTGCATCGGACAGCTTTTGCAGCACGTCTTTGGCGTGACCGCATTCGGCGCAGCGGTAAGCGTAGATCGGCATGGTCTAAACCGTTGATTCAAAACCGTAAATTATAGGGGCCCGGGCTCCGGGCGCCCCGCGGCACGGTCAGGCGCCCTCAGGCGCCCGCCTTGGGCTCCAAACCGGCCAGCTTGTGGTGCGAGGCGTGCACATTCTTGATCGCCTGCGGGCCCAGAGAGCCGATCAGCATGCCCAGCAGCGCGGCCAGCACGCCGGCCAACTGGGCCGGCATGTCCTCACCGGCCGGCGTGGCTTCAGACAGCAGCCAGCTCAGCACGCCCAGGACGATGGCGAAGATTGCGCCCTGGGTGGTGGCGCGCTTCCAGTACAGGCCGAACACCAGAGGCACGAAGGCGCCCACCAGGGTGACCTTGTAGGCCGCCGTCACCAGCTCAAAGATCGGCGTGCCCTGCAGCATGATGGCGTAAGTGCAGACGCAGACGCTGAAGATCAGGGTGGCGATGCGCATGGTGCGCAGCTCCTGCTGGTCAGACACGCGCGGGAAGAACTGGCGCCAGATGTTCTCGACAAAGGTCACCGAGGGCGCCAGCAGCGTGGCCGAGGCGGTGGACTTGAGGGCCGAGAGCAGCGCGCCGAAGAACACCACCTGCATCACAAAAGGCATCTTGTCCATGACCAGGGTCGGGATCACCTTCTGCGAGTCTTCCTTGATCAGCTGCGCCGCCTGCTCCGGCATGATGATCAGGGCGCTGACCACGATGAACATGGGCACGAAGGCAAACACGATGTAGCTGGCGCCACCGATGACGGAGCCGCGCACGGCGGATTTCTCATCCTTGGCCGACATCACGCGCTGGAACACATCCTGCTGCGGGATCGAGCCCAGCATCATGGTGATGGCGCTGCCGATGAAGAACAGCCAGTCGTGCAGGCTGGGCGGCGGCAGGAAGCGGAACAGGTCCTTGCTGACCGCCAGATCGACCACCTTGCCGGCGCCACCGGCCATATCGGCCGCGAACCAGGCGATCAGGCTCAGGCCCAGCACCAGGATGATCATCTGGATGAAATCGGTCACCGCCACTGACCACATGCCGCCGAACAAGGTGTAAGCCAGGATGGAGGCCGTGCCCAGGGCCATGCCCATGGCCACACTGATGGAGCCGCCCGACAGCAGGTTGAACACCAGGCCCAAAGCCGTGACCTGGGCCGCCACCCAGCCCAGGTAGGACAAGATGATGATGAAGGAGCACACCACCTCGACCACGCGGCCGTAACGCTCGCGGTAGTAGTCGCTGATGGTCAGCAAGGTCATCTTGTAGAGCTTGCCGGCGAAGAACAGGCCCACCAGGATCAGGCAGGAGCCGGCGCCGAAGGGGTCTTCCACCACGCCGTTCAGGCCCCCTTCGACGAACTTGGCCGGGATGCCCAGCACCGTCTCGGCACCGAACCAGGTGGCGAAAGTCGTGGTGATGACCATGGCCAGCGGCAGGTGGCGGCCGGCGATGGCGAAGTCCGCGGTGTTCTTGACCCGCTTGGCCGCCCACAAACCAATGGCGATGGTGACCAGGAGATAAGCAAAGACCAAAGTCAAAAGCATGATGGCAGGTCGTTCAGCGGAAGTTGGGGGTGGACAAAACGCGGCGGATTATCTCTGCATTGCAGGCCGCCACGACAGCGCGAGTTTCACCCCAGACCCTTGATTCCCGGGGAATGCGGCGGACTTAGAGAGCTGCGCCTAGGCCACCCGTCTCCTCAAGCCCGGCCGCGCCGGCCGCTGGCACCGCCGCCGGCGCCACGCGGGGCAGCAGCAGCTCGAACTGCGCGCCCTCCCCTGCCGTGCTGCTGACCGTGATTTCACCGCCCAGCATGGAGCGCACGATGGTGTAGCACAGGTGCAGGCCCAGGCCGCTGCCGCCGCTGCCCAGCTTGGTGGTGAAGAAGGGGTCAAAGACGCGCGACAGGTGCTCGGGCGCGATGCCGCGGCCGTTGTCGCGGAAGCGCAGGCGCACCCGCTCGGCGCCAGCGGCTTCAGCCTCGATGCGCATCTGGCCGTTCTGCCTGCCTTCGAAGCCATGGATGATGGAATTCAGCACCAGATTGCTGAGCACTTGACCCAAGGGACCGGGGTAGCTGTCCAGGCTCAGGCCCGGCTCGACCTGGATCTGCAGTTGATGGCCGTCCTTGCGCAGGCGGTTGATCAGACTGAGCTGCACCTCTTCGCAGAGCTGCTGCAGCTCGAACAGGCGGCGCCGCTCCGAGGTCTGATCCACCGCCAGCTGCTTGAAGCTGGACACCAGGCCGGCGGCGCTGGCCAGGCCGCGCACCAGCAGGCCGGCGCTGGCCTCGGTGGTGTCGCAAAAGGTCTGCAGCTCGGAGCGGCGCAACTGACCGGTGGCCAGCAAGGCCTTGAACTCGCGGGTGCCGTCCTGCAAGGTGCTGGCCGCCAGCAGGCTGTTGCCCAGCGGCGTGTTCAGCTCATGGGCCACGCCGGCCACCAGCGAGCCCAGCGAGGCCAGTTTCTCCTGCTCGAAGAGCTGGGTCTGGGTGCGACGCAGCTGGGCGTAGGCGTCGGCATTGTCCAGGGCCACGGCGGCGTAGGCGGCCAGGGCCTGGAGCAGGTCCAGATCGGTCTGGCGGTAGGCATCGACCTGATCACTGAGCACGCAGATCAGGCCCTTGACCTGGCCCTTGATCTGCAGCGGCACGTAGAGGCCCGAGCGCGCACGCGTGGGCTCCTCTCCGCTGGCCAGGCGCAGCGCCTGGCCGGCCGGCAGGTCGGGACGGTAGGGGGCAAACAGGTCCTCGGGGTTAATCAAGCGGTTGTCATGCGCGATGTCCCGCTCCCACTGCGGCGCGGCCTGCAAGATGCAACGGGCCGCCGGCTGATCCGGGCGCGACAGGCTGCGCCGGTAGGGCAGCAAGGGCCGGCCGCGATCGATGACAAAGTCGAACGCCACCACGCCGCCCGCCCCCTCCTCGGCGCGCAACAGGCCGACGCCAAAAATCAAGGCCGGCATCAGCGATTCGACCTGGCGGTACAACGCCTGCTGCACGGCCGCCAGATCGAGCGAGGCGGTGAGCTCGCGGCCGATGTCGCTGACGGTGGCGATCTGCTGGCGCTGAGCCCGCACCTGGGCCGTGCGCAGCTCGACCTGGCGCTCCAGCTCTTGCTGCACCCGGCGCAGCCGGCGCAGGCGCAGCTGCCAGGCCGCGGCCAGGCTCGCCGCCAGCAGCGCCAGCAGGAGCAGGCGCACGCTCCAGCTGCGCCACCAGGGCGGCTGCACCTCGATGGTCAGCAACTGCCGCGGCTCGCCCCAGACCCCATCGAGATTGGCGGCCCGCGCCAGCAGGCGGTAGCGACCGGCATCGAGGTTGGTGTAGGTGGCCAGTCCCTCGCCATCGGGGCCCTGGATCCAGTCCTGGTCAAAGCCTTCGAGCTTCCAGGCATAGCGCAAGCGGCCGGCGTTGAAGAAATGCTGGGCGCGCAGATCGAAGCTGACCATGGCCTCGTGGTGACTCAGGCGCAGGTGTTCGGCCTGGGCCAGCGGCCCGCTCACACCCAGCGCGGCCAGGCTGCTGGCCGCCTCGCCAGCGCGCTGCACCGCCTGGCTGGGGTCCAGCAGGGAGCGGTTGAAGATGCGCACATCGGCGAGCACCACCGGCGGCGCCACCGGGTTGTCGCGCAGCTCACTGGGCTTGAAGCGCAGCAGGCCGTCACCGCCGTACAGCAACTGGCCGTCACCGCCGCGGGCGCTGCCGCCCTGGGCAAAGTTGCCGCGGAAATGCCCGCTGCGCGAGGGATAGTGGCGCAGGCCGCGGCGCTCCGGGTCAAGGCGACTGAGGCCATCGGGGCTGGCGAACCAGAGCCCGTCGTCATCGGCCAGCTCCAGGCTGTGCACCCAGCCTTTGGGCATGCCTGCCAGCCCGCGCCAGGACTTGAACTGCCAGACGCCCTCCGCGTTCTGCAGGAGTTCATACAGCCCCAGCTGGGTGCCGGCCCAGATGCGGCCCTGGCGGTCTTGTCGCAGCGCGTAGATGGCCAGCTCCGACGGTTGCGGCAGGTCCACGCTGGGCCGCACCGGCTGGCTGAAGCGCTGCTGCGCCGCATCCCAGAGCTGCAAGCCGCCCTTGCTGCCCAGCCACAGACGCCCCTCCCGGTCGGGCAGCAGGCAGTCGATCACCTCGTTGCTGAGGCCGCCCGACTCGCCGGCTTGGCCAGGCTCACGCCGGTAGCGGGTGACGCGGCCATCGGCCGCAAAGCGATACGCGCCCGCCGCACTGGCGGCCCAGAGCTGGCCCTGGGCATCCAGCGCCAGCGCCGCAATCGACATGCCGCCGCCGAGGCGCTCACCGAGATCGACTCGCTGCGCCTGGCGGCGTTTCAGATCGAGCAAGAACAAGCCCTCATCGCCGCCCACCCAGAGCCCACGCTCGGGCTGCAGCAACAAGGCCTTGAGATAGCGCATGGGCAGCTGTGTCGCGCTGATGCGCTCGGCCTCGCCGCTGCTCAGCTGCAGGCGATTCAGACCACCGCCGTAGGTGGCCACCCAGGCGTGGTCGGCCCCATCGGCCGCCACCGCCATGACGCTGTCGGACGAGAGGCTGCTGCCATCGCCGACCACCGAGCGGTAAGCGCGGAAGCCGCCGCTGCGCAAGTCCGCCAGCGAAATGCCCCAACCCCAGGTGCCCACCCACAGCACGCCGCTGCGATCCTGAAACAGGGCCGAGATGGCATTGCTGAAGACGCTGTCGGGCAAGGCCGGATGGTGGACATGCGATTCGAAGCGCTCGCTGCCCGGCCGCCAATGCCACAGCCCGGCATTGCCCGTACCGACCCAAATGCCATCGTCCTGGTCGCGGTAGACCGTGTGCACCAGGCTGGGCGGCAGGCCCCAGCGCGCGGGCAGGTCCAGCACCTCACCGCTGCGCGTGTCGATCAGTTGCACGCCGGCATTGGTGCCCAGCCAGGCGCGCTGCTGGCCGTCGATCACCAGGCTGCGCACGCCCGGTTCGGCCTTGCCGAAACTGGCCAGTGGCCAGCGCTGCTGCAGGCGGCCCTGGGCATCGAGATGCATCAGATGCCGGCCAGCCACCAGCCACACGCCTTGCGCGCCGTCGCTGGCCATGGCCGCCATGCCGGCCTTGCGGCCGGGCACCAGCGGCTCCAGCGTCGGCAGGCGGACCGGCTGGAACTGGCGCTGCTGAGGATCAAAACGCTGCAGGTCCAGCCCCGTCATCACCCAGACCTGGCCTTCGCTGGCCGGCTGCAGGCCCAGCACATAGCGCTCGCGCATGTGCCGCTCACCCGGCAGGCCATGGCGGCGCAGGGTTTCGCTGCGCAGGTCCATCTCGTCGAGGCCCCGCTCGGTGCCAATCAGCAGGCGTTCACCGGGCAGCAGAAAAAGGCTGCGCACGGCCGGATGACTCAAGGTCTGGGCATCAGCGGGCTCAGAGCCAAAGTGCTGTGCAGCGCGTCCGTCAAAGCGATAGAGCCCGGCGCTGGTACCCAACCACATCAGGCCGCGTGCGTCCTGCTGGGCGCTGTGCAGGATGGCTTGCAGGCCGGCCCGCTCGGCCGAGAGCGGCTCGAAGCGCAGGCTTTGCAGGCCGCTGCCCGCCTGCGCCAGCGGGCCCAGCGCCAGCAGCAGCGCCAGGCAAGCCACCGGCCGAGTGAACCGTCCAAGCCCGTGAAGAAGCGAAAGGAGAGTCGCTGACAGTGAGCTCAAAACAGGGCACAGGCGCATGCGCTGCAGCCTACCCGAATCATGCGCCCGGCCCCACCGGTCTCTCCCCTAGGTGGGCCGGCCGGGGCTTAGGCCATCACAGCCAATGCCAGCGCAGCAGGATCTGTGTGGCCAGCAGGCCCAGGGTGAAGCCCACCGCGCCGTAGAGCAAGGCTTGCAAGAGGCGGTTGGTGCGCCGCTGCTCACGCAGCAAGGCCTCGAGCGCGCGCGAGTCGGGGCCCGTGGCCTGGCGCTTGAGCGCATCGTGCAGGAGGCGCGGCAGCTCGGGGAAGAGCTGGGCATAGCGAGGCGCTTCTTTCTTGACCTGGTTGATCAGGGCGCGCCAGCCGACCTGCTCGTTCATCCAGCGCTCGAGGAAGGGCTTGGCGGTGGCCCAGAGATCGAGCTCGGGGTCCAGCTGACGACCCAGGCCCTCGACATTGAGCAAGGTCTTTTGCAGCAGCACCAGCTGCGGCTGGATCTCGACATTGAAGCGGCGCGAGGTCTGGAACAGGCGCATCAGCACCTGACCGAGCGAAATGTCTTTGAGCGGGCGGTCGAAGTGCGGCTCGCAGACGGCGCGCACCGCGCCTTCGAGCTCGTCCACCCGGGTGTCGGCCGGCACCCAGCCGGAGGCGATGTGCAACTCGGCCACGCGCTTGTAGTCGCGCTGGAAAAAGGCGATGAAGTTCTGCGCCAGGTACTCTTTGTCGACCTCGGTCAGCGTGCCGATGATGCCGAAATCCAGGGCCACATAACGCCCGAAGGTGGCGGGATCGAGGCTGACCTGGATATTGCCCGGGTGCATGTCGGCATGGAAAAAGCCGTCGCGGAACACCTGGGTGAAGAAGATGGTGACACCGTCGCGCGCCAGCTTCGGGATGTCGATGCCGGCCGCCTTGAGGCGATCGAGCTGCGAAATCGGCACGCCCTTCATGCGCTCCATCACGATGACCTCGGTGCTGCACATGTCCCAGTGCATCTCGGGCACCATGATCAGGTCCAGGCCGGCCATATTGCGGCGCAGCTGGGCGGCATTGGCGGCTTCGCGCACCAGGTCCAGCTCGTCGTGCAGATAGGTGTCGAACTCGGCCACCACCTCGCGCGGCTTCAGGCGCCGGCCATCGGCCGAAAGTCGTTCGACCCAGCCGGCCAGGGTGCGCAGCAAGGCGATGTCGTCGTCGATGGTGTCCAGCATGCCGGGCCGCAACACCTTGACCGCCACCTCGCGCCCGTCTTTCAGCGTCGCGAAATGGACCTGGGCAATTGAGGCGCTGGCCACCGGCTCGGCCTCGAAGCTGCCGAACAACTCCTCGACCGGCTTGCCAAAGGCCTTCTCGACCAGGGCACGCGACTGGGCGGCCGGGAACGGCGGCACGCGGTCCTGCAGCTTGGACAGCTCCTCCACCAGATCGGGCGGCAGCAGATCGCGCCGGGTGGACAGCACCTGGCCGAACTTGACGAAGATGGGGCCGAGGTGTTCCAGAGCTAGGCGCAGGCGCACGCCGCGGGGCTGATCCCAGCTGCGCCCCAGGGATACGGTGCGGCGCAGCAGCTGGAAACGACGGCGGCGCAAGCCCGACAGGGCCAGATCATCGAGGCCGAAGCGAAGAATCGTCCAGACGATGACGAACAGCCGGGCGAAGTACCTCATGCGCTGGCGCGACCCGCGGCCATGCCACGTACACCGGCCGCCAGGCCGGCCAGTGCCGAGGCCACAGCGCGGCCGCAGCGGGCCAGCTGGTGAGCGGCCACCGGGCCGATCACCGCGGCCAGGTCGTCTTCCAGATCCCAGCGCAGGTTCTCGATCAGCCAATTCATTGCGCCGGCGAAGGCCGCGTCGCCTTGCACATGGACTTGCGGCTTCTGGCCCGTCAGCGAGCCCAGGGCCAGCAAGGCCGGGTTGCCAGCATCGATCTCGATGCGCAAGGCATCCTCGGGCACCTGCTCCAGGCGCTCGAACAGGCCCGCCGGCGTGACACCCAGCGCCAGATCGGGCGCCTTGGGCAGCAGGGCCGGCCAGTTCTGCAGATGCAGCACCAGGGCGCGGCCGGCAAAGGGCGGCAAACGCCCCATGGCCAGGGCCTCGCGGCTGATGACATGATTAAGCAACAAGATCATGCGATCCTGTGCGGCCGGTGCAAACATGGCAGTCCATTCTTCAAGCATGGCGCGGATTGTAGGGAGTCCCCGGCTGGCACATGTGACCTAGGGGGAAGCGGGGAGAAATGCCCTGCTGGAACTGAGGGAGAATCCAAGATCATTTTTTCCTCAGATGGAGGGGCGCTCGGGCATGTCGAGAGTCTGCGGGACCCAATCACGGACCGAAACAAGAAAAGCAACGCCGCCCGGCACCAAGGAGTTCAGGAACGATGTTCGAGGATAGAAGTTACAAAAGAACGTTTTACAGCGCACCTCAGTCCATCGAATCGTTCATCGCTGCCTTCATGGAGCCCGGCCTGGTGGTCTTGTGCTACCTGGCGGTGAATCACTATTTCGGCGAGCCCGTCGTGCGCTCGGACCTGACGCTGTGCTTGCTCGTGTTTGCGCTGACCTTCCCAGGCCGCAATCGTTTTGCCGACACGACCATCAGTGCCGGCATCGACGTGATCGGCTCCTGGCTGGCCCTGCTCTTCATCCTGGGCCTGTGTGGCTATGCCACCAACAGCATGGGCTACTTCGAGGACAAGGTGCTGCTGTGGTGGATTGCACTGACGCCGCTGCTGCAGATCGTGGCGATCAAATGCGGCGCCCTGCTGCGCCGCCGCCGCGTGCGTGCGGCGCGCCGCGGCGCCGTGATCGTGGGCGCCGGGCCGCTGGGCGCCAAGGTGGCCCGCGCCTTGCGCGAGGGGCCGGACAAGGGCATTGATTTCCTGGGTTACTTCGACGACCGACAGGACGACCGACTGCACCCGGATGCCCATGCCAAGCTGCTCGGCATGCTCAGCGACCTGAGCGACTATGTGCGCAAGCACAATGTGCGCGAGGTCTACATCACCCTGCCGCTGGGCTCGCAACCGCGCATCGTGCACCTTCTGGAGCAGATTCAGGGCACCACGGCCAGCCTGTTCTTCGTGCCCGATGTGTTTGGCATCAGCATCATCCAGGGCCGGCTGCAAGACATGAACGGCGTGCCGGTGGTGGGCATTTGCGAAACCCCGTTCACGGGCACCAACGAGTTGATCAAGCGCGTCAGCGACATCGTCCTGGCCTGCGCCATCCTGGTGCTGATATCGCCGATCCTGCTGGCCGTGGCCGTGGGCGTGAAGCTGAGCTCGCCTGGGCCCATCATCTTCAAGCAACGCCGCAACGGCCTGGACGGCGAAGAGATCATCGTCTACAAATTCCGCTCCATGCGCACCATGGACAACGGCCCGGTGGTCAAGCAGGCGACCAAGGACGACCCGCGCATCACCAAGTTCGGCGCTTTCATCCGCCGCACCTCGCTGGACGAATTGCCGCAGTTCATCAATGTGCTGCAAGGCCAGATGAGCATCGTTGGCCCGCGCCCGCACGCCGTGGCCCACAACGAGGAATACCGCAAGCTGATCAAGGCCTATATGGTCCGCCACAAGGTCAAGCCGGGCATCACCGGCTGGGCCCAGGTCAATGGCCTGCGTGGCGAAACCGACACCATCGACAAGATGAAAGCACGGGTCGAATACGATCTGGAGTACCTGCGGAACTGGTCCCTGGCCCTGGATCTGCAAATCATCGTGCGCACGGCCCGGTTGATGTTGTTTGACCGCCATGCCTACTGATGCCCCACTCGATGTCAGCCAGAGCACACCGAACGCGCGCTTGCCAAGCCCGGCGCCGAAGAAAGCCGGCCCTGGCTCCCCAAGGAATCCCATGTCTGTTGTGTTGAAACGCACCCTGCCGCCCGCAGCCCTCGGGCTGCTGAGCCTCTTAGGCTGCAGCCTGACAAGCCCGGCCTTGGCCGACGCCAACCCTTACTACGTGGGCACGGCGCTCAACCTCAGCCATGTGTCCAACATCTATCGCCAGAACAACAATGCCAACAGCGACCGCGTCACCAGCGCCTCGCTGCTGGCCGGCATCGACCAGACCTTCGGCCGCCAGCGCCTGAACCTGGACGCCTCGCTGCAGGCCAACCGCTACCAGAACAACAGCGAACTCAACAACCGCGGCTACACGCTCAAGGGCGGGCTGGACTGGTCCACGGTGGAGCGGCTTTCGGGCAGCATCGGCGTGAACAACAGCCAATCCCTGGCGACCTACAACATCGGCAACGGCATCACGCCCATCTTCAAGAAGAACATCGAGAAGAACACGGCGGTGGATGCGGTGGTGCGCCTGGGCTTGGTGACGCAGTTTTCCGCTGAAGTTACCGCGGGCCAGCGCAGCCGGCGTTTCAGCGCGATCGAGTACGCACGACTGGAAGTGGATCAGACGCGCTATTCCCTCGGCGTGGTGTACAGCCCGAATCCGGATCTGCGCGCGGGCCTGGCCGCCCGCCACACCCAGGACCGGTTCCCCCGCTACTCCCTGGTCAACCCGCTCAACGCGGAGTACCAAGCCGGAGAATTTGCCCGCAACGATGTGGACCTCACCATGCGCGCCGTACTGAGCGGCACCAGCGCACTGGATGGCCGCATCAGCCGCGGGCGTTCGCGTGTCAAGCTCGGGGCTGGCAACGATTTCAACGGCACCACCGGCCAGCTGACCTGGACCTGGCAGCCCACCGTGCGCTGGAACATCGCCACCACCCTGAGCCGAGACACCGGCCTCGAGACCTCCTTCTTCAAGGTGGGCAGCACCACCTTGAATGCCGACCAGAACCGCGTCACCACCTCGACTCAGCTGGCGCTCAGCTATGAGCTCAGTGCCAAAGTCTTCGTCAATGCGAGCGCGAGCTCCTCACGCGCCAGCCGCCTCGATGAATTCCTGGGGCAGCAGGCGAGCAGCCAGGACCGAGACACCGCCTACAGCCTGGGCGCACGCTGGCTGTACTCGCGCGGCATCCAGCTCGGCTGCCAGTACACCAAGAACTCTCGCAGCAACACCATCGTCCAGTACGTCTACGACGCCAACAGCTTCGGCTGCTACGGCCAGGTCGTGCTGAACTGAAGCCGCACACGCCTTTTTTGCGCCCAATCATTTGACCCAAACCATGGCTGACACCATTCTTCTGACCGGCGCCACCGGCTACATCGCATCCCACACCTGGCTGGCCTTGCAGGCGGCCGGCTACCGGGTCGTGGGCGTGGACAATTTCAGCAACAGCTCGCCCGAGGTGCTAAAGCGCCTGGCCCAGTTGAGCGGCCAGACTCCGGTGTTCGAGCAGGCCGATGTCTGCGACCCCATCGCCATGGCGCGCGTGTTTGCCAGCCACCGGCCCGCAGCAGTCGTTCATTTCGCAGCCTTCAAGGCGGTGGGTGAATCGACCCAGCAGCCGCTGGCTTACTACCGCAACAACCTGGGCGGTCTCGTCAACACCTGCGAACAAATGCAAGCCCATGGCTGCAAGCGCATCGTCTTCAGCAGCAGCGCCACGGTCTACGGTGTGCCGGAGCGGCTGCCGCTGCGAGAGGACGCGGCCCTGTCAGCGGTCAACCCCTACGGCGCCACCAAGCTGATGGGTGAAACCATTCTGCGCGACCTCGGTGCTGCGGACCCGGGCTGGCAAACCGCCTGCCTGCGCTATTTCAACCCGGTGGGCGCCCATGAAAGCGGCCTGATCGGCGAAGACCCACGCGGCACACCCAACAACCTGATGCCGTATGTCGCCCAAGTGGCCGTGGGCCGCCGGCCGCGCCTGCAGGTCTTTGGCCAGGACTACGACACGCCCGATGGCACCGGGGTGCGCGACTACATCCACGTGCTGGACCTGGCAGAAGGCCATGTGGCGGCGCTGCGCTTCTTGCTCTCGGGCCCAGAGTCCATCACGGTCAACCTGGGCACCGGCCAGGGCTACAGCGTGCTGGATCTGGTCAAGGCCTACGAGGCCGCCAGCGGCCGGCCGGTGCCCTACGACATCGTCGCGCGTCGCCCCGGCGACGTCGCAGCCTGCTACGCCGACCCGGCACTCGCCACCGCCCGCCTCGGCTGGAAAGCCCAGCACGACCTCGCCCGCATGTGCGAAGACAGCTGGCGTTGGCAACGCCTGAACCCGAATGGCTTCGAAGCCGCCTGACATCCGGACTGCGAGACTTCTTCTATGAACCGAATCCAAGTCCAGCCGGTCATCATGGCCGGCGGCAGTGGCACCCGGCTGTGGCCGCTGTCACGCGCGGGGTATCCCAAGCAATTCCTGGTGCTGTCGGGCAACACCAGCCTGTTCCAGCAAGCGGCCAGCCGCCTCGGCGCCCTGGGCGCAGAGGATCTGAACATCCAGGGCCCGGTGATCGTCGGCAATGAGGAGCACCGCTTTCTGGTGCTGGACCAGTTGCGCGAAACCGGTTTGGACCCCGCCGCCGTGCTGCTGGAACCCTCCGGCCGCAACACGGCGCCGGCCCTGACCCTGGCGGCCTTGCAGGCGATGCAGGAGGGCCAGGACCCGGTGCTGGTGGTAACACCAGCCGACCAGACCGTGACCCAGGCGCAGGCCTTCACATCCGCGCTGCAGGATGCCGTGCGGCAAGCGGCAGGCGGCGCCATCGTCACCCTGGGCATCACACCGGACCGCGCCGAAACGGGCTACGGCTACATCCGCGCCGGAGCAGATGAGCAAGGCCTGGCGGTCGCGCAGTTCGTCGAGAAGCCCGATGCCGTCACGGCGGCGCGCTACCTGGCCGAGGGCGGCTATTTCTGGAACAGCGGCATGTTCGTGCTGCGCGCCAGCGTCTGGCTGCAGGCCTTGCGCCGCTTCCGCCCCGACATCGCCGAGGCGACCCAAGCCGCCTGGGATGTGCGCAAGACCGATGCAAAATTCGTGCGGCCCGGCAAGACCGAATTCGCCGCAGTGCCCAGCGAATCGGTGGACTATGCGGTGATGGAACGCTGCCCCGGCAGCGACATTCCCCTGCGCATGCTGGCCCTGGACGCAGGCTGGAACGACTTGGGTGCCTGGGAGGCCGTCTGGCAGGTCGCCGACAAGGACGCCGACGGCAATGCCTGGCAAGGCGACGCCATCATCAGCGAGAGCCGCAATACCTTGGTCCACGCCACCAGCCGACTGGTCAGCGTGGTCGGCCTGCAGGACATCGTGGTGATCGAAACGCCGGACGCGGTGCTGGTCAGTGACCGCGCACGCAGCCAGGAGGTCAAGAAAATCGTCGCCCGCCTGGACGCCGAGAAGCGCGGCGAGCAGACCCTGCACCGCAAGGTCCACCGCCCCTGGGGTTGGTACGACAGCATCGATTCCGGCGCGCGCTTCCAGGTCAAGCGCATCATGGTCAAACCGGGGGCATCGCTGAGCCTTCAAATGCACCATCACCGTGCCGAGCACTGGATCGTGGTGTCTGGCACAGCCGAGATCACCAATGGCGACAAGGTCTTGCTGCTGAGTGAGAACCAGAGCACCTACATTCCCCTCGGTCAAACCCATCGCCTGGCCAACCCAGGCCGGGTGCCACTGGAGATCATTGAGGTACAGTCCGGCGCCTATTTGGGCGAGGATGACATCGTCCGCTTTGAAGACACTTACGGTCGCAGCTGAAACTGCCTGACTCGAGTTGAACCACTCACCCCATCCAACACCCTTCTTTCAATTTTCATCATGAGCATCATTGCCGTCGTCGGTCTGGGTTATGTCGGCCTGCCCCTGGTTGTGGAGTTTGGCAAGCACAACCGCACCATCGGTTTTGATATTGCCAAGGACAAGGTCGCCAAATGCCAGGCGGGCACCGACCCGTCACGCGAACTCGACGATGCGGAAATGGCCATGGCCGTGCATGCCGAGTACAGCCACGATCCCGCCTGCCTCGCCGAAGCCGACGTCATCATCGTCGCCGTGCCCACGCCGGTGGACGAGGCACATATTCCTGACTTCAAGCCCCTGATCGGCTCCAGCACCAGCGTGGGCCGCCATATGAAGAAGGGCGCCATCGTCGTGTACGAGAGCACGGTCTATCCCGGTGCGACCGAAGAGGTCTGCATCCCCGTGCTGGAGCGCGAGTCGGGCCTGAAGTGGAAGCAGGACTTCTTTGTCGGTTATAGCCCCGAGCGCATCAACCCGGGCGACAAGGAACACACGCTGACCAAGATCCTGAAGATCGTCTCGGGCGACACCCCCCGAACCTTGGACACGGTCGCGCAAGTCTACGAGCGCATCATCAAGCCGGGCGTGCACCGCGCCGCCAGCATCAAGGTGGCCGAGGCTGCCAAGGTGATCGAGAACACCCAGCGCGACCTGAACATTGCGCTGATGAACGAGCTGGCCATCATCTTTGACAAAATCGGCATCGACACCAGCGAGGTGTTGGAGGCCGCCGGCACGAAGTGGAACTTCCTGAAGTTCAAGCCGGGCCTGGTCGGTGGCCACTGCATCGGCGTCGATCCCTACTACCTGACGCACAAGGCCGACATGCTGGGCTACCACCCACAAGTCATTCTGGCCGGACGCCGCATCAACGACAGCATGGGCAAGTTCATTGCCGAGCAGACCATCAAGCAGATGATCGCGGCCGGCTCTCCCATCAAGGGTGCCAAGGTCAATGTGCTGGGCCTGACCTTCAAGGAAGACTGTGCCGACCTGCGCAACTCCAAGGTCATCGACATCATTCGTGAGCTGCAAAGCTACGGCGTCGAGGTGATCGTGACCGACCCGGATGCGGATGTCGAAGAGGCCGTGCATGAATACGGCGTGCGCCCGGTCACTTGGGCCGAGTTGCCGCGTGCCGATGCCATCGTCGCGGCTGTGGCACACAAGAGCTACAAGCAATTGAGTGCTGCCGAACTGACGACCAAACTGAATCCCGGTGGCGCCTTCATCGACGTCAAGGCTTCGTTCGACCAAGCTGCACTGGAAGCGGCCGGATTGCGCGTCTGGCGCCTGTGACACACCAGTTGCGGCATCTGCAGGAGCAAGCAATGACCATCCTCGTCACCGGCGGCGCCGGCTTCATCGGCAGCAACTTCGTGCTCGACTGGCTGGCCCAGTCGGACGAAAAAGTCGTCAACCTCGATGTGCTGAGCTACGCCGGCAATCTCGAAAACCTGGCCTCCTTGCAAGGCGACGCCCGGCACGTCTTCGTTCAGGGCGACATTTGTGACCGTACCCTGGTGGACCGCCTGCTGGCAGAACACCAACCCCGAGCGCTCGTGCATTTCGCGGCCGAAAGCCATGTCGACCGCTCGATCAGCGGCCCCGGGGCCTTCATGCGCACCAATATCGAGGGCACCTACAGCTTGCTGGAAGCCAGCCGCCAGTATTGGTCGGGCCTGAGCGATGAGGCCAAAGCAGCCTTCCGTTTCCACCACGTGTCCACCGACGAGGTCTACGGAAGCCTGGCGCCTCACGATCCAGCCTTTGCTGAGACCAAAACCTACGAACCGAACAGCCCCTACTCGGCCAGCAAGGCCGCGAGTGATCATTTGGTGCGGGCCTGGCACCACACCTACGGCCTGCCGGTGCTGACCACCAACTGCAGCAACAACTACGGCCCCTATCACTTCCCTGAGAAGCTGATCCCACTGATGATCGTCAATGCGCTGGCCGGCAAGCCCTTGCCGGTGTATGGCGATGGTCAGCAGATCCGCGATTGGCTGTACGTCACCGACCACGCCTCCGCCATCCGTGCCGTGCTGGACGGTGGCCGCGTGGGCGAAACCTACAACATCGGTGGCTGGAACGAGATGGCGAACATCGACATCGTCAAGACCGTCTGCGCCCTGCTGGATGAGTTGCGCCCTGACCCCGCCGGCCCCTACAGCCGCCTGATCACCTACGTCAAAGACCGTCCCGGCCACGACCGCCGCTATGCCATCGACGCCCGCAAGGTCGAGCGCGAGCTCGGCTGGCGCCCGGCCGAAACCTTTGCCAGCGGCATCCGCAAAACGGTGCAGTGGTACCTCGACCACCCGGACTGGGTGGCACGGGTGCAGAGCGGCGCCTACCGTGACTGGGTCTCCCAGCAGTACGGAGCCTGAGGCCATGCGCATCCTCTTGCTCGGCAAGAATGGCCAAGTCGGTTGGGAGTTGCAGCGGGCGCTCAGCCCGCTCGGTGAGCTGATCGCCCTGGATCGCCACGAAGGCGGCAATCTGGCCGACAGCGAGTCCTTGCAGGCCACGGTGCAGCGCTTCGTGCCCCAACTGATCGTCAATGCCGCCGCCTACACCGCGGTGGACAAGGCCGAGAGCGAGCCCGAGTTGGCCCACCAAATCAACGCCACCGCACCGGGGCTGTTGGCCGCCGAAGCCGCCCGCCTGGGTGCAATGCTGGTGCACTACAGCACGGATTACGTCTTCGATGGCACAGGTGATCAGCCCCGCGACGAAACGGCTGACACGGCACCACTGAGCGTCTATGGCGCCAGCAAATTGGCCGGCGAAGACGCCATCCGCGCCAGCGGTTGCCAGCACCTGATCCTGCGCACCAGCTGGGTCTATGCGGCCCGCGGTGGCAATTTCGCCAAGACCATGTTGCGCTTGGCAAGCGAGCGCGAGCAGCTCAAGGTCATTGCCGACCAGATGGGCGCCCCCACGGGGGCCGACCTGTTGGCCGACCTCACGGCCCATATGGCCAGAGCCACACTGACGAACCCGAGCTTGAGCGGCACATACCACGCGGTGGCGGCAGGCGCAACCAGCTGGCATGCCTACGCCTGCCATGTCATTGAGACCGCCCGACGGCAAGGCCGCACGCTGCAGGTGGCGGCCGATCAAGTGCTGCCCATCCCGACCCGTGACTACCCCACGCCAGCACGTCGGCCCTTGAATTCACGCCTGTCGACAGCCAAACTCCAGAAAAACTTTGACCTTCGATTGCCGGACTGGACCGTCGGCGTCGACCGCATGCTGGCCGAGATCCTCTAACCCCACAATCGCGCCGCCTACACCCCAAGGGTGGGCCGCACGCCTGGAGCTTCCACATGAGTTCAAAGAAAAATCGCAAGGGCATCATCCTCGCTGGTGGCTCGGGCACACGCCTGCACCCTGCCACCCTGGCTATGAGCAAACAGCTGCTGCCGGTGTACGACAAGCCCATGGTGTACTACCCCTTGTGCACACTGATGCTGGCCGGTATCCGCGACATCCTGCTGATCAGCACCCCACAGGACATCCCTCGGTTCGAGGCCCTGCTCGGTGATGGGCAGCGCTGGGGCCTGAACATCAGCTACTGCGTGCAACCCAGCCCGGACGGCCTGGCCCAAGCTTTCATCCTCGGCCGCGACTTCATCGACGGGGCGCCAAGTGCGCTGGTACTGGGCGACAACATCTTCTACGGCCATGACTTCCAAGGCCTGCTCGGACATGCCAGCAACACCGAGACGGGTGCGACTGTCTTTGCCTACCATGTCACCGACCCGGAACGTTATGGCGTCGTGGAATTCGATGGCACACAAAAGGCCCTCTCCATCGAAGAGAAACCGCTTCAACCCAAGAGCAATTACGCAGTGACGGGGCTCTACTTCTACGACGAACAGGTTTGCGACATTGCAGCCGGGATCAAGCCCAGCGCACGGGGCGAGTTGGAGATCACCGACGTCAACGCGCAGTACTTGCGCCAACAGCAGTTGCAGGTCGAAATCATGGGGCGCGGCTACGCCTGGCTGGACACGGGCACCCATGACAGCCTGCTCGAAGCAGGTCAATTCATCGCCACGCTCGAAAAGCGACAGGGCCTGAAAGTGGCTTGCCCCGAAGAAATCGCCTTCCGGGCAGGCTGGATCAGCCCCGAGCAGTTGTCTGCCTTGGCCCAGCCCTTGGCCAAGAATGGCTATGGCCAGTACCTTAAAAAATTGCTCGCTGAGCAAGCATTCTGATGAAGATCACCCCGACCGCCCTGCCCGAAGTCCTGATTCTGGAACCGCGCGTCTTCGGTGACGCACGAGGTTTCTTCACCGAAAGCTGGAGCGAAAAAGTCTTCAACCAAGCCGTGGGAGCTGATTTCCACTTCGTTCAGGACAATCATTCCCGCTCCGCCCGAGGCGTGCTGCGCGGCCTGCATTTTCAGTTGCCACCCCACGCACAAGGCAAGCTGGTGCGCTGCGTGGCAGGTGCCGTGTTTGATGTGGCCGTGGACATCCGCCGGTCCAGCCCGAACTTCGGGCGGTGGGTGGGGGTGGAGCTGAGCGCGGACAACCACAGGCAACTGTGGGTGCCTCCTGGTTTCGCCCACGGCTTCCTGGTGCTCAGCGACAGCGCCGACTTCCTGTACAAGACCACCGACACCTACGCACCGCAGGCCGAGGGCGCCGTGCGTTGGGATGACCCGGCCATTGGCATCATCTGGCCCAATGTTGGAGCGCCCCCACTGCTGGCCGAGAAGGACTTGAAAGCGCCCTTGCTGGCCGAAGCAGCTCGGTTGTTCGACTGACATCGCGCCCATGCCTGAAGGTCAGGCCAAGGCCTGAGCGCAAAATCTTGTCTTGCTGTTCCTCTCAACAAGCCCTGTGATCACAATGTGGATCCAGGGCTTGTTTCTTTGGGTTGCGGCCTATTCAGTCAGAGCGCCTGCCCGCGGCCGATGGCAAAGTGCTCGAAACCCAGGGTCTTCATCAATGCCGGCTCCCACTGGTTGCGCCCATCGAACACCACGGGCTGCTTCAGCGCGCGTTGGATGCCATCGAAATCCGGCGTTCGGAACTCTTTCCACTCGGTGATCAAGAGCAGGGCATCGGCCCCCTCGAGCACAGCCTCCGCACTGGGGCAGAGCTGCAATCCGGCGTGATCACCCAGCAGGCGTTGAGCCTCCGGCATGGCCACGGGATCGTAGGCCGCCAGGGTGGCGCCGCGCCGCAGCAACTCCTGAACGATGACCAGGGCTGGCGCCTCGCGCATATCGTCGGTATTGGGCTTGAAGGCCAGGCCCCACAGAGCGAAATGGCGGCCCGTCAAGTCGGAGCCAAAGCGTGACACGACCTTGTCCACCAGGAGTAGCTTCTGGCGCTCGTTGGCCTGCTCCACGGCGGTCAGCACCCGCAGAGGGATGCCCTCACCTTCCGCTGCGCGGATCAGCGCTTTGACATCTTTGGGGAAGCAAGACCCGCCGTAGCCCGCGCCGGCGTAAAGAAAGCTGTAGCCGATGCGCGGGTCAGAGCCAATGCCGCGGCGCACCAGTTCGATGTCCGCGCCGACTTTCTCTGCCAGCAGCGCCATCTCGTTCATGAAACTGATGCGGGTGGCCAGCATGGCATTGGCGGCGTACTTGGTGAACTCGGCGCTGCGCAGATCCATCACGATCATGCGGTCATGGTTGCGCGTGAAGGGCGAGTACAGCGCCCGCATGAAAAGCGTAGCCTGTTCATCATCCGAGCCGACGATGATGCGGTCCGGCTTCATGAAGTCTTCGACCGCCGCGCCTTCCTTCAGAAACTCCGGGTTGGAGACCACCGAGAAATTCAGGTTGGAGCCGCGCTTGGCCAACTCTTCCGCCACCGCGGCACGCACGCGATCGGCCGTGCCCACGGGCACCGTGCTCTTGTCGACAATGACCTTGTAGTCGGTCATGCGCTGGCCGATGGAGCGCGCTGCCGCCAGCACGTATTGCAGATCGGCCGAGCCATCTTCATCGGGCGGCGTGCCCACGCCGATGAACATGATGGTGCCGTGGTTGACGGCTCGATCGATGTCGGTGGTGAACTGCAGCCGGCCGGCCGCCACATTGCGGCGCACGATGTCCAACAGCCCCGGCTCATGGATGGGGATCTGGCCCTCGTTGAGGATGCGGATCTTCTCAGGGTTCACATCCAGACAAACGACGTGATTCCCCATTTCGGCCAGGCAGGCGCCCGTGACCAGACCCACATAACCCGTACCAATGGCGGTGACTTTCATTCGGCGGCCTTGTCTTTCCTGATGTTTCGCGAAGTGGCTTGGCGACGCACTAGCGTAGCGCCTGGTTCCGGTTTTAACCGCGAAATATGAAGGCCTGATGAGCCGTTCGGACGAAGATCAAAGCCAAGAGATGAAAGAAAGCCCGCCGGCGCGAACGCGGGCGGGCTTGGCTTTCGATGCAGCCGCTCAGGCTGCGGCCTTGGTGAGTCTCAGACCTTGAAGTAGTCGCGGTACCAGGCCACGAACTTGGCCACACCGTCGGGCACCGGCATGGCCGGGCGGAAGTCTGTCCAGGCGGCCAGCTCTTCCACATCCGCATGCGTGGCGGGCACATCACCGTCTTGCAGCGGCATGAAGTTCTTGATCGCTTCGCGACCCACCGCCTTCTCGATCGCCTCGATGAAGGCCATCAGCTGGATCGGCGCATGGTTGCCGATGTTGAACACGCGGTAGGGCGCGTTGGAGTGGGCCGGGTCGCTCTTGTCGGAGTCGTAACCTGGCTCCGGCGTGGCCGGGCGGTCCAGCACGCGCACCACGCCTTCGGCGATGTCGTCGATGTAGGTGAAGTCACGGATCATCTTGCCGTGATTGAACACATTGATCGGCTTGCCTTCAATGATGGCTTTGGTGAACAGGAACAGGGCCATGTCCGGGCGACCCCAGGGGCCGTAGACCGTGAAGAAGCGCAGGCCGGTGGTGGGCAGGCGGAACAGATGGCTGTAGGTGTGAGCCATCAGCTCATTGGCCTTTTTGGTGGCGGCATACAGACTGACCGGATGGTCGACGCTGTGATGCTCGGAGAAAGGCATCAAGGTGTTGCCGCCGTACACGCTGGAGCTGGAGGCATAGGCTAGGTGCTGAACACCGTTATGGCGGCAGCCTTCCAGGATGTTGGTGAAGCCGACGATATTGCTGTCGATGTAGGCATGCGGGTTCTCGATCGAGTAACGCACACCGGCCTGGGCCGCCAGATGGACCACGCGATCGAACTTGTGATCCTTGAACAGCTTCTCGATGCCGGGGCGATCGGCCACATCCATCTTCACAAACTCGAAGCCGGGCTTGCCCGTCAGACGAGCCAGACGGTTGTCCTTCAGCGTCGGGTCGTAGTAATCGTTCAGATTGTCCAGCCCGACCACCTGGTCGCCACGCGCCAAAAGGATCTGGCTGACATGCATGCCGATGAAGCCGGCCGCGCCGGTGACGAGTACTTTCACAAAATCTCCTGGTTCATGTGCGGGGCCGCAAGACTCGGCCTGGGCGCTTGCGCCAACATGAGCACCTGCGGCGGTGTCGGCGGTCAGCGCGCATTCTCGCTGACAAGCGTTGCGCTTTCAGTCCCACACAAGCCACTGCCACGGCAAAAATCACCAACAACCACTCAAGTCGGGGAGTACACCGGGCACATATCAGGCATGGCAGAGGTGAATCCGAACGCGCCCCATAGAATCGTCCGCACTTGCCTGCGATTGCCCGTATCGATGACACATGACGACGCACCAGCAGGCCTGACTTCCACCGAGACGCCACCACATGACCACCTCCGCCCTGCCCTGCATCCACCTGATTGCCGGCGCCCGCCCGAACTTCATGAAGATTGCACCCATCGTGCGCGCATTGCAGGCCAGTGGTCAGCTGAGCTGGAAGATCATCCACACCGGCCAGCACTACGACCGGGACATGAACGACGTGTTCTTCGAAGAGTTGGGCATTCCCACGCCCGATGTGCGCCTGGGCTGCGGCGGCGGCAGTCACGCCGATCAAACCGGCAAGATCATGCTGGCCTACGAGCAACTGGTGAACGCTGAAAAGCCGGCGGCCTGCTTGGTCGTCGGCGACGTCAATTCCACCCTGGCTTGCTCCATCGTGGCCAAGAAAGCCGGCATTCCGGTCGCACACGTTGAAGCCGGGCTTCGCAGCGGCGACATGAGCATGCCCGAGGAAATCAACCGACTGGTGACCGATGCCATCAGCGACTGGTATTTCGTCACCGAGCCCAGTGGCACCCAGCATCTGCAGCGCGAAGGCAAGGACATGAGCACGGTCTTTGACGTCGGCCATGTGATGGTGGACAACGTGCTCTTCCAAGCCGAGAAGCTCAAGACCCAGGACACCTCGGCGCTGGAGAGTGACACCTACAAGCGGCAACACAGCCGCTACGGCGTCGTCACCCTGCACCGCCCCAGCAATGTGGACAGCGCCGAAGCACTGGAGCGCATCGCCACCGTGCTGCGCGCCGTGTCGGCGGAAATCCCGCTGGTCTTCCCGGTTCACCCGCGCACCCGCGCCAATATCGAAAAGTTTGGCGTGCAACTCGGTGACAACGTCACCTTGATGGGCCCACAGGCGTACATGTCCTTCCTACACCTGTGGAAAGACGCGGCCCTGGTGCTCACCGACAGCGGCGGCCTCCAGGAGGAAACCACGGCCTTGGGCGTGCCGTGCATCACCATGCGCGAAAACACGGAGCGCCCCATCACGGTCGACGAGGGCAGCAACGTGCTGGCAGGTACCGACCCGAACGTGATCATTCCCTTGGCACTCGAAACACTGAAAACGGGCGGCAAGCGCGGCCGCCGGCCGGCCTTGTGGGACGGCAAGTCCGCGGAGCGGATCGTAAAAATACTCGCGGACAAGCTTGACGCATAACAAGTCGGCGCTAGCCGACAGGTGCGCTTGCTCTCCATGCACCTCAACACACGTGATATTGGGCACGCCAGGTGCCGGCCCAGAGCGGGACACCCGAACTCTCAGCGGCTCCAAGCGAATCACGAGCGATTGATTTGCAAGCTGAACTCGCACCTTGGCGGGGCGCTCAGCTCAAAGAGCACGAGCCAAAGCGACGGCAACCCCGTCAACTCAAGTACACATGAGAAGTGCCGATGTACTACGGAGGGGCCGCACCTTCCGCTTGTCAGCCAACTCGACCGTATGGTGAGCTGGTTGCGGTGAGTGTCGCGCCTCACGCGCCAGTTCCTGGCGACTTCATACGAGGCCCAACACACCATGCAGTACAGCGCTCAACCTTCTGGAGTCAACAGCCCCCAGAGCCGCAATCACATGATCGCTCTCGCAATCACGGCCCTACTGGCTGCATGCGGCGGAGGATCAGGCGCCGACACTCCGGAGAAATCCACTGCACAAATCGCTCCAAGTTCAGGAGCAGCTGCATCGAACTCGAAGGCCGATTCTGTTGCCGAAGCCAGCAGCGCAGCATCTGCGTCTGCCTCTGAAGCGAGTGCTTCGGGCACATCAGACGCAAACGGAAATGCAACATCGAGCATTCTGGCTGCACGGACCGAAAGCTCAGTCACAAGTGCAGCGGCACAGCCCTCGATTTCATCTTCGAGTGCAAGTGCTGCAAAAACTGAGCAGAAGACCAGCTCAGCCACAAATCCCAACCTCGCGGCAGCCATCAAGCCTTCGACACCTGACAACTCGGCAAACAAGCCAAGCAACACCGCTCTGTCCCCAGTCGCCCCGCCTTCATCGTTTGCACTACCCAACCCTGCAATCAATGACGGCCAGAACTCGGCAAATTCAGCCAGCACAAAACCTGAATCAACAAATGCTGCCGACGTAGCCAACCTTGTAGCCAACCCAGCACCAGCCATCACCGGACAAAGAAGCACACCCAGTGCAAAGCCGGTGAATAACAGCGATATCTTTGCTCAAATTGATACGAGAAACACTTTCAAAAGCTATGGATGGCTTTGGTCAGTGGAATGCGCTGGAGTTGCAAAGGGGGCAATTGATGTGCCCGAGTCCGGAATCCAAGGATCGGATTTGGGCGCTGGACTGGGAACTATGCGTTTTGGCAAAGTCCCAGACCCCGATGCGCCGCAGCGCAAGGTGCTGCAATTCCGAGCAAATAAAGATGATGGGCTACAAGCAGGTGCGCCACGATGCGAGCTTAGTTTCTCGGCGACTCAACCGGGGCGACTTGAGATTGGCAGAGAATTCTGGTTCGCCTTTGGAATTCGTCTCGACAAGTGGATCAATACACCAGAAGAGCAAATAGTCGCGCAGATTCATCAATCCGATGGCTCCATCCCGCTGAATCCAATATTTGCGCTATCCGTGCTTGGCGACAAATTCAGCCTGTACTACAGAAACAATGCAAACTCAGTTGTCACCAAGGCGAGCACGACGTCGATAGATGGATGGAGCAGCAAAGGCCTGCCAACAAAGGAGTGGACCTACTTTGTCGTCAAGGCGACTGTTTCTACCAACCCCAAAGACAGCCCTCACCTCTTTGTCTGGAAAGACGGGCAACAGATCGTCAACTACGTAGGCGCGTTCGGCTACAACACCCCTTCCGTTACACCATTTGCGAAGTTCGGGCACTACCAGTGGGGCGGTCCCGGTAATACCTGGTCAGCCAGCGCGCCAACCAAAACCGTCTTGATCCGAAACCCGACCTTTGTGCGAGCATCCAGCACCGCGAACTATCAAGAGAGTGACATTCGAGTGCATGTCATGAACAACTAGCCCAAGTTCCTCAAAAAAACGGCCGAGTCGACTCGGCCGTTTTTCATTGGTGCGGCAGTACTCGACACATGCAATCATTGCGCGGCTGGGTGCGGGGACAACCCCTAGGCTGCCGATGGAGTCAAATTTCTAAGGGTGAAGATCAGATTCGCTGAACTCTCCACAAATTGACAAGCTCCATCCGCTACATTAAGCAGCTTGGCAAGATCTCATTGCCCTGCCTAACCAATGTCCTCAAACACCCACATGCGAACGGTACTCATCAATATCGCTTGGCACTCCAGCGAGAAAGTCCTCCGTCTGTTCACGGGCCTGTTTGTTGGACTCTGGATTGCACGCTATCTAGGGCCAGAGAAGTACGGCAATTTCAACTACATCTACGCTTGGCTAGGCCTATTCAATGCAATTGCATGGCTAGGCGTCGGTGACACCGTGATGCGTGATTTGGTGAGGGATCGTTCAGACGAGAACAGAATTATGGGCAGTGCACTGCTCGTTCGATTCGCTGGATCAATACTAGCCATCATGCTTGCGCTGGCCGCCGGAAAGTGGATTCAAGGATTTGACGACACACAAATGCTGCTGCTGGCAATTTTGTGCCTTGGAGTTCCATTCGCCGAGATACCGGCAGGCATCACCATCTGGTTTACATCACACACCAATATAAAGCCAGTCATTATCGGAAAAAACATCACCATGATGCTTGGTGCCGCCATGAGAGTAGGGGTGATCCTGAGTGGAGCTGGACTGATTGCCTTGATGTGGACCTTCAGTATTGAGGCAATCATCGGTTGCGCACTATTGATCGCAGCATACCAACTCAAAGGCATGCGGATATCGACTTGGACCTATGACATCAGGCACGCATTTTCAATGGTGGTAGCAGGCTTGCCGATTATCCTAAATGCCTTGATTGTGTCGATCAATGCAAAACTAGACCAGCTTCTACTGGGACACTTCTCTGACATGGCTGCAGTTGGAATTTATGCGGCAGCACTCAGGTTTTCAGAAATATGGTGGATCATCCCGCCTATTTTGATGCAATCAATCGCCGCTCGCTACATCTACGCCAGCGATCTCGGCGAAAAACTCACCCACAACATGGCAAGAATTGTTGGCGCCATGTTTTTGATCTCTTTGTTACCGTGCGCGTTGGTGCTCATTGCCGGCACCCAGTCCATAGTACCCATCTTGGGCAAGAGCTATGCAGCGGCTGCACCAATTTTGGTCATTCACATTTGGCTGGCAGTGCTGGTTTTCGTGGATGCCCCGATCAATCAATATTTGCTCGCCACCAATCGATCACGCATCTTGGTAGTTAAATCGATTGCTCTACTCGTGAGCAATTTGGTTCTCGCTGCCATCCTGATTCCACGCTTCGGACCGTCAGGCGCAGCACTGGCCGCCCTCGTTGCCCAGACCCTGGTTGTCATCGGAATTCCGTTGATTCTGACTAGCCTATCAGACGTCAAGTCGATTTACTGGAGTGCCTTGCGAGCAATCCCGGAGTTGATACTTGCTGGGGTTTCATGGGTAGGAAAGAAAATAAGCGCAAGAAAAAAACGCGCCTGAAACGTCTTCCTGCCTTCAAAAGAGAGCCTCGTATCGACTGACAACTTCCATCCAATCCTGCGCATGGAAAGATGCCGCATGCGAGTCCGCAATCTGCATGCAAGTCGAATCAGTTGCAATTCGATGGAGCACAGCCAACATACCTTCTGCCGTCAAGGCAAATCTCTGATTTTTTGGCAGCAAATGCTGAAAAGCGGGTATATCACTTGCAAACACCGGAACACCTAAAGACAGGGCCTCCAACGCGATGATGGGATGCCCCTCACTCAGCGAGGGCATCAGTACAAGGTCGGCATTCGCAATCTCTTGGTATAAGACTTCTTTCGCCTGGAATCCAAGCACTTCAATTGCTCCAGGAAACTTAGCGGCCAACGCGTACCAGACGCTATCATGAGAAATCGGCCCGAGTATTCTGAATTTGAACGTTGACGATGCAGAGCAGATTGAATCGAGGGCTTGCTGCAGTATTGCACCACCCTTGACCTCTTTATCACCACCACAGAACAATACCAGCGGACCGTTTCTTTCACTCCGACGGGGATTTCGGTCGGCGCGAAAGCTTGTGAGATAAGCTCGGTCGATACCATTCTCAATTACCATGCTCTTCGCCTGCGCCGCTGGCATGACTTCAAGCAGCACCTTTTGAATGTGCGGAGAAACGCAGACCAGCTGATCGCATTGCTTGAGCAAAGCAGCGAACTGATGGTGCGAATGGACATACCTCGCGGCATCAGGATCTAGGCTTAGCAAGCCATGAATTGAACAAACCAAGCGAAGATGCGGCTGACGCGACTTCAGTTGTACGGCCAAATACAAGTCATACATCAAATGCACACTGAGCGTATGGCAATCGTGCTTCGCCAAAAACTCTTCGATCTGCCCGAGCTTCGCCTGCAGGCGGAGTTTTAATGGGTCAAATAAGCGCTGCGCGTGAAAGATCAATGACGCAGCAATGCGGCTGGCTGGGTAGATACGACCGACATCCAAAATCTGTGCTGCAGGCACTTGCCTACGAAAGTAGGGGGCAATCTCGCTATTCAAAACCAAGATCGCACGAAACTTCTGCGAATCCAGTCGAGAAACAATTTTTTCGACAACATGCTCCGCCCCACCGATACCATCAGAGATAACAAGAAAGCAAACAGTTTTCATATCTTAAAATTTGCCTCAGGCACCCCAAACTAAAATCGCAAAGGCAGCTCTCCAGACGGCAGCCACGCAACTCACCCGCAACAACTTGAAACCTGAATGTGCAGATAAAAACAAGGGTTTGCAAGGCATGCAACCGCCTAGCAAACCCAAGTATTTCCGGGCTACACAACCAGATCAACTTATCTCAGATATCCTGCGCACGCAATGCCTTTCTCGCGGGCGAATGGTCTAACCAAGATAGAAAGTTTCTATTGACCACCTAACTTACGAACGATGAACCCATAGTTCATCAATCAGCTGTTTGGTCTGCCGGATATTCGCACGACCAGATGCACCAAATACGATGGACTCCATGTTGGGCAGCTTGCAGACATAGTCAATCGCTTCCTTGGGCGAGATTGCACCTGAAGCAAGCACCGACATGGCAACCGGGCGGAATTTGCGTGTAGACAGCGTCTTTTCGTACAACTCGATTCCCCCGCACATGCGGAAACCAATCTTGTTGATGTTGGAGCAGATGATCGGATTCTCGATCCCCAGTTCATCCAGCACATCAAGCAAAGCAGGCGTATTCATGGTGATAAAGCCTGCCTCAGCGCCGTACTTGTTGCGCACATGATCGTGAAAGATGCGGAAGGCCTCCTTCATGCCGATACCCAGCAACAAATCCGTGATCACGTTCTGCATGGAGATCACCGGTGTTTTCAAGCCGTGGAACATCTTCATTTCTGCATCGATCAGCAGTTGCAAGATCGCTTCGATGTCCTTGTTGGCCAAGGCCATTCCACCCTTGAGCATGGCGCCGACGGCGCCGTCATCAGGCAAGAACTTGCGCAGCGCGTCGATCATGCCGTGCTCGGTCACCGCATTGGCGTACTTGTGCGCGTAGGGCATGCAGGGGTAGAACTGGTAATCCGGATACTTGCTGGCGTTCGCACGGAAGTAGTCGCAGATCTGCTCCACCCGATCGTGGGTCGTGCACATGAAGGTTCGGATGCCTTCTTGGTAGGCCGCATCCAGCACATCAATGATGGCCTGCAGGTCCTGGAAGCGCATCTGCTGCGCACGGGCTTTCTCTTCGGACATGTGGTTGACACCAAAAAACTGGTTGTCACCAAACAGGACGCGATCCATGGTGTTGTGATTTCCTTGCATAGATGGAGGCTCCGGCTCAGCCGAAGATGCGGGACAGCAGGCCCTTGGGCGCAGCAGCTGCAGAGACCAAAGGCGCGCCCGCGCCAGGATTGGCCGCAGAACCCTCTGCCAAGATCATGGCGACGACGCGGTCCGCATCCAAAGCGGATCGGAAGCTGTTCTGGCCATTGAGTCGCTTCTGCTCGCAGCTCTTGACGAAGTAGTCGATCTGCGCCGAATACTCTTCGCCACGCAGGTAGTACCAGACCTCTTCCGTCAGATCGGTCGTGTAACGGACGGTCCAACCAGCTTTCAGTTCGGGCAGTGCGGCAGCAGGTTCGCGCAGATAGATCTGACACTCCTGACGGTCAGCAGTGATCCGCCCATTGGTGCCCCAGACCGAAATCTTGGTGCTCATCTTGCGGAAGCTCTCGTCGCTCCAATTCACGCACAGCTGCCCGCTGGCGCCTGAGGCGTAATTGAGCGAGCAATACACCTCGTCCTCCACATCGCGCGAGAAGACGCCATGCCGCACCACACCGCTCACCGAGCTGGGCGTACCGGCAACGTAATTCACCAAATCGATGGCATGGCATGCATAGTCGTACAAGGCACCGCCACCCTCATTCTTGGCAGAACGCCAAGTTCCACCTTTCGCTTTCAGCACCACAGGGCCATAGGCTTCGGCGCGGACATGATGAACTGTGCCCAGCGCACCCGACTGGACAATGCGAGCCGCCTCCTGGAAAGCGCCAACAAAGCGATAGTGGTAACCGACCTGCGTCACCAGTCCCTTGGCTTCGGCCAGCGCAACCAAACGCTCACCATCGTGTACATCAAGCACAAAAGGCTTCTCGCAAAATACATGAAGACCCTTCTCCAGGGCTTTCTGCACCATGGATGCGTGCAACTTGGACGGTGTGGCGATCAACACGGCGTCCAATTGCTCTTCAGCCAGCATGCGATCGAAATCGGCATAGCACTTCAGGCCCGTATGCTTGGACAAGACATCCGTCAAATATGCGGTGCTGTCACACGCGGCGACCAATTGCACCTGCGGATGTGCCCTGACGATCGCAAGATGAGACAAGCCCATCTTGCCCAAGCCGATCATTCCGATGCGAACCACGTTATTCCTTCCAGCGTTGAATTGAATCTCTCACACAGGGGGCCTGCCCGCCATGTCATCTATTGTCGAGTGCCTGCGTGACAAAGCGACGCAGGCCGTCCAGCAAAGGCGCTGAGGCCTGAGGCAGAGCTTGCGGCCGCTCCATGACCATGGCCTCGGGAATGCGCAGTGCCAATTCAGCCTCATCCTCGATCAAGCAGATCCCCGGCTTTCCGCGCAACCATTTGGCGGTTGCCTCCTGATGGGCACTGGTCACCTCGGCCAAGTGCACGCGCCGCGGCAGCAAGAGCAAAGGTTTGCCAAGCTCCGCCGCAGTGATGACCGTGCCCATGCCCACATGGGAAATGATCAGGTCGCACCAACGGAAACGTTCGCGGTATTCGGCCGGGGAAAGCATGGCCTGGCTCTCGAGATGGCGGGGGCGCCACTCTGAGACGCCGATCTGGGCAAAACCTTGGACCTCAGCTTGTTGCCCCGCCCAAGCATCGACGGCTTGCACCAAACGGTCGAAGGGCAACATGGAGCCCACCGTCACGAAGATCTTCATATGACACTGCCCCAGTACTGGGGGCCCTCAGGACGGGCCAAATGGGGCCACTGCGTCAACCACAAATCGGCAGTTCGACCAGCGTTTCGTCCCGACAAGGACACCTCTTCCACATTGGCCACGCTGTCAATCCAAACCGTCTTGGCACCCACCAGCAACTTGGCCAAACGCAAGGCAAGCAAGCCGGGCATGGAGCCGGTCGTGACAACCACCGCTGGCCGGTACTTGAGCATCAAAAAAGTCAGGCCTAGCAGCGTGCGCGGCAGGTTCCATCGGTGCAAGCGACTCACGTCCTGCACCCACTCGAAGCGCGCACCCGCCACATCCTCTGCGTAGTACGGCTTCACTCCGACAAAAACGAGTTGCATACCCTCAAAGGCCGGCCGGAGTCGCATCATCTGCGTCCAATGTCCGCCGCCCGATGCCACCAACATGACCCGTCGCACCTTTGTCTTTTTCACATCAGCCCCTCAGCGCCCGCCGTCACAACCACCCCAAACTCAAACATTCACCGCCCCCATCCACCGGCGGTGCCAACTGGCGAACATCACCACGGTCCACATCCGTTCAGCCTGCCCGGCCTGGCCTTGCAGATGGCGCTGCCAAGCATCATCCACTGGGCCCATATCGAGAAGGCCGGTCAATTCACGGCGCGCGTAGGCCAGAGCATCCTCGGCGAAGTCACGCAGCTCACTGCGAAGCCAGGCACCGACAGGGACCGAAAAACCCTGTTTGGGCAAATCCACCAAGTCTCGCGGCACGAAACGGAACAAGAGCTCGCGCAACACCGACTTCAGCTGCGCCGGCCCCGCCTTCAATTCCGGATCCAGGCGCCACGCCAGTTCCACCACGCGGTGGTCAAGCAAGGGGCTTCGCGCTTCCAGCGAGGCTGCCATGCACGCGCGATCCATCTTCACCAACAGGTCACCCGGCAGGTAATGCTGAGTCTCCCAGAACTGCATCCGCTCGGAAGGCACCAGTCGCAAGTCTTCGGCTGCGTCCAGCAATGACTCGGTTCGGTGCACCTCACCCAAGGCCTTGGCCAGTGGCGGCTCGTGCCAATAGGTCAAGAAAAGCCGATCCCGATCTCCGCCCGACGGGTGGCCCAGAGCACGTGCCAACTTCTGCACTTTGGAGCCGAGCAAACGCGGCCTGCGCTTGGCAGGCACCAAGCCCGCAAGGCCGGTCCACACCGGATCCGGCACGGCTTGCATTCCGCCGCGCAAAGCCTGCCTCACAGGTGCTGGCAGCTTGTACAAATGGCGGAGCGCTCCATGTTCGTTGCGATAACGCACATAACCACCAAATGCCTCGTCTCCACCGTCCCCCGTCAGCGACACCGTCACATGCTGTCGCGCAAGTGCGGCCAACACGGTGGTCGGGATCTGAGACGCATCCGCGAAAGGCTCATCGAACACATCAGGCAGGCGCTCCACCGTCGCCAGCGCATCACGCTGAGTCACATACAGCTCGGTGTGCTGCGTGCCCAAATGCTTGGCCACGGCCCGCGCCACGGGCACTTCATCATGTGAGCGCTCTTCAAAGCCGATCGAAAACGTACGCGTCGGCTGGCTGGCCTGCTCTTGCATCAGCGACACCACCAGACCGGAATCAATGCCGCCCGACAAAAACGCGCCGACCGGAACATCAGCCACCATGCGCTCTCGAGTGGCCAAACGCAGCGTATCCAGCAAGACATCCTGCGCCTGCTTCGGATCCGTGATCCGCGCCTTCTGCCCTGCCTGCGCCACCTCGGCCAGGCTCCAATAGCGCTGACTGTGCCGGGTGCCATCGCGTTGCAAGGTCAGCAGTTCACCCGGCATCACCTTGCTGCAGTTCTCGAAGATGCACAGGTTGTCAGCCACGTAGCCATAACGCAAAAAGCCCTCGAGCCCGGCCGCGCTGATCGGAGGGCGAAAGCCCGGCAAGGCCCAGAATGCCTTCAGCTCCGAAGCAAACGCCACGCCCTGCGGCGTGTCGGCCAGGTACAAGGGCTTCTTGCCCAAGCGGTCGCGACACAAATGCAACTCGTGCGACTGCGTATCCCACAAGGCAAAGGCAAACATCCCGGCAAAGCGCCGAACCGCCTCGAACACGCCCCATTGCACGAACGCTGTGAGCATCACCTCCGTGTCGCCGCTGGAGCGGAACTGGTGCCCCAGAGACTCCAGCTCTGCCCGCAAAGTCTTGAAGTTGTAGATCTCGCCGTTGAAAACGATATGAAATCGTTGGTTGAAAGAGGCCATGGGCTGGTGGCCCAAGGGCGACAAGTCCACGATGGCAAGCCGACGGTGAGCCAATGCCAACTGCTGAGCCGGATCAACCCAGACGCCTGCGTCGTCCGGCCCACGATGCTTTTGGCGCCAAGCCATCGCAAGCGCCAGCTCCTCAAGCTCGCCGCCCGCCTGGTGGCCTTCTCGCCACCAGAATCCTGAAATCCCGCACATTCGCCCTCCCCTTGATTCCGACGGCTCGGGTCATCCCTTGCTCGTCGCCTCTCGACTCTGTTGGTTTGATTTTTCTAACTTCGCCAGTCCAGCGTCACGGTACATAGCCCCTAGCGCAGCCAAAACAACGGACACGGCAAAACGGCACTCAGCCCGTCGACGCCCGTTTCGCCCCAGGGTCTCAGCCAACTCAGGAGAACAAAGGATTCGCTCCAGCGCCGCTTGAAGGCTCTCGACATCCTTCGCTTGACACAAAAGTCCTGCGTCCCCCATCGCCTCAGCGATGCCGCCCACATCCGAAGCCACGACAGGCACGCCCCAAGCCATTGCCTCCAGAATCCCGACGGGCACCCCCTCGTAATACGAGGGAAGAACAAAGACATGCGCTGCAGCCAGCTCACAAACTTTGGCAGCGCCATCAATCCAACCCCGGAACTCCACCCGATCTTGAATACCCAGTTGCTCGACCCGCAACCGAACAGCCTGAAGATCGCCATCGCCAGCACACACCAGCAAGGTATCGGGCATGGCTGAACTCACCGAGGCAAAAGCCTCGATCAGTTCGTAAATGCCTTTTTGCGGCCACAGGCGCGCCATAAACAAAATTCGTCTGGGTGATGCGGCCTTTTCGCATTGCAACTGCGACGCGTCTGGCACAGCCACCGGGTTGTCGATGGCCGAAAAGTGGGCCTTCGGCTGAATCACACGAAGCTGATCCGCCCAAACCTCGCTCAACACAACAACCCGGTCCACTGATTCCAGGGTCTCTCGCACGGCTGCTTGTGAAGCAGGCGAAAGTGACTTTTCGTACCACTGCACAAAAGAGCCGTCGTGGATGTGCAAGAAAGTCTTGCAACCAAACCGTCGCGCCACACCCAGGTACATGCGTTTGCGCCAGAAACTGCCTCGGGCTGCAGAATGCGCATGCACAGCGGCTACTTTTCCCGACATCAACCAAAACAGCAGCTGCACAAAAGCTCGGGCCGCCATCCAAAGTTTGTTGAGAGTTTTCTTGTGGTGGAACGAGGCCAGGTAACGCACTGGCCATTGACCATTGAGCCCGCCGCTCACATAGGAATTCACGACTGCCGACATACCGCCGAGGGCGCGCAGGTCATTGCCGATCATCACGATGAATTGCTCGGATCTACGCATAAAGACTGAAGGTCAATGCCGCCAAAAACCTAGAAGTCAAAGTAAGGATGAATTGAGAGAAACTCAAAAAATGCCAGTTCCCGAAATTTCGGGAGAAACTAGGCCCTGATAAGTAGCTGCCAAACGGGATGCCATGGCCAGATAACTTCTTTGACTCTGCACATAGATTTGTCCGGCACGACCCTGGACTCGCGCTTGCTCTGGGCTCGCCAATAAGTCCAGCACAGCCTGCGCCAAGGCTTGAGGCTCAAATCTGATGCAGGTCCCTGCGCCACTTTCACTCATCACCAGTTCTTGATCCGGCAAATCATTGGCGACGACAGGCAGCCCCAAGGCGAAATATTCAGCGAGTTTGGTGGGGCTCGACACGTCATACAGAGGCCCGCGAGGTATGACAGAAATCCCCAGCTCAGCTTGCTTGATACAACCTAAGGCCTGAGCAGGGCTCAGCCATCCTGTGAAATGGACGTTCTCAGACACGCCCAGGTCAATCGCCTGCTCTTGCAACTGTTGGACATCTTTCGGGTCGCTTGCTCCGCCGACCATCAGCAAAAGAACCCGTGGCTCCATCGCCTTGATTCGAACCAAGGCTTCAAGCATGAGGCCAGGCTGCCGGACGCGATCCAAGGCACCCGCGTACACGATCACGCGCCGCCCTTGCAACCTGCCAAGCGTTTCTGGTGCAGGCGACTGCAGTTTCTCTACCTCCTCAAGATCAACGCCCATGGGTACGGCAGACATCCGCTCCCTGGGGATGCCTCGCTCAACAAAGGCTTCAAGCATGGCCTCGCTCTGAACGAAAACATGATCTGCTCGCGGCAGCACCCAGCGATAGAGCAAAAGAAAACTCAGTTTCGCTCGCAGTTGATGCAATGCGAACTTGAGGGGCGAACGTTTCCAAGAAAGGTAGGCTGCCGCTTCTTGCCTGAACTCAGGCTTTGGATAAGACGCCCAATAGAAGAATGGCAAGCCCGCTCGCCGCGCTGCAGCCATGCCAATTGCGCCAGCAAAGATCCGGTCACGAACCTGAACTGCCACATAGCTGCCTTTTTGTGCCAAGCCAAACAAGCGAAAATCGTGTTTCAGCAACTGAAGCGGGCGCAACCAGCGGCGTTTGCTGCTGCCGGCCAAATACAAATCACCAGCAGGCCACGATGTCGGCGCAACTCCGAACTCCTCCTGAGAGAAGAGGTCGCAATACCAACCATTCCGAGGTAGGTATTTGCCAAACAGAATCCTGACATCAGCTCGAAAACTCGGGTGAGTCTCTTTCGTCACGAACAAAATGCGGTGATGTCCCACATCGTGCGCTGACCCCAAAGATGACTGACCCACGGAAGGCTGAGACGAGCTAGCAGAATTCAAACTTTGGCCGGGAGTGGGAATCATGATCAGCCCTCGAAGGACCACCTGGGCTGAACGCCACTGTATTGAAGGCAGATAACTTAAGACTTAAGAAACGTTAAGTGGCCGCGCTGATCTCCGTACCGACCCTGAGAAACAGTCCACGCCCAAAGTAGGCTGCGCGCGCAGCAGCGCCTCAATTTCAGACTGAGTGAGGCCGCTGCGCTGCTGTCTGACGAGAGACCATTCCACGGTCTCGCTGGCTCGCCATACGGCCCGCGACTGCGCAAACACCCAAGGTCAAGGCAAAAACGGTGCCATGAGAGCCGAAGGAAATGATGCTGTTGTTGTACGGCAAGGCGATGACGCAGACCACCAGCGAGATCTCGCCCAGACGGAACCAGTCGGCCAACACACTGCCCTCAAAAGCTCGAATGCCTTGCTGAAGGCTGCGCCATGCGGCCACATACAAGCTCAGGTAAAGCAGCAAACCCAGCAGACCCAAGTCCCACAAGATGGTCGAGACTGTCGTGAGATCAATCGCAAGGAAGGGATAAGTGAAGTTCAAATGCCCCGGGAAAAAGGCATTGGTGCCGGCGTAGGAGGCACCCAATCCATGGCCCAGCAAGGTACCGACCGGATCGTGAAAACCGTGCTTCGAGGCCCAGAAGCTGAGCACCGTCGAACGGTTCAAACCACCCCGCCCGTCGTAGCCGACAGAGCCGAAGTTGTAGGCCAAAGAGTTGTCCAGGGCCTTTTGAAAGTCCGCGCCATTGACTTCATTCAAGCTGATGTAGCGCACCGCGAGTGCCAAGGTGGCCAACACCACCACCGCAAAAATGGCGAGGGCACGGGCGCGGCCAAAGTAGCCCCGCATGGCCACCAGCAAGGTGACAGGCAACACCACCACAACCACCTTGGTTTCACCCAAGGCAAGGGGTGCACCAAACACGGCCAAACCGAGCAGCATGCGCCACAGGTCAATCCGCTCAGCCAGCCACAAGCGGATGACAGCCACCACTGCCACGACCATGAACAGGGCCATCACCCCGCTGGCGCCACCGCCGGTGGCACTGCCCTCAAAAACACCAGCCACAGCATCAAATGCCGCCGCACTGACCACACCCCGATTGGGCACAACCACGAAAAACTGGTACAGGCTGAAGGGCACATGAAGCACGGCCACCCAGACCATGGCGCGGTAGGTCTGGCGCAAGTCCTTCACCATGAAAGGCAGGACCGCCATGGCGAAGAACACACCCCAGGTTTGGAAATAGCGCTTGAAGCCGGCCATCACCTCAGCCGGGTAGCTGGTCACAAAGGCCGAGCTCACCAAAACGTAAGCCAGCAAGGTCAACACCAACCAGGCCAAGGGTGAAGGCGGCGGTGACTCCGCATCTTCGGGCGCAAACAGCTGAACCGCGGCCAAAGCCAGCAGCAACAGACTGACCGCAGAGAAGGCCCAGGTCACCTTGCCCAAGCTGGGCGCGAACTGTTGGATGGGCCCGTTGATCACGAGAAAACCCACCACCACAGTCCAGAAGCACAAGCGCCACTGGGTGAGCATGAGGAAACCAAACAAAGGTCCCACCACAGCGGCCATGAGGATGGGGCTGCCCGTGGAAATCACCAAGCCGGACAGCACAGCGATGAACAGCATGCCCACCGAAACCCAAATGGCTCGGGCCGGTATGCCGATCCTGCGGCCCGGCTTGGCACGCCACAGCGGCCATGGGGAGGGCAAGCGAAGCGCCTTCACAACTCAAACACCGAACACACGCTGACGCCCGGGCTGGGCCATAGCCTGGAACAACTCCCCGACAAAGGCGTCATGAATCAGGTACTGAGGCTCGACCACGGAATTGATCGAGGACACACGCACCAGCATGCCGTCAGCAATGAGGCCACGAACGCCAAACCCCAGCTGCGCAAGCTTGTTCTCAGTGCTGGTCAAGGCCACTTGATCGCCCACGATCATCCAGTAAGAAATCGGCTCCACGCGCGCATTCATGCGAGCAACCAGACGCCGCACCGGCAGTTGGCGTTCAGGGAGAGCGATCGAGCCCACGTTGTTGGACAGGATGGTGAAGCCTTGGCCTGGGTAGCAGTTTTCGGGGCGATGGATCTTGGTGCCATCGGATTGGTCCCCGCCATAGGCCACCGACAACATGATGCGCTCACCTTTGTCGTTGATGTAGCTGCGCGACAAGGTCTGGTTGTAGATCACGTTCAGCGCTGCCTGCACGTCCGGCGACGGCAAGACCACAGGCATGCTGGTATCCAAACGCCAGTGGCCGAACTGACGCGGAAACAGAGTCTCCAAATCCATCTTCGGCAGTTGGTCAGACACGTGGACGGTCGGCTCCATGCGGTAGGCCCCGACTGCCGAAACCGCCATCATGGCGAGCGCAGAAATGGCAAAACGTCGTTGCATGTCATGCCGCCTTTTGGAATCGGCCGAACAAACGACCTACGAGGCCAATCAGTTTGTCCGTCACGAACATCAGTGAAAGCGCCACAAAGAAAAGCACCATGCCAGCAAAGTCATGCACAAAACCTTGGCCGGCCGCATCGCCATAGTGATACGTGACCAAAATCAGAATGATCACGCGGGTGATATTGGCCACGATGGAGATCGGAATGAGTGCCAAAGCCAGTGCGATGTTCCGTGGCGCTGAGGTGTAGTTCATGATGTTCATGTAAACCAAACCCAGCGCTTCCAGCGTGAACATGGAGTTCAAGCCCGCACACGCATCAGCCACCAACAACTGGTACTGCCCGACAGTGATCATCACGCCCGAGCGACCCACAGGGTAGTCAAACCATGCCAGGACAGAACTGGCCGCCGCCGACACCAGCGTCTTGAGTGGTGTCGTGATTGCCGAGACCAGAAAGTCCGGCAGCGGCACCATGAAGAGCAAGAAAAACAACGGAAACCAGATGATCCGGAGTGCTCGAAGACCTTTGTAGAGCAAAGCAATCGCCGCCAGCACGGCAATTTGAGAGCTGACCTCGAACATCAGAATGGTCTGAGAACGCCCGAATGCGTACAGCAAAACCGCAAAGGCCAGCAAAGTGAACCCAAACCCAGGCGCGGGCTGCGCCTGCAAATCAAGAAGTTTGGGGCACGCCTTGTAAATGAACCACCAGGACAGGACGAGGATGATGGGGCCGTGCCCCTGTTCCGTCAGATGCCATTGGGTTGTGGCCAGATCGTAGTAGGTCGGCAAATACAAGAGCAGAAAACCGGCCAGCACCACACCCCAGGCCACCCAATCAACCTTGGGCGCCGGAGCTTGGTACGCCTGCTCGAGGGGTGCGTGGCTAGCCCCGGATTCCACTGCAGTCATCGGTCTCTGCGCCTCAGAATTCGTTCAGGACCACACCGGCCATCTTGACGGGGCCACCCGAGATGACTGCGACCAGATCCTGCAGTCGCTTCACTCGACTGGAGTTCTTACGAGCCAACACAAGCGCTGCCCCGCAACGCGCAGCGATGACCGCAGCATCTGTCCCTTGCGAGGCAGCCGGCGTGTCAACCACCACATGGTCAAACTTGGACACCAACTCACGCATCAACAGCCCGAATGCAGGCCGCTCCACCAATTCCACCGGGTTCGGGGGCGTGTTGCCACAAGGCAGAACAAACAGTGAAGGCACGGCCTCAACTTGCTGAATGATCTTGGACTCTGCACGACCCGACAGCACGCTGGACAAGCCCACATGGTTCTCAATATTGAACACCTGGTGCTGACGGGGGCTGCGCATATCGGCGTCCACGAGTAGAACTCGCCCGCCCAACTGCGCCAAGGTCACCGCCAGATTGGCTGCAAAGTAGGTCTTGCCGTCGGCTTGATCCGCGCTCACCACCGCGATGGCACGCCGAGGCTCACCCTCGTTGCACAGTCGCATGATGATCTGGCTGCGCAAGGCCCGGAACACTTCTGCCTGTTCAGAGAAAGGCTCATTCAAGGCGATCAGTTCAGGATTGACCTTGCGCTGCTCTGCCGAGGCGTAGGGATAGTGAAACTGCTGGGACAGCGCGACGAACACATCATCAATGCTGGCGTAACCCAAAGCCACAGCGGCTTCACCAAAGCGACTGCCGTTTTGCCGCTGATGCGCAAGAATGGCTTCCACTTGTTCCGCAGACAGATTGCGGGTGTCGCGAATGATGTCGCCGATCGAACGATCACGAACCTGACCTTCGTCCACTTCTGTCGCAACAGGCCTGTCCTTGCCTCCGACCTCGGCCGAAGCGGTGTTCACATACGTTTCCATAGACTGGTCTGATTAGGCGTTGGGAAGTTGCGAGATCACTCGCTGCTGGAACAGCGCACTGGTTTTACGCCCTTGCGCGTCCGTGCGCGCAGGCTTCGGCACCACACCCAAGACGGCCAGGCCCAAGCTTGCGGCCAAGTCCTCAGGCACGCGAATGCGGCGGTCGGTCATTTCAACCACCATGGCACCGCCGATGGCGAGAACAATACCCAGGACCACAGACAGCAAGGTGTTCAAGAACACACGGGGGGACGATGCAATCACGGGCGGCTCAGCGCGGGTCAAGACAGACACATTGCTCTGCGTCAACTGGCTTTCCAGGCTGGTTTGGGTCAGACGCGCTGACACCTGATCGTAGGCACGCTGTGCCGTATCCAAATCACGAGACAAGACAGCACCCTGGTCGCGCAAGACTTTCAGTTTCTGAACCTTGGTGCGCTGAGCATCCAGTGCATTCTTGATTTCGGTTTCGCGCTGACGATTGATGTTGTTCGCCACCGAAACACCGCTGGTTACTCGTGAAATTTCCGAGGAGAGCTTGGCGCGCAACTCGTTCACATTGGCCTTTGCCTCAATCACTTGAGGGTTGCTGTCACCCAACTTGGCATTGAGTTCCTGCAAACGGGCCTCCATGCGGCCGATGTCAGCTTTCAGGCCGCTGATCAAGGGGTTGCCGAGAACCTCTTGCATGCGATCCGCTTGATCGCCACGAGCTTGAGCCTGACGACTACCCGATTCGGCCGAAAGCGACTGCATCATGACCAACTGGGTGGACAGCTCGTTCAGACGACTGCTTTCGATGTCCAGGCGCTCGTCGTTGGCCATGATGCCGTTTTCACGCTGGAAGTCGGACAGCTTGGTCTGAGCTTTCTCCAAAGTCTCACGCGCCTCTTTCACGCGCTGGTCAAAGAACGCCGAGTACTGCTTTGCGGGATCGACGCGCATTTCAATGGACGTATCCAGAAATGCCTGAACAAACTCATTGGCGACACCCGCCGCAAACTTCGGGTCTTGTGCCCGGTAGAACACAGTGATGACATTGGACTCACGCGAAGGGCGCACGTCCATGTTCTTCTGGAACATGTCTGCCAGCCACTGTTCGACCGTGCCCTTGCCTCCGGTTTCCGCTTGCCACTGGCTGCGGATCTGCGGGTTATCGGCGAGCTTGAGGTTGCGCACCACACGCATGGCCACGCGATCGCTTTGCAAAATATCGATCTGCGTGGCCATCACAGCAGGGCTGACCATGCCTTGATACATGACGGCCGAAACAGGATCCGGCTTGGCGTCAATGACGACTGAAGCCGCAGCCGAATACTGCTTGGGCATCAACAAACTGATGACCAGTGTGGTGAGCACGGTCAACAGAAAAACGGCAGCCACAATCTTCCAACGAGCCACCACCACTGCAAAAAACTGTCTGATATTCATTCTCTGGCCCTTGGATCAGAACAAGCTCTCTTTGACGTACACAACATCCCCGTCCTTCAAGCCCTCGTCCATCGGGAGCTGCAAGACTTCGACCTTGCCTTCGGCATTCTTGCGGTGCACGCGGATGCCTTTTTCGGTGCCGCGTTGGGTGATGCCGCCGCCGGTGGCGAGCGATTGCATCAGGGTCATGCCGCGTTCCAGGCGCATGGGGCCGGGGCGCTGCACTTCGCCGTAGATGTAGACCATGGGGGCGCGCTCGACCCAGATGACGTCGCCGTTCTGGATCAGCACATCCTGCTCACGGCCGCCGGGCGTGAAGATGCCGGGCAGGTCGATTTCCAGGCGGTAGGGCTGGCCGTTGCGGGTGCCGCTGAGCACCAGCACTTCGGCGCCGGTGACGGCGATGCCGCCAGCATTGGCCAGCAGGTCGGTCAGGCGCATGTCGGCGGTTTCGATCGGGTAGCGGCCGGGGCGGTTGACCTGGCCCAGCACACTGGCCTGGTTGCCCTTGACCTGCAGCACGACGACGGTGACTTGCGGATTCTTGACGAAATTGCCGTCGCGCAAACCGTCGCTGATCAGCTTCTCGGCCTGCGTGGCGCTGAGGCCACCGATGCGGATATTGCCCAGCAAGGGGAAGGAAATGACGCCGCTTTCCGACACCCGGGTTTCCAGGGTCAGGTCTTGATTCTGGTACACGGTGATGCGCAGCACATCGCCCGAACCCAGGCGATATTCAAGCGGCGCGCTCGGTGCGTTGGCGCCCGCCACGGCAGCAGCCGCAGCCACTACCGGGGAGTGCGCCTGTGCGGTGGTGGCCACCGACAGGGCGCCCCACACCGCCAAGGCCGCCGCGGCCACCCGGGCCGGGCGCGAAGGGACAAAGGTCAGGAAAGACGACGTCATGTTGAAGCTCACTTGAGACCCATGCCCTTGGAAATGTCGGCGGCGTTCAGGCCGCTGGCAGCAGGAGCCGCGGGGTCAGCCGCCACTGGGGCTGCGGTCGGCGCCGGGGTGGCCGCCGCAGCCGGAGCCGATGCGGCGCCCTTGGCACCCGGTGCACCTTCGGCGAACTTGCCGACATAGTCGATCTTGGCGGCTTCGCGCAGGCCCTTCAGGTCTTTCTGCACCAATTCAGCCTTGCGCTGATTGACCAGGAAGGCTTCGATGGCCGGGCGGGCGCGGGTCTCATCCACCGGCTGGCTGCGCGAGCCCACCAGGAAGAGCACGGTGATGCCGTTGGCGGTCTGGGTGACGGCCGAGTCGCCGTCCTTCATGCGGGCGATCGACTCCAGGCCGTTGAGCGGCAGCTGTTCGGCAGCACGCACCGCCTGGTTGGCGGTGAAGCGGAAATCATTGGATTTCAGAAACTCGGCAAACTCGCCAATATTTTTGGCGCTTTCGAGTTTCTGGCGCAGCTGACCAAATTGCTCGGGTTTGGCTTCAATCGCCAATTCCTGCAGGCTGTAAATACGGCGGTCTTTGAACAGCGCGGGTTTCTCGTTGTAATACTTGCTGACTTCTTCGCTGGTCGGTTTTGCCACCGATTCACCGATGCGCTCGACGTAGGAGCGGGCGATGATTTCGCGCTTGGCGGCTTCGATCTGTTGCACCACGCGCGGGTCACGGTCCAGCTTCAGTTCCTGGGCCTTTTGCACGGCCAGTTCTTGCTCGATCAGACGCTCCAGCACCTGCTTGCTGGCCGCTTCGGCCTGCTCGGGTTTGAGGCCTTGTTGGCGTTGCAGCACGAAGTTGATCTGGTGAACGGTGATCTCTTCCTTGTTCACCTTGGCAGCCGTTTGCGAGGCCTTGTCCGACTTCTTGTCGTCACCGCAACCGCTCAGCATCACGGCCACCACAGCGGCGGCCACCGCGGCCACTCGCAGGCCCTTGAAAGCGGAAGCGTTCTCTTGATTCGTCAGGTACATGGCTTGTCTTTCTCTCTTCTAGCGCGGTGCCCCGAGCCGGGGCCCCAAAACTGATGCTGCAGCGCAGCAAGCTACCTCGCCCACGCTGGGACGAGCGAGTGTAACTTTGGAAAATGACAATTCACCCCCCGGGAAACCGGCAATCAAGGGGGCGCCCCTCACGGTTTACCCGCGGTATTTCGGGGCCATGCACAAGATTGAATCGGCGGCCAAGGGAATACCCTCGCGCGAGGGTCATCCAGCCGGCCGCACTGTTTCATTTCGGTTTATGACAATCCGCGCCGCGGGGCGCTGATCGCACAACAAGGCAATACCTGCGGGTTTTCAGAGCCGCGTCAGATCAGCACTTGATACCGGCGTGCAGCGCCACCACCCCGGCGCTCAGGTTGTGCACATCGACGTGGCCGAAACCGGCCGTCTTCATCATGGCCTTGAGCTCTTGCTGACCCGGGTGCATGCGGATGGACTCGGCCAGGTAGCGGTAGCTCTCGGCATCGCCGGCGATCATCTGGCCCAGCTTGGGCAGGATCTTGAAGGAGTACCAGTCGTAGGGCTTCTGCAGCGGCGCGGCCACCTTGGAAAACTCCAGCACCAGCAGGCGGCCGCCTGGGCGCAGCACCCGACACATCTCGGCCAGGGCCACATCCTTGTGGGTCATATTGCGCAGGCCGAACGCCACACTGACCAGATCGAAGCTGCCAGCCTTGTAGGGCAGCTTTTCCGCGTCACACAGATTGGTCGGCAGGATCAGGCCTTCATCGAGCAGGCGGTTGCGGCCCTGGCGCAGCATGGCCTCGTTGATGTCGGTGTGCACCACCATGCCGGTTTCGCCCACCTTCTTGGCAAAGGCACGCGACAGATCACCGGTGCCACCGGCAATGTCCAGCACCCGGTCACCGGCCTTGAGGTTGGCCACGGCCACGGTGTAGGCCTTCCAGGCACGGTGCATGCCCATGGACATCAAATCGTTCATGACGTCGTACTTGGATGCCACCGAGTCGAACACGCCGCGCACACGGCTGGCTTTTTCACGCTCGTCAACGGTCTGGTAGCCGAAATGGGTGCTGCTCATGATGGGTCGGTCTCGCGGGAAAAGGGTGGGCTGAAGCGCTGTGGGCCGGTTTGGGGCGAGGCTTCAGTTCAGTGATGGGTGTGGCTGGCGCAGCCATGGCCGCCGGCCGGCGCCGGGGCGGCCATGTCGGTATCGCGGCTCAGGCCGGCCGCGGCCAGGCGGGCTTCGTAATCGGCCCAGAGCTGGGTTTGCTGCTCGCCGAGCTGGTACAGATAGTCCCAGGTGAACAGGCCGCTGTCATGGCCATCGGAAAACTGCGGCCGCACGGCGTAGTGGCCGACCGGCTCCAGGCCAGTGATCTGCACCGAGCGCTTGCCTGTCTGCAGCACCTCCTGGCCCGGGCCATGGCCTTGCACCTCGGCCGAAGGGCTGTAGACCCGCATCAGCTCGAACGGGATGCGAAAGCGCGCGCCGTCCGAAAACGCCACCTCCAGCACCCGGGACTGCTGGTGCACGGTGATTTCGGTGGGGATGGGAGTCTTGGGGCTGAGGCCGGCCATGGTGACGTTTGCAGGTGATGCAATTCAAAGCAGAGATGGGGCGGCCCGGCCGGTGCAAGCAAGCAATCTTGAGCGCAGACAAATGCGCTTCAGCCCGGCCTCTGGATCGCCACAGAGGGCGCCCAGTGTAACTTTGCCCCGCCCCTGCCAACACTCCCGCGGCGACGCCCTGCGCCGCGCCCGGGTATCAAAGCCCTTGCACGGTCTTGAACAGGCCGCCGGGGTCCTGCGCCTGCTTGATCTGCTGCAGGCGGGCCAGGTGGCTGCCGTGGTAGGCCGCCAGCGGGTCGGCAATGCTGGCATCCGGGTAATTGAGATAAGCGCGGCCGCTGCTCCAGGGCCGCATCAGCTCGCGCAGGCCATGGGTCCAGCTGGCCCCCTCCTCCACCGCCGCGGCGCTGGCGAAAGGCGGCAGCTCCACCCCGTACTGGGCGCTGAACACTGCCGCGCGGTGCGGGAATGCCGTGGCCTGCAACGGCACCTGGCCGATGGCTCCGCCCATCAGATTCAGAATCACACCGCCCGAGCCCTGGCCGCGCCGCGCACGCAAGGCGTCGGCCAAGGCCCGCTGACCCTCGGGCGGCAGGGCCTGGTCGTAAAAGTCCGAGCTGGCCGCCATGGCCACCCGACCGAGGCGCCCCTCCGGGTTCTGCGCCGGCAGATGGCATTGCGCCAGGCTCAGGCCGGCGCAGTCGCCGAGCAAGACATCCCGGTAGCTGCGCGCCTGCAGAGCGGCCGGCACCATGCCGGGCCGGTTGATGCGCGCCAGCAGCGCCTGCCAAATCGGAGAAAACTGCGCCGCGTCGCTGTGCACACCCAGGGCCAGCCCCCAGAGCCGCCCGCCCCCCGGAGACAGGGCCAGCTGCGACCAGGCCGAAGCGGGCAAGCCCTGCTCGGGCCAGCGCTGCCAGGCAGCCAGCACCGCTTCCAGATCGTCCAAGCCGAAGCTTGCGCTGAACTGCAGCAATGGCCCCACGTCATGGGTTTGAAAACGCAGCTCGGTCAGCACACCGAAGCGCCCGCCCCCGCCGCCCCGCAAGGCCCAGAACAGATCGCTGTTGCGGCCGGCATCGCAGACCAGGGTTTGCCCCTCGGCATTGACCACGGTGGCGCCGATCAAGGCGTCGCAGCTCAAACCATAGGCCCGGTCCAGCACCCCGAAGCCACCGCCGAGGGTGATGCCAGCAATGCCCACGCTCAAACAGCTGCCCGAGGGGATGCAGCGGCCCTGGCTGATCAAGCCCTCGTACACATCGGACAAGGTGGCGCCGGCGCCGACGATGGCCACCTCGCCCTCCAGCCTGACCCCGTTCATCGGCCCGACATCGAGCACCAGGCCTGGCCCGGTCGAGGCGCCCAGATAGCTGTGGCCACCGCCACGCAGGGCCAGAGGCATGGCCTTGCGGCGGGCAAAGGCCAAACCGGCCGCCACATCGGCCGCACTGGCGCAGCGCAGCAGGCCCAGCGGACGCAGAGCGTCATAGCGGGCGTTGGCGACCAGGCGCCGGGTGTCGTAACTGGCATGGCCGGGGCGCAAGACTTGCCCGGCCCCCTGGGCTTGCACTTGCGCGGCCAGAGCATCCCAATCGGCATCCGGGCTGGGCCCCGGTGCGGGCGGCGGCGCGGGCACCGGCTCCACCACGCTGCTGGCGCCTCCCCCTCCTCCTCCGCCGCCACAGCCGGCCAGCCCGCCAGCCAGCACCGCCGCCGCGGGCCAGGCCGCCCCGCGCGTCAGAAAACGCCGTCGATCCATCTTGCCCTCCCCCCCGAGTCACAAAATACCAAGCGACACCCAATTTAATACCAGTCTAGAACCAAGTTAACAGAATCCTTGTCAGGGCTTGTGCCAGGGAGACACGGTGCTTCAGCACCGGGCTGTGCGAATGGCAGCCCCGGGAGTGAAAGAAGAGCGAAAGTTCTGGAGCTTGCGACCGATAGCCCATGAAGCCATGAAGTGTTGAGGCGGCGTGTGAATCCAGCGGCCCTCAGGAGTGTTCTCCCGGGCCTGCGGCGCGCCAGGCTTTGATGTCCCATCCCCCAGCCCTTCGATTTCCTGCATCCATGTTTTTTTCGCCCCTGCAAGCCCTGGCGCGCCTGCGCATCGGCACTCGCCTGGCCCTGCGCTCCGTGCTGGTGCTATTGCTGCTGACCCTGGCCGGGCTGAGCCAGCTGGAACGCATGAACCAGCTCTCGGTGGCCTTGAACGAGCTGGCCAGCCAGCGCCTGAACCTGCTGCACCTGTCCGAGGACATCAGCGCGCAAGCCCACAAGACCTCGCGCAAGCTGCTCGTGCTGATCAGCGCGCCGCGCGAGCAGCGCATTGCCGCCTACCGCGAGGCCGACGCCGCCAACCGCCAGATCGATCAGGACCTGGGCCTGCTCGGCCAACAGCTGCACGGCGCCCCCAGCCAGAAAGCCTATGCCGATTTGAGCGAGGCCCTGGCGCAATACCGCAGCACCTATGGCCGCAATGTCGACCTGATCGAGGCAGAGGACATGCGCGCCGCGCGCGAGATGATGGCTCGGGACACCGAGCAAGCCCTGGATCAGCTGGCCCGCGCCGCCGACCGCCTGCTGGAAATCCAGCAAGAAGACACGGCCGACCATGCCCACGAGCTGCAAGACGAAATCCGCAAGGACCGCCAATGGATGCTGATCCTCGGCGTGCTGGTGGTGACGCTCAGCGGGGCGCTGGACGGCGTGGTGCGCCGCTCCATCACCGTGCCCTTGGGTCATGCCGAACAGGCAGCCCAGCGCCTGGCCGCTGGTGACTACAGCGCGCGCGCCGAACTGCAGGGCCAGGACGAGGTGACTCGCGTCGGCCAGGCGCTGAACACCCTGGCCGCCGCCGTGGGCGAGCGCGAGCTGCGCCTGCGCCGACTGGCCAACACCGATGCCATGACCGGCCTGGCCCAGCGCGCGCGCTTTCTGGTCGAGGCGAATGAGCAGCTGCAACAGCGCCGCAACCAGGGCGGCCTGGCCTCCTGCCTGCTCTGCCTGGATCTGGACCGGCTCAAGACCATCAACGCCCTGCTCGGCTTCGATGCCGGTGATGCGGTGATCCGCCGCGCCAGCAGCCATCTGGCCGAAGCCCTGGGGGCGCAAGCCCCGCTGGCCCGCCTGGCCGGCGGCACCTTTGCCGCCCTGCTGCAGGTGCGCGACGCCGCCGACGCCCAGCAGCAGGCCGAGAGCCTGCGCCGCGCCATCGAGCAGCCGCTGGACTGGCAAGGCCAACGCCTGGATCTGTCCATCTCCTGCGGCGCGGCGCTCTGCCCGGAGCATGGCCATGAGGCCGAGTCTCTGCTGCGCCAGGCCGAGCAGGCCTTGTTCGAATCCAAGCGCTCCAAGGCGGCGCTGCGTTTCTACAGCAGCGGCACCGAGCAAGCTCGCCAGCAAGACCTGACCCTGGCGTCGGACCTGCAAGCGGCCCTGCAAGGCGAGCAGCTGCATGCCTATCTGCAGCCCAAGCTGCGCCTGGGCAGCGGCGAGCTGGAAGGTGCTGAAGCCCTGGTGCGCTGGAAGCACCCGACCCGCGGCTGGGTGCCGCCGGGCGAGTTCATCCCCTTTGCCGAGCGCACTGGCCGGGTCAGCCAGCTGACGCGCTGGATGCTGGGCGAGGCCTTGCGCATGCTGGCCGAGCCACGCATGGCCGGCCTGCACATTGCCGTCAACATCTCCACCCAGGATCTGCAGAACGGCGAGCTGCTGGACTTTCTGCGCGAGCGCCTGCAGCAGCACGACGTCGACCCGCAACACCTGACCCTGGAGCTGACCGAAACCGGCCTGATGGACAGCAGCGACGACCCGGTGGCCCTGCTGCACGGCCTGCGCACCCTGGGCGTGCGCCTGTCGATCGACGATTTCGGCACCGGCCACTCTTCGCTGGCCTATCTGCAGCGCCTGCCGGTGGATGAGCTCAAGATCGACCGCTCCTTTGTGCGCGAGGTGGACCTCTCACCGCGCCGCTACGAGCTGCTGGAAACCATCGCCCGCCTGGGCCACAGCCTGGGTCTGACGGTGACCGCCGAAGGCATCGAGCGCGAGGGCGAGCTGGACGCGGTGCGCCGCGTCGGTTGTGACCAGGTGCAAGGCTTCCTGCTGGGCCGCCCCATGGACTTCGAGTCCTTCCTGGCCTGGCGGGATGCACGCGGAGCCGCTGCCCCGCCCAGCCTGTGAGCCGCAGCTGCACATGAAAAAGCCACGGGCGCGTTGAGCGCACGTGGCCGGGTCTTGCGGTGGGTGGGGCCCGAAGCGGCGAATGTTTCGCCACGCTCGGGGCCCGCGGTTACTTCTTACTTGGCTTTCTTGCTGCGATCGGGCACCACGGTGGTGACCGTGGGCATCACCGCGCCGGATGAAATCGGCTTGGGCGGCGCGCTGTCCTTCTTCGGCTTCTTCGCTTCCTTGTTGCTCTTTTGCTGACCTTTGGCCATGAGTCGCTCCTCAGTTGGCGTGCCTGCGGCACAGATGGACGATGGGGTGTTTCCAGCGAACTCGAAAAACCGTGCCGAAGTGTGACATGAAGCGGGCTCAAGCCCGGGGTCGGCGCAGCCAGCTGCGCCTCAAAAACGCCTCAAAAACGCCTCAGATGCTGCCTCAGAACGCGCCCATATAGTCCTTCTTGCCCAGCTCCACGCCGTTGTGACGCAGGATGGCGTAGGCCGTGGTCACGTGGAAGAAGAACTGCGGCAGGCCGTAGCTCAGCAGATAGGCCTGGCCGGCGAAGCGGCGCTCTTTCGGCGTGCCCGGGCGCAGCACCACCTCGCGGCTGGCGGCCTCGGCAAAAGCCTCGGCCGGCAGGCCATCGATGAAAGCCAGAGTGGCTTGGATGCGCGCCTGCAGCTCGGCAAAACTCTTCTCCTCGTCCGCCACGCTGGGCACCTCGGCGCCGGCCAGGCGGGCGCTCACGCCCTTGGCGAAATCGCAGGCGATCTGCACCTGGCGCAACAGGGCAAACATGTCCGGGAACAGGCGCGACTGCAGGAACACCTGCGGATCGATATTGCGCGCTGTGGCATGGGCCTCGGCCTTGCTCAGTACATCGGCCAGGCCGCCCAGCATTTGCTTGAACACGGGAACACTGGCTTGGTGCAGAACGGGAGTGGATGCGGTCATGGCGGCACTTTCTAACTTGACGGTTGGGGAAAACATGGGAGCCACAGGTTCGCGGCCCGACGCTGCGCATTCTGTCAGCCCCGTGTGAATGCCGCTGGCGCCGCAGCGAATGACCGGACGGGGCTGCGCTTCGAATTTCATATATGCAAATTCGGATAAGCAATCTACAAATAAATGGTTTGTATATATATGAAGACTGCATAAAGTCCGCCCCCTGAGACGCAGACCTGCGCCTCAGCAACTGAGGACACATGTGGACTGGATGGCAATTGCAAGTGGATTTGGCGTCGGCGCCATCGTCGGGGTGACCGGCGTGGGCGGCGGTTCGCTGATGACGCCGCTGCTGCTGTCGGTGTTCCGGCTCAGCCCGGCCGTGGCCATCGGCACCGACCTGTGGTTTGCCGCCCTGACCAAGATGTCCGGCTCGGTGGCGCACTCGCGCCACGG